>WNFX01002036.1_pt1 | contig 24321 bp, 27 predicted proteins | sample 5400111 | NCBI WGS metagenome assembly WNFX01 (sample SAMN13153363, study PRJNA577476) | soil metagenome | isolation source: 40 cm soil or saprolite under grassland replicate 1 | place: USA:California | collected 2016-06-15
CAGAAGCAATGTTCCTATGAATTTCTTCTTTATTAGCAAGATACTTACTGTACCGTTTATTCCATGCATTAATCATACGAAATTGCCGTAATCCAGCAACAATCCACACTGAAGATATCGAGATAACCGATCCGAGTAATATTATCAATACAAATCCAAAATCATCCTCTTTTTCCAGAATGGTAAAAAATGAGGAATGACTTATCAAAAACAAAGAAAGACCTATTGCGAGAGGTGCCAATATCAAAGCAGAAACAGATACACCTTTGAGGACTGTCCTAATTTTAGATATTTGATCAATAAAGCCATCTATAAGATTTAGAATATCAGTATTAGTTGTTGTCATATCTCCTTTATCACCATGAGACGTTTCCATAATCACCACTACTACTACGAACTATATTATTTAGATTCTGGTTGAGTATGTTAATGTTAAGAAAATCCTTATCACGAGAATTGGTCATTTCTTCGATCTTTAACATAATGAATATCACTCTTGGTTAATTGCCATCATTGTCACTGTCTCATTCGATGGACTATCAATATTTATATCTAGGGTTTTTACCAGGAAAAAGTTCCCACTTACAATATTCCCGTAATTTGATAGATAACTTTTTTTAAAATGCATAGCTCTATCAAATAATCCTTACTGTGGACTTAAGCAGCCTCAAATTCACTTTCACTTGATATATTAAGTTATATCGGTTAATTAACTTGAATTAACATAGTTCAATAAGGATGATCCGTACTCATCAAATAATGTGATTGGGAAACTTTTCATATTCATGCCCACCGAATGGAGTATCAACGCCCAATACTAAGTGACCTTTATGTAAAGATGCTATTAGAAGTGCAAATAATAAATTATCCAAAGATGTATCAATTGAAGTATCTCTCCAATTAATGAATCGAAACAATAGTAAAATGATTATGGTCGTTAACGAAGACGATATACTTCAGGGTGTTGTCTACAAATACAAGTTATTTGAATTTCCTGAGGAATATTATAAGTCCGTTAAATTGGAGAGCATTATGATAAAGGATCCCTTTTTCGCATACAAGTCAGACTCGCTTCACAACGCATTGGTTAGACTTTCATCAAACGATCTTCAGGAAATGCCAGTTTTATCAAATGAGGACAACAAAGTTATTGGAATTATAACGATCTCAGATTTAGTAAAACTGTATGACAAAGAGGTAGAAAGAATAACAAAAGTAATGAATAGATACAATCAAAATATTAACATCGATACCAGTAATAGTAATCATTTAAGAAGCAAATCTACTAATACAAAAAAATAGCACTACAATTCTCATCTTGTCTATTGAAATGTATAAATTTAAAGTAGTAAAAGTTGATAATGAAATTTATCTTCTGCTGGATAATACTATAAACTTATTGCGCATGGTAATGAATATGAAAGTACTTTTCACATATCTATTGATACTAGGGTATATCATCAGTTATTATTAAAATCAATCAATTTGTACTTTTGATGGTGCTTCCATAATTTTTGGTTGTGGTGATGACACAGTTTTGCAGGGATCACCCTTAATTTGATGAAGTAATTTTATATCATTGTCCACAAGATCCCTAACTGATCTGTTGACATATTGCGATTTAGAGAATTGAATTACGTTATTTTCCATATCTTCAGCGGTCCAACCTCTACTCCATCCCATAAATGCAAATGGCGGTAAGGAAAATCCGAGCTCGGTGAAAAAAACCATCATGTTTCCTGCAACATGTTGTATATTATCTTGTCCTCCAGTAATGATAAAAGATGCTACCTTATTTTTGACAAGTACACGATCGTGTAATGTAGTCTGATTTTGTACACAATTAAGACGTTCAGTCATTTTATAGTATAATGAAGATGCACTTCCCCCATCTTATCGGAGTAGAAATTATAACAATATCAGCCCATAGTATCATCTTTCTATAAACTTCATTCATACCATCATTTTCATCCATCTCTGAGATTGAACATGGCCATGTACATGCTTGCTCGTTAATGCTATAATAGCCCTCACAGTGTCTGAATTCAAGGTCTCTAAGTTTTAATAATACTGTAGATGCATTGTATTTTTCCTTTGCATAAATTAGGGCTTTATTTAATGACAAGTCAGAGGTAGAATCTCTTTCTAAATTATTGTTCATATTAGTAGTAGATATGCCTAAAATATTTAGTGATGTGGGTGTCGTTTCGTATTCAAGTTTTATTAGATCGTTTAATGGACCATCATATTTCTTGTTTGATGAATATGCAATGGGTTTATCCGAAACAAAGATTTTTCCATTCATAGTTTGAACTTCATAAACAGATTGTTGTTCTTCATATCCTGGAGGAGCCTTCCCAGTCACAATATTGTATTCCCATCCATGCCAAGGACAAGTAATATAGTAACCATCATATTTTCTTTGTATCTTTCCTTTTGCCAATGGTCCACCCTTATGTAAACAACTGTTTCTCAAAGCAGTAATCTTATTGTCCATTTTAAATAATGCAATATCTTTACCCTTTACAGAAATCATCTTGCACGATCCAATTGATTAAGTCTTCTTCATTTATGGTCTCTATAAAATCCATGTTAATTATTATTGGTTCAACTTATTATACTGTGCCTATATACTGTGCCTACAATTCAAATCTAATTACCCTACTTAATAGCTTCGATATCTCATACGTAGAACTTATTTAATTTGGCTCCAATTAGGATGAGCTTAAGATAGTTCTCATTTATTTTCTGTAGCAAAGTTTGAGGAGTTTCACATTATCTGAATGATATATTTTTATTACGATTGGAATTGTAGATTAATATTTAATGTTCACTGGTATCATAGAAGGTACTGGAATTATCAAATCAACTGTCAAAATAACAGATACGAAAAGGAATGCTGATAGTAGGATAGGGATAGATCTAGGGAAATTAAACAGAGGTTCGCAAGTAGGTGATAGTGTAAGTGTCAATGGAGCATGTCTCACAATAACAAGGATTATGAAAAACATAGCTTATTTTGAAGTTGTAAAAGAAACTATAAAGCGAACCTCTCTAGGCATGTTACAAATTGGAGATTATGTTAATTTAGAGAGAAGTCTAAGGCTAAATGATAGAATTGAAGGACATATTGTTCTTGGTCATATTGATGGCGTAGGAAGAATCGAAGATATTGTGAAAAATCCCTCTGGGACTAAGTTATTGATTAAGGTAAATAAAGAGATTGCAAAATTTTTGGTATCAAAGGGATCTGTAGCAGTAGATGGGATAAGTTTTACCGTTGTTGATATATCGAAGAACAATTTTTCTATAGCCCTTGTACCACATACACTTTCTATTACTACATTTAAAAGTAAATCGAAAGGTGATAAAGTTAATATTGAGGTGGACATTCTAAGCAAATATGTTGCAAAATTTTTACCACGATAATAGTAATTACCAAAAACTCAGTAAACTATATAATTGTAGCTAGTACTTTGAACTCTGTGTCGTCGGTTGATGATGCTACAAGAGCCCTTCGAGAAGGGAATTTTATCATGATTCATGATAGCGAATCCAGAGAAAACGAAGTTGATATGGTAAAGGCTGCCCAATACATTAAACCTCAAGATATAGCAATAATGCGAAAGGATGCCGGTGGATTGATCTGTCTAGCTATATCTGCTGAAATTGCCGCAAAATTGAATTTGACATTTATGCATGATCTATTACATCTTGCTTCCAAAAAAAACTCTTCGTTATCAAAAATCATCAGTTCATCAGCTCCCTATGGGGACCGACCTTCATTTTCAATTACTATAAACCACGTTGATACTTTTACAGGCATAACGGATGTAGATAGAGCGCTCACAATTACGAAAATGTCCGACACATGCTCTGATATGAATAATTATGGAAAATCTGATTTTTCTGAAAAATTTCGGTCACCCGGTCACGTACCACTATTAATTGCTGCAAAGAATTTACTGAAAGACAGATCAGGGCATACTGAACTATCTGTGCAACTAATGAAACTGGCAGATTTAATCCCCACAGTAGTAATTTGCGAAATGCTCGATTCTGACACAGGTGGGTCTTTAAGGGTTGGCAAGGCAATAGAATACTCTACCAGATTCAACATTCCATTAGTCGAATCACTTCAAATAAAAGAAACAAGTGTGAACTGAGTAATTTGAAAACAATAAGATTAGCAATAGTGGTAGCTGAATTCAATCAAGAAATTACTTATAAAATGCTTGATAAAGCCAAAGACCATGCAAAAAATTTTAACATGGATGTAAAAATTATTTCCTATGTACCAGGAACATTTGATATGCCTTTGATTGTTGAAAACCTTCTTAGAAATAAGCAGATAGATGCGATTGTTACTCTAGGTGCAGTTATAAAGGGTGAAACTGGTCACGATCTAATTGTAGCCAATAATACTGCAAGATTGCTTGCCGATCTTTCATTAAAATACCAAAAACCTGTTGCACTTGGAATTACAGGGCCTGGCATGACTGTTAAGCAGGCAAAGAGAAGAATAGTCACTGTATCCGAAAGGGCAGTAGAAGCAGCACATAAAATGGTAACCAGATTAAGACAATTAAATGACGAAAAAGGATTTGAATAATTACAAATGACAATTCAGATTACGATTTTAAAGATAGAAGATTATGGCCCATGGACATTAAAGTTGGGAAGTGATAGAGAGGCGCAATTACAGATTTTTCAAGCAAAATTGTATAGTGATTTGCAAAGAATGTTCTCCGAAAGGGATTCGATTGTGTACTTTAATAGATTTGATGAGCTAATTGCGATCACTAATGGAATATCTTTAGAGGAACATTTAGCAATTGAATGCGAAATTAGGGATATCTATAAAGAACTTAATATATCGATGTCCATTGGAATTGGTGCAACTCCTCTGGAGGCGAATATTGATGCGTATCAATCACGCAAGAATCACAGTCAGCTGGATGGAAGCGAGTGGATATATGGAAATGATCAAATTCAGCTATTATATAATAATTCAAATAAATTATCTGCAAATATGTTTGCTCAGATTTTACATTTGGATATTGATAATTTCACTAAAGTTAGTGACATTCTATCTCCTTATGAAATTACAACGACAATGATGAGAATGTTTTCTGATCTTATCGAATTGTTTGTAGAACAAAAATCTATGACATTTTATCTGGGAGGCGATAATTTTATGGTCATCGCAAATAATGTAAGCAAGGATAAAGTCTCACTAATAGTTAATAAAATTTATGAAAATCAAAATATTAAATTAAACTGTGGTATAGGAGTGGCGCTAACGGGTAGAAAGGCAGTACAAGCCGCTACAGAGGCCTTAGATACAATACGAAGTCTGAGAGATCAAGGAGTAATCCGACCCATATATGAAATAAAATGCATCTAATGATTAGGAACATTAGTTTGTTATATGGAGAAGACCTTGAATATATAGATAAAGGATACATAATTATTAAAAATGGAATAATCAAACATGCAGGTAGAGGAGATTATTATGGAAAATATAATGGATTTATTTATGAAGGAGAAGGAATACTTGCATGTCCCGGTTTTATTAATGCACATACTCACATCGGAGACTCTTTTGGTAAAGACATAAGTGTTGATTCAAACTTTGAATCAAGAATTCATCCAGTTCATGGTATCAAAAATAAAATTCTGCAAAAGAGTGACAGAGAGCATCTTATCCAATTTATGAGAACTTCTGCGATATCTATGATGAAAAATGGTATCGTATTATTTGCAGATTTTAGAGAGGGTGGATTAGAAGGAATAAATCGAATTAAAGAAGCGATTTCAGGATTATCAATAAAAAGTATCATTTTAGGTAGACCAGAATACTACTACGAGATATCACAAGACTTTGATGAAAATCCGAAAATTCCAACAGATGTTTTAAAATTGATTCACAAAATTCTAATTCTTGCTGACGGCTTGGGCATTAGTGGAGCGAATGAAAACACAGATAATTCATTGCAGGATTATAGAAAAATCATTCAGAAGAAATCTTCAGAAAAAAAATTCTTAGTAGGAATTCATGCCGCGGAATCGATTGAAACAGAAAAAAAATCAATTACCATAACAAGGAAAAGTGAGGTGCGGAGAATAGTCACAAATCTTTTGCCAAATTTTATGGTTCACCTAACAAATGCATCTGATGCTGATATCGAGCTTGCTGCAAAGAAAAAAATAGGAATTGTTGTATGTCCTAGGGCAAATGCTACTTTGGGAGTAGGAATACCAAAAATTGCAAGGATGTTGAGCTACGGATGTTGTGTAGGTATTGGAACGGACAACGTTATGATAAATTCTCCAGACATGTTTCGTGAATTAGATTACATCTGGAAAGTGTCCAAGACCATTGACGAGAGACCAATTTCTGCAAGAGAAATCTTGAAAATGGCTACTGTCAATGGAGGAAAAATACTTGGAATTAATTCCGGAGCTATAACCTCTGGTATGTCTGCTGATATGATATTTATCGACAAGAACAATTTGGATATTTCCCCTATGCATGATCCGCACACTTCCATTGTACATAGGGCAAGTGGAAACTCAATACTGAGTGTCATGATAGACGGTAAATTTGTAAACGGGAATGAATTTTAGATGTATGTAATCTTAAATGCAGCCATGTCGGTAGATGGAAAGATCTCTACTAAAAATAACGATTCATCAATTTCATCTAAAATGGATTTAATACGTGTTCACAAATTAAGATCATCAGTTGATGGTATCATGGTAGGGATATCAACGGTGCTGATGGATAATCCCATATTAAGTGTAAGGTTTCCCACACGGAGTACAAAAAATCCTACGAGGATTATAATTGATTCAAATGCAAGAATTCCATTGGATTCAAATATAATCAGATCATCGAAGAAAATTCAAACAATAATAGCCACGACGCATCATGCCTCACCAAGGAAAATAAAACAAATACAAAATAAAGCTGCCCAAGTAATAGTAACTGGAAATAGAAAAGTAAATATAAAAAAGCTATTTCAAATTTTAGAAAAATTGTCGTTCAAAAAAATACTTGTTGAAGGCGGTGGAGAAATAAACTGGTCTGTATTGAAATTAGGTATTATCAATGAATTAATAGTTACGATATCACCTGTGGTAGTTGGTGGAAGAGATGCAAAGACTTTGGTAGAAGGAGTTGGATTTGAAAATATCTCTAATGGAATTAAATTGAAATTATCAAATACTATAATCCAAAATAAAAATGAAATAGTTTTGTTTTATAAACTACGATGAGGCTTCATCTTTTGAACTAATGTCCAACAATATCTGCTCTATCTTGTATCTTAGAGCATCCTTAACCTTCTCATTATTTACCATATTTAGTGGATTTTTGCAATTTGGACACTTGAAAAATAATTCCATTGCGTAATCAAATTTTATTCTGGGACAATTTGTGTTTCCGCAATGGTAAAATTCTGATGATTCTTCATATTCCAATCGTTTCTGAAGTCGATCCAAAATCTTTTTTTTCTGATTTTCGATAAAATTTTCGGCTTGATCTCTTTTTGCTCTCCATCGATAAACAAACCAACCTTTTTTTTCGTCCTTAACTCTGATACCAGTAATTAGTGCCTTTCCAAACATATCATACAACACCTTTCTTATAATATTAATCCGCATACCAGTAGCGCCCGCTATCTCTTCGTCAGTGGCATCTTCAGTATTTAATAAGGCCCTTGCAACTTTATGATACTCTTCACCACCTATGAGATTAGCTATCTTAACAAATGGATCGTCCTTATCAGATGAATGCATCCAAGTAATGATGTGTTTTTTTTAGTTATATATTTACCGTCAATATGAAAATAATAAAATTTTTTCCAAGATGAATATTTAAAAAATTCAATTCGGAGAACTTTTTGAATTGTGCGATGAGAATTTGAGAGACAAGATATTTTAAGTGAGAGCATTGAGCATATTCATTTTTATCTCTGAAACAATACGTGGAAATTTGTAATATAAACTTAAATTTATTATAATTTTGGGACTTAATTAGTATAAGTAATTTATTATTTGATATTAAAATATGAAATATTTTGATCACATGACAGGTTCTTTGATTATCTTAAGGTCACCGTTATCCATAATTTCAATACCCATAATCTTTAATATTTTTCTGGCATTAGATTCTCCTTCTCTTTGAATAATATTTTCTGCCATTTTTAGCCTATATTTTGATATCCAGTGTTGTCCTATCTTATACTTACCACGAATTTGATCTGGAACAATTTTCAATACCACGACTTCTCTGACTGATCCCATATCAGGTGAAAGTGACTCATAGCCACCTTCTTTTTGATATTTTCTCATTAAAGCGTTTAAAGCATTTGTCTTTTCGTCTCTATTTTGAACAATCGATGCGTTCCCTTTGATAATGACACTAATATACAACGTGTCCGCCTGTGAAGCATCGGTTGGATGAAAATAATAAGATGGTAAGAAGCAAATATAAGAATCAACTTCAAATCCTACTCTCGGATTCCTTTTGATGTTTTCAATTTTTTGTCCTATAGGAAAAGAATGCATGTATATTGCACCAGTATCCTCATTACTTGATTGGGTATCAATGGAATCATTTCTGACATATACAAAATTCATTGGTATTATTTGCGGATAGCCTTGTTCATCAATTGATGCAACCCTACCAACTTTTTCTTCATTTAGAAATTTGGCCATATTAGCCAAAGATTTTATTTCCAATTTTGGTATTAGCTGCATATACTTAGTTTTTCACAGTAGTAGTATAATTAAATTGCTAAATTTGATTTTTAATAGTAAGAGATTGGGATTGAGTTAAAAGGTTACGAATATTTTTTAGTCATCACTCATAACTTTATCTATGAAAGATAAAAAAACAGTGTTGGTTACTGGATGCTCTTCCGGAATTGGATATGCAACAAGTCTTGTTTTGTCACGTAACAACTTTATGACATATGGTTCGGTAAGAGATTTATCAAAATCTGGAAAAATCCAGAAAATCATAGAGAATGAAGGATTGCCTCTCAAAATAATACATATTGATGTAAATGACAATAAATCTATTGAAGTAGCAATTCAAAAAATTCTTTTCGAGTCAGGAAGAATTGATATTTTAGTAAATAATGCTGGATATGGCATGTTTGGTCCTATTGAAGATATTACAGTTGCCGATATTAAAGAACAATTTGAGACCAATTTTTTTGGAGCAATCAGACTAATAAAAACAATAGTTCCAATAATGAGGAAACAAGGAAATGGAATTATTGTTAATATTAGTTCAATGGTTGGAAGATTTGCGGTTCCGCTTAACGCTGCATATGTATCAAGTAAATTTGCATTAGAAGGTTTCTCTGAATCTATTTCATATGAGCTGGAAGAATTTGGAATAAAAGTTATATTAGTTGAACCTGGGGTTGTTAGAACTGATTTTTTCAAAAATCTAAAGATTAAAGGTACTGATTCTAAATCACCATATTATCAGTTAATGGAAAAAAGAATTGGTTTACTAAAGACAGCTATGGAAAATGGTACATCTAGCAACGAGGTCGCAAATATCATACTTCATGTATTAAATTCCAAAGACCCCGTCTTTCGGTATATAATTGGCAATGACGCTACAAATTGTATTCGTATGAGAAAGTCTTTATCTGATAAAGAATTTATGAAATGGATAAGAGATGGTATATTTCATAGTAAAGGATTTACAAGATAGCTAATTTTCAAATTATTGTTTTTTTTGAAGGTGATTCCGCATTTTAGTCATTATTGGATCAAGATACCTAGAGAATGAAATTGACAAAAGCGATATTCCAGAACCAAGTAATCCTCCTGCGATCACGTCTAATAAATAATGATCGCCAACATAGATTCTTGATACGCATACTAGAGCTGCCTCAAAAGCTAACACTATAGATAATAGCAGTTCTTTTTCATTTCGAAATAATATCAGCATTGTTATTGCGCCTGCAATAACAATAGAAGCATGACCCGATGGATATGCAAAATCAGTTTCTTGAGAAACATGAATTTCTTGGCTCACCGGCGTAGGACGTAGTCTTTCGAAAAAATTTTTGAAAAATGTGTTAAGTGGCATAATAATCAAAAATGAAATAATGAGAATTAGTGCAATTTTTCTTCCCTTCCAACCTGCAAAAATACTCAAGAACACAATTACCGCTACCCATACTATTTCTCTCCCGTACATTGACATAAAGATCATAAAATCATCTATTTGACTAGAATGAGAGTTGTTGATAATAGATGAGATTGTTACGTCTTGCATAACAAGAGACGAATATTGGTAGCCTAGTTTGGGAGAAACCAGAATTCCGATTATTATGAATATCGAGATGCAGATAATTGAAATTAATATATATTTCAACACAACAACATAAGAAGAGATACAATATATTTCATTTTTGGATCAAATAAAGTATAATAAACTGCCCTCATTTCCAGACAATTCCTCAATCTGTAGGACAGGTTTGTCTCTATTTAATGATTCGATTTAGATTTTGAGTATACCAGTTTACTCTTTTTATTTTCTATATGATTTCTAAAAATCTGCTAAACTTGTTTGCCTTGATTTACTTTGTGGTTTCCAGTTGAATCTGTTTTCTAATTCAAATTGATGATTTATTTTTGTAATGTCAACATTATCAAAAGATAATTTTTCCATATCCATATTTTGTCTAAAGATATCGACAGTTCCTGGGCCATATCCTCCGTAATGGTTATTTGCTGCTATTATTCCTACTCTGACATCTTTTTCATTTTGTTTTACCTCTTTCATTTTCTCAGCCCATTTCTTTATCTCTTCAGTCCTATCAATTTGTATTTTACCAAATTGACTTTCAGCCAGCCTTCTATCTCCAATTAATCTAAGATATACAAAATCAGATGTTACTATTGGAGGGGTTTGCAATCTATCCATTTGACTCCAGACCATTGATATATTATTATTTTTAAAAAAGTTGTAAGCTAAATCACTAAACCATGACGAATGTCTGACTTCAACGGCATATCTGAATGTGTTATCAAACAAAAAATCGAATTTTGTAAAATCTTCAAATCCTTCTTTCAGTTGGCAAGATGGAGGTAATTGTATTAGTAACGCCAACATCTTGTCTTTAAGTGGTTCCATTCTTTCATAAAATAATTCTAATTCTTTTTGTACATTCTTGAATTTTTTTCATGTGTTATTATTTTAGGAGACTTGGCCGTAAATCTAAAATTATCAGGTGTTCGTCTATTCCAATTCTTTACCATTAATTCACTAGGAATGTTATAGAAAGTAGAATCTATTTCCATGTAGTTGAAAACTTGAGAATAGTAAGGTAGCCACATTCTATTCTACATATTTGGAGGATAAAAAGGACCCTGCCAAGACGAATAACTCCAGCCACTGCAGCCCATGTAAAGCTTCAATTATTAGTATTTATGACTAGTTTTCAATATAAATTAAAGAACACATCACCTATTGATAAGCTGGGTAGATACGTTGGTGGATTCTGTGGGAGTCATGTTGTTAACAGTACGAATCCAGAGGAATTCACCAAATCATTTGAGATTAAATTATTTTTAATGTCTGATCTCTAACCAAAATAAATATTATGATAGAAACATACAATAATATGCTATAATAACGAAATTAAGTATCCTGTAGTAAAGGTAAAAAGATAAATCCTTTAGGAGAAACGATATTTATAATGGTATTTGAAACCAAATAGCAAAATAGAAGTATCGGACCAAATTATTATTTTGTTTTTTCGACAATTTTGCTTATCATCTTTAACAAGTAGTTCAGTTGCGTGTCTGTGCAATTTAAATATAATATTATTGACGCTCCAACGCACTTCGGTCCCACTTTCCACAAGTTGCAGCTGCTTCGTAGGTGCTCTGCAAGAATGATAACAAAACATCATCAGGTGAGCTGGCGCTACGTACTACATCATAGGGTAACAGATATTCTCCCATCTCCCTATGGTAGAATGCTTGAGCGGGTAGTGTGTGGTATTCATTGAATCCCGGAGGTTCTGGATACGTATAGGAATAGAATACTGGTTTATCAATAGGCCCACCGCCGGGCCAGAAACCGCAACTACTCACCTCATGCGAATAAGCTTCAATTGCGACAAAACGAGCAACGTTTGTTGCTCCAGGGTGAGGTGGTGCCGTACGTCCTGAAAACCGAGTAACGGCCAAATCAAAAGCTCCCCAGAAAAAATGAACCGGACTGACTTTCCCATTAAATCTGCAACGAAATTCAGTAAATATCCTATTGGCCTGTGTCAGAATGCGCCAGAATTTCTGCGCATATTCTGGATCATAGGATGCATGTTTCTCATCCTTTTCAAATGGAATTCTATCTGCGACTTCTACGGGAGTGGTCCAAATTTTTACAGGCATTTCAAGAGAGTTTAAGGTGTCTATTGTTTGTTGATAAAAGTCGGCTACTGAACGCGGTCGAAGAGCAACCGTCTTAGCAGGACCATCAGTCGTTTCAATTATGAGTTTATGATCGATAAAATTGAAATCTATTTGGAGAAGTCGACCATTGTAGTCCATCGTCGACGTTGTGAGTCCGCGCGGTGATACATATAGAGTAGTATTCCACCAATGATTTGCCGTCGGTGTGAGTGCCAGTCGAATTTTTCCGACTATTTGGGTCCACATATGCAATGTGTCATAGGTCTCTTTCCATTCTGACAGCGGCAGTGGTGGCCATGAATTCACAGTTATTGGTGCCAAGTGCAGAGCCACCGCATGAACGAAACATATGTAAGGTAATAACAATAACTATTTTTTTTGATAAGAATTTGGTTAATTATGGCAGTGTAAATGATCTTAGCGTCGATAACGCAGCCTGGAAGTTCCAACGCTACAGTTTGGGGAAGGCGAAACTTCATGATTTTATCACTAATTTAAATCTCCATTTCATGCTAGATAAACAGAGCTAGGCAGTTAGATTAGTAACTGAATCGGCATACCAAAAATTATTGTGCTATTCGCCTTTCATTTGTTAAAGTAAGGCACTATCTATTGGATAGTAGACCTGGTTGCTCTTCTGGAATCCAATTTCCTGAAAATGGAATTATGACAGGTCACGTTAGAAGCTAATGACTGCAATCAGCTTAATGCAAAGTTGCCTGGAAGCCACCTAAAGCTGGATATATGTTACCGCCAAGCGCTAGTTCGGAGGTTGTGATTTTAGACTTTTCTGTATCTTTATCAGCTGTGCATCAATAGGAATAGCCCGAAAGTGCTCAAATTGTGTACATACTCAACCAGGCGCCTCAGCGTGACTTGCCTTTACATCAATGTCTTCTGTAAGTTCAGGATTAAGCTAAAAGTCTACCTTTTAATAATGACTGAAGATTATAATCATTATGAAATCTGCTCAAATTAATAAATATGGAAGCAGCCAAGTTATTGAGATTAACAATAGCGCCTCTGAACCGTCCGTTGCTCCCGGTAAAGTTTTAGTAGATATAAGAGCAGCCGGCGTAAATCCTGTAGATTGGAAAATTAGTGAAGGACATATGCAACAATTGGTATCACTTCAATTTCCATCAACATTGGGATTAGATTTCTCTGGGGTTATCAAACAGGTGGGAGAAGGCATATCTCCTTCAGAGTTTAAGCCAGGAGATGAGGTGTATGGACAGGCTGGCGTAATAAGTGGCGGATCGGGAGCGTTTGCCGAAATGGCTGTAACAAAAACGGAAAGTATCGCAAATAAACCTAAGAAATTAAGTTTTCCTCAAGCGGCAGGTTTACCCCTTGTAGGTGTAGCTGCATGGCAAGTTCTTATCGAAGATATACATTTATCAAAAGACCAGAAAATCCTAATTCATGGTGGCGCAGGAGGTATTGGATCAATCGCTATTCAGCTCGCCAAAAGTTTGGGAGCATACGTTGCAACGACAGTAAGCACAAGTGACAAGCAGTTTGTTCAAGAACTAGGAGCATATACCGCAATAGACTACAAGACTCAAACCTTTGAAGACATGCTTCAAAATTATGATGCTGTCTTCGATACTGTGGGCGGCAACACTTACAGAAGATCTTTTAAAGTTTTGAAGAAAGGAGGCGTAATTGTTTCTATGCTAGAGCAGCCTGATTCTGAGCTAATGAATCAATACGGGGTCAAAGCGAAATTTCAATTCACGCAACCTGATAAGGAACATTTAACGAAAGTTGCACAATGGGTGGATCAAAATAATACAAGGATAAATGTAGAGAAGGAGTTTTCATTGGATAAAGCTGGTGATGCGCTTGATTACCAAAAGAACGTTCATCCCAGAGGCAAAGTCGTTTTGGTTATTTAAAATAAAAATAAAGTCCCGCCAAAAGTTAATTAAGTCTGTGTAGTTGATCCTAGTGCCTGATCGTTATTTATGATTGTCTATTACATTGGTTGAGTTGCCCGTTAAACTTTAACTTAGGATTCAGTCCCTTCCAAACGAATTATTAATTTACTACGTCGCATGACAAAAATAACTAGTTAAATTGTTTGAGTATAAATGTGAAATATGCTTTTAGACAAGTGAATGAAGCCTTCTCAAATAAAACTTGTAAAACTAAACATTGTACTGTGCTTAAATAATTTGGCTTACCTCATGCACATTATATGCAAGTGGGAATAGATAGTTTCGCAGCCGCTCATGATGACGCTAGTCTCTCAGTCAGCACATCAGAGCGTTTGCGAAGATTGGTTGAACAAATTGAACGCGCAGATCAAATTGGGTTGGATGTATTTGGAGTGGGCGAACATCACCGTCGGGAGTTCCTTGATTCGGCTCCCGTTGTCATTCTAGGTGCCGCCGCCGCTCGAACACAACGGATTCGTCTTACCAGTGCAGTAACGGTACTGAGTGCTGCCGACCCAGTACGAGTCTTTCAAGAATTCGCAACCCTCGATCTACTCTCGCAAGGTCGGGCAGAGATGGTTGTGGGCCGTGGCTCGTTCATTGAGGCCTTTCCCCTATTCGGGCTGCAATTAGATGACTACGACTCGCTTTTCGAAGAGAAACTCGATTTACTGCTGAAGATTCGTGACAATGAGCATGTTCATTGGAACGGCGAATATCGACCAAGCCTGAATGGACAGGGAATATACCCGAGACCATTACAGAAACGTTTACCCATATGGGTGGGCGTTGGTGGTACTCCCCAATCATTCATCCGAGCCGGTCTACTTGGACTCCCTTTGATGGTAGCAATCATTGGTGGGGAAACGCACAGGTTTAAGCCATTCATCGATCTCTATAAGGAGGCTGGAATGCGAGCCGGCTATTCACCCGAACAGTTGAAAGTAGGTGTACATTCACTTGGCTATGTCGCAGAGACGACCAAAGAGGCAGCCGATGACTTTTTTCCGGGATACGCGCACACCATGACCGAAATTGGTAAGGAGCGTGGTTGGCCTGAGATGACACGTATGGATTTTGATGCCCAACGAGGTCCTCAAGGCGCACTGCTCATCGGCGATCCTGATGAGGTAGTTGAGAAGATCATTCGACACAGTAAAGTGCTTGGCGGCATTTCCCGGATCACTTTTATGATGAATCCCTCCTCTTTACCTCATCCGAAGCTCATGCGAGCTACCGAATTAATTGGTAAACGCGTCGCACCTGTACTTCGCGAACTAGATAAAAATGATGGTAACGACGTCTAAGATCTGGAAATGGATAAGCAAATAAGGCTGGAGACAAAAAAGTGACAAAAAATACAGATTTCCAAGTTCCCCAAAATCGGCCAATAAGGGAGCGCGTTGGACTCTTAGTTGACGCTATGAATGCGACGGATGCAACAAAAATTATCGCTGCAGCAGAAGCAGCCGGAGTACGGCAAACATGGATAGGACAGCGACCTTCGGGGCCAGATGCATTGACAACTTTAGCAGCTGCAGCAACAAAAACATCTAAAGTCTGCTTAGGAACGTCCGTTGTACCAACGTACCCACGCCACCCTCTGGTCCTTGCACAACAGGCTCTGGCGCTCTATGATGTTGCACCTGGTAGATTGCGTCTTGGAATTGGCCCGAGTCATCATGCAATTATAAATGGCATCTATGGCTTATCACAAACAACACCCTTAGCCCACCTGAGAGAATATACACAAGTGTTGCGTGCAGCGCTCTGGGAAGGGAAGGTCGATCATCATGGACACTTCTTTAACGTTGTAGTCACAATGCCGCGTACTGCACCGGTTCAATTACTAATTTCGACATTAGGAAAGAAGGCATTTGAATTATCTGGAGAAATCGCTGATGGAGCAATTTCATGGATGTGTCCAGTTCCATATTTGCTCGGTACAGGACTTCCGGCATTACGCACAGCAGCAGCTGCCAATGGACGCTCAGCGCCTCCATTAGTAGCATGTGTCCCGGTAGCCCTAAACCAGGATCGGCATTCCGTACTTACGCAAGGGCATCAACTGCTTGATATGTTAGCGAAGTGGCCTTTCTATGCCAAAATGTTTGCTGATGCTGGTTTTCCGCTAGCGGCCGGTCAGACGATACCTAATGCCCTTGTAGACAGCCTAGTAGTCTCTGGAAATGAAACCGAAGTGACTACGCGCTTGACCGAACTTCTGGCTACAGGTTTGAATGAACTGATGGTAGCTCTAGTAGCTGTAATAGACCCCGATGATGAGCTGAGACGACTCATGCATGTGATCGGTCAGTTGTAAAGATAATGACTCTCACCCGAAATCTATCAGTTTTAGAGATACAGGGATTTATCTAGATCTAATCGGGAAAAGACCATCATGAGGCGGCCTTTAAAAGATTTTGAGAACATAAATTATATTACGAAGTATCCGCACAAAATTCATCTGCTCTGCGCCAAAAACAGAAAAAAGATAAGTCTGAAAAGTTGAAACGAATTCTTCAAAAAGATTTTCAATGTTTTTTGCCGTTGATATTGCGTACGCTATACATACTTGTCCAACCAATCATCATCTTTATTAGAAAAATATTTCATGGTAGATGAGATTACATTTTGCTATTAGTGATTTTTAGTATTCTGTAGTATTTTTAGTAGAATTTTAGTAATCACCGAATTTCTTTATTTTATTTCCAGTATAGATAATTACAATCTACTCTCATACGATTATAGCTTTGGATTTTTCTATCCCTTTATATTTATATATGATGTTACTAATCATGGAAGTATTGTTACCAAGATAGGATTGTTATAGCCCTATTTTCATATTAATAGTGAATTAATCAAGTGGTTAATTAATAATTATTTCCCCATTCTTGTTACAGATAAGAATATTTGACTAAATGTTCAAATTACTCGTGGTACACTTATCAAAATAATTGAATAAGTGTACTCGATGCAATAACTATACAAAGATAACATATTCTTGTATTCACACAAAAAATTTAGATATGTGTACAGAATGTTATCAGGAAATACATTGGATCTTGACTAATTAACACCAAGCAAGTTTTTTGTTTTAACCAATATTGGTGTATATATTCATAAACGATATACGACTACTTTTTATTAACTATAGCGAAAAAGAATAGTACTAGAATAGAAAGGCCCATAGATGGTAATATAATATCAGTAAAGGGATTATCCAAGGGTATATTATGCTCTAAAAATTCATAAAATAAAAAAACACCAAATAGAAAAAAAGCTACAATGGCATAAAGTATTTTTTTTAAATGAGTGTTCCTATAAGCAGATATCGACAAAGCAATTAGTATAGCGGCAAATATTGTACCTACTACATATAGGATATCTTCCACAAGATCAAAAAGTGCAATTTGAAGTATAAGAAATTCCAAAAGATTCACAGCAACTATTTATCTTCATCCGATAAAGATAGGAACATTTCAACAAGTCTAATGCTCCATTTATTCCAGAGGCTCGGATGGTGAGTCTTTAACAATTCCATTATGCTTTTAGGATCAATATTATCATGTAGTTTGTATCTTCTGAACTTTCCATCTTTAACTTCATCTAATATATTTAATTCAATTAAGCGTTTGACATGCCAGTTTATAGATGGTGCAGATAGTCCTAACCAATTAACAACATCTGTCTGTGTAGGATTTTTTTGTTCAATAATAAACATAATAATTTCTCTTGGCGTTTCTTGATTTAATACTTGAAAGATTTTCTTTTCATGATCTTGAAAAGCTCCTGATTGAAAATGAAGTTTATATAAACCTTGTCTAGTAGAGGTTATCTTTCCGCTTTTTTGAAGCTGATAAGCGTGATATTGAACCGATCCCATTGATAAAGCCAACTCATTTCTTATCTGCCTAAGATAACATCCAGGATTTTTTTGAATAAAATTTAAGATCCTTTCCTTGTTTAAGTTTGAATTTGAGGATTTATCTTCCAATAAATCAACTCACTCCATCCATAGCAATAATACATAGCAGGTTTACTGACTATTAATTGATTCGATTATTTAATTTATTCAGTGTAAGTATTTCAATTTCAATACTTAATGGTTTATTTTAAACGATGTTTATAAGACTTGCATCATATTCCTTATTATGTTTCAAAACGTATTATAGGAAATGGATTTCCAGAAAAATAACCGAGTTAAAATCCTGATTATTGGTATCAGTTCGCTCGCCATAACGTTATTTTTAGTTACTCCAAATGTAACTTTTGGGATTCCATAACTAGGTGAATCTGATATTGGTGCTTCTCAGATCATTAATGAGAGTCCTCGGTGTTGGAAAAAATGTAAGTACTTATTCAGAGTCCAATGTGAATAAAGACGATCCCAATTTCAAAATTTGGTAACAATTTAATTATTATTTATATGGTAGCAATTTAATTATTGGCCCAAGACTAGTTATAGCATCTTTTACTGGAAGCGTAGTGGAATAAATCAATAGAGTGTTAGGTCCGTTGATATCCTTTTGAACAGACTTTGTGTCAAAATTGTGCTCTGAAAGAATCTGAAATCCTGCTTTGGAGAATTGCGACTTACAATCAGGCAATTGCTTGGTTGGACAGAAGAATCCACCCACTGTAAGGGCGCCAGTTGATTTTTCAGATGTTACAACTATTTTTCCTTCCATTGGCGGACTATATTGTTTGTCTGAAATGCTATAAGGGGATCCAGAAACACTTAGTGTCTTAGGATCAGAACCATCTGGGAATTTTACTGGAATAGTGGTCCATACCGTAGTTCCATCTTTGTCTTTTACTATTCCTACATGTATGTGGTTCGGATCATCATGAACAAAACCCACTTCAGTACCTTCTGGAATTTCCAGTGTATTTGGAAGGTAATTAGGATTTTTTGGGCTTATTGTCTTTTGATCTGTCGGTGGATGGTGAGCTTCATCTGGAATAAATATAATCACGCCGCTTACCGATGGAGGTAATGTCATCGTTCCGCTATCAAATATAGATTGTGCAGTTGGAATTGAATTAGGGCTAGGAACATTTGTTGTTGATATATCGGTCTGGTCAGTAGACAAATTTGATGCTGTAGTCATATATCTAGGTGAATTATTTTCAATAGTACTTACTTGAGCGTAAATAGTCCAGCTCTGATTACCTAATATTAGAACGGATACTGTAAGTAGAGAATATATAAAGCACAGAATCCTCATATTCAATTTGAACGGTAATTTTTAAGCGCGTTGATAAATAAATGATGTGGTACAAGTGTATAGATAATATCGGTTAAACATGACGCTATCTGAACTTGCAAATTTTAGACACATATATTCATCATTGTTATTGAACCCATTGTACTTAATGAGGCAAGATGTTTGTGAACCAAATTTGACACAACTTCGAATTTACATGTTTTAAGTATAATTATTTAATCAGTTACCTGTATCTTCCTAGCACCAACTTGAACCACATAATAATCACTAGTTGTTTGGATAATATCTCGATGAGCCATTTTGTTGTGACTCCTTTTTTTGTTTATGCTATCCCAAAACTACTATATGAACCCGAATACGTAACGGGCCCGTCGGGAACCATACTGTTAACAATTCGGATCCATGTGCCCTTTTGCCTTTTGAATTTTTTCTAAGGGTGAGGCAGAATCTTGTAAGTTAAGATACCCTCCCTGACTGAAAGGTTAACCAATTTTTTTATAGTATTCTAAAGTAATTTAGGGTGAGCTGGTGGGCTTGATTGCTTTTTGTTTATCATGCAATCAAATCAACTCCTCCCACCGGTTGTCAGATAACCCTATTTTGGAATTATCTATTGCTCGTACAATTGAAGGACCATTACTTTTCATCAATTTGCGTAATTTTAATTATACAAACATCACAGTACTTTTCTATCAAAATAACATTTTCTATTTTATATTTTGCTATGTGAGTAGCCATATGAGGACATAGGCAACAATAACCTGTCATGTTCTTTATCAGCCTATCTAATCCAGACGGAATATTTTCGGACGATGATGCTAAGCTTTCTAATCTTCGTATTGATTCCTTAGACAAACTAATCCGTTGTATAGATGGCTTGAGTTTAATATATTACTGGGTTCAGAAACTTGGATCCTTGCATTACCTGACCAGTTACAAATAACAATCCTCCGATCAACAAGGTTATTGTTCCTAACGAAATAACTAATTTTGTTTCCATGAGATAGAAAGTAAATTGCGGGAATAATAAGAAATTTGGTACAGCTCTATCAGTGAGTTAACAATAATACGAAGCAATGAAATCAGTCAACTGCTTGTTTGTACCACAATGTATTATAAGTATCACAGTTAATGGAAAAAGATAGATATTTGCGTCCCTTTCATAGACATTATTATACTGGTAATTATCATATCACCTCTGTGTTGTGGGTGTCTAATTGGATTTGGATGAGACTGAAGGCACTGCTGGGAAATTATTATCTTACATTCAAGATAATCCAGGTTCCCATTTACGTCGAATTAAGAGGGCAAAAGGGCTTTCAATGGGAACGATTCAATATCAATTAGATAGATTAGAAAAAACAGGAAAAATTACGTCTACTAGGCGCGGCTTATACAAATATTACTTTCCTGTTGGACTTTTTAGAGAAAATGAAAAGGATGTATTAGAAGTTTTAACCCACGAAACTGCAAGGGGAATTCTCATGTTTATAATAGAACAGAAAAACCCAAGTCAAATTGACATTGTCAAACAGATGAAAATATCGACTACTTCTGTTAGCTGGCACGTTAAACGCTTAATTGACCTTAATATAATTGATGAAATCAGGGAAGGAAAACATAAGAAATATCAGTTACATGAAATCGACCCTCAGTTAATTATTAGACTTCTTAGGAATTATTATCCTAGTATTTGGGACAAATGGAGTGTAAGAATTGTAGAAATGTTTCTATCATTACCAAGTAAGAGTGACATCGAATGATCATAGTTGACCTAATGTCGGTTTTTATGGCTTCATATTCTGTTCTTGTGATGGAATTAGAGAGAGTAGATAACATAATATCGGCAAGTATTGTGATATTTTCCGTTCTGCTATTAGTTCTTTCAGTTTCCGGCTATAGGAAAACACGCATCAGACTGACAATATATGCTATAATCATCTTTGCCCTATTTGCCATACAACAATTTTTGGACTTGTCAGACGATATATTTGCAATACTGGATACTCCCATAACTGACATAGTAATACATTCTTTGACACTTTGTATTTTGGTAATTTTCTTCTTAGCAATCGTAAAAGCACCAACTAAATAACCTTATACCTAAATTAGATTTAAGGGTACCAGTGCGTCAGAAAACTCACGAATAGGACATCTTTGCATCAATTTATACATCATTCGTTGCACCGTTCATTCTCGTTTCCACATTTGTATGAAATCTCAATTAGTCTTGGAGTATTTGTATCTAGTTATGCAGGAAAATCATTTGTCTTTAACTTAATAGGAATATCTAGAAATATCTAAAAGTTTGGTAACGCATTAAAGTATCTTCTAGATGTAGAAGTAAAACTTGGAGAATATGAAAATGTAGGTACATAAAATGTAAATGTAACTAAAATAGATAGTACAAAAATAGTGATATCGATAAAAATTGTGTGTTTAATCAAGAACCTTTATTCACATGATTGTACCACAATAGTCTTATAAAATCAACTTAAGTCTAGGATATATGAAAACGGTATATAGGGACGCACTTCTAGTTGTAATACCCGTAACATTCCTAGCAATGATTTCAGCGAGTTTGATTGAATTTCGAGTGCAAGCACAAACTCCTGCATTTGACAAATCCAATTTTCATGATCCACTGAAAATAGACAATAAGTACTACTCTTTGAAGCCGGGCGTCATAATGGGTTACAATGGCACTGATGAGGAGGGAAAGTCGATGCGGGACATTATCACCATCACCAACGATACAAAAGAGATTCAGGGGGTACCCACGCGCGTGGTTAATGATACTGTCTTTGTGGAAGGAAAATTAGTGGAGACTACAAATGATTGGTATGCGCAAGATGACAAAGGAAATGTATGGTACTTGGGAGAGGATACAACTGACTTTACCAATAAGAAAAACCCCCATGAAGGTTCCTGGGAATCCGGAGTGAAAGGAGCCAAGGGTGGATTAATAATGCTAGCAGAACCGAAGGTAGGAATTACGTATGACCAAGAGTTCGCCAAAGGTGTCGCTGAAGACAAGGCAACTGTTCTGAGTTTTGACGATAATGTCTCTGTTCCTTACGGTTCTTATTCGAATGTGATCAAAACTAAGGAGTTTTCAGCACTTGAGCCTGATGTCGTTGAACAAAAATACTATGCAGCAAATGTAGGAGACATCAAGGAAAAAACTCTCAAAGGCAGTAAAGAAGGAATTGAATTAGTAGAAATCAAATGAGGATATTCGATCAATAAAGCATTGTAATTTGTTGAACGATACTGGACGAAGAGACCATATATACCGAGAATGGATTACAAAAAGTGCAATGGAAGCACGATTTGAGGCATTGACGCCTTATGATAATTTTCTATTTAAAGTATTGTTCGTACAATTAGAGGAGTGTATCACACTCCTTATTTATATTAAGTTTAAAATGACATGTAACAATAATGCAAAGGCTCTTGATCTTTGTCACAACACTCTTAACAATATTAATAATTCCGGGTATTAGTAGCTCTATCGGTTTAGGATCGCTTCAAAAGGTTGCGGGAGCAGGCTCACCGCTGGAATATTCTTTTGTTAGAAAATGGGGTTCTAATGGAACAGGCCCAAGTCAGTTCGAAAGGCCGCATGACATAGCTTTTGATTCAAAAGGAAATATTTATGTGAGTGATAGAGAGCTCAACAATATCCAGAAATTTACGCATAATGGGACCTTCATTAAAATGTGGGGATCTAAAGGTATCGGTGATGGACAATTTAATGTTCCTTATAGCATTGGTATTGATTCAAAAGATAAAATATATGTAGTGGACAGAGAGAATCATCGTATAGAAAAATTTGATACCAATGGTACATTTATAGCCAAAGGAGGTAACGGTAGAGGAAGTCAGGACGATCAGTTGAATAGACCCGAAGATATTACATTTTCACCTTTGGAATATTTGTTACTGATACTGGGAATGATAGAATATTGAAATTTAATAGTAGTTTTATACTAACCAATAAATGGGGTTCTAAAGGTACTGGTGATGGACAATTTATACACCCGCATGCAATTGATGTTGATTCTAAAGGAAATGTCTATGTAGGCGAATTAAATAGACCGGGTGTTCAGGTTTTTGACAGTAACGGAAAGTTCTTGAAAAAAGGGGGATCGGCAGGTATAGGAGATGGACAGTTTTCAATTCCGCAAGAACATATAGCAGTAGATGCAAAGGATCGTGTCTATATAGTTGACGGAGCTTCAAATCCAAGGGTGCAGATTTTTGATCCTAATGGAAAATTCTTAGGAAAGATTCGTTCTCCTTGCAAGATATCTAATGGTACGGGTTGTGTAGACCCAGATGGACCAGGTCCTTTAGCTTTAGGTGATGGTCAACTTTCAAAGCCAGAACATGTCTCAATAGATGCTGAAGGTAAAGTGTATGTAGTCGACAGAGGTAATCAAAGGATACAAGTTTTTGCACCAGTAAATAGTACGTCACAGACTTAGATTGAATTATGGTTAATTATAAAGCAAAAATAAGTTCACAAATTAGAAACTCATTCTTTTTTATATTTACAATAAAAGAAGTTAGGCCGACAATTTTTCAAATGATGACGCTTCTTTCATTTCCATTCTTCTTATGGGTTTATGAAGTTTTAAGCCAAACTGGATTTACAGCTGATGTTGATGGAGCGACAAATCTAGTTA
>WNFX01001458.1_pt1 | contig 24318 bp, 20 predicted proteins | sample 5400111 | NCBI WGS metagenome assembly WNFX01 (sample SAMN13153363, study PRJNA577476) | soil metagenome | isolation source: 40 cm soil or saprolite under grassland replicate 1 | place: USA:California | collected 2016-06-15
GTTAATCAGGAGCGTGATTCATGGAATGGGTAGCCTCCTTACGAGGGAAGACGGTTGGATTGGATACAGCACCCATTATTTATTTTATTGAGGGTAATCCGCTTTATGTAGAGATGATGCGCACCTTTTTTCTAGCAGTACAAAAGGACGAATTCTCAGTAGTGACATCTACAGTCACTCTACTTGAGACCCTTGTTGTTCCATTGAGACACGGAAATATAAATTTGGCTCAACAATATCGTGATATTCTGCTCAAGACTAAGGGCCATACAACTATTTCACTTTTCCCAAACATTGCCGAAGAGGCAGCGCGGCTACGAGCATCTTACAATATTAGCACACCGGATTCCATTCAAATGGCTACAGCTATATTTGGGGGTGCTTCGTTCTTTCTAACGAATGATACTCATTTACCATCTTTGCCAAATCTAAAAACGCTAGTGCTAGACGACCTGAAAAAAGGATCTGAGGGTTAAACTATGTCATTTGACATTATCAAGGGTATGGCAACAACCCTGAAAAATATAGGTAAGAAACCAACCACTGTCTCCTTTCCGGAAGAGGAGCGTGTGTTGCCTGCGCGTTTTCGTGGGCTTCACGTGCTGCACCGTTACGAAAATGGCCTGGAGAGATGTGTTGGCTGCTATCTCTGCGCAGGGGCCTGCCCTGCTGATGCCATCTATATCGAGGCAGAAGAAAATACTGAGGAGAATCGGGTCTCACCGGGAGAGCGTTACGCCAGGGTCTTTGATGTGAACTTACTGCGTTGCATCTTCTGTGGCTATTGTGAAGCTGCCTGTCCTACAGGAGCTATTACATTGGAACACGAATATAAACTGGCAGCTTTTTATCCAGAAGATATGGTGTATCACAAAGAAAAATTGCTTGAAGCAGAAGGACAGGCAACAGTTGGTTCGAGTGCTGTATGGTTCGAACCACCTCCGTCCGAAGCTGCTCAACCAATACCTCAGTCACGACACATGTTTGATGGATCGCAGGCAAGCGCCGCTGCTGTTGGATTGGGCGATCTTCCAACTGAGGAACCAGTCTTGTTAATAGATGAGGAGCAAGATGAGGACAGGAGGAAGTTACAGCATTAGAAGGATAGGGAAGATATATGATTGACCCACAACTACTCTCATTCTTTGTGCTGGCGGTTGCCAGCATCGCATCTGCTTTAGGGGTAATAATTTTTAGGAATGCCATACACAGCGCATTGAGCTTGATCCTTACTCTGCTGTTTCTTGCACTCTTTTATTTGCAATTGGGAGCGATGTTTATTGCTGTGGTACAAATCCTCATCTACGCAGGTGCGATCATGGTCTTATTCCTCTTTGTGGTTACAATGCTGGCCACAGAAGCGCGTGATACAGAATTGCCAGATAGGATACCCTGGCAACGTGGTATTGCCGCTATTCTTGGCCTGTTACTTGTAGGCGCATTGAGCTACCTACTCTTCACAGGCGCCAAGATTGATGCTAACGCAAAGGCCAATGGAGCGAACAGCCTCTCTCATGTAGTGGCAACCCAGGGCGATACGCAAGCATTTGGTCTTGCACTTTTCCACGGTTTCGCTTTCCCATTCGAGGTAACTAGCCTGTTAATTGTTGTGGCGCTTCTGGGAGCAATGGTGTTAGGCCGAAAAGGGTAATGTCTCTTATGCAGCTTGCCAACGAGGCTACGCATCTACCTCCGGTCAGGCAAGCTGGAAAGAGTAATTTGGAGGAATCGCATGTCAATAAACGTGACCTGGTATCTCATTGTAAGTGCCATCATTTTCACTATAGGTGTGACGGGAGTACTTGTTCGACGTAACCCATTGATTATCTTTATGTCGATTGAACTGATGTTAAATGCGGTTAATCTTTCATTTATAGCTTTCTCTCACTATCTTGACTCGGTGGATGGGCAGATGTTTGTCTTCCTTGTACTGACGGTGGCCGCTGCAGAAGTAGTTGTCGGTCTGGCTATCATTGTCTCTATTTTCCGCACCCGCCGCGACATCGATGTTGATGATATGAACGTACTTCGAGGCTAGTTGATTATGACAAATTTGACTCTATGGGTGCTGTTGATGCCCTTGTTCGGGTTTATTATCCTGGGCTTGCTCGGGCGAGTTATGTCGCAAAGAGGAATACAGTCAGTAGCCCTTGGAGCCTCGGGCCTGGCCTTTGTATTTGCCTCCATCAGCTTCTTCTCCATGCTGGGCACAACTCCAGCATCAGCGCGCTTCAGTGATCAAGTATTCTATACCTGGATAAATTCTGGTGTGGCAGTAGGTATAGCTCCGCTCACCATTAGTTTTGGATTGCTCTTCGATCCGCTGTCAGCAACCATGCTAATGGTGGTTACGGGTGTCGGCTTCCTTATTCACATTTATTCAGTAGGATATATGGAAGACGACCCAGGTTTCTGGCGCTTTTTCTGCTATATGAATTTTTTTATTTTTGCGATGACATTGCTGGTTAGTGCAGACAACTTTCTCTTCCTGCTCGTAGGTTGGGGACTGGTTGGCCTGGCTTCGTTTCTGCTCATTGGTTTCTGGTATCAACGTCGCGCTGCTGTTGCGGCAGCACAAAAGGCCCTGGTCATCAATGTCATCGGTGACTTTGGCTTGATGATTGCCATCTTCCTCATTTTCAAGCATTATGGGGCACTTAACTACTTTACGAATGGCGATGGCAACATAGGAGTCTTCAACCAGGTGACGGCTGGAGGCATCCCAACCATATCTACAACCATCATTTGCCTGCTGCTCTTTCTCGCTTGTACCGCCAAATCTGCGCAGTTGCCCTTGTATATGTGGCTTCCAGATGCAATGGAAGGCCCAACGCCTGTTAGCGCGCTCATCCACGCGGCAACGATGGTAACGGCTGGTGTATACCTTGTAGCTCGGGCTAATCCACTTTTTCAAGTATCGCCTCGCGCATTGGTTGTTGTCGCCGTCATCGGTGGCATTACAGCGCTTTTCGCGGCATCGATAGCTGTATTCCAGTTGGACATTAAACGCGTACTGGCCTACTCAACCATCAGCCAGCTCGGATATATGTTTATGGGCGAGGGAGCTCATAATTATAGTGGGGGTATTTTTCTCCTGATTGAGCATGCTTTCTTCAAAGCGCTACTCTTCCTGGCCGCGGGTGCGGTTATCCACTCGCTTGGTGGAGAGCAGGATATGCGTAAGATGGGAGGATTGCGCTACCGCCTCAAAATAACCTTCTGGACCTTCTTGATTGGAGCATTGGCGATCAGCGGAATACCGCCTCTTGCAGGCTTTTGGAGTAAAGATGATATTCTCAGCTCGTTATTGGCCAATGCTACTTCAGGTGGAGGCGTAGTTTTCTACCTGCTGTGGGGTATAGGCATATTTACAGCGGGATTGACAGCTTTTTACATGTTCCGGCTTTTCTTTGGTATCTTCGAAGGTGGTTATCGAGGAACTGGACCTGTTGAACATGCCCTGGACGGTGAGGAAGAAGAGGAAGGCATAAAACATGGTCACCAGCCTAGAAGCGATTACGACATCCATGAAGCTCCTCCTGTGATGACGGTTCCGATGATGATCCTGGCTGCGCTTTCTATAATCGGTGGCTTCATTGGTTCATTCGCGCTGTTTAACAACTCTTCCTGGCACCCCCTGGCAACGTTTTTGAATCCTGTTTTTACGAATCCAAAATGGACAAACGTGCCTGTACAGGTTCCTGTAGATACATTATCGGTTGAGTGGATATCAACAGGTTTAAGTGTCGGGCTTGCGCTATTGGGCATTCTTGGCGCCTGGGCTTTGTATCGAAATGGCTTCTTCTATAAAGAAAACAAAAACCCATTCTACCAGTTGGTGCTACATAAGTATTATGTTGATGAGTTCTTGATCCTGGTACTCATCCGGCCAATTCTCTGGATAGGTCGGATGGCATCTCGCCTGATTGAGCGCGATGTGCTTGATGGTGGCAGTCGTGAGGTGGGGAAGGCTTTCATAGGTACGAGTGGATTACTGCGCCGTTTGCAAACGGGCTATGTGCGCAATTACGCTCTAGCAATTATGTTTGGAGTTCTCTTGATTATCGTCTACTATGCGGTGAGGGGGTAGAGGTATGTTTCCATTGTTATCGCTCATCACATTCCTACCTTTGCTAGGCGGCATAGTTGTTTTGTTCTTTCCTAAAGAAAGACTGAATCTCATTCGCTGGACAGCTTTGAGCGTTGCATGGGCTGAACTTTTAATTGTTCTGGGTTTGATGCTAGCCTATTCACAGGCTAACCTGGCTGTTGGATCTACTATCGTAGGTTCAAGCCCAACCAGTACATTCTTTTCCAATGTAAGTGAGCAAGCAACCTGGATTTCTACGCCTGGATTCTCACTCAACTATGGTTTGGGAGTCGATGGCATTAGCCTGTTGCTCCTGGCACTCACTGCTTTGCTAACAGTTGTATGCATTGGGGCTTCATTCAGCATTGAGCAGAAGGCCAAGAACTACATGGCCTATATGTTGCTTTTGGAATGCGGCATCACCGGCGTTTTTCTTTCCACCAATCTCTTTCTTTTCTATATTTTCTGGGAACTCATGTTAATACCGGCATATTTCCTGGTTGGAAGCTGGGGAGGCGAACGCCGTGTGTACGCAGCAATTAAGTTTGTATTGTACACCTCGGTCGGAAGTCTATTGATGCTTGCTGGCATTATCGCCTTGGGCTACTACCACCAGCAGTTAGTAGGAGGCCCCTACACACTGGACCTGGCAGCCTTACTTAACGGTAAACTCGCTCCTACCATTCAACTCTGGTTATTTCTAGCCTTTGCCGCGGCTTTCGCTGTAAAGGTGCCATTTGTGCCACTCCATAGCTGGTTGCCAGATGCTTATACTGAAGCGCCTGCCCCGGTAACAGCTATGCTGGCAGGAGCAATGTCAAAGACAGGCGCGTTTGGTTTTTTGCGCTACTGCATTCCGCTCTTTCCCGATGCAGCGCATACTCTTGCTCCACTTTTTCAAGTTTTAGCAGTGATTGGCATTCTCTACTGTGCGTTGCTGGCACTTGTGCAAATCGATATCAAACGCTTGCTCGCTTACGCCAGCATTAGTCATTTAGGCATAGTCATGTTAGGTATGTTTGCTTTCAATATACAAGGTGTCGAGGGGTCAGTCTTGCAAATGGTGAACCATGGCATCATAATTACCGCGCTGTTCTTGATTGTAGATTTTATCGAGGCACGTGCCGGAACTCGACGCTTGAGCGATTTTGGAGGGCTTGCCACGCGTATCCCAGTTATGGCAACTATTTTATTGATTGCTTCTCTTTCGGCACTTGGTCTGCCAGGACTGAACGGTTTTGCGGGGGAGTTCCTGGCGCTGATTGGTGTCTTCCGCGCTAGCACAGTCTTTGGCATTCTGGGAACAGCCGTAATTATACCTGCCGCCTGGTATATGATTCGCTTTTTCCTGGGCATGATGGAGGGACCGCGCCAGCAGGAAGGCGTGGTAGCCTCTCTAATACGTAAAGGCACACTAACAGATATCCAGTTGAGCGAGTTTATGACGATCTTGCCACTGCTTCTCTTGATTTTTTATATTGGGCTGCATCCAAACGCGATCACTTTTTTGATGGAGCCATCAGTTGTGAATACACTGCAAAACGTTTCGAGTGCCTTACTAAAGTAAGAGTTTTATCGTTGTATGATAGGGCGTCTTTTGATATCCACCACTGCGGGGCTACTGCTACGCGGTAAGTAGTGGTGAATGGACTACCCTCGTAGTCGCTCTGGGACTGGAGCTGATAGCCATCCTGGGAGTTTTTCTATGTCGTTCACATATACAGCATCTGCCGCCGATTGGGGGCGTATCGCACCAGAGTTGGTACTGGTAGTTGTTGCGCTGCTAGTACTGATGGTCGATTTACTGCTACCTCAACCAGGCAAAAATCAAAAAGGCAGAACATACTTCTTACCATTGCCTCTATTGAGCCTCCTTGGACTGGGAGGAGCAATTATTGCAACCATCTTGCTTATTATTTTCGGAGATCATCTGCCTGCCTTTAATTCGATGATTGGCTCTGATCAAGGATCACTTTACGCTTATATCATCATTTTAAGCGCGAGCTCCCTTGGAATACTGCTCTCTCCCGCTTATCTAAAACGTTTGAATCTCGTACACCAGGGAGAATACTATGCCTTGATGCTACTTGCTACAATTGGTATGATGCTTATGGCAGCGGCAACCAGCTTCCTGACCATTTTCCTGGGCCTTGAAATGCTCTCACTGGCATTGTATATCCTTTGTAGCTTCGTCCTACGGCGTAGCAGCTCCCAGGAATCTGGAATGAAATATTTCTTACTCAGTTCGTTTGCGTCGGCATTCTTACTTTATGGCATTGCCCTGACTTATGGTGCGACGGGCAATACTTCATTTGTTGGTATACATCGTTTTCTTGTAGGGAACTTATCCACAACACATTCTCTCAATCCAACAGTAATAGCCCCCCTACCTACACTCCTCCTTATAGGCATGGGCTTGCTAATCGTTGGATTCGCCTTCAAGGTCTCAGCGGTGCCATTCCAGGCCTGGACACCTGATGTCTATGATGGTGCACCAGCGCCTGTCACAGCCTTCATGTCCGTTGGTACTAAGGCAGCCGCGTTCATCGCCTTCGCGCGAGTCTTTGATGTTATGCTGCTCATAGTCAGGCCAGACTGGGAACCTGTGGTGTGGGCTATCACCATTCTGACAATTGTTGGCGGCAACTTAATGGCGCTTGTACAGAGTAATGTTAAACGCATGCTAGCGTACTCTAGTATCGCGAATGCTGGCTATCTCCTGATAGGTGTCGTTGCGGGAGGCGCAATTGGGCTTTCGGCCATTCTCTTCTACTTGTTGTGTTACACATTTATGAATTTAGGGGCATTTGGTGTTGTTGCAGTGCTGGAGCGTGCTGATAACACAGGTAGTAATTTGAGTGAGCTACGCGGCTTATGGTATCATCAACCTGTGCTGGCTGGTCTCATGGCATTCTTCATGCTGGCATTGGCAGGCTTCCCCCCAATGGCTGGTTTCGCTGCAAAATATTACATGTTTTATGCTGCCTTGCAGAGCGGCCATCCTGATCTCATGATTATTGGCGTACTCGCCAGCATCCTTGGTATGTATTACTACTTGCGTGTTATTGCTGCTATGTTCATGGAGAAAGAAGCTGCCCCAAGCGCTGCGCCAGTCACACCCACACTTGTTCCTGGTAAGCGCATCTCTACAAAGTTGAGTGAGACCGGTGCGGGAGCATCTACAGCCGTAGCGGTAAAGGTGCCATCAAAGACAGTTGGTGCGGTTGAAAGGGCAGTTGAGCAAAATCTTCTTGCGAAGGCAGGCTGGGCTACGTGGACAGCGCTTGGCATAGCTGCACTGGGAACACTGGCGATGGGGACATTGTTGCCGTTCTGGCTGGTTGACCTGGCGTTACAAGCGGCAAATATAATACTGATCCAGGGAAGATAATAATCCACGTTCTTGGAAAAGGTAAAGCCTAAATCCAGATACACGGAGCAAAGGCTCCTCCTCCAGCAATTACGAAAACAAGGAACCTCTCCGGTGTTGCCAGAGAGGTTCCCACTCTAATACCAGAAGGTTACTACATCATACCACCCATGCCACCCATACCACCCATGCCACCGGGCATAGCGCCAGCACCTTCTTCCTCGGGTGCATCGGTGATGAGTGTATCGGTAGTCAAGAACATACCGGCGATACTGGCTGCATTTTGCAAGGCAGAGCGTGTCACCTTCACAGGATCGATGATGCCTGCTTTGAACATATCCACATACTCGCCCTGCAATACATCGAAGCCGTGTCCACGAGCCATTGTGCGTACATCGTTGACTGTGACAGCCCCATCGCGGCCAGCATTCTCGACGATCTGGCGCAGGGGCTCCTCAAGCGCGCGACGCAGAATGTTCACACCCGTCTGCTCGTCGCCAGGAGCGACTTTTACTTTGTCCAGCGCGGGAATCGCGTGGACCAGCACAGAACCGCCGCCTGCCACAATGCCTTCTTCAATGGCAGCACGTGTAGCAGAAAGAGCATCTTCAACACGATGCTTTTTCTCTTTGAGTTCTACTTCGGTAGCTGCACCCACTGAAATCACGGCGACGCCACCTGCCAGTTTGGCCAGTCGCTCTTGCAGTTTCTCGCGATCGTAGTCACTTGTAGTCTCATCGATCAAAGCGCGAATTTGCCGTACACGAGCCTGAATAGCCTCTTCTTTGCCAGCGCCTTCCACGATTGTCGTGGTATCCTTATTGGCTAGCACCGTGCGTGCCTGGCCAAGGTCGCGAAGTGTAGCGTTCTCCAACTTGAGGCCGGTTTTCTCAGTAATGACCTTACCACCTGTCAAAATGGCAATGTCTTCTAGCATGGCCTCGCGGCGATCACCAAAACCAGGAGCCTTCACCGCCAGGACGTTGAAGGTGCCGCGCAGTTTGTTGACTACCAGGGTTGCCAGCGCTTCACCATCCACATCCTCCGCAATGATAACCAGTTCTTTACGACCTGTCTGCACGACGCGCTCTAACAGCGGTAGGATGTCCGCAATCGCGCTAATCTTTTTGTCCGTGATGAGGATATAAGGGTTCGAAAGCTCGGCCTCCATGCGATCCATATTTGTAGACATATAGGCAGAGATATAGCCGCGATCAAACTGCATGCCTTCGGTGTATTCTCTCTCCATGGCAAGGCCACGGCCCTCTTCTACAGTGATTACGCCGTCCTTGCCGACCTTGTCCATGACCTCAGCGATCAGCGCACCAATTTCGGGATCAGCCGCTGAGATCGATGCGACCTGGGCTATTTCTTCCTGCGTTTCAAGCTGTTTGCTCATCGACTTAATCTCATCAACGACCGCCTCGACACCTTGCTCCAGGCCTCTGCGCAGAATCATGGGGTTCGCTCCTGCAGCCAGGTTCTTCAGGCCTTCGGTGATAATCGCTTGTGCCAGGACAGTAGCGGTTGTGGTTCCATCACCCGCCACATCATTCGTCTTGGTCGCGACCTCTTTGAGCAACTGTGCACCCATGTTCTCGAAAGGGTCGGGCAATTCAATATCACGAGCGATGGTGACACCATCATTTGTGATTGTCGGTGCGCCGAACTTTTTGTCTAAAACCACGTTGCGGCCCTTTGGCCCAAGTGTAACTTTTACTGCACCGGCCAGCACATCCATACCCTTCTTGAGGGATTGACGCGCTTGCTCATCAAATAGCAGTTTCTTAGCCACGAAACATACTCCTAATTTCTAATGAGGCGTGCTTTATTGCGCCCATTTCTACTCAACAATACCCATAATGTCGCTTTCGCGTAGAATTAAATACTCTTCGCCTTCCAATTTGATTTCGGTACCGGCATATTTAGCAAACAGTACCTTTTGCCCAACGCTCACCTCGAGAGTCGTGCGCCTGCCATTATCCAGTACCTTACCTGGCCCAACTGCCAGAATTTCCCCTTCCTGGGGCTTCTCTTTCGCGGTATCGGGCAACACAATGCCACTTTTCGTGACGGTTTCACTAGATAGCGGCTTAACTACCACACGGTCACCGAGCGGTCGAATCTTTACGCTCACTGTGGTCATACACCAAATCCTCCCTATTTTTCAGATGCGAGTTTAATCAAAACTCATTCCTATTTTTAGCACTCTCATGTTGAGAGTGCGAACATGCTATATAATACACCATTGTAAGCAAGGCTGCAAGAGGTTTTTTGGGACTATTGAATGCTGAGCATCTCTTGTAGCTCATTCCAGGCATACATCAGCGGCGCCTGATCAAATCCTACCTCTTTTGGTCGTACATTTAAGATGGTTTCAGTGACTGTTGGATTCCAGGTGTGATGTCCTGCGCGATGCACCAGCCCCTGACGAGTAGCATACTTCAGGAAACCTGCCGCTCTTTTACGCGTACTGAACGATTGGAGCAGTTGCTGATCTACATGGCGACCCGCCTCAAAGAGCGTTACTGCAATATGATGCAGATCATCTGTAAGGTCATCCAACGTGAATGACGATAGTCCCTGACGACTTGCCTGCACTAGAAAACCGCTGGCAAGCTGAGTACAGGTGAAGTGCGCGCTGCGTAGCCACGCCATACGCAGCCTGGAGTCCAGGTCTTTCGGCGGCAGCGCTGGAGCATTTTCAATGGTGGGAGCCAGATCTATAAAGATGCGTAATTTTTGTACGGTCATGAAGTCATAGATAATACATATTGGGACGACCCTGGTATCATGCGGGGCTGCTTTCAGCAGGCGATGTAAACCAGAATTTATAGGGCTAAGTCTACCATCTGGTGAGAGTCGTCCCTCGGGTGAACCATAGAGCGACCCTCCATGTAACAACCATCCATCAAGTTCAGACAGATCCTCTTTAATCCCTGATACAATACGTTGTTCTAAAGGACGACGAATAGTTCCTACAAGTATTTCAGGAGGATAAAAATGCTGAAGTGCATATTGAAAGCGCCAGTCCAGTAGATGTGAGAGTTGGTAAGCCTCGATCTCCTCATAGAGTTTACCTGTAACAGTGGCCAATTCTTCGATAAACAGCGGAGCGAGTGCATCTCCGACACGCCCATTATACCCTGAGATCAGCAAATCGCGGATCCATTCTTCTGCTGGACGATACAGATCATGGATCGGATGTGCACCCAGCCATCGCAGAGCTGGCCCTATATTGAGCGGACGTATGAGACGCGCGAACCCACGCGGATTCATCGTAATACGCGCAAGATAGCCCGGCATAAAGCCATCACCTCGGAGCGCGAAATGCACATCTCCTGCCAGCCCACGCCATCCCCGGTGAAAGACAATCCTCGGAACGATTACAATGGGATCCAGGTCGCGTTTATGAGACATGCCATAGTAGGTTTGTGAGGCTCTAGTATCATACTCTAATCCGTGGACTTCAACATCAAAGAGTAGGCTCGTTGAGACCCAAAATGCGCCTGCTATCGTTGCTCTGGCGATAGCGAGCAGTGTTGACTCAAGACGCTTCATTGCACACCTTTACTCACCAAACCCACTACTGAACGGGTTCTTCGGGGCTTGAGATGAGAATATGCAGAAAACGTCTTAGCGCATAGAAAAGCAAAAAGTAGACAGCCATTGCAATAAGTGTCGACCACTCAATAACTGCATACCCGCTTCCCAACTTTGTGCTGGACACGATCCCGTTAAATGGATAGAGTGGAATTACAGTCAAGGCATACATAAAGCCTGCGAACAAGTTGTTTGGGTCTGCTCCGATAAGCTTCAAGAAGAACTGTATCAGCAAGGTTACCTCTAAAACCATCAGAAACCATAGAAGATAGTCGTTTAGCTTCCCGATGGCGAATCTGATAGTGAGCGCTTCTTCCTGGCCCGTCTGGGGAATCTCTACTATTTCTGGCCCTTGTTGAGGGGGTTGAGCTACATTTTCACTGGTGGGCGGAGTTTGCACTGGATACTGCTGAGATGGAGGCTTGAGCGGCAATGCTTCCATGGTTGGATATGCTTCAGCAGGTTGTGCTCTTACCATTTCGTCTGGAAAAGGATTACTGGGATTATACATCGTGCTCTTCTCCAAAGGCGCTTTGATTATGTAGGTCGCGACTGATTACGCCTAACACGATTATATCATGATCTACCCGTTAAATGCTACGTCGCTCTAATAAAATAACCCCCTCTGCACGTGCTACGATACGAAATAGTTTTGAAAGTCCATTGAGTTCACTGGTTGCTTCTGCACGGTTTTCTACAGTTAAGCTATTAAGATCAACAACCACATACTGGACAGTTTGGTTACACGCGGCGTCAAGGCACACCGAGGGAAATACAGCCAGAAGTTGGCGCTCGCTCAGATGAGGATTGAGGTTGGTTCCTGCTGAGACAGAGGCATCAGGAGGGATCAACGCGAGCAGGCGTTGAATATGTTGTTCGCGGCCACCTGGCTCATGATCTGCCCAGAAGGAATTGAGTTGAGGCACGGCAATCAAGTAGTTAAGCCCGATCATCCACATGATACAGGCAATTAGTATCCATTGCAAATGGAAAATTGAGAGCTTTTTAGCAATAGGCATCATGCGTTCACTGAATCTTTGCCATTGTTCACGTCGCCATGCAGGCAACGTCAGGCGAATGAGACGAGGCCGCCATGATCCGAGTAAACGATTAGGTAGAGTGAGTAAGGTCGCAATGGATTGAGTATTGAGAAACGGGATAGTAGTATGCAGAGAATACAAAGACTTAGTGTTGGTTGGTAAGGCAGCAGGGGCAAGAGGGTCAAGGGCGGGGGCAAGCCCCGCCCCTACCATATTACGATTAGCGTTCCGTTTTTGGGTGAAGGTTGGTTGTTCGTGACGCCAGACCTGCCAGATGAGAATTAGGCGACGCGCGCCGTGTATGGCGGCCAGCATGATGAATGGAATAATTGCGGCGTTATAGTGGTAGACGCCGCTGTATAAGACCGGGTCTGCGCTGAGCAAGTTTACAGCGAGGCTGGGTAGTGCAGGTAGTAACCACTCTGGGGCAAGTAATGGTAGAAAACCCACACTACGCACAAGGTTAACCAGGTAAAAAAACCGATCCATGGTGAAGAAAGTGGTAAAGAGCAACCAGGGATGGAGCAGAAGATTCGCAACTGCTGCTCCTGGCGAACTTCCCAGGGCTTCATAACGATACCAATAGTTGTTGGCCTGAATGCCAGGATAGAAGTGTGGGATAATGACTTTAAATGCAAGAAAACTCCAGAGCAATCCACCAATAATCAACGTAGCACCCAATCGTGGAAGCTTATATTTCCATATGAGCAAAATGCCTGATAGAGCTACGGTAAGAGGGATATCTTCTTTGCACATGCAAGCCAGGACACAGGCAACCAAAAACCATACATAATGTTTGTACGTAAGTGCCAGTATGGCATACAACAACAATGGGGTTGCTAGACTAACAGGATGGAAGTCAAAGATATTTAAGCCAAGCAATGCTGGAGATAGTAGATAAGCGGCGGCCATCAGGACGGCAAATATAGGCCATTCTGGAAGATATTTGCGTGTGAGGAGAAATACGGGTAAAGCTCCTGACATCAGCGCAAGTGTTTGGAAGACGAGCAGGATTCGTGGGTCCGCATGAAAGGCATAGAGCAGAGAAAGCGGTAAGATGATTGGCTCAAAATGGATCGCCAGTCGTGTTGGTGGACCATACCAGTCAATCGCCTGGTTAGTGAATTGAAAGAAACGTCCATGTATCGTGTTCCATAGCACCTGGTCCATGTTGCCCAGGTCAAAAGCTCCTGCTTCGAATGTGTCATATCGAAGTATCGCATGGTGACTCATTTCCACTGCATACACCACCATGACCAATATCAACAATCCCCAGGCTATTTTTTGTTGTGCACGCAAGTCAAATCGTATCATTGTTCCATTTCAAATTTTAATAATGGCTTGCCAGACGCCAATGCAGACTAAGAGCATACATGAGTAAACGATCACGTATTCCGGCCAGTCACCAGTTCGAAAACGCCAGTGTGGATTTGGAGGAAAGCCAAAGCGTTTACGGTATGGCCATAACAACGGCACACCTCCCTCTGTCAGACCATCGGCAACTATATGCATGATACATCCAAACAACACAGCGACAAAAACCAGGTGGGTCTTTACTACAAATTGGGCAGGGAAGATGAAACCTCGTTGTGCTAAGAGAAATACTACCAACCACTCCAGACCTATCGCCAGTAATGAACCCAATAACAAACCCAGAAGACTATGAAAAATGGTTCGATGTCCTGCAATGTGCTGGATCTCTTTACTGATCCAACCAAACTTGCGTCCTATTGTACTTTGTGCATTGTCTATATCTGGTAAGAGAGCTCCAAGTGCTACCATGCAAAAAAAGATCACTTTATTGATTATCAACTCGGGAGGAATAGGTGTAGTAGTTGCTAAAGGAGGACCTGATATATGTACAACGCTGTCAAGAACGACAGCAGCGGTCAAACCAAACATTACATGTGATCTACCAAGCATACGACGAAGCACCTCGGGAATAAACAGTTTCAGTTTGCCCATTTTAGAAGTTGTTAGAACAAATATCAATAGGGTAAAGGGCAGAAATGCCTTAATATGATGATCTATGTATTAGAGTAGCGTCTTAGATTTCATCCGGCAGACTAATCAAGACCGAATTGCCCTCTATTCGTACTGGATATGTTTGAATATCCTGGCGTGCAGGCCCACGTAGCACCTTTCCTGAACGAACATTGAACTGCGCTCCATGCCAGGGACAGGTTAGCACATCGCCTTCTAGTTCACCTTCGTTCAGAGGGCCACTAATATGGGTGCAATTATCGGTAAAGGCATAAATGGAATCTTCTACTTTTGCCAGGCAAACTGGCTCACCATCAACTTCCACGGCCATAAGTTCGCCGTCATCTAATTCATTGAGTTCAGCTACTTTGATAAAGTCTGTCATAGGCTCCTTTTAAATAGCGTTCAAAAGAAGCGCTATTTTTTGATCTGCTCTAGAGGTGTATTTTTGGCAATATATTACAATGAATGCACTTGTGAGTGACATGCCAGAATTATTCGTCTTCGTCATCATCCAGTGGTGGTTTTTCAAGCCCTGCTAAGGCCAGGCTGCGATGTAGGACGCGCAGAGAAAGATAGGCGCATTTTGTGCGAGCAGGACTGATAGGAATGCCAAGTGCGTCGAGCACGTCATCTTTACCTAGTTGCACAACCTCTTCCACCGTTTTGCCTTCGATCATCTCGGAAAGCATCGATGCCGCGGCCTGGCTGATGGCGCATCCACGTCCCTGAAAACGCACTGCTGTTACATGGTTATCTTCTACCTGAAGATCAATCGCCAACTGGTCACCACATAAGGGATTGGAATCTTCGGCGTGTGCATTTGGATGATCCAGCTTGCCATAGTTGCGCGGGTTGCGATAATGATCCAGGATGTATTCACGATAGTAATCCATTGACATAAAAGGCACCTATAGGTTGAATATTTGCAATGCCTGGTGCAGCCCCTGCACCAGGGCATCGATGTCCTCTAGTATTGTATACACGTAGAAGCTGGCACGGGCTGTTGCTGATAGGCCGAAACGTTCCATCAGCGGCTGTGCGCAATGGTGCCCAGCACGAATGGCGACGCCCATCTCTTGATCAAGGATGGACGCCAGATCGTGCGGATGAATATCAGCTAAGGTAAAGGATACCACTCCGCCGCGCTTTGTAACATCTGGCCCATAGATGGTCAATCCTGGGATAACTTGCAATTGCTCCAATGCATAGGCGGTAATTTCTTGTTCGTGCCGCAGCACGTTCTCCATACCAAGCGCATCGAGGTAATCGACTGCTGCTCCCAGGCCAACGGCTTCTGCTATAGCAGGTGTTCCAGCCTCGAACTTCCAGGGCAGATCGTTCCAGGTAGATTCTCGCAATCCAACCTTGCGAATCATGTCACCGCCGCCCATGAAAGGAGGCATAGCTTCCAACAGGTCACGCTTACCGAAAAGCACACCAACACCGGTGGGTCCGAGCATCTTGTGGGAGCTAAAGCATAGGAAATCGATATCGAGGGTCTGCACATCTACAGGAAGGTGGGGAACACTTTGTGCTGCATCGAGCAGAACAACCGCTCCGGCTGCATGAGCGAGGGCAATCATTTGTTGGGCAGGATTGATGGTACCTAGCACATTGGACATATGGGTGAAAGCTACGAGTTTCGGTTTCTGCTGCAAAAGCTGCTCGTAGACATTCAGATTTAACAATCCCTCATCAGTAACAGGAACAAATTCCAACCGCGCGCCTGTGCGCTGTGCCAGCAGTTGCCAGGGAACGAGATTACTATGATGCTCCATTTCTGTCAGCACAATTAGATCACCAGCGGTAATATTCGTATTGCCCCAACTGTAGGCGATGAGGTTGATGCCTTCGGTGGTGTTACGTGTAAAGATGACCTGTTTGCTATGCCGGGCATTGATAAAGCGAGCTACTTTGACGCGAGCTTTTTCCATCCGGGCTGTTGCTTCTTCGCTGATCTCGTACACACCGCGATGAACATTGGCATGATACATTTCGTAATAGGTACTCATAGCATCGATTACAGCATAAGGTTTCTGTGAACTTGATGTGCTGTCAAGATAGACAAGTGATTTGCCGTGTACTTGACGCGACAGGATCGGAAAGTCTTTGCGTATTTCTGCTGCTGTGCGGGCAGCAGGGTTTGTTACTTCTGTTTGTTGTTTTGTTGTCACGGGTACATTATCGGATAATGGCATTCTGTACCTGATTTCTTTTTGATTACTATCAAAACTTACCAATCAATACTCTGTGAGTATGATTTCTTCATCTACGGTTTCGTGGTCGAGGGAGATGGCATATTCGTCTACGCCTTCGACTTCCCAGCGTTCCTGGGCGTCGACCCAGGTCTCGGCTTCGCTTTCATAAGAACCGCTCATGCGGCGCACGATGCTCCGACGCAGGCGTGTGCGCAGGTTCTCTAATGGGATGCGTTGCAGCACTGGCTCAAAGAATCCTTGCACGATGATGCGCTCTGCCTCTTCGCGCGCTATACCACGCACCATGAGATAGAAGAGTTGGTCTTCATCGATCTTCCCTGTCGTGGCGCCATGGCTGGCGCTGACCTCATTGGCCCCAATTTCCAGGCTAGGAATAGATTCTGCACGACACTTCTGGCTGAGCAGTAGTGTGTGGTCCGAGAGGAACGAGGCCGTTTGCTGCGCTTTTGGCTGCACACGAATCATGCCGATAAACTCTACACGAGATTCGTCGGTAAGTACACCTTTCACCAATGTCTCAGCATTGGTTGCTATGGCTGCATGGTTCGAGAGAGTGTTGATTGAATAGCGCTGGTCATGGTCGGTGAAGAAGACACCAACCAGCTCGCCGGCGCTTCCATTGCCACTCAAACCAACGCCGATGTCGGAGAGCATTACTTTGCTGCCAAGGTCAGCCAGAACCCAGGTGGTGCTACCATCCTTTTCATGCACAGCGTTCTTATTCGTAATGGTCCAGACGTTCTGACCGAAGTCCTGCATGTTGCTGAACTCGACATGGGCTGCATTCTTAACATAAACCTCGACAACACCATCCAGTAACGAGGGTTGATCGCCATCGAAAGCCGAGTTGTGCTCCTCTACATAGCGCACGCTGCTCTGCTCGTCGGCGATAATGAGTGTATGTACAAATGCGGCTGACGCCGGGGCATCAATCCAGATTTGAGTCAGAATAGGATCTTCAATTTCTATCCCCTGAGGAATATATAGGAAGACGCCTCCGCTCCAGAAGGCGGCATGCAGGGCCGTATATTTGGTGCTGTTCACCGGCACACAGGTGGTCATAAAGTACTGCTGAACGAGTTCGGGATAGTCGCGCACAGCGCTATCCAAATCGGTCAGGATTACGCCCTGGCGTTTGAGCTCCTCATTGAGTTCAATACGCTCGACCGAGGCATTGCGCTGCACGACAAGGCCCGAACGCTGATCGACCAGCGCTTCTTGCAAGGATTGTTCGATAAGAGCGGGCAACGTCCCGTTGCTTTTAGAGACAACGTAGGGATTGAGTGGTTGAAATTTGAAATTGGAGAACATACGCAGTGTACCCAGGTCTCCACGACGACCAAGCGGGGTTGGTATGCTCTCGTAGATATCCCAGGCTTGCAGGCGCTTTTGGAGCATCCACTCAGGTTCTTCCTTGTGGCGCGAAAGTTCCTCAATCGCACTGCGAGAAAGTCCAGCTAATAGAGCATCAGGCATTGACCGTCACCCCATTCTCCTCGTCAGAGGGCTTGAGCCACTCGTACCCCTTCTCTTCGAGTTCCAGAGCCAACCCTTTGCCACCTGACTTGACAATGCGGCCATCAAACATGACATGCACGTAATCAGGGGTGATGTAGTTCAAGATGCGCTGGTAGTGGGTAATAAGTATAATGCCCAGTTTAGGACCCCGCAGAGCATTGACGCTTTCGGATACGATCTTTAAAGCGTCGATATCCAGGCCAGAGTCTGTCTCGTCCATAAGAGAGATTTCAGGCTCAAGCAGGGCCATCTGGAGAATCTCGGCGCGTTTTTTCTCACCACCTGAGAAGCCATCATTGATAGAGCGGTTAATGAAGCTGTTGTCTACTTTGAGCAGGCGCATCTTCTCCTGGAGCAACTTGCGGAACTCACCAGGGGGAATACTCTTGCGTTTAACCATCTTGCCGGTTGGATTCTCCCCTTCTTCCACAGGTTTATTCCCTTCGCGAACAGCTTCGAGGGAGCGGCGCAGGAAATTTGCCACGCTTACGCCCGGAATAGACATGGGATATTGGAATGCAAGGAAGAGGCGCATGCGAGCACGTCGATCAGGTGAATATTCCAGGATATTCTCTCCCTTAAACCAGATTTCGCCCTCGGTCACTTCGTATTTGGGGTTGCCCATAATCACATTCGCGAGAGTACTCTTTCCAGAGCCATTAGGTCCCATGAGAGCGTGAACTTCGCCCTGTTTGACGACGAGGTCGACGCCACGTAGAATTGGTTTGCCTTCAATGTTTGCGTGAAGGTTTTTAATAATCAGTTCTGATTCCATATACTAATACATGTCCTGCCTTTTTTATGTTCATTTCTAACTTGTCTTCCCCCAACTGAGGGGAAAAGGGAAATGTGGGGACACCCCACACCCCGCCAAAGGACGGCCGTCCCTTGGAACCCAGCTTTGCCTTCCCACTTGGGGAAAGTGGTAGGAAACACCCCACACCCCGCCAAGGGACGGCCGTCCCTTGGAACCCTGCTATAGACTAGTTTGTGGCTGAGTTGGCCACACGAATATCTGAGATCGCAATGAATTTGGTTGGTGCATCTTGTACCGGCTCAGGTGTGCCAACAAGCTCAGCCAACGTCATTGTATCAATTGTACGAGCAACTGCATCCCTTACCTTTGCCCACATAAATTGAATTCTGCACGAACCCAGAAAGCCGCAGATCTCGGTCATCTCGCCTTCCCTCGCGCAGATCATGGGAGCAATTGGGCCCTCGAGCACTCGCAGGACTTCGCCCATAGTGATTTCTGTAGGAGGACGGCTCAGACTATAACCGCCATGCGCACCACGGGTGCTTGTAAGCAGTGGTGGATCAGCTTCTCTTAAGAGTTTTGCCAGTTGCTCGAGGTATGCCAATGGTAGCATTTCTGCCTGCGCGATGTCGGTCAGTGAGCGGGGCCGTTCACCGTAATGACGAGCGAGATCGACCATTATTCGCACGCCATATTCGCCTTTTGTAGATACTTGTAACCACATGGTCGTCTCCTTCTCGTCTATGGTGTAGCCTGCACGCCATAGCATCTCGTACAGAGCCAATTAATCCGACCTAGTCACTAGGATATATTTTAGCACCTTGCTGGGAGAGCGTCAATGTTTTGATTCTGCCCTGATGCTTCGATAGAAGGATTAGAGTACAGTATTGCTGAGATAAGCCATCGAAAAGATCAAAATCGAACTACATACGAAAAGACCGAAACTACATACGAAAGTACTCTCAGCGACTTACAGCACCCTAAAAAGCGCAATAAAGATGAGTTTTAACAGCTATAAAGACCACTCTTCTAGAAAGTTATTGTCAAGTAGAGTGACTTCTGTGATCTACATTTAGACTATTCTACTTACTAATAATTACTCAGATGCTCTTTTCAAGTCACTTTCAAAGCAGGGCAATTCAAAGGTGATAATAACGAGGATACCTCATGATCTGGCCTGAGAAGAACCTTCACAATGAAGCCAACTTGAATGATCATGAATTCGTCGTAGACAAACAGCTATAAGTCATCCGCTTATACATCTGCTTATGCATTTGATTAACATTCGTCTGACACTTGACAATAACTAATTTCACAAATATAATAGATAAGGCATCAATAATTTTATTCGACGCGGTTAGTCAAACATTGAACTACACAAAGGCGTGGGGGGCTGAGTTCATTCCGCATCCATAGAATCCTATAGCACCTCGTGCGTGCTCAAACTGTGCGCTTTGCAAGGGACTTTTAATGCTCATCTGAGTAGTCGTTGCATTGTAGGTAGAAGTAAAGACGAGGTCATGACACCTCTAATTTAATGTACTCAATTACATCTCCTATCTATTCTTTTGGTCTCAATGAAAGGGGGTATTGCGGCCTGAAGTAGCTGAATTGAGCGCTGATCCTACCATTGGAAAGCTGAATCATTTCTCTCGCACAGCGCATGTTTACATTGTTCACGCCGCGTAATCTGGGTATTTTCTGGTGCCGCACTTTTGCTATAAATAAGGCAGCAGATGCTCAATACACTGATCTGTCAATGCAGTTTTAACGTAATGTTAGTGTGTGCCTTTATTAAGATAATCCTCCGTAGTAGTTCGATAACAAGCGATTTAGCCTGAAAGTATAATGATGATAGTCCAAGATTTAAGGCTAATAATGAGCAATCATGTAGCATTGTCAACTTCTCAATTCATCGGTCGGCAGCACGAGCTAACACTGATTTGGAACCAATATAAAGTAGCCTGTACTGGAAGTGCCAGGGTTGTGCTACTGAGCGGTGAACCGGGTATTGGGAAGACTCGTCTCCTGGAAGAGTTTACTGCACTTGCAGTGGATGATGGAGCAACTATCCTGCAGGGCAGTGCCTCCGATTTCGAGGGGATGCCTCCTTATTTACCTTTTTTAGAAGCTTTTGGGCAGTATATTCGCCTAACTCCTTTGGACCTGCTACGAGAGCAGGTCGGCACAAGTCCTCAGATATTAGCGAGCATTTTGCCAGAATTGGCAACCCGCCTTGGTGAGCTTCCAGCAACCTACCAGATACCACCTGAACAGGCGCGCTTACGTCTTTACGAAGCCATAGGCACGTTTCTGGATGCGATTAGCACCTCAAATGTACTTGTACTAACGCTTGATGACCTCCACCTGGCGGATGCCACGAGTCTCGATCTGCTTTGCTATATCATGCGGCATCAATCCAAAGCCAGGCTGCTAGTTCTGGGTACTTACAATGACAACGAGTTCGACCGAACCCCCGCGTTCAACCGGGCATTGAACGAGCTTACCCACCTGCGTATGTTAACTACTATCGCTCTCCCTCTGCTTTCAGTTGAGGAGATTGAGGGACTTGCTGCAAGCTATCTTGGAGATCCTATCAGTCCGAAAGTGAGCCAACTCCTGTATACTCAAAGCGAAGGCAATCCTTTCTTCGCAGAGGAACTCGTTCGGGGATGGGTCGAAGCAGGTTCTCTTGTCCTGGAGAACACTCACTGGATAGCTCTCGCATCACTGGAGCAGTCTCTCCCATTAAGCATCGTTGCAGCATTGCGCAAACGATTTGCACAGATCTCACCCGATATTATTGATCACTTGCGGGTTGCAGCGACCATTGGTCAAACGTTTGAACCCTCACTGCTCGCTACTATTGAAGAACAGCATGTCGAAATAATCGAGGAGCGTCTCCTTGAAGCTGAAAGGGCCGGGCTGGTTGTAACGGAGCCAACAGGCCTATTCTCGTTTAGTCACGAGAAAATTCGCGAATGCCTGTATGCAGAAGTCAGTACTTCGCGACGCCGACGTCTTCACGAGGAGATTGGCCAGGTTCTTGAGGCTCAATACAATCAAGAAAGCATGAAAAGCTCATACAAGCTTGCTGAACTGGCTTTCCACTTTGCGTATAGTGGTGACCATAGGCGAGGCGCAACTTATGCTCGGCAAGCCGCAGAACAGGCGTTGCAATCATTCGCATTTGAAGAGGCAATGGTTCACTATCGTATGGCACTTGAACTCTTTGATACAGATGATGCTGAGCAAGGTAGTCTGCTCCTGGGACTGGGTGAATCTGCTCTCCTGGTTGGTGAAGAGAGCGAAGCTGCGATTGCCTATCAAGCTGCTCTGACCTGGTTTTCCCAGGCTGGAGATGTGCAGGCTGCCGCACGAGCAGCGCATGGTCTGGGGCTGGCTCTATGGCGACAAGAAGCTTGGGAAGCAGCGCGGACAGCACTTGAACATGCGCTGTCGTTACTGGAGAATACCGATTCTGCACAGGTAGTACGATTTCTGTTGGATCTGGCGACATTGCTTACTATCTACATAGCAGAACAAGAGGAGGGGGCTGCCTACGCACAACTGGCAATCGAAATGGCAAGCCGGCTCGAAGACCACCGTCTGGATGCGATGGTTATTCGCGCAGTTGTTGGAAAACTAAATATGCTTGGCAACGATGTCCCTGCGGCCATTTTATCAATGGAACAAGCGTTGGCGATTGCCGAAGCGATTGATGATCCATCAGAGGCGGCGAGGTGCTGCTTCTATCTTGCAGGAGCATGTTACTGTATTGGTGAAATCAAACGATCCTACGAAGTGAGCTTGCGCTGGATTGAGTTTATCGAGCGCAGCCGGCAACACTATCAATTACGAACGATTTACTCCTGGCTTGCCCTGCTCTATTCCTCTCAGGGTGCATGGGCTGAAGCTGAGCAAGCAATCGAACGTGCACAACTTTTTGCAGATCACCTGTCCAATCGTGCTTCCGTAGCCTTTCTGCACCAGGTTCGGGGTTTTCTTGCCTACCAGCGAGAAGATTATCCGACCGCTGAGCAGGAGTTCCAGGCAATGATGGTGAATCAACGGAGAGATGTCGGTGGGTTGATGTTACAAGCAGGCTTACTCGGCCTGGCCCAGGTTGCCCTGGGGAAACGTGAGGATGCGTTTGTATACATAGCCAAACTACAAGCACTGCTAACTGAACAGCCAGCCGGAACTTTACTCACGGCTCCGATTATCACCTGCCTGGCACTCTTAGCACTGGCTGTGGGTGATCAAGAACTGGTGGTAGCACTGTATCCTCAACTCCTCCCATTCCGAGGGCAGCACTACTGGTTTGTAGTCGACCGCGTTTTGGGAATGCTTGCTACTCTTCAACGAGATTGGGAAAGGGCAGAGATTCACCTGACCGAGGCAGTGACAATAGCACGACGCGAAAACCTGCATCCCGAATTGGCCCGCACCTTACAAGCACAGGCTAACCTTGAGCTGGCACGTGGCGGCAAGGAAAGCGTTCCACATGTTACAAAACTCTTGCGTGATGCCCTGACCTTCTTCAAAGAACTGAATTTGACGCAGCAGGTAGAGCAGGTTCACGCTCGATTGCGTTCTCTTTCACGTCCACAAAAGGGTATGGCAACTCAACCTCAATCTCTACCGGCTAATCTTAGCGGTCGAGAAGCTAAGGTGCTACAGCTTGTTGCAAAGGGCATGAGCAATCGCCAGATCGCACAGGAATTGGGACTGAGCGCAAAAACGGTTGCCAATCACCTGACCCATATCTTCAATAAGACCTTGTGTGAGAACCGGGTAGCCGCCGCCGCCTTTGCCATTCAACATGGCCTGGCCTGACTTTTCTCCCCCCTTGTCATCCTGAGCGCAGCGAAGGATCTGCCTCGAGAGGCTTGTCTTGATCTTCTTCAGGAAGAGCTTTCTTCCTTGTCATCCTGAGCGCAGCGAAGGATCTGCCTCGAAGGGCCGCGAGATGCTTCGTTGCGCTCAGCATGACAGGGCGGGACCTTATTGCGGCGCTCTGGCAAGGCGACGGGGTTCCCCCGCTTGTCACCGTGAGCCCATTCGCTGCACTCAGGGTAAACTCCGCGCAGGGTCTGTCTGTCTCCCCCACTTGTCACCGGTGCTACATCCCTCGCTTGTCATCCTGAGCGCAGCGAAGGATCTTCCTGCTGGGTAATTCATCCTATTCCTATTTGATCACGCTGGCATGCTTGCTCTTTCCTATACCCCTCCCATTCGTTCGTGGGTCAAAACAGGAACTTCTTCCTCTATCAAGGCAGGCTTTGGTCTTGCTGAAGTGCGTGCAAATCGGGACGTTTCTCCGATGTCAAAGACCGGTCATGGAGATTATACTTTCGCTAGAGGATAAGGGGGGTCACACTGCCTATGGTTCTAAGTGAGTTCATGACACGACACGAATTTTCCCATCCAGAAGAGCGCACCGCGCACATTTTCGTGATTGTATCCACTTATCGCGCAAAGGCTGGTGAGGAGGATGCCATCATTGCCTTACATGAGGACTGGCAGCGCAAACAGGGCCTTCAGGGCAATGTGTACCTCTCGTGGGAACTGCTCAGGAACACCGAAGCACCGAATGAGTTCATCGTGATTGCGCATTTCGAAAATGCAGAACTGGCACGGGCGATGGCCGATGAACTCAATCAAGATGCCTGGTATGCGCGGTTAGTGAGTCTGCTGGAGGAGGGACCTGCATGCTACAAGTGTGCGAATGT
>WNFX01001461.1_pt1 | contig 24315 bp, 18 predicted proteins | sample 5400111 | NCBI WGS metagenome assembly WNFX01 (sample SAMN13153363, study PRJNA577476) | soil metagenome | isolation source: 40 cm soil or saprolite under grassland replicate 1 | place: USA:California | collected 2016-06-15
AAGCGCGGCCTGATCCGCGCCGCGGACGGGACGCTGCTCGCCACGAACGTGCGCCGCAAGGTCGGTGGGCAGACGCTCTACTTCCGCCGGTACCCGACGGGCCGCCTGTTCGCGAACCTCGTCGGCTACTCCACCCAAGTCCGCTCGCGCGCCGGGCTCGAGCAGTCCGAGAATGCGTACCTGACCGCCTCGAACGCGAACCTCGGCACGATCTTCAACAAGACGCTCGACAAGCTCAAGGGCGTCACGATCACCGGCAACGACCTGATCCTGAGCGTCCGCCCTCGCATCCAGCGGCTGGCGATGGATCAGCTCGCGGGCAAGTGCGGCGCGGCCGTCGTGATGAATCCGCAGACCGGAAAGGTTTACGCGCTCGCCTCGCAGCCGACTTACGACCCGAACTTGGTCGAGAACCACTTCAATCAAATCAAGGCGCTCGGCGCGCCCTGTCACCCCGCGGCGCCACTGCTGAACCGGGCGACCGACGGCCTCTTCACGCCGGGCTCGACGTTCAAGGTCGTCACTGCGACGGCGGCCCTGGATTCGCACAAGTTCACGCCCGAGTCCACCTTCTACGACCCCGGGTACTGCATCGAGTACGGCAAGCAGGTCTCGAACGCCGCGAGCCCCGACGGGCCGGTCGAGTCCTTTGGACACCCCACCCTCGCGCAGGGCCTGCAGCACTCGATCAACTCGGTCTTCTGCAACGTCGGCAAGGCGCTCGGCGCGGGAACGATCCTCGAGTACATGAAGAAGTTCGGCTTCTACAAGGACCCGCCGCTCGAGACGCCGGCCGACGAGAAGGTTCCGAGCGGCCTCTACCACAGCGGCAGGCTCTTCTTCCCGAGAGATCCGAGGACCCAGGTCGACCCAGGCCGGCTCGCCTTCGGGCAGGAGACCCTCGCCGTGACTCCGCTGCAGATGGCGATGGTGGCCTCAACGGTCGCGAACGGCGGCGTGACGATGGAGCCGCAGGTGCTCGACCGCGTCGTCGACCCCAGTGGCGCGACCATCGTCCGCGTCCAGCCGAAGAAGCTCAGGCGGGTGATGTCCAAGCGAACGGCAAGCGAAATCACGTCGATGATGGTCGACGCCGTCAACGACGGCACCGGTGGCGCGGCCGCGATCCCCGGAATCTCGGTCGCAGGCAAGACGGGCACCGCGGAAACCGGCACCTCCGGGATCAACACGACCTGGTTCATCTGCTTCGCTCCGGCCTACCACCCGCAGGTCGCAGTCGCCGTTACGCTCGAAAACCAGACCGGCTTCGGCGGCACCACCGCGGCACCGATCGCCAAGCTGCTAATGCAGGCTGTCCTGAGCCCGAGGTCGAACAAATAGAGCCATGGCTGTGACAGGCGACACCCTGATCGACTCCGTCTTCGACGGCCGCTACCGGATCATCCGCAAGCTCGGAGCAGGCGGGATGGCGAACGTCTATCTGGCCGAGGATCAGGAGCTCGGACGGCGCGTCGCGATCAAGATCCTCGACGACCGCCACGCCGCCGACGACTCGTTCATCGAGCGCTTCCGCCGCGAGGCGAAGAACGCCGCCGGGCTCTCACATCCGAACATCGTCTCGATCTACGACCGAGGCGAAGCCGAAGGCACCTACTACATCGCAATGGAGTACCTCTCCGGCCGTTCGCTGAAAGAGCTGATGGTCAGCCGGGGCCCGACGCCGATCGGGATCGCGATCGACTACACGCGCCAGATGCTCGCCGCGCTGGGCTTCGCCCACCGAAACGGGATCGTTCATCGCGACATCAAGCCTCACAACGTCGTCGTCGACGCCGACGGCCGCTTGAAGGTGACGGACTTCGGGATCGCCCGTTCGGGCGCGAGTCAGATGACGGAGGCTGGCTCGATCATCGGTACTGCGCAGTACCTCTCGCCCGAGCAGGCGCGCGGCGCGCCGGTCGACCAGCGCTCGGACGTCTACTCGGTCGGGATCGTGCTCTACGAGATGCTGACCGGGAAGGTGCCGTTCACCGGCGATACGCCCCTCGAGATCGCCATGAAACACCTGTCCGAGGTACCGGTCCCACCCTCCGAGCTGCGCGACGACGTCCCCGAGGATCTGGACCTGGTCGCCCTGCGCGCGCTCGCCAAGGATCCCGAGGATCGCTACCAGACGGCCGCGGAGATGGACGCCGACCTCGGGCGGATCCAACGCGGGCTCGCAGTGTCCAGCGAGACGACCGACGCCGCGACCGCCGTGCTGGCCGGCGCCGGGATCTCCAACGCGCCGACGATCATCGCGCCGAGGCCCACCCAGGTCGCACCGGCTCAGCCACCGCCGCCGACGCCGCCCGCCGCGTATTACGGCTACGAAGGCCCCCCTCGGCGCTCGCGCTCGATCTGGCCGTGGGTGCTCGTCGTGCTGTTGCTGGTCGGTGCCGGATTCGCTGCCTGGTTCGCCTACGGGAAGATCTCGGATCAACTCAACGCAAACAAACCCGTGGCGGTCCCCTACGTGGTCGGACTAAAGCAGGCCCAGGCCGTTAAGAAGATCACGGACAAAGGCCTGACGGCGAAAGTCGTCCCCGGCGCCAGTCAGACCTTCCCGACAGGGACGGTCATACGGCAGAGCATCGACGGCGGTGAGAAGACCGACAAAGGCAACACGGTCCGGCTCACGGTCTCCACTGGCAAGCCAAAAACGACGGTCCCCGACGTCGTCGGCAAATCGCAAAGCGACGCGGTGGCCGCGTTGACCGCGGCCCACCTGAAGGTATTCGTATTCCACGTCTACTCGTCCAAGAGCCCGGACACCGTCACGGGCCAGAACCCGCCGGCCGACAGCCGCGTCTTCTGGAACACGAGCGTCCAGATCAACGTGTCGCAGGGTTCCAAGCAAATCGCGATACCGAATGTCGTCGGCCAGCCCTACGCGAGCGCGCGCTCGACCCTGCTCGGGGCGGGGCTCAATGTCTCCGAGAACATGGTCGACTCGAGCCAGCCGGCGGACACCGTGGTCTCGCAGTCACCGGATCCCGGCATCAAGGTCGGAGCGGGAACGACGGTTACGCTCAACGTCTCGAAAGGCGCGGCCGCGACGACACCGGTCCCGGACGTGCGGAACCAGGACGAGCCCACGGCCAAGGCTCTCTTGCAGAGCTCGGGGTTCAAGGTGAAAGTCGTCCGGCAGGACGTGACCGACCCGGGCTCTCAGGGGATCGTGATCGACCAGCAGCCGGGGGGCGGAACGAACGCTCCCGCCGGATCGAAGGTGACGATCTTCGTCGGAAGGTACGCAGGCACGACGACCGGTGCGGTGCCATGAGCCTGCGAGTCCGCGTCGCCATCTTGAGCGGCGGCCGCTCGAGCGAGCACGAGATCTCCATAGCCTCCGCGCGCTCGGTGCTGGACTCGCTTGACCCGGATCGCTACGAGGCCGTGACGGTGGAGATCGACCGCGAAGGGAAGTGGCAGCTCGAGTCGGGCGAGTCACGCGCGCTCGATCGCGGCGCCGCAGGCGAGCTGGACGAGGGCGAGGGCCGAACGGCAGTGGAGACGCTTCCCGTCCCGACGGAGAGCGTCCCGGCGACGCTCGCGGACGTCGACGTGGTGATCCCGGTCCTGCACGGGCCGTTCGGCGAGGACGGCACCGTCCAGGGCCTGCTCGAGCTCGCAGACGTCCCCTATGTCGGCGCCGGCGTGCTCGGCTCGGCGCTCGCGATGGACAAGGACAGGTTCAAGGCGGTGATGCGCGACGCTGAGATCCCGGTCACGCGCAACATCACGCTGCGCGAGGGGGACGAGCCCAGGAACCCATTCGGCTACCCCGTGTTCGTCAAGCCCGCGCGCCTCGGCTCTTCGGTCGGGATCTCGAAGGTGCGGTCCGAGGAGGAGCTCGCGCCGGCGGTCGCGCTCGCGTTCAGTCACGACGAGAAGGTGCTCGTCGAGGAGTTCGTGCCTGGCACCGAGGTCGAGTGCGGCGTTCTCGGCTCGAACCGCAGCCCAATTGCCTCGCTTCCGGGTGAGATCGTCTCCCACGGCTTCGACGCGCCCGACTGGTACGACTATTCCGCCAAGTACGACGAGGGCGGGATGGACCTGATCGTGCCACCGCGGATCTCGCAAGAGCAGATCGAGCGCGTCCAGCGGCTGGCCGTCGAGAGCTTCATCGCGTCCGATTGCGACGGGATGGCGCGGGTGGATTTCTTCGTTGACCCGGACGGCGAGGTGCTCGTCAACGAGCTGAACACCATTCCCGGGTTCACGGCCACGAGCGTCTACGCCAAGCTCTTCGAGGCGTCCGGGATTCCGTATGCGGAACTGCTCGACCGGCTCGTCGAGCTAGCGCTCGAGCGCCACGAACGGCGCTCGCGGCTGCAGTTCTAGCCTGCTTTCACCTCGTTGACGTGCACTTGGTCGTTCTCGCCGAGATCGGTGATCCAGATCACGAAGTAGCGTCCGCCGCCGCTCAACTGAAAAGTCGTGGTCCCACTCATCGTCTTCGGGCCCGCGACGGTCGTGGCCGACGAGGGTGAATCGCCGGCCTTGATCTCGGCGGTAAAGCCCGGCGTGTCCGTGGTCACCGTCAGCGTCTTCGGCGAGACGGGCCGTGCCGCCGCGAGCGCAAGGCCCACGCCCTGCTTGTCGAAGCTCTGATAGTGCTCGGTCTCCCAGTACGTCGCGGGGTCCGAGTCGATCGCTTTTTGCACGTCTCCGTCGTGCTCGTGGCCGTCGCCGAGCGGATCGTAAGCCGCTGCGTGGACGAAGGGAACCGGGCCGGAAGGAGGCGGTGCAGACCCTGCCGACCCGTCTCCGCCACCGCCGATCGTCAACGCGCCGATCACGCCGCCCAAGGCCGCAGCGAAGAGGACGCCGGCCAGGACGACCGGCCAGAGCCCAAGGCGTCTGCGGCGTCGCGGAGGCCGCCGGCGCGGCCGAGCCGCCGCCGGCACGACCATCGTCGCACCCTGGTCGCCGTCGAGCTCGGCATGGCAGGCTTCGAGCTCCGCGGCGAAGTCGTCCATCGAGTCGAACCGGTCATGCGGATCCTTCGCCATCGCCTGCTCGATCGCCCAATCGAGGCGAGGCGGTACGTCAGGCCGAATCTCATGGACGCTCGGGACTGGCTCGTTGACGTGCCGCATCGCGACCGCGACGAAGTTGTCGCCCTCGTACGGCACATCGCCGGCGAGCAGCTCGTAGAGCACGCAACCGAGTGAGTAGACGTCGGTTTGCTCGTCGACCGCCTGCCCGCGCGCCTGCTCGGGGGCGATGTAGTTGCTCGTGCCCATGATCGTCCCGGTGATCGTCATTCCGTCTACGTCGAGAGACCGGGCGATCCCGAAGTCGGTCACCTTCGCGCGGCCCTCCGCGTCGATGATGACGTTCTGCGGCTTGACGTCGCGGTGGACGAGACCCTGCTCGTGCGCGAACGCCAGCCCGCGCGCAACCTGAAGCCCGAGCTCGATCGCATCGCGGGGACTCAATGTCCCTTCCTGCTCGAGGAGCTCCTTCAGGTTCAGGCCGTCGACGTACTCGAAGACGATGAACTGCCGGTCATCCTGCTCGCCGCGGTCGATCACCGTGACGATGTTCGGATGGGTGAGCCGGGCTACCGCCCGCGCCTCGCGGCGAAAGCGCTCAACGTAGTCGTCGTCGCGCGTGAACTGCTCATGCAGGATCTTCAGCGCTACCGGCCGTTCGAGCAGCCTGTCGTGCGCGCGGTAGACGCTCGACATGCCTCCTGAGCCGACGAGCTCCTCGAGCTCGTACCGGCCCGCAATCAGTTCGCCGACCATGCGTTGAAGGATGCCCGGACCGTTCACGCGACGAGGCGGTCGCGTAACAGCCGCTACATCCGACCCGTCAGCCGAGCGTTGTCTCGAGCGCCTCTTCCCAGACCGCCAGCGCTTCGTCGAGCTCAGCGTCTGTGAGGACCAGGGGTGCGAGCACCCGGATGCAGTTGGAGTAGATGCCGGACTTGAGCAGCAGGAGGCCACGTTCAGTGGCCGCCTCGACGATCGCCGTCGCGATGTCGGGGTCGGGCTGCTTGGTCGCCGGATCCCTGACCAGCTCGATCGCCAGCATGGCGCCCAGGCCGCGGACGTCGCCGATCCGGGTCCAGCGTTCCCGCCAGGACTCCATACGGTCGCGGATCGTCTCGCCGAGCTGTGCCGCGTGGTCGCAGATGCCCTCGTCCTCGATGACGTCGAGGACCGCGAGCGCTGCCGCCTGGGCGACGGGGTTGCCGACGTAGGTGCCGCCGATCGCAGAATCGGGAGGAGCGTCCATGATCTCGGCCTTGCCGATCACGCAGGAAAGCGGCAGCCCTGCGGCGATCGACTTCGCGACTGTGATCAGATCGGGCTCGATCCCGTAATGCTCGATCGCGAAGAGCTTGCCGGTGCGCCCGAACCCGGTTTGCACCTCGTCGACCACCAGCACGATCCCGTGCTCGTCGCAGACTCTGCGGACGCCTTCGAGGAACGACTGCGGCGCGACGACGAAACCGCCCTCGCCCTGAACGGGCTCGATCACGATCGCAGCAACCGTTTCGGCCGCCACCTGGGTCACCAGCGCTCGCTCGAGCGCCGCCAGCGCCTCCTCAGCGCTCGGCCCGCGATACTCATTCGGAAACGGCACCCGGTAGATCTCAGGCGCAAACGGCCCGAGCCCCGCCTTGTACGGGTGCGTCTTCGACGTCAGCGAGAGCGAGAGCAGCGTCCTTCCGTGGAAGCCGCCCTCGAAGGCGATCACCGCGGGGCGGCCGGTAAAGGTGCGGGCGAACTTGATCGCGTTCTCGACCGCTTCCGTGCCGGCGTTGAAAAACGCCGCCTTCGCCGGAGACCGGAACGGAGAGGCGGCGATCAGTCGCTCGGCGAGGGTGATGTAGACCTCATAGGGGACGATCGTGAAGTCGGTGTGCGAGAACTTCGCCAGCTGCTCCTGCGCCGCCTCGACGACGCGTGGATGTGAGTGACCGACGTTGAGGCAGCCGACTCCTCCGGTGAAGTCGATGAAGCTGTTGCCGTCGACGTCGGTGACCGTGGCGCCTCTGCCTTCCTCGATCACCATGGGGAGAACAACCGACAACGGGTCTGCCACGACCCGCTCCTTGCGCTTCAGGATCTCCTCCGATTTCGGCCCCGGGATGGCCGTCTTCAGCTCGATTGCGCGCGTCATCGCCATGCCTCGACGATACATCAGCGACCGGCCACCGTGCATAGCTGCATAACGAAAATGCACGCGAAATTTGTCTTGCGGCTGGTTACTGCGGATCGTAGGGTGGACGCTTCGTGGCTGCCCTCGCTCGTCTTGTCCTCCGCCGCCGGCGTGCGGTCGTTCTCCTGTGGCTCGCGCTGACGCTGATCGGCGCCTACTCCGCGAACGCCGTCTCGAAGCGCTGGCTCGAGCAGTTCTCGATCCCGGGCTACTCGGCTTACGAGGCGAACCAGCGGGCGCTGAAGACGTTCGGCACGGGCGAGAACGCGCCGCTCGTCGCTGTCTTCCGCAGCAACGGCGACGTCACGAAGGTCACAGCGATCAGGCGCGCGATCGCGGCGGCGGCGAAGCAGAATCCTGGTTCGCGCGTCAGCTCGTTCTTCTCGACCGGCAGTGACGCATACGTCTCGAGGGATCGACACACGACCTTCGCCGAGCTCTATCCGCCCGGCAACCAGGGCTTCAACGGAACCGTCAAGATCGGCGAAGCCCGCTCGGCGTTGAAGCAGGCGACGCCGGCCGGTGTGACCTCGTACCTAACCGGCCGCGACGCGCTCCAGGAGGCGGCGAGCGGCGGCGACACCAATGGCCCTAGCGTGCTCACCGAAGCGCTCATCGGCGGGCTGGGGGCGATCGTGATCCTGCTCTTCGTCTTCGGCACGCTGCCGGCCGTCGCTATCCCGATCGCGATCGCGATCGTGTCGATCCTGAACACGTTCACCCTCATCTATCTCCTGACCTACATCACCTCCGTCTCATTGATCGTCCAGTTCCTTGTTGCGCTGGTCGGCCTGGGGGTGGCGATCGACTACTCGCTGCTGATGGTCTTTCGCTTCCGTGAAGAGCTGGCGAACGGCGAAGACACGGAGACGGCCCTGGTCGAGACGATGCAGCACGCCGGCCGCTCCGTGATCGTCTCGGGCTCGACGGTCGCCATCGGGCTGCTCAGCATGGTGATCCTCCCGATTCCCGTGATCAGATCGATCGGGATCGGCGGCTTGCTGATCCCCACTGTCTCGGTGATCGCCTCGATCACCCTGCTGCCGGCGCTCCTCGCGATGCTCGGCCCGAAGATCAACCGGCTGCGCGTGATGCCGAAGCGGATCGTCGAGCGACAGGACCCCACCCATGGCTTCTGGCACCGCTGGGCGCAGATCGTCGTCAGGCGCCCGATTCCGGTGGCCCTGCTCGGCCTTGCGATCGTCGCCGTCCTGCTCGTGCCCGGACTGCAGATCCATCCGGCCGAGGCCCAGCTGAAGGACTATCCCGGAAGCGGAGACGCGATCCAGGGCCGCGACGCGCTCGCCCGGGCGGGCATCTCGCCGGGCGTGATGAAACCGTACGTCGTGCTGGTCGAGAACGGCGGCCCGAATGCGACGCGTGAAGTCGTCGCAGCGCTCCGGCGAACACCAGGAATCGCGGCGGCCGTCGCCCCACCGCAATGGCGGGGCGACGGCGACACACTCGTCGAGGCATTCCCGACCTCGGACTCCGCATCGAACGCGTCCTCCGACACGATCTCCCGGATCCAGCATGACGTCCTGCCGTCCCTCGGCGTGACCGCCACGCTCGGCGGCGTTTCCCCTGAGGACCGCGACTTCGTCCACGCCGTCTACGGAAAGTTCCCGTACGTGCTCGCGTTCGTGATCTTGCTGACGTTCATCCTGCTGATGCGCGCGTTCCGCTCGATCCTCCTGCCGCTCAAGGCGGTCGTGCTCAATCTCATCTCGCTGGGCGCCGCCTACGGAATCATCGTCTTCATCTTCCAGTGGGGTCACGGCTCAGAAGCGATCTGGGGGGTGCCCGCAACGGGCGCGATCATCTCCTGGATCCCGTTGATGATCTTCGCGTTCCTGTACGGGCTCTCGATGGACTACGAGGTCTTCATGCTCACGCGCATGCGCGAGGAGTACGACGAGAGCCACAACACGGCAACCGCCGTCGAGCTCGGACTCGCCCGCACCGGCAAGCTCGTGACGAGCGCGGCGCTCGTGCTGATGTTCGCGTTCATCGTGCTCTCAAGCAGCCCCGGCGTCGACATCAAGCAGTTCGGAATCGGGCTCGCCGCGGGGATCATCTTCGACGCGACGGTGATCAGGACGCTGCTCGTGCCTTCGCTCGTCACGCTGTTCGGGCGCTGGAACTGGTGGCTGCCGCATCCGATCGCGCGAGTGCTCCGTGTGCCGGCCGCGCCGCTTCGCCCGGCCGCCGCCGCCTCCGGCGGCCGCTGACCTGACGCCCGATCAGAATCGCCACACCCTCGACTAGATTTCGGCGCGCTCTCACCCTTGACGAAAACCAGTGTCGGACACCGGTTTTGGGAAACACCGCCATAGAATCGCAGCGTGGTTCTCTCGGACCGAACAATTGCGCGGCTCCTCGATGAAGGCCGGATCGTTATCGAGCCGTACGACGAGTCCCTACTGCAGCCGTCGAGCGTCGACGTCCGCGTCGACCGCTTCTTCCGAGTCTTCCACAACGCGCGCTACGCCTTCATCGACGTCAAGGAGCCGCAGGAAGACCTGACCGAGCTCGTCGAGATCGACGACGAGCGGCCCTTCATCCTCCACCCGGGCGAGTTCGTGCTCGGCTCGACGCTCGAGCGGATCGTGCTCCCGGACGATCTGGTCGCGCGCCTGGAGGGCAAATCGAGCTTGGGCCGTCTCGGCCTGCTGATCCACTCGACCGCAGGCTTCATCGACCCGGGCTGGGACGGCCACGTCACGCTGGAGCTCTCGAACGTCGCCAACCTCCCGATCACGATCTACCACGCGATGAAGATCGGCCAGATCTCCTTCATGGAGCTCTCCGAGCCCGCTGACAACCCGTACGGCAGCGGCGAGCTCGGCTCGAAGTACCAGGGCCAGATGGGGCCTACACCGAGCCGCTACTGGCAGAACTTCACCCAGGATTCGGCTCCTGCCAAGGGCCGAAGCCGCACCGGTAGTGGCTCCACTTCCGGGAATTAGCCTTTATCCCGATGCTCAAGGTCGCGTAGCGTGCGGGGATCGAGGAGGAGGTGGTGATGAGGCTCGCGCGCTTGGTGGCATCGGCGGTCGCGGCCGTCGCATTCTGCACGGCTTCTGCGCAGGCACGGCCGCCCTCGCCCGACCGGCCCGTCGGCCAGTGGATCGAGGTCGCGCTCAACGAGATAGCGACTCACCGGCTCGATCCGCCGCACGCCTCACGCGTTCTGGCGACTCTCAGCGTCGCGATGGAGCGGGCGGAGGCTCGCGCGAAGCCCGCCGCGTCCGCCTACGCGGCTGTCGACGGCGCTGCCTCGACCGTCCTCGCGTACTTCTTTCCCGCCAACGACGGCCGCTTCCACGGCCTCGACAACCGCGCGGAGCACGCCGTCTCGAGCTCGAGCGCGGGACGTGGATTCGCCCTAGGGCGCCGTTCCGGCGAAGAGCTCGTCGCGAGGGCCAAAAGCGACGGGGCGGAGGCGCCGTTCACGGGAAGCACTCCCGTCGGTGCGGAGTTTTGGGTCCCGACGCCGCCGGGCTTCTTGCCTCCACTGCTGCCCGGCTGGGGCGAGGTGCGGCCCTGGAACATCACGAATCCGGTCGCGCTACGGCCGCCCCCGCCGCCGCGTCCGGGCCAGCCCGCCTTCGAGGCCGAGGTCCGCGAGGTCTACGACGTCTCGCGGACGTTGACGCCTCAGCAGCGCGCGATCGCCCTCTTCTGGGCGGACGGACCCGGAACCCTCACGCCTCCGGGACATTGGAACGCGATCGCGCTCGGCCTCGTGCGCGCCCACCGGCTGGACACCGGACAGGCGGCGCTTCTCTTCGCTGTCCTGAACACCGCCCAGGCCGACGCCTTCATCTGTGTTTGGGACGCGAAGTACGCCTACTGGTCGCTGCGGCCCGTCACTGCCATCCGGCGCGAGATCGACCCGAGCTGGAATTCGCTCATTACGACCCCACCGTTCCCCTCCTATGTCTCAGGGCATGCGGGGACGTCCGGAGCCGCCGCGACCGTACTCTCCGCCTTCTTCCCGTCGGAGGCTGCGCAGCTGCATACGTGGGCGAACGAGGCGGCGCTCTCCCGCCTCTACGGCGGCATCCATTTCCCGACCGACAACGAGGTCGGCCTCGCGCTCGGGACGTCGGTCGGTCAGGCCGCACTGGCGGCCTGGGCGGGTTAGAGCCCGCCTGAAAACGAGCGCCGCGGCGATGATTCGTCGCGGCGCTTCGCAGAACTACCTAGCCGAGCTCACTTCCTAGTGTTTGTGTCCCTTCGTCAGGCTGAAGACCGTCAGCCCGTACGGCGGGGTGGTCAGCATCGGAGTGAAGGTGGCTCCGCCCGGGACTGTCACGATGACGCCCTCCTGCTTGCCGGTGCTGAACCCGGCCGGGCCGAGGTTGCAGTCCACCTCGATCATCACGTTCCTGATCGCCGGCTGACCGTTCGGCTTGACCGTGGCATGGATGACGAGGATCCCGCCCTGATAGACGCCGTGCGTCGTGCCCGGTGTCCAGCTGACAACGTCCTCCGCCTTCCAGGTCCCACTTGCGACGAGCGGAAGCGGTGGACTACCGACTGCTTGGAAGTGGTCGAATGTTCCGCCGCCGCTCGCCTGATTCCGGTTGAAGCTGCCGTTGCCCTGGACGATCATTCGATCGCTCGTACCCGCTACCTGATCCAGGACGAGGAAATGGAAGCCAATCCTGCCGTGGTTGCTCGAGGCGTTGGCGTGCCCCTTCCCCTTGCCGTGTCCACCGGCCGCGCCACCGACCAGCAACGCAAGTGCGAGCAGGGCGACAGCCAGCGTCAGCCCTCCAAGTCCTGCAAGCGTTTTCCGTCTCATTCGATTCCCTCCTTTTTGGTTCTCGACACTGCTAGTGGATGGAGACCTGTCCGGTCGCGACGTGCTCCACCTTCAGCGGGAGCGACCCGACCGGCGGGCCGTTGATCGTCAGTTGCAGCGTCCCGACTCCTGGCCCTCCGCGCGTCACGTTGACGATGAACGCAACCTGCGACTTCTTGTTGTTCATGTGCAGCGTCCCTGTGCCGCTGAAGGTCGCCGTGCCTGCCGTCGTGTTCGCCGAGCCCGCCGTGACCTGACCGTCGACTTTCATCAGCCGGAGGCCGGGGACAGCCGATCTGCCGGCCATCACGCAGTTGAAGTGTCCTTGGACGGTCCCGCCGCGGAAGACGACGCCCATCCCGAACTGCGAGCCCGGATGAATGCCGTCGAACGTTGCCGTGCCCCCACCGCTCAGGACGATCGGGGCCCCTGCGACGGCTGTCGCGGGTCCGAGCACACCGATGCTGACGAGGACGGCGGCGGCGAGAAGAAGCTTCTTCACCATGCTCTCCCCTCCTTGATTAGGCGAATCTCTACCCGCGAAAATCGGATCTGAACCAGCCGTGGGCCGCACGGTGGCCAGTCCAAGACGCCGTTGTGCCTACTGGCGAAACCGCGGTCGGCCCAGGATTCGGCTCGAGCGGCGTCAAAGCGTTCAGCAATCCCGCTTCGTAAAACGTTCGTAAGGCCGCGCCCCGGCCGCGTGAATACGCATCCACATCATCCTCGGTTACGTTTCGCTGTAACCAGGACGGAGTCAGGTTGAAAGTTCTCGTCACCGGCGGCACCGGCTTCATCGGCCCCCACGTCGTGCGCGCGATCGCGGACAAAGGACACGAGCCGAAGCTCCTGGTCCGCGACTCGACGCGGTCGCGCGAGCTGCCGGGCCAACCCGTGGTCGGCGAGATGACGAACACCGTCAGCCTCCAACACGCGGTCGAAGGCGTCGATGCGGTCGTCCACCTCGTCGCGATCCGCCAGGGACCCGAGGAGGAGTTCAAGCGCGTGATGGAGCAGGGAACCCGCGACCTGGTCACCGCCGCGAAGGACGCTGGCGTCAAGCGCCTCGTCCTGATGAGCGCACTCGGTACGAGCGAGCAGACGAAGAATCTCGTCCCCTACCACCACGCGAAATGGGAGATGGAGCAGGCGGTCAAGGGCTCGGGGATCGAGCACACGATCTTCCGGCCGAGCTTCGTCTTCGGGCGCGGCGGCGGCATCCTGCCGACCTTCCGCAAGCTCGCGAAGCTGACCCCGGTGACGCCGATCATCGGCTCGGGCGAGCAGAGGATCCAGCCGATCTGGATCGACGACGTGGCCGCCTACTTTGCCGCAGCGCTCGAGAAGGAGAATGCCGCCAACAAGACCTTCGAGCTCGGAGGCCCCGAGGCCGTCACCTGGAACGAGTTTTGGCAGCGGCTCAGGACCTCGCTTGGTATCCGGCGGCGCCCGAGCATCCACGTTCCGGTCGGCCTGATGCGAGTCAACGCGCTCGTCACCGAGCGGCTTCCGGGCAACATCCCGCTCACCCGCGACCTGCTGAAGATGCTCGAATACGGCGACAACGTCGTCTCCAACGACGACGCGGTCCAGACGTTCCAGCTCCCGCTCGTGCCACTTGACGAGCAGTTGCGCCGGGCCGCCTAACCCTCCAAACTCGAATCCGTGACCGAGCGTCTCGCAAGGGCTTGCAGCCGTCATCCCTGGCGCACGATCGGAGCTTGGATCGTGGCAGTCGTCCTCGCGTTCGCCAGCATTGCGCTGCTCCTCCCCGGCAACCTGACCTCCAACGGCAGCGCGGCGGGCAACCCCGAGTTCCGACAAGCCGAGCGTCTCGAGGCAAGCTCGTTCCCCTTCGATCCGTCCCGCAACTTCGACAACGTCGTCATCGTCCGCTCGACGCGGTACAGAGTGACGGACCCGCAGTTTCGCGCCTTCGTCACAACGCTTGCACAGCAAGGCCGCGCCACTGGCAAGGTCTTCGACGCGCGATCGTTCTACACAACCGGAGACCGAACGCTCGTCTCTTCCGACCGGCACGCGACGCTGATTACATTCAACGTCGCCGACACGACCGACATTAAGCAGATCAACCGAATCGTCGAGCGGGCGAACGGCCGCTCCGGTTTCGACGTCGGAATCACTGGCAACGACGTCCGAGACCAGGACTTCACCGATCTCTCGCAACACGACCTCAAGAGCGGAGAGCTTCAGTTCGGTCTTCCCGGCGCACTCGTGATCCTCCTGCTCGTTTTCGGGTCCGTCGTCGCTGGGCTCGTCCCAATTGCGCTGGCCCTCCTCGCGATCGTCGTCGGACTCGGGCTCGTCGCGATCGTCGCGTCGATCTGGGAGCTCTCGATCTTCGTCATCAACATGCTGACCGGCATGGGGCTCGCTCTCGGCATCGACTATTCGTTGTTCGTGGTCTCCCGCTACCGGGAGGAACGCGGCCACGACCGCGTGCCGCTGGACGCGATCGAGGCTGCTGGCGCGACTGCGAGCCGGGCCGTCCTCTTCAGCGGCACTGCCTTCGTGATCGCGATGCTCGGGATGCTGATCGTGCCCAACACGGTCATGAGGAGCCTGGCCACGGGCGCAATCCTGGTCGGAGTCACCTCCGTCGCGGCGGCCCTCACATTGCTTCCGGCTTTGCTGGGCCTTCTCGGCGACCGCGTCAACGCGCTCAGGATCCCGTTCATCGGCGGCGCCGCGGCGCAGCACGCGAATCCCGAAGGCCGGTTCTGGAGCGCCGTGGTTCACCGCGTCCTGCGACGGCCTGCCCTCAGCCTGGTTCTCACGTGCACGCTCCTGCTGATAGCCGCGATTCCGGTGTTCTCGCTGAAGATCGGGGCTAACGGGATCAGCACGCTGCCCGACCGCTTCGTCTCCAAGCGCGGCTTTCTCCTGATGCAGCAGAGCTTTCCCGGCGCGACCACCGACCCGGTTCGTATCGTGGTCGCCGATCGCGCATCCGATCCACGTGTGCGAGCGGCGCTCGTGCGGCTGCGCACACAGCTCGCGGCGAACTCCCAGTTCGGCCCTGGAAGGATCCGGTACTCGACGGACGGCAACGTCGCAGCTCTCGACGTTCCGATCCACGGCGACGACGCAGGGACACGAGCCGTTGCAGCGGTGCGAAAATTGCGGTCGACAACGATCCCGCAGGTGTTCGCCAATACGGACGCCCGTGTCCTGGTCGGCGGAAGGACGGCCGAGAACATCGACTACTTCGACTCGGTCAGCAACCCGACGCCGTACGTCTTTGCATTAGTCCTCGGGTTAACGCTCATCCTGCTCACCCTCGCCTTCCGCTCGATCATCATCGCCCTGACAGCGATCGTGCTCAACCTGCTCTCGGTGGGTGCGGCCTACGGGCTGCTCGTCCTTGTCTTCCTCAAGGGCGTCGGAAACGAGCTCTTCGGCTTCCAGCACGTTGCCGTGATCGAGGCTTGGGTGCCACTCTTCCTCTTCGCGGTCCTGTTCGGGCTCTCGATGGACTACCAGGTCTTCCTGCTCAGCCGAATCAAGGAGCGCTACGACGTGAGCCGCGACACCCAGGCGTCGGTCGAGTGGGGCGTCGGTTCGACCGCACGGATCATCACCGGCGCGGCGCTGATCATCGTCGCGGTCTTCGCCGGCTTCGCGAGAGGCGATCTGGTCCAGTTCCAGCAGATGGGCTTCGGCGTTGCTGTGGCCCTCCTGATCGACGCAACGCTCATCCGCTCGGTGATCCTCCCGGCCGCGATGGCGCTGCTCGGCCGCTGGAACTGGTACTTGCCGAGCTGGCTCGGCTGGCTGCCGCGCGTCGAAATTGAGCGCGCGCCCGCATAGCGCCTCGCGCTTGCTTCACGGGGGAAACCCGGTTTCCCCCGTGTGCCCCCTCGCTCTGTTGACGCGCTTCCCGCGCAGTTAAGCCTCCGGCGGGCGAAGCCCGCCTCCGCCGAGGGAAGCAACTTCGGCGCAAGGGCGGCCATCAGTCAAGATGCTCGTAGACTCTCGCGGTGCCACGCGAGGACAAGATCTTCGCAATCCTTTACATGCCTGAAAAAGAGTGAAGGCCACCGCTTGCGCAGGTGGCCCTCAATCCGGTTACCAGCGTTGAAGTAGTAGAGGCGCTTCCGGCCTGACCGAAGTCGGCGGCGCGTCTAGCGCGAGTCCCCTACGCTGGCTAGGCGATTCCCCGTAGGTCCGGGGGACACGCCTCTACCCGCTGGTACCTCCACTGCCCGTACTTGAAGATTTCACTACCGGACCACCTCCTTTCCGCGGTTCGCCCAGATTACCAGTCACCTCGGCCAGGACTACCGACAACTCCAGTCCGCGGTCGAAGGGGACGGTCAGGCTCGAGAGGGTCGGGTCGGCCTGCCGTGCCTGGGAGTACGCCGCCAAGGTGTCGGCATGCAAGACGACATCGTCCGCAATCACCAGGGCGCCCGGCTCGACCTTCTCCCGCCCGAGCTGAAAGAGGTCTTCGTAGAGCTTGTTCGCTGCGTCGAGGAAGACGAGGTCGAATACATCGTCGATCACCGGCAACGTCTCCAGCGCGTCGCCTTCGACGAGCTCCGCGGTCTCTTCGAGGCCAGCATCGGCGATGTTCCGCCGCCAGTCGGCGATGCAGCTCTGGTCCCTCTCGAGCGAGAGGACGCGGCCGCCGAAATAGCGCGCCCCGGCACCGAGCCAGACCGTCGAGTACCCCCTTCCGGCGCCGATCTCGAGCACTTCGCAGTCCCATTGGGGCGCGACCACAGAGAAGAGAAAGCGTCCGGTCGTGGGCTCAACGGGAACTCCGGGCGGACGCGGCTCCTCGGCCTCCAGCCGCTCGAGCACGGCGCGAACGCGATCATCCAACACTTAGGTCACTTGAACCTTGACCATCCCGTCCTCGATGTGAACCGGGAAGGTCTCGACTGGGAAGACGGCCGGCAGGGTCACGGGCCTGCCGCTGCGGATGTCGACGTGCGCGCCATGGCGCGGACAGATCGCGTAGCCCTCCTCGGGATCGAAATCCCCCTCGCAGAGCGGCCCGTCATCGTGCGAGCAGCGGTCCTCGATCGCGTAGAACTCCCCGTTCAGGTTGTAGACGCCGATCGAGATCGACCCGGCGATGACGATCTTCACCGACCCCGGCGGCAGCTCCTCGACCGGGCCGACATCCAGTTCGGCCATACGCTACGCGTCCTAGTTGGACGACCTGGACCGCGCACCGATCTGGATGGCCAGCGGTCCGCCGTCCACGTCTACTTAAGTTCCAGTTCGTCCAGGCCCGCCCACTCCTCCGGGAGCGGCGTGCCCTTCGCGCGATGCAAGGCGACCTTCAGCACCCCGAGCCCGAGCAACGCGCACTTGAGCCGGATCGGCGACAGCGGGATCGCGATCTCCTCCAGCAGCTCATCCTTCGGCATCTCCGCGAGCTCGTTCGCCTTCCGCCCCTTCACCATGTCGACGAGCATCGAGGTCGCCGCCTGGCTGATCGCGCAGCCGCGGCCGGAGAACCTGACGTCCTTGATCGTCTCGCCGTCGTCGGCGAACGAGACGTAGATCGAGATCTCGTCGCCGCAGAGCGGGTTGAACCCCTCGGCCTCGGCGTCGGCGTCCTCGATCACCCCGTGCCCGCGCGGGTTCTTGTAGTGATCCAGGATCACCTCTCTGTACATCTGGTCGCTCATCGGCTCTAAGAAAGGATCTTACGGACCTTGTGTAGCCCGTCGACGAGTCGGTCGATCTCCTCGCGCACCGTGTACAGATAGAAGCTGGCTCGGTTCGTCGCGGCCACGCCCAGCTTGGCCATCAGCGGCTGGCAGCAGTGGTGTCCGGCTCGGATCGCGACGCCTTCGCCGTCCAGGATCTGAGCCACGTCGTGCGGGTGGATGTTCTCGACGTTGAAGGAGATGATTCCGGCGCGCCGGTCGGCCGGTGGCCCGTACGTCTTGACCCACGGCAGCTCGGCGAGCCGCTCCAGGCCGTACGCGGCGAGCTCGTGCTCGTGCTGCTCGATCGCGTCGAGCCCGATCTCCGTGATGTAGTCGACCGCGGCCCCGAAACCCACGGCCTCGGCGATCGCCTGCGTCCCAGCCTCGAACTTCGCCGGCACCTCGCCCCAGCTGGTGTCCTCGAGCCGGACGCGGCTGATCATGTGGCCCCCGAGGTTGAAGGGCTCCATCTCCTGCAGGAGCTCCAGCCTGCCCCACAGAGCGCCCACGCCGCTCGGGCCGCAGAGCTTGTGCGCGGTGAGGGCGACGAAGTCGGCGCCGAGCGCCTGGACGTCTACGACCCTGTGCGGCGCTCCCTGCGCCGCGTCGCAAACCATGATCGCCCCACGGTCGTGCGCCCAGGCGGAGAGCTTCTCGACCGGATTCACGGTGCCGAGCGAATTGGAGACCATGCCGGCAGCGACGACCCGAACTCGGCTGTCGCCGACGAGCTCGTCGAGCGCATCGAGCCGCAGCTCGCCCTGGTCGTCCAGGGGAAGCATTCTGAAATCGGCGCCGGTCCGGCGCGCCACGTACTGCCACGGGACGAAGTTCGAGTGATGCTCGAGCTCGGTCACCAGCACGACATCGCCCGGCCCGAGGTTGTTCATGCCCCAGGAGTAGGCGACCAGGTTGATTCCCTCCGTCGCGTTCCTGGTGAACACCACCTCGCGCGAGGAGGGCGCGTTGAGAAAACGCCCGACGGTCTCTCGCGCGCCTTCGTAGCCGGCGGTCGCCCGCTCCGCGAGCTCGTAAACGCCCCGATGGACATTGGCGTACGAGGTCTCGTAGAAGTGGGTCATCGGCTCGAGGACCTGGCGCGGCTTCTGGGAGCTCGCCGCCGAATCGAGGAACGAGAGCGGCTTGCCATGAATGAGCTGCTCGAAGATCGGGAAGTCCGCGCGTAGCTTCTGGGCGTCAAGCTTCGGATGAGCCGTTACGGCCACGCGGCCATCCTAGCCCCGGTGGACAGCCTTACGGCACGCGGAACGAAGTGCCCACGTACCCCGCCTTCGTCCGTTCACTCGGGCGTGGCGCTTGAAGCCCTTCAGCGAGGCGATGCCTTTCGCACTCGTGTGCGCGACCTTTCCGCCGCCGCGAATCGTGGCGCCGTTGACCGAGCTTGCTGGAAGCGTGCGCCGCGAGCCGCGGGATCAGCTCGTTGCGCCACAGCGCGTTGCCGGAACTGCCGCTGACGTTGACGATTCCCTCAACCCTGCCGGCGAGGCCGACCGCTTCCAAGGCGTACGCCGTCCTGCCTAGGCCGCGCGGCGAGTGACGTGCTCGCAGTCCGTGACGACGTCGCGCGGGTCCGCCTTGACGGTGTCAGTCCCAGGGCCGCAATAGACATGCTCGCGTAGCCCGTCGCGCGAGTCGATCACGTCGTTCCCGTAACCGCCGAAGAAGCGGTCGGCGCCCGGGCCGCCGTTGAGGAAGTCTCCGCCGTTGTCGCCGCGGAGCAGATCCGGGCCGCTGCCGCCGATCAAGACGTCGTCGCCGTTGTTGCCCTGGATGCGATCGCGACCCGAATCACCGTAGACGACGTCGGTACCTCCGCCGCCCTGAACCTCGTCGTCGCCGCGCCCGGCGCGGACGACGTTTCGGCCGTCGCCGGCGAAGACGCGATCGTTCCCCGCGCCGGCGAAGATCACATCTGGCCCGATCGTCCCGCAGATCAGGTCATCGTCGCTCCCGGCTCGCAGGGTACTGCCGTGCTGGGTCGAGATCTCGCAGAACGGGAAGGTCTTGTACTCCTCGTCAGCGTTGTCAGAGGCGTCGCCGTCGGGAGTGTTCCCGGTCGCCTCGACCTTGGGCTCAATCTCGAACGTGCCCGTGACGAAGGCGTTGAAGCGAAACTCGACGTCGACGGAGCCTCCCGGCTGCAGCGCGGGAAGCGTGCACGACACCCGCGCACCGAAACTGCAGACACCGTTCGACGCGGTCGCCGAGATGTAGGAAAACGGGCTTTCGTCCGCAGTGACGAGCTGGAGTGGGTCGGAGACGACGTTGCCGTTGTTCGCGACGACGCCGTGGTAGATGTAGACGCGGCTGTCGTCGAGGGCCGGGTGGTCGCGGGCGACATCGAGCGAGCCGGTGATCGAGAGCGCAGCGCACTTGAGGGGATCGGTCTGACCGCCCGTCCCCAAGGCTTGCCAGCTCGGCTGGAAGACGGGAGTGGCATGCGCGGTGAGCTGCGTCTCGCAGGTGCCGTCCTGGTTCATCACGAAGAGCTGCGAGCCGGCGCTGGAGCCCGCCCTCGAGCTGAGAAACGCGATCCGGCGTCCATCCGGAGACCAGAGAGGTGCCGACCCGGCGTCGAACGACGCGCTGTCGGTGAGCCGGCGCTCGCCGACGCCATCGGCTCCGACGGTGTAGACGTTCTCGCGGAAGTACGGCCCGTAACGGTAGTAACCGGTGAGCTCGGAGCCTCCGAACACGAGGCGTGAGCCGTCCGGCGACCAGGCAGGCGGACTGGTCCACTGGGCCTGCGTTTGGCTGAGTTGGTGCAGACCGCTTCCATTCGCCCCGATCGCATAGAGGACGAACCGGCCGAACGCCTCGCGGAAGAAGGCGATCTGCGACCCGTCGGGGGACCACGAGGGCGAGGTGTCTCTCGTCGCATCCTGAATCAGCAGGCGCCGGCCGCTGCCGTCGGCCTTCCCCACGGCGATATCGGCCTCGTTCGTCGTCGTGAAGGCAAGCTCGGTTCCGTCGGGCGACCAGGACGGCGGCGTGTCTGCGGAGGCGTCGGCCGAGACCGTCGTTGCGCTACTGCCGTCCGCCTTCAAGACCACGACCGAAAAGCCAGCCTGGTAGTCGCCGGAGACGAACGCGATTCGCGTCCCGTCAGGCGACCACGAAAAGCTGCGGGGACTAAAGCTCGTGCCGATCTGGTGAGCGTTCGAGCCGTCGGCGTCGGCGATCCAGATCGTGAGCCCGCCGGTGCGTGTAATGGGGGCGTCGGCAAAGACGATCCGGCTGCCGTCGGGAGAAAAGGCCGGGAAGACGCCCCCGTGAAGCAACGTGGCTGCGGTGCCGTCGGGGTTGACGCTGTAGACAGAGCCGCCGACCATGTACGCGAGCCGGCCGTTGCCCGGGGCGGCCGCTGCCGGCGCCGCGCTGACCAGTATCGCCGCCGCCAGAAACCCGGTCGCGCGCTTGAGGCTCATGTCACGAGCCTAGGACGGTGCTGTAAGACTGGTGCTAACGCGCCGTGAACGTTTGTGCGGAAGAAGTAAGAGCTTTACGCCTGCGGAATCCGGGCCTCGAGGGCCTCGGTGACGGCCTCGCGAACCGGCTCCAGCTCGATCCGGTTGAGGACGTCGGTGAAGAAGCCGCGCACGATCAGGCGCTCGGCCTCTCCGCGTGAGATCCCGCGGGCCATCGCGTAGAACAGCTCGTCGCGATTGACCGGGCTGATCGTGGCACCGTGGGTGCAACGAACGTCGTTGGCCTCGATCTCGAGACCCGGGATCGAATCGGCGTGCGCCTCCTCGGAGAGGATCAGATTCCTGTTCTCCTGGTAGGCGTTCGTCTTCTGCGCGTCCTTCTCGACCTTGATCATCCCGCGCCATACCGCCGTCGCGTGATCCCGGAGCGCGCCCTTGAAGGCGAAATCCGAAGTCGTGTTCGGGGCGATGTGCTCCTGGAACGTGTCGTAGTCGAGGTGCTGATCGCCGTCGGCGAAGTAGGCGCCGGTAACCCGCGACGTCGCCCCTGCCCCAGCGAGGTCGTTCTGGATCCTGGTTTTTCCCTTCTTGGAGCCGAAGCCGCCGGCGACCCAGTCGAGCTCGGCGTCGCGATCGACGCGAGCGCGGTGCGAAGCGAAGTGCCAGGTCTGGGCGGACAGGTTCTGGAGCGAGACATACTCGACCTTCGCGCCCTGGCCGACGACGAGCTCGGAGACGGCGTTCGAGTAACCGACGAGGTCCGGCCGCGCGGACGCGTACTCCTCGACCACGCTGAAGCGGCTCTCCGGCTCGGCGACGACGAGGAGACGCCAGAAGAGCGCGCCGCCTTCGCGCGAATTGGCGATCCGGACGTAGAGGGGCTTCTCGAGGACAACTCCCTTCGGAACCTGAACGAGCAGACCGTGCTCCCAGAGCGCCGCATTGTGGGCCGCGAACTTCTCGTCGGCGCCGACGAGGGTGCCGAGAAGCTCGTGGTCGCGCAGCGGCTCGAAGGTCACGCCGTCCGGCGCGCGCTCAATCTCGATTCCGTCCTCGCTCACCGTCGCCAGCCCGGCCACGTCGAGGTCGAGCATCGTCGCCGCGGGGCTTGCCCCGGGACCAGGTCCCCCGACATGGCCGTTCGAGACGAAGGTGTCCGGATCGAAGCCCTTCAGGTCGGTGAAGCGCCAGGCCTCGTCCGTCGTCAACGGCAGGGGCAGCGCCCGGTAGCGCTCGAGCAGGTTGGGCCGGCTCACGGCGCGTACCTCCGGTGCAAGATCAGCGAGTTTCCGTCTGGGTCCTCGAAGAAGGCCACGTTGCAGACGCCCGAATCCCGGTCGCCCACGAACTCGACGCCTTTCGCCTCGAGCTCGGCGCGAGCGTTCGCGACGTCGGCGACGCGAAGAGCGATCCCGTGGCTCGCGCCGCTCACGAATTCGACGCCCTGCTCCTCGGGCTTCCAGAGGGCGAGAGTCACGTTCCCCGCTTCGAACTCGGTCGGCTCACGCGGGTTCTGCGGGAGCTCGAGCACGTCGCGGTAGAAGGCGACCGCCCGCTCGATGTCCCTCGTAGGAACGTCGACGAAATCGACCCGCTCGATTCGCATTACGGCATCGAGCCGTCAGCGTACGGCGCGTAGCGGTGGTGGAGCAGCAAGCCGTTTCCGTCAGGATCTTTGAAGAAGGCCATCTGACAAACGCCGGAGTCGTACACATCCGCGAAGTCGAATTCGACCCCCTCGGCCCGTAGGCGGTCCATTGACGCCCCGACGTCCGCGACGCGCAAGGCGATGCTGTAGTCCGGGCGGTATTCGCCGCCGCTCTTCTGCTTAGGAGTGCTGAGCACGAGGCTCACGTTCTCGCTTTCGAACTCCGGCCACTCATCGTTCGAGAGTGGATTCCGCCTAAGGCCGAGGCGATTGCCGTAGAAGTCAGAGGCCTTGGCGCGATCTCGGACGTTGACGCCGATGAAGTCGGTCCTCTTCACGTCCCGAACGGGAACGTCGAAACGCTCCACCGGCGCGTAGCGGCGGTGGAGCTGAAGCCGATTGCCGTCGGGATCCGCAAACGGCGCGCCGTGACAAACACCGGAATCAAAGGTGTCCATCGCAAAGGTCGTGCCGGTGCGCTCGAGCTCGGCCCTCGCGTCTGCCACATCGGCGACCCGCAAGGCCAGCGCCCCGCCGAAGGCCGAGAGCGCGATCGTCAGGTTGCCCGTCTCGTACTCGACCCACTTTTCCCCTGAGGTGTTCGGGTTCTTGGCGAGGCCGAGTGTCTCACCGTAGAACGCGTCCGCACGCGTCAGATCTTCCGCCGGCACTGCGATGAAGTCGACCTGGATAGCCTGGATCAACCCACAGAGCCTTCCATCTGGAGCTGGATCAGCCGGTTCATCTCGACCGCGTACTCCAGTGGAAGCTCCTTCGTGATCGGCTCGACGAAGCCCGAGACGATCATCGCCGCGGCCTCGGCCTCGGAGAGGCCGCGCGACATCAGGTAGAAGAGCTGCTCCTCGCCGATCTTCGAGACCGTCGCCTCGTGACCGATGTCGACGTTGTTCTCGTCGATGCTGATGTACGGATAGGTGTCGGTGCGGGAGTCCTCGTCGAGGATCAGAGCGTCGCAGACGACTTTCGACTTCGCGCCCTCGGCGCCCTTCGCCACCTCGAGCAGCCCGCGGTACGAGGCGCGGCCGCCGTTCTTCGAAATCGACTTCGAGGTGATCGTCGAGGTCGTCTTCGGCGCCACGTGCACGGCCTTGCCGCCCGCGTCCTGGTGCTGACCCTGGTTCGCGAATGCGATCGAGAGCACCTCGCCGTGCGCGCGCTCGCCGAGCAGCCAGATCGCGGGGTACTTCATCGTCAGCTTGGAGCCGAGGTTCCCGTCGACCCACTCCATCGTCGCGTCCTTGTAGGCGACGGCCCGCTTGGTGACCAGGTTGTAGACGTTGGTCGACCAGTTCTGGATCGTCGTATAGCGGCAGCGGCCGCCTTCCTTGACGATGATCTCGACGACCGCCGAATGCAGCGAGTCGGTCGTGTAGATCGGTGCCGTGCAGCCCTCGACGTAGTGAACGTAGGCGCCCTCGTCGACGATGATCAGCGTGCGCTCGAACTGGCCCATGTTCTCCGCGTTGATCCGGAAGTAGGCCTGGAGCGGCATCTCGATCGAAACGCCGGGCG
>WNFX01002812.1_pt1 | contig 24295 bp, 21 predicted proteins | sample 5400111 | NCBI WGS metagenome assembly WNFX01 (sample SAMN13153363, study PRJNA577476) | soil metagenome | isolation source: 40 cm soil or saprolite under grassland replicate 1 | place: USA:California | collected 2016-06-15
TCAGTCGCCGACAATGGATGCGGGATGAGTCCAGCGTTCGTAAAGGCCTCTCTTTTCCGCCCCTTTCAGACAACAAAGAAGAAGGGACTCGGCATCGGCATGTTTCAATCCAAGATGATTGTGGAAGCACATCGGGGAAAGATTCAGGTGGATAGTGAACCTGGCGCCGGCACAATGATCCGAGTCATGTTACCTCTGAGCCGCCTAGCAGCATGAAACCCAAAGTGCTGATTGTGGATGACGACGAAGCGATCCGGACCCAGATGAAATGGGCGCTTAGTCAGAACTACGAGGTTCATTTCGCCGAAGACCGAAGAGGAGCGCTTGAAGCCTTTAAGGCCAACTCGCCCGCAGTGACATTGCTTGATCTGGGTCTCCCGCCTCGTCCCAATCAATGCGACGAAGGATTAGCGGCATTGTCCGACCTGCTCGCCGTCGATGCTACGGCCAAAGTTATAGTTATTTCCGGCCAGGGCGAAAAACAAAACGCGCTCCAAGCAGTTGGCGCGGGTGCTTACGATTTCTTGTGCAAGCCCGTGGAGATGGAGGAATTGAGGGTGCTCCTTCGCCGATGCATTCAGGTGGTGGAACTCGAGAAAGAATACCGTGAGTTACAACAGAGCCAGCGATCCGATGTGTTTGAAGATATGCTCGGCACCAGTCCACAAATGCAGGCAGTTTTTGCTTTCATTCGCAAGGTAGCCGGGACGAATGCTTCGGTGCTTCTGCTGGGAGAAAGCGGTACTGGCAAGGAAATGGCAGCAGCCGCGATTCACCGCCGCAGCGCGCGCAAGGACGGCCCTTTTGTCGCGATCAACTGCAACGCCATTCCCGAAAACCTTTTGGAGAGTGAGCTATTCGGCCACGAAAAGGGTGCCTTTACCGGCGCTCACATTCAGCGCAAGGGGATGATGGAAACAGCCAGTGGCGGTACCCTGTTTTTGGACGAGATTGGCGAGCTTCCTCCAGCAATTCAGGTAAAGCTCCTCCGATTTCTTCAGGAACAGCGCTTGCAGCGGGTGGGCGGCAGGCAGGAAATTCAAATCGACACGCGCCTTGTCGCTGCGACAAACGCGGATTTAAAACAATTGATCGACAGCGGAAAATTTCGCGAGGATTTATATTTTCGTCTTGCCGTGGTCACTATTCGCCTGCTGCCGCTTCGCGAGCGAGGCGAAGATGTCGTGTTTCTGGCTCGCGAATTTCTGCAAACATATGCCGCCCAAAGCGGCCGGACAAAGCTGGTTTTCTCGCCCGACGCCCTGCGTGCGATCACTCGTTACTCATGGCCCGGCAATGTCCGTGAGCTCCAAAACCGCGTGAAACGAGCCGTCATTATGGTCAGCGCATCGCGAGTGACCGCAAAAGATCTCGAGTTGCAACAGAGCCAGGACGTGACCTCATCTGCAACGACTCTCAGACAGGCGCGTGAACACGTCGAACGCGAAATGATAGAGCAAGCGCTCAAGAGAAATTCCGGTAGAATTACTTCCGCAGCTGCCGATCTCGGGATCAGCCGGCCCACTCTTTATGAACTAATGGAAAAACTTGGAATTGCCAAAGAGCGCGCAAACATCAACTAAGATCGAAATCATCCAGCAAATGCAAACATCGAAAGTCCTATTCAGAATCGTGACGTTTATTTTAGCGGCCACGCTCATCACGGCCTGCACCAAGGAAGCCAGGAAAGCGCGCCTTCTAGGGGAGGCCGACAATTATTTTAAGGCGGGCAACTACGACAAAGCCAAGCTCAGCTACCTCAACGTAGTGCGGCTGGATCCCCAAAACGCGCTCGCCTTCGAAAGAATCGGAGCAATGTGGCAGGACGCCGCCGCGCCCCTGCATGCCGCCGCATTTTTGATAAAGGCGAGCGAACTCGACCCAAAGAACGTTCAAAATCGGATACGGCTGGCCCGCTGCTATGTGGCCATTGGACGGTCCGCCGACGGAACAAAAGAAGCGCTCAAAGTTCTTGAACAAGCCCCGGACAATGGCGACGCCATTGTCACTTTGACTGAAGCTGCAAGAACCAAAGAAGATATTCAGGCTGCCGAAGAACAGCTCCAGAAATTTCCCAAAAAGAACGACGCCTCTTTCTACCTGGCAGTGGCGAATCTGTCTTTCAATGGAGGCGATCTGTCCACAGCGGGCAACGCACTCCAGCAGGCGCTCGCAGCCGATCCTAAATCGTCTGCTGCCCACATGGCGATGGGAAATTTGCATCTAGTCCAGAAAGACCAGAAACAAGCCGGCGAAGAATTCAAGAAAGCAGCAGAGCTCGCGCCGGTTCGTTCCATGGAACGCTTGAAATACGCAGCATTCGAATCCGCTATCGGTGATGTCGAGGAAGTAAGAAGGATTGCCACCGAAATGACGAAGCAAGCGCCCGATTATCCCCCGGGCTGGGTGTTACTGGCCGAGCTTGCCTTTAAGGACAAGAAATACGACGAGGCGCTCTCGCTGCTTGAAAATGTCTTTAGCCGCGACCCGGAATACGTCGATGGCCTTAGGCTGCAAGGCAACGTGCTTCTGGCAAAGGGGGACATGAAAAAAGCGGTGGAACTTTTGGAGCGACTCGACCAAACCTATCCGGACACCCCGCTCATCAAATATCAATTGGCACAGGCATATCTCAAAAATAATAACATGAACCAGGCAAAGGTGGCGTTGGATCAGGTTGTCTCAATCAATCCGAATTATGACGATGCCGTTCTGCTGCTCGGCCAGATAAATCTTGCCACCGGTCATGCTGACAAAGTGATCGAACCGCTGAACCGTTTGCTGAAAAGACGCCCAGATCTAAGGAACGCCGCATTGGTCCTGGCCAGGGCTTATGGTTTGCTTGATCGGTTTGACGATGCCGCTGTGGTCCTTGAGGAACAAGCCAAGTTAGCGCCGAACGATCCACAGCTCCCGATGATGCTTGGCCTAATCTATCGCCAGACCAAAAGAAATGACGAAGCACGGCAGGCATTCGAAAAAGCTGCCCAGCTTATGCCGAATAATCTGTTCCCGATCGACCAACTCATCGAGCTGGACTTGTTGGACAAGCATTTTGATGCTGCACGGCAGAGGATACGGAGTCAGTTCCAAAAAACGCCCGATGCGCCGGCTGCCCATTTTTTTGAAGGCAAAATTCTGACTGGCGAAAAAAAATGGGATTCAGCCGAGGCAGAGCTTCAAAAGACACTCCAGCTCGATCCTAATTTTTCCGGCGCCTACGATTTGCTGGTCCAGACTTATATTGCGACCAATAAACTTCCGCAGGCGGTCAGCGAACTGGAAGAGCGGCTTTCGAAGAATCCCAACAATGCGCCGGCACTCATGACGCTGGCGCTCCTATACGACCAGATGCAGGATTACCCAAAAGAGCGGGATTCATATGAGAGGCTTCTCGCGATCAATCCCGAGTCTGTTCCTGCGTTAAATAACCTCGCTTATCTTTACACCGAGCACCTGAACAACCTCGACAAGGCTTACGAGCTGGCGCGCAAGGCCCACGAGCTTCAACCGGAGGATGCTGCTGCCGGCGACACTCTAGGCTGGGCCCTTTACAAACGCGGCGACTACCAACAGGCCCTGACGATTCTGCAGGAGAGCGCTGAAAAAGCTCCCGACACCCCGGATATTCAATTTCACCTGGGCATGACTGCCTACATGATGGGCCAGGCAGATTTGGCACGGGTCGCCTTGAAAAAAGCCGCGGGCGCGGACAAAGATTTCCCGGGCAAAGATGAGAGCAAACGTCGCCTCGCTTTGCTCGAAAGCGGGACAGGCGCCTCCCCTGAACTGTCGGTTTCACAACTCGAGACGATGACCAAAGCGCAGCCGAATGACATTATTTCCCAGATGCGTTTGGGAGAAGCTTACGAAAAACAAGGCGCGTCGGACAAGGCGGCTGCGGCTTTTGAGCAAGCGCTGAAAATCAATCCCAAGTTAGCACCCGCCGTAATCAAGCTTGCACAACTCAATGCTGGACCGCTTCAGAACAAGGAGACAGCTCTCGCTTACGCAAAGAAAGCGCGCGCGCTCGCGCCGACCGATCCCCAGGTCGCCAGCGTTCTCGGAAAAGTTGCGTATCAGAGTGGCAACTTCACATGGTCTTACAGCCTGCTGCAGGAAGCCGCCCGCCAGCGCCAAAACGATCCCGGAATCCTGCACGACCTGGCGTGGGTTGCTTATAGCTTGGGAAAAATCAATGAAGCTCGGGACGCCATGCAAAAAGTCCTGAGCACCAATCTTGACCCTTCCCAAGCTGCCGATGCCAAAAAATTTCTGGCGTTGACCGCCTTGGATGAAAATCCAAAGGAACTCATGGCCGCCGAGACCGACGTGCAAAAGGAATTGAAATCAAACCCCGAATACGTGCCGGCGCTTGCCGCCTACGACCTGGCCACAAAAGCGCGCAAAACACTGCCGGATGATCCCGAACTGGCCGAGCTCCTTGGACGATTGAGTTATGAAAAAAAGGAATACCCGCGGGCTGTTCAGTTGTTACAGGAGAGCGCTCGGAAACGGTCGCTAGATGCCGATTCTCTGTTTTATCTGGGAATGTCTCAGCTCCAGACCAGGCAAAAAACGGAAGCACAGGGAGCATTGAATCAGGCTTTAGTAGCAGGACTTCACGAACCTCTCGCCACCGAAGCAAAACGCGCCCTCGCAGACGTGGATCGAGAGTGACCTTTGGGGCCCCTTCTGCTCAACTGGTTTGTCGGAATACCTTACGACTTAAGGAAGAGTTTACAGAAATTTTCTCCGGCGCGGAGGAACATGCAAATGTCACGTAATGAATATCTTACGTCGCTTGATGTTAGTCAAGGCAGTCAGTCGTCGGGAAAGCTTACAAACTCCTTTCGTTCGACCGCGACAGTTATATTCTATTTATCACTGATAGTCAACGTGTTACGCTCGTTGGCACACTCTATGCTTCCGTCACAGGTGCTTTTTGGCATGGTGCTTCGGAGCGACAATACGGAGCTTAAAAAAATGAAAATGAAAAACATAATCAAATGGCTGGGGGCGTCAGTGGTTTTCGGCCTTTTGTCTTTGGCGACTCAACGAGCCCATGCGACAACGATCGGCCCCTTGGAGATGTCGTACACGAGTAATAGCCCGTACCTTCTGGGCACGGTCCTCCCAGGGCTACAAGGGAATGGTGGTCAAGCGGCGCGCGACGCGGCGATGACGAATACCTTACTCGGGATGGGCTTTCACACTCAGGCGCGCATCCCCTTCCCAAACGGCCCGCTCTATTCGCGCACTACCTTGCCTGGCAACGGTCCGGCCACGACTACGGGAGCTGTGCTTGGAACCGGGTTTGGGGATGGCACAACCCCAATTACTATTGACCTGTCACAAACGGGGACCTTTGAGTACTTGGTCGTCGCCTACGATGGTCCAAACGGCGGTGTAGCGGTGTTTGATATCGCAGGTGTAACCGGCACGATCGAGATATATAGATATGCTAAGCCTGAGGTGGTGAACGGAGTCCGTACAGGCAATCTTCTGGGAAGCAATACCATGCGACGAGGCTACTTCCGAATTACCAGCTACACGCTGCTCAACCCAACTGGTTCAGTTCCGGACGGCGGTGCGACGGTGATGTTACTCGGCGCCTCCCTGGGCGGGCTTGGCATGGTACGACGTTTCATAATGCGTTAACCGGTCTGGCACCTCGCCAAAAGCTTCGATTTAGAAAGTGGCCGTTCAACGAACGGCCACTTTTAGCTTGTACACTGGGCACAGGAACGGTTTTGTTATCCGCGGAGAGCCCGCCGTTATAAGGAAAAGTTTACAGAAATTTTCTCGCGCGCGGAGAAACATGCAAATTTCACGTAATGAACATCTTACGTCACTCGAGGTTAGTCAAGACAGTCAGTTGCGTCGGGACAGTTTACAAAATCCTTGCGTGCGACCACGACATTTATTCTATTTATCCCTGATACTCAACGTGTTACGCGAGTTGGCACACTCTGTGCTCCCTTACAGGTGCTTCTCGGCATGGTGCTTCGGAGCGACAATAACAATAAAGAGATTAAAAAAATGAAAATGAAAAACATAACGAAATGGCTGGGGGCGTCAGTGGTTTTTGGCCTTCTGTCTTTGGCAACTCAAGGAGCCCATGCGACAAACTACGGCCCCTTGGAGATGTCGTACACGACTAATAGCCCGTACCTTATCGGCACGGTCATCCCAGGAATACTAGGATCCGGTCAAGCGGTGCGCGACGCGGCGATGACGAATACCTTACTCGGGATGAGCTTTGGAGCCCAATCGGGGACGGGAACCGTAGCGGACCCGCTCTATTCGCGCACTACCTTGCCTGGCAGCGGTCCGGCCACAACTGTCGGGAATGTGGCTCTCACTGGGTATTCAGGTGGTACAGGCAATGTCACCATCGACCTGTCAGTGTATGGAACGTTTCAGTACTTGGTCGCCGCCTACGATGGTCGAAACGCCGGTGTAGCGGTGTTTGATATCTCAAGTTTAACTGCGAACGACTCCGTTACGGTATGGGGGTTTGCTAAGCCTGAGACGGTGGGCGGAGTCTTGACAGGTAATCTTCTGGGAACTGACGTTGCCACACAAGGCTACTTCCGACTCACCAGCATTACGCTGCTCAACCCAACTGGTGGAGGAGTTCCGGACGGCGGTGCGACGGTTATGCTTCTCGGCGTGGCCCTGGGCGCGCTGGGCATGGTGCGGCGTTACCTGATCAGTTAACGAGACGATTTTCCAGCAAAGCGTCCCGGTCCTCGCGAAGCTGAGCTGGGAAAGCAAAGTGGCCGTTCCTCTGGATGGCCACTTTGTGTCTTGTACTGGGTCGTCCTTAGGCGGGAAGCACTTTTCCCGCAGGAACTTCCATCTCCAGCGATCGTCCAAGAAACTCGAGCAGTACTCGGATCCGTTCTCTTGCAGGCAATAGCTGGGTGACGACCACCTCGAGTCCCTGAAAAGGTCCTTCTATCAAGTGAACTGGACGAATCAACGGTGACGACTTCTTCGGCGCCCGCCTTTGACTGAAGCGCAATGATGGTATCTTCCGGCAGGGTTGCCAGACGCTGTCCAAACCGGAGGATTCCCCGGACTCCATGGGAGCTTTCAACTGCGCGATGCTGAGTGGAATAGACAAATTTCGCAAACAAATAGCCGGGAAACATCGCTTCCACGAACCACACTGGCCCTCTCTGGGTCAGCTTGCGAAAACGCAAGCGGGGTGATAAACACTCGATTCCAAACCGGCGCCGAAGCGCCGCCGCCGCCAGATGCTCTCGCTTGGGTTCGGCCCTCAGGCAGAACCACACGGGGGTCTCAACGAGCGCGAGCAAGGCAGACGACTCCGTCACATTGGCAACTACGGGATTGCAAATCCAAAGTTCCCGAAAAATCGTCTAAAGAGCTATTAATTTCTTTTTCGTCCCGCTATCGACGATCACCTCGGCCACATTGCTCGATTAGATCGCCAGCTTCGACGATCCGGGCTTCGAGGCTCGAAAGTGAGCGCAGTGTTTCCCTCAGACAAGCTATTCTGACGCCGCCTTTCAAGCATCAGCCGCTGAGCGCAGCGGAACTACGGTATCACCGTTGACCCCGCCACCAACTCGTTCGGTGCACTCACTGCTTTGGAGCGTCGACTTTCAGCCTGTGCCCGGATTCAGCGCAATTACGGACTGCGCTTCGACTACCGCTCCAATTCATTCAGTTCGGCTGGCGACAAATCAGTTGCATGAGGCCATCGCACAGCACTGGGTGATCCTCGACCACGATAACGCGCGACTTTCTTTGGCCTTGTCCGTTTGCCGTCATGGAATGGGACGAACGGCCACCTCCGTGCGCAGCGGCACACGGCAGGTCACAACCGTGCTTTTAGTGCGATTCGATTGCACTTCACACGAGCCGCCGACGCACTGGGCCCGGTATCGCATAATGCGAAGACCCATTCCCTTTGAGATGGCGCTCGTATCGAACCCCTTCCCGTTGTCTCGTACCGTCAGCACCAAGTTCTCGTGATTGCGGGCAAGATCAATCTCAACTTTGCTAGCGCCGCCGTGCTCCACTGCATTATGCACGGCTTCTTGTGCAATCCGATAAAGTTGCGCTGCCACAAGCGCGCCAACCGGAAAAGAGGAGGCGTCATCGTCGGCTTTCACGATGCCGTCAACACGGCAATCCCTTCGCACACTCGCGACGAGTTTTTGCAGCGCCGTTTTCAAATCTCCGACTCCGTCAGCTCCCTCGAGATTGCGTGCGGTGAGCCGGGCTTGCCTGGCTGCTTGATTGGCAAGCCTGACGATCTTTGAGGCTTTCTCAGCTTCCGCCGAACATGCTGCGCGCAATTCTTGCTCAAGCAGTTTGGCGTTCAAAGCAACGCCCACGAGCTGTTGTCCAACACCGTCGTGCAAATCATAGGCAATCCGCTGTTGTTCGCGCGTACAGATCTCAATCACCTCGCGCTCGAGCCGGGCGCGCTCGGCGACCTCCTTCTCAAGCAACGCGGTCTTCTCCCGCCTCAATTCTTCGACTTCATTGCGCTGCTGTTGGGCCTGGAGCTCTGCCTGCTTCCGTTCACGTATATCAATGATAGAGGCCAAGACACATAACCCTTTAGCGGTTTGAACGGGGTTGAGGCCGATCTCGACTGGTACTTTGCTGCCGTCTTTGCATTGGCCAAAGAGCTCGCCCCCAACACCAATCGGGCGAGCTTTGGGATCGCGAAAGTAATCGTGCCGATAGTCCGCATGGTGGGACCAGAATCGTTCGGGAATAAGCATCTCGACTGGCTGGTCAATGAGTTCATCGCGCTTGTAGCCAAAAAGGGCCTCCACCTGTTTGTTTGTAAGGGTGATCCGCCCTTCTTTGTTAACCATGATCATCGCGGCAGGCGCCGCATCGACCGCCAGTCGGAAGCGCTCTTCGGCAAACTTCCGCTCCGTGATGTCGAACAAAATACCGTGCATCAAAACAGGCTTGCCGTTGTGGTCGAACTCGGTACGGCTGCGCCTGACAAGCCAGCGAATTTCACCATTCGGCAGCACCACCCTGTACTCAACTGGATTTTCGGCGCCCGTCTGCAAAGAATCCCTCACAGCCTTCCGCACAAGTTCACGATCCTCAGGATGGATAACGCTGCGAATGCGTTCCGTATCGAGCCTTTCCGAAGCAGAAAAGCCAAAAACAGCTCGCGCTTTGTGAGAAAGCCAAATCTCGTCGCTCGCAATGTCCCAAGTCCACAAGGCGAGGTCAACCGCATTGGCCGCGATCTCCATGGCCTGCTCCGTTTTGCGCAGTGCCGCCTGACTTACTTCCAATTCACGCGCGAGATGCGCCGCTCGAAAGACATCGCCACAAAGCTGATACCCCATCACCGCTAACAGGCCAAGAATTGCAAAGCAGACGAGAAATGGGACCTGGATAATTCCCCAGACCACGAGCAGCGCCTCGCCTATGGCAATCAGGCTGAAGAGGATCAAACTGCCACCGACACGTAGCGCGCGCTGCCGGTCGCCCTGCCGCCAAACAGTTATTGTGGCATCAATGAAAAAAACAATAAGCAACAGCGAACTGAGTTGAGCGACTAAAATCCACGGATTTGTCACGCCAACTGGAGCGGACACCGTCTGGCCGCCCCACCACGAGAGCCGCCTCAGGCTCGTGATTTCGCGATAACTGAGGTTCGGTATGAAAAGAAAATTCAAAATCAACGCCAGTGTCCGCACACAGCAGGCAGTCCATGCGAGCCATTGTCGCCCGGCACGCAGATAAAGCCGCACGAAAACCACCAGCGACACAACCAACACCCATACAGGAAGCTGGGCCCAGCGTACGATCACGCCGTACTGCTCTGTGGTCTGTGCTCGCAATAATGCCAGCTCGAACGCCGCGAGCGCCGCCCCCGCCGCAGCGCTGCACGAAAATGCGAGATGCATCCAGCTTTTGCGCTGATTACACCAAAGCACGAAATAGATCGCCGCAAGCGCTAAACACGCGCCCGCATTCATCGACCAGACAATGGTGATCCAGTTCATGGGGGGTTTACTTATTAGTTCGGGCGCTAACCTATGAAAGGCCGGATTGCATATGCGCCCACTTCATCGAAATCATCGAGTGGTCATCTTCGTAGAATTCCTGTCTTCTGCAAAAAATGTCGTCTGCTTGTCAACAAAAATCTTGGGCTAGACAGAAGTGAAAGCAGCGCTCGCCGTAGAGCAGAAGTACGTTCTTTTTCGAGGGACTGGATGAGGCTGCGACGTAGCGGACATAAGAACTATTAAAAGCTCTCATTTGTTTCTTCTTTTCGTTCTTCTCCAGAAATTCCGGAGCGAAGTTTGGAAAAAACTTCCGTATCGCCGATTCAAGGTCGACAAAAGCCGTCAGCTTTTCATCCGCACGCACAATGAAACGCTTTCCATCGCCGCGATGATCATCGTGACGGCGATCTGATTTCCGACGCTGAGCCGCTCCGTGAGGTTGTGTGAGACCGTTTAGTAGCCGTTTTCGCGGGCTGGTGTTTTTGCAGATTGATGAAACTGACAACTAATTTCTCCAAGAAGTTTAGGCGCCGGCGGGCTACGTGCCTGTGGCTAGATGTAGTCGTTCCTATTTTAGGCTTCGCATGAACGATTGAATACTGGTCCACGGATTCAGGAGTTACAGCAACGTTATCCTCTATTTTTTCATGCTCTATTTGAGGCGGCAACCCTAACTCAGCCCTGGCCTCACGAAATTCAAAGGCCGCGCGCTTGTCTTCGGCAGGGAAGGCGAGCAAAATCGCGACTCCGCTGACGATCACGAAAATTGTAACAAAAAAAGCGGATTTCATGGTCCCTCTTAATAATACGGCATCTTCCGCGACAAAGTTCTCGAAGATCAAGGCAAATCCCAACGGTTACGTTGTTGCCATTTAAACGCTCAACCCGCCTTCGCAAAATCTACGCCGTGGTAAGGCGCTCAACGTCCATAATCGGATGTGCAGCCGAAAATCCGGCCCCACGCCAGACCGGGAGGTTCTAAATATCTTTGCCTTCGAGATTTTGAAATCCTCGGCGCTCGCGACGTCAAGCGCGACGAGGGCGAACGCTTGATTTTTTTGGCCGCGTATTCGGCTTCCGGCCATTTAAGACCTTCGGACAGGATGATGGCGTTGATAACAGGGAATACAAGCAACACACTGAACCTTTTCGCTTGGCAAACCCTGAATTGGGCTGCTGGTAATCAATACCAAATCCACAAGGTCTTGACCGTTCTCGATCAGCCCGGGCGCGGCAAGGGCGACTTGATTAGTGGCAACCCGCCGACTCCGGTTGGCTGGCCGCATCAGGAACAAGAGCCGTGCTATTCCTGGAACAATATCCATAGTTCCGGCGGCGAGCATTTAAACTTCGTGCTGGGTGCTGGTGCTGGCGCTGGCGACACAATTCATCAGAACGCTGACTTTTACAATGACACCCCGATGCCGGGCTATACGCCTTACATTTACCCGCATCCTTTGGTAATAGGCGGCGGCTCAACTCCGACACCTACTCCATCTTCTACTCCATCGCCAACTCCGACCACAACTCCAACTCCGACTTACACGCCGACCCCAACGCCAAGCCCCACATCTACTCCTACTCCTGCTCCCACCGCAACGCCAACGCCGACTCCCGCCGCTACGCCTACACCGACGCCGATTTCGCAATGCACTGTTCCTAATTTTATTGGTGTCCGATTAAATCGGGCCAAGTCAATTTGGAGCAACGCGGGATTCACAACCACGGTCACCACTATCGGCCCCGGCGGCCACAAGATCACGTCGCAAAGTGTTCCTGCGGGATATGTCAGCTCATGTACCACGACAACAATCACCGTTACCGCCAGATAAAATTTGCGATCACGTCTTGGCAAAATCTTTTCGTATTGCCAGTTCGAATCCCTTAGCAGGCGATTTCCCAAGTAAAACGCGATTCGTACAACGCCCATTTTAAAATCGTCTGGGTTTGGCTTCCGGACCAGACGGCCGCCCGCGGCGCTCAAGGCGCGGCTTGAAACGAAAACCAAGGGGGTTCTGGTCACTCTCAACTGTTTAGCAGCAGTGTCGGCGTTTCGTGCAATCGGCGCGCGGCGAGTTGCCCTCATTCACCCTTGCCTGGAGAATCACCGGCACCAAGCTGGACACCTAGGATTTCGCCAAAAGCTAGACCAAGTCCGTTCTCAAGCCTGTTTCCACCCCTGCCTGGAGAATCACCGGCACCAGATCGGTAATCTCGAGTAACTGAAAAAGGGATTTCGCCGCCCGGAAATTAGCGGGATGCGGATAGGCCAAGGCCAGAAGACGCCCAAATTTTTGCTACTGCTGGGGTAGGCCTAAAAATAAAAGCCTTGCATGTGAGGCATTTTCGCGGCCTTGACCGTGACCACCTTTCGCGGTGGTATGGGGGTCAAGTTTTTGCGAAACGCCCAACCCTGAAAAAGGCTTTGTCGATCCCGTTAGCCCGCTCGAACCACTCACACAGCCTTAAGTCTCGTTTGGGCACTTCGTAAGTTCGAACATGGCACCCTAACGCTACTGGGAACAATACTCGAAGCGATTACAAGACAACATTCTCGATGTCTGGCACTTACTCGGTTAACACCCACGAACAATTTGTTTCCGCTGCGCCTGTTAGTTAGCCATGTGTGAGAATGCGGTGAGTTTCAAATCATTCGCTGTATTATTCCCGGCAGTGGTGTTACTCGCCAGCATAGCCACCCCAGCCGCCCCAGCGGGTTCTTACGAGGGATGTCCGCTCGGACGATTTACAACTGCGATTACAGCGGAGTCGTTCTGAGATGGGCAATTATTGAGGACAAGGCGTAGGCGAAGGACAAGTAAATGTTGGGCAATTAGCTGGCTGATCCCGGTCGAGTCTTCGCTGCTGGCCTCCCGGAATAATCTGGACTGCGATAGTTACCGCGCAGACCGGCCCCTCGTTACGCAGCAGGTGTATGTCCCCGCAGCCTAGGTCGGTGAAGCTGTCGCCTGTGTGATAAACGTGGGGAGTGCAGTTGGGGTCGGCGGCCTCATATGCGGTAATCGTGCCCGCAGTGACCGTGACCAGGCTGGGACCCGGATGCGTGTGCCACCCAGTGTGAGCTCCCGAGGGAAACGTGTTTTGGACGACATAGACGTCCGAATCTCCCTTGACGATCGTCTTAAGGAACCACCCATACTGGTCAAACTCGTTGCACATCAAGTCGAGCGAGCCAGACGGAAAGTGTTCCAACGCCAGTATTACGGTACTAAGCCCGCAGGCGGGCGTTGCTCGGGCCGGCACGGATGTCAACACGGAGATGATAACCAGCGCCGGTGCAATGAGAAGGAGAGCGTGTCGCAAAGGCGCGACCCGTCCATCAAATTTCCTGCGGGGTGGATTATGATGAATTGTTTGCATATTTGTTCTTTCTGTTCGGGTTTGTTGAGGTTGAATTGTTTAACTGCATTAACTGCAATCCAGTTCCGTGCGGAACTAGGAACCATTCCGATCCGCGTAAGTTTTGAAAGCGAATAATCATTGTGATTGCTTTCGCGACCGAATGGGGAAAGTCATCACAACGCTCGCCCCCGACTGCGCATGAAACGCCGGGACGGCTTGGCCTATTCGACTCTAGCCAGTGATGCTACTCGACAAGCCTAACGAATGACGAGACAAAACCATGTAGGCCAGTGCCTAATTTTGTTGTAGGGCTTTCGCCTACATGACATTAATGCTTTCAGGAGAAGGCAAATGAACCGCTAACGGTTCCGACTTTGTTTCCGCTGGCATCCACTAGCGGGATATGAATGTCGCCGGCCGCTTCCACTTTTGCGTCAACGACGCGCCCTGTGAGTGCGTACCATTTTTGCTCTGACGGCATTCGCGCTTCTGTGTAGCGCGTTAAGTTTACATCCGGCGTAAGCCCTTCCCATGCGTAAATCTGCGACGGTGTCACTGATTGAATCGCAGACTTATCCAAAGGCACAGGCGATAAATCAGTTTTGGTGATCCACCGATTTTTCCCATGAAAACCGATACACTCGCACGGCGAAACAAACGTCGGCCCTGCATCCCAGATCAGCGACGATACAACCGCTTTAACTCCAGCACATGAACAGACTTGCCGAGGAAGGAGCCGTAGAGCACGTTGAAGTCGGCTCTGACGATCTAAGGAATAAAAGCCAATGCGAAAACGAATCAGTTCTCAGGCACAGCGAGAAAGCCTGTCGGCGAATACCGGCTGGCTCGACTTGGAAGCCATAGCCCAAGTCGAAGTCACATCGGAAGACGCGGCGCACCCGATCGAATCAGCGCTGTTGCCTGTTGCCGCAACAGGATGGCGCGCGGAAAGCCCAGGAGAACAGACGGTCCGCCTCCTCTTCGAAGCGCCGCAAAGGCTCAGGCGCATCCGCCTTCTGTTTCGAGAAGAGAAGGAGGCGCGCACGCAGGAGTTTGTCCTGCGCTGGTCGCCAACGGCAGACGGTTTATCGCGCGATGTCGTGCGCCAGCAGTATCACTTCAGCCCATCAGGGGCCACTGAGGAGATCGAGGAATATCGCGTCGAGTTGGAAGACGTGGCTGCTTTGGAACTTACGATCATCCCGAACCTGAGTGGCGGCTCGTACGCCTCACTGGCGCAATTGCGCTTGGCCTGACCAAAGATCGAGCGACACTGGATGGGAGCGACCGCAGCATTTCACAAGTAATGGCGCAGTCAGCCTCCGGCTGACACGGAGCGTCATATCTCGCATCCTGCGATAACAATAGCTTCGATGGATCGATAAGCTCTACCCTAACTCTAGCTCTACTTAGCCTAGCTCTATGCCTTATCCTATCCGCTCTAGGCACTCGAGGTCTATAAGGAACTCCGGGCTTTAGGATTTCGAGGTCCCACCGGTATATCCCCGCAGGCTAATAGGAAACGCCCGAAGGCCCGTTCTGGGCAGCGTCGTTCTTTGTCAGGAGACAATGGAATAAAAGATTCGTTAAGTGAGTTTCTTGTGCTGATCTTGCTAACGTCTTCGTTCGGGTAGACTTATGCGACCCTATATTCCTAAATCTCTCTCAATGCTGTCTCTTTCCAGCGCAAAGTGTGAAAATACGTTTCCCTAATGATACAGTGTGCTCCCGATTATTAAGCCGCTTTTTCAGGAATTACCAATGAGCCGTCACATATTGCCAGCGGCTCCGCAATCGACACCTTCTTAGCCGCCCGCGACCGTGGTCCATAATAATAGCGTGGGCAGCGAATACCGCCGCGTTTCCGGACTTCGCCGGGAGCGAGATGGATCATCTGCAAAGGCTTCTCCAATATTCGCAGCCAACGTCCAACGTGTGTCCAATGCACGCCAAGAATCTCGCCGAGCTTGCGCGTGGGTAGGAAAAACGGATTGGCACCGGTTATCTGTTGCATCTCCCGGCAGATCGCCCCAAGTAGCCGGATGCGCTCGTCTGTAAAACCTTGCACTTGTGGCAGTGGAGTAGCCTTTGCGCGGCTCACCGCTAGTTCAATCGGATTTTCATCTAGACCGATGCGAGCATAGCCGTAGGCTTCAAGAAACTCTGCGTAATAATCGTCTCGCGTAAGTTCTCGTCGCCAAAATGGACGTGCAATCAGAGACCAGCGGTCAAAAACAAACTCTAGCTCTGCTTCAGTCGCCGGGCGGCCTACCACATTTTCATAGCTTTTAACCAAGCGCGCGAGCTTAAACAAGCTCGGATTGTTCTGCTGATAATCGGTGGGTGCAACTTGGGCAATTAAGTCATTACCACCGACAAAAGCCTGTATCTGCTCACAACCACCACTGATACACACGACTTCTTTCTCTCTTGTTCTTCTTACTCCTCTTACTCTCTTACTCTCTGTAGCTTGAGGTGGTAGAATGGCATCAGGCCAGATTATGTCCTTATAGTCAACTGCGATCACTGGTTTTTCGACAACAAAGTGATATGGCACTCCGGTTGGATGAGTTCCGGCGATAATGGTTTGGTTTCCATCTGCTCGCCATTCGCCAATCTCCTTTCCGGATTGGTGCTTTAATTTGCAGGATGACGGATAATCACTAGTGCAACGCAGCCAAATATTGCAGCCCCACTGAGCGGCCGTGCGTAGGGTGTGTCTAAGCAGCGGATTCGCCTCCAAGAAAGGCTCTACGTGCCTGTCATCGTCGATATCAATCGTAAGAAGTCCGTTTGAAACTTTTCCAAGAGACACGCCGATATTCCCGGTCTTTTCGAGCTTAGCCAAATATGTGGCGTCGTTCATATCGGCGAGCTGCCGGTGATTCCATTTCTTATTGCCGCCCTTTGACCCAGCAGACCACGGTACTAGCACCCCAGGACCAAGAAGCTCCCATAGGCGTTCAATTCTGTCGTTACCAGTGTTACTCATGTTCAATTGGAGGTTGGGGTGTGATTTCGCGAACCCAAGACGGCAGGGCTTCACATTTGAAGACCCGTCTTAATTCTTGTAAGTGCCTCATAATCAAGCACCGCTAGTTTTAGGTGGTATCGGGATAGCGGACATATCAAAAATCAATGGTTATCTCCTAGGGCGAACCCGTCTTAATTCGTGCCTTTAAGGCCTGATAGTGACGCCTGTTTCTAGCCTTCCTAGTTTTAAGCTGGCATTCGCTGCATTTTTTCTGTCCCGGCTCAAGGAAATTTTCACATTCGGGTTCCGGACAGCGTTTCCTGCGTCGGCGCGCCGCCTTGATAGAGTAGTTGTAACTAAAACTACCGTCAGGCGAATGGATGATATACCAGATGACGCGATCACCTAGGCTATGCTCTACCTTATCGACAAGGTTGTAGTTTACGCCTGTAGCCGGCGGCGGATAGCTGACCATGGGGCCCGAACGCCGAGATTCAGTGGGAAATCCGTTAGCACAGGACGTATGAGCTGGTTGCCGAGAGGTCATTGTTGTCCTGCTGCTAAAAAGCGATCCAACTCCGCGACAGGAATTAGAATGTGCCGCAATGCCCGATTGGGCTTTAACAGCCCACGATTAATCAAGCGCCTGATGGAAGCAGGTGAAATGCCCCCTAAGTATTCGCACGCATCCTTTAGTTTCAGTGCTCCCTGATTGAGAAGTCCTGCTGACTCCGCTAGAGAGCGGCAGCTGGTTGGTGATGTTTGCATTCATGTGTGTTCTAGCTCCATGATATCAGTTGCTTGTTAGTTGAGAGTAGCCGATGCAGGTGAACAAAAGAGTCTTTGGTCATCAGTTTCAGTATAAGCGTCAAAGAATTTTTATGGCAAATCCAAGCCGCCATTCTGAGCGAAAGTCGAGGAATCTAGGAGCGAAACCAAAGATAATCCCACGGGATATTTCGACTTCGCCACGCTTCGCTCACGATGACAGCGCCATTGCAAAAAAATGGTGCTTGCAACCGCGGCATTGCTAGGAGAGCCCGTGCTGCGTTTAGCTTTGAATTGCGAGATACCGCGTGACGCTCAGTTTACTTTGACATGAAAAACTGGAAGCATCATCAAACCGTTCAAGCTCGAATAGGTCAAAGAGGCGCTGACCGAGCTTGGGATCGAAGGAATGACTGTCACGGCAGTCATAGTTTTCGGCGATAGCTGCCTTCGTCACCCTCTAAAGCCTTACTCTCAACGCACATTGTGAGGTAAGGGCTACCCACAGCCTTAACGCTTACTGTGGCGCCGACGAGTTAGTCCAAACAGAATCAAGAAGCGTTACGCCGTGCCATTCTTGTAAACGCAACCACTTTCACCGGCTCCTGATCACTCATTAGCTCCGCCATGCGCTGCGAGTGGATCGGATTCACGTGCGAATACGTATCCAGAATCAATTTCCCACCGTCTCTGTGGCCTTGCCATTCAGCAAGAACCTTTACGTCTACACCTTTCTCAATTGCACGCGTAATGAACATCCGGCGAAGCGAGCGTTGGCTAAACGGTGGTAATCCCAAGCGGCGACACGCACCAGCAAGCGCTTTTTTGGCGTCACGAACGGTGAACACACGATCACCATTGGCTTTGCCTTCGCACAGCCTTTCGAGCAGTGGCCGAAGCTGCGGAAAAATGGGAACCGCGAACCCTGTCGATGTCTTGTGTCGAAACGTGATGATGTGCCCAGCATCAAAATCGACATCCGAACGCGTTAGGGAACTAGCCTCCGCTTGACCAAGTCCTGGCAATCCAAGAAACTCCAAAAAATCGGCGCTATCCTGAGCATCCGCGTTGAACGGCTGGGCTCGCACATCAGCAATGATCGCTTTGAACTCCGGATAGGTCGGAGTCGGTCGGATTGGCTTTTCACGCTTTGCGTAACGCAGGTGCGTCGCGGGTGAGACGGCGATGATCCGATCTCGCATGGCAAGCGCGAAGATTTCCTTGATGCACGAGATGAAGAGATTTCGCGAGGCTGAACCAAAATCGTAGCGCGACAGCCACAGATCGACATCGCTTGGTTTGACCTTCCCGACCTGAGTCAGCTTGCCAGTCGGCCAGTCGCTCTTGATTCGTCCGACGATGAATGTTTTCCGTTCGACCGTTTTCGGCTTTTGATGCTGAATCGTTCCAAGATACCGGTCCGCCAACTCCGCCAAAGTGATGCGTCCCTGAGAGCGATCGATTTGGCGCAGTTCGTCTTTTAATGCAGCCAGGTTACGCCGCGCGAGGGCCGGGTCTGTCGTTCGTAAGGAGCGCTTGATCTCCTTGCCGTCGACCTTAACCCGGGCATAATAGACTCGGTTTGATGAATAGCGGTAAAGAGATTCGCCAACCTTGTGTAGCACGCCGGGTTTGTGCTGTATTCTGTCCATACAGTGATATAGCGGTGTGCAAAAGGAGTGGACAGCGGAAATTTTTACCGGATTTATTTGGGATCATTTTCATAGGTAAAACGGGGGTATAGCTCAGTTGGTAGAGCGTCTCGTTCGCAATGAGAAGGCCAGGGGTTCGAATCCCCTTACCTCCAAGTCTTCGCTCGCGTCTTGGGCGAGAGCGGAGACTGTCGCGCCGTAGCTTTAGCGAAGGCGGACATTTTTTGAGTTCGCGACATGAACGCGGCGAGCTACGACTCGGCAAGCCAAGGTTAGAAATGGCAAAGTTCTTCTATGTTTATGTTCTTCAAAGCCATGTGGATCCGGAACGATTCTATACAGGGTTGACTGACCACTTGTTTGTGAGGCTGAAGCGCCACAATTCAGGTCAGGTTCTTCATACAGCTAAGTGGAAACTTTGGCGCCTGAAAACTTACGTTGCATTTTCTGACCGATCTCTGGAGGGGCGCAATTTGAGCGGTACCTGAAATCATCGTCTGGTCGCGCGTTTCTTAAGAAGCGGCTTTAAGAGGAACGTGTCTGCTCGACTTCGGGCGCGCCTTTGGTGCCATCAATGCACCTCGCCGCGAGGCGGAAACATAAGACCGCTGCGCTACTGGACCCAGCCAACCAGCTCAGACGTGCACGGGCCCAGGGGGAGTAACAGTTGCCACTTGCGGCACTTGCCCGAATCGCCTCGTGGCGCAGATCTCCGCAAATCGGACAAAAAAGTATGCAAATATGACAGGCCAGAGCACCAGCAGGCTGATGTCCCGTCCAAGGTTGAAGGTAAGAGCGGCACCAAGCATGAACAACACCAGGCGTAGCAACGATTTTCTTTGTTCCCACCAACGGATTAGCAGGCCAGTCCAAAGCGTCATTAGTATGCCGGCTGCTACCGGCCCAAGTATTTTACCGAAATTCAAAACACCTCCGCCGATCATTCCGGTGGAAACGGTTGCAAAAACGCCGAGTTCACTATTCGGGTCCTCCATGCCGCGCCACTTTGCGTAGTCAATCCCAATCAACGGTTTTGACGGCCAAATTACGCGGGGAACGACGTTCAGTAGCTCGTTCAAATATCTTCCGCCATACGCCGGAGATGCTGCGCCGGATTCCAGATAAGCATTTGCAAAGCAAAGCTCCTGAATCATGTTCAGTCCGCTCTGGCGCAGGTCTTCGTCCATGAGCTGGTACGGATTCTCAGCGGCGAGCGCCTCTCTGAAGCCGGTGCCGCGAAACGCCGTCACAAACTTAAAACCCTGATCGAGGCAAACGAAAGTAACCGCCAGGATCACGAATTTTATAACGATCGCATGACGGCCATAAAACAGATACGTCAGGATAAAAGGCAGAATTGCCGCAAGAAAGTGGCTGCGCGCTCCTTCAAAAAAGAAATAAGGCAGCGCAATGGCAAACATTGCGCCTGCGATACAGCGCCAAAAAGTACTGCGCTGGAAAAACACCAAAACTCCTAGAAACGCTGTTACGGCATTAAACAGATAAGCTGCTGAGGCGACGAGAAACCCGCCTGCCGAACTCGATACGGCCTCACGACCCCACATCGTTACGCCTGCCCGGGAATCGATCGGAAACAGTGCACCGATCACGTCGCCGCCCAGCCGATAGATCCCAATTACCAGGAGCAAAAGCCAAATCGCGCCAGCACCAATTAGGATCTGCTCAGGGACAAAGCGCTGTGTATCAAATACGCCCGTGCTTCGCCGCTGGACAATCCAATGTGCAGCCATCGGCATGAAAAAGCGAAATCCGAGCAAAAATAACATTACCTGCCCGTAACTTTGGTCTATCAAGAAAGGAGGCAGGTAATCGTATTGCTCAGGATGAATAAAAGGGTCAACGAAGTACCACGCGAACACTGTCACGTAAACAGCGACGGCGATACCAAAGCTGTTTCGGTTCAGCAGCTTTATACAGCTTTCCACCGTCAATGCCAGCAGCAGGACGGCAGCGAGCCAGAAAGTTAGTTCATGGGCGACCATCAATTGCAAAAATAGTGCACAAGAATTTGCAAGTTAGACTAATCGCCATCGTCTGTGAATCTTAAAGTGTTGCAGCGAGCTCTTGCAGTTGCTGTGCCAGCGCGGGAAGTGTGAACTTATTATCCAGACGTGATGCCGCCGCAAGCTTTTGCAGCCGAACCGGATTCGCGACGCAATCGCGAACCGTTGCGGCGATGCACGCGGCACTCGGCTCTTCAAGAACGATTCCGTTGAGGCCGCTTTTCACCACGTCGCCACAAAACTTCGACGCGATAACGGGTAATCCGTACGCCTGCGCTTCCAACTGCGTAATGGCAAATCCATCTGAGAGGGTAGGAAGAATAAATACGTCAGCGCTTTTGTAAAAGTCAGCGGATTGCTTGCGCGTTACAGGGCCAAACCATTTCATGCGCCCAGCATCCCCGATTGTGCGGGTGTTTGCGATTTCTACAGGGCCGACCATCCAAAATTCAACCGGCTCATCACGCAAAATCCGAGCAGCCTCCAACAATCTGGCGACGCCCTTGCGCAGATTGATCAGACCAAGGAAGAGCACCCGCATCGGACGTTCCGACGTGAAACGCGCGGGATATGATCTGACCTGAGTGACGTCTGAATTCTGATCTCCGACCTCTGCTGGCTCATACACAAGCGGAATAACCAATAACTTCTCACTTCGAATTCCTTCTCGCATCAACCCTTTTCGCGACCATTCCGAGTTCACGACGATCCGGTCCACAAGTTTGCACTCCTCACGCCAGCACGCCCAATATTCAGCGGGCGCAGGTTGCCAACCGCGACCCAGTGTAGGCACTCGCGCGACTTCCTCCGCCACAATCTTCTCTTCTTCTGGGCCGGGATCGATCTGAACGAGCACCGTCTTCCATCCATTGGCTTTTGCGTAGCGGAACGGTTCAAGAGCGGTGTAGCTGTAGCTCAGTAAGACGGGCTGATAGTTCAGAGTTGAGAGTTGAGAGCGAAGATAGGAAACGACTTTGCGTTGAAACCAGTCGTTGCGAGGAATTATTTTTGCCCAGCCGCGCAAGCCACGCGCACGTGCAAGCGTCTCAAACAGGACCAAGGACGAATTAAACGCCGTGACTCGTGCGTCGCGCAGTTCGTCGTAGAATCGGTCACCGAACTTTGAAGTGCGACCACAGACTTTCGCGACGAACGACGAAGGTGAGATCCAGGCGTCGGTTAGCAAGTGTTCAAGAGCCCTCCTACGAAGCAACGCCCGCGGGATCGCATAATGTTCCCGCGCGCCGAGCTGACAGCAAATCCACTTCACTGTTTCAGGGCAACGCAAGCCAGCGTTTGTAACCTGCCCATGAAACAGGCCTGCGTTTTCGGAGGCAATACGGAATTCCAGTGAGCGCCTGCCACCACCAGGCGGGTTCGCGAACCACCCAGGACGAGCCCCGCTTGCACGCATAGCGAAACTGGGAAAACACGCGCCAGCCAGCTATTCCGACTGCGAAGGGTAAAGGGCATCGCATCAAAGTGCTCCAGAACTCGTTGCGGGCTTGACGATGATGGATGCGGATTTCATCTCGTGCCTGACCTGAGTAGTGGTGACGGATAGTAACAACCGGAGAGAAGAGCACGTCATAGCCGCCCGCAACACATTGCAATGCATAATCCGGCTCTTCGTACATGTGGAAGAACCGCGACTCGAAGCCCGGCAGTTGGAGGTAAGTGGACCGGCGCAACACCGCGCCCGAATCAGCAAACGAACGCGTCAAATGTTCCGCCCCAAAGTTTGTATTCGCGAGTGTTTCCGGATACTCATCTGTGCGCTGGGGAAAATGCAGCACTGCCAGTTTGGGCCGCTGTGCAAACAACGGGACGATGCGCACTATACAATCTAACTGCTCCGGATAACTGTCGTCATCGAGGGCCAGGACCAAATCACCTCGCGCCTGGCGCATCATCCGATCGCGCGAAGCGACCGAGCCGATCCCTGGCTGGTTTGCAATCAGCGTTATCTCGGGAAATTTGTCGGCTACCATATCAAGCGTTCCGTCGGTACATCCATCGGCTGTCACAAGCACCTCATTTGGAGCAGGCCGGAGCTGCATAACTACGTCGCACGTCCGCTGCAAATCGGTAGCACGATCCCGCGTCGTGATAATCACGGACACAGTCATAAAACAGCTTGCGGCAAAAGCACAGTTTCAGGGGCCCGATCATGGTCGGGCCAAAAACTCTTTGATGGCGAACGTGTCATGGGACGTCTCAATCCACCAGTAGCCATTCGTCCGCAGTAATTCACGCGATGCCGATCGTTCACGTCGACCCAAATGAAGATTCTCGAAATTGATCATGGCGGGTTGGACATCAGCGTCGAAGAACCACTTCAGCACGTCATAATCCATACCTTCAGTGTCAATTTGAAGAATGTGAACATGCTCGATTTGATATGCCTCTAATAATGAAGCCACCGACATGGAAGGCACTACCACCTGGTGAACCCCTCTCGCCATTACACCAAAGCGCCTATGATGCCCGGCAATCAGGCTCGCTTTAGGCGATTCTCGAGATGATGGGACGTAAAGAATCACCTCTCCATCACTTTCTGCAATCGCGGCATTCACGAGGCTGATTCCAGGATTACCCTCGTAGTGAGCAACCAGAGCTTTGTACGGAATGGTTTGCGGTTCCACCAATACTGCAGACACGTTTTCGAGTCGAAGAATATCAGCGAGTGGATCAGCAACTTGTCCGTCGAACGCTCCGATCTGCACAATTGGATCAGCCCATGGTGCCTAGATCGAAAAAGAGAAAACCCTAGAAGTAAGAGGTTTCCGTGGATCTCTGGCCATCGGTATTCGCGCGTTATTCTATAGCCGCACTTCCGAAGCAAACGCCCAAGTTCGTACCTCAAGTGAATTGACATTCCCGTATTCTTAATTTGCCACTGATTATCTCGTGAAGCTTCGGCACCACTTTTAGGTCGTCAGTATCCGCCAAAATTCCGGATTCGAGCCATGCGTCGTTAACCGAGCGGAACTTCGTTTGGTCCTGATCCAGGGCAAATTCTATAGTGCGGCCCGACGAAAACCCGAACTCAGCGGGATCGATCCATCTGGCACCAGAGAGAAACCTGTTTTTCACGGTGGCGTGGGCATGATATACGGGGATGCATCCTGCTCGCACGGCATTGACAAATTTTTCAGTAAAGTAATTAGCTTCGGTGCAGTTCTCCAGACACACAGCAACCTTATAGGCCGACAAAAATCGGATGCGCTCATCGTCGACGCCGGGAGACGCTTGCCCCATGTAGTTATCCGGCGGCCGTCGGATCCAAAGCTTCGGAAAATGGCGGAACTGCGCCCATGCCTCCGGGTCGCCGAACAGCTCGACGCGCCGGTCTAGGATCATCCGATTCCGGGTCCGGAAGTGCGGCTTGAGGAACCAAAGGCGTCCGCCGAAATTATTAACAGTGCCGACTACAGCACGCCTTACTGAAGCTACTCGTGGCCGCGACAATGTGCCCCTGTATGT
>WNFX01001980.1_pt1 | contig 24283 bp, 24 predicted proteins | sample 5400111 | NCBI WGS metagenome assembly WNFX01 (sample SAMN13153363, study PRJNA577476) | soil metagenome | isolation source: 40 cm soil or saprolite under grassland replicate 1 | place: USA:California | collected 2016-06-15
TGACCGCTGATCACAGCAGCACCACCAGTCACAGCAGACACGCCACGCCGCCGCGCGCTACAGTCCGCAAGATCAACTTAGGCTACGTGGCATTGGGTCTCGACCGGCGCCCGTGGGCGCTCCGCGGGCAGCCTCGACGTCGACACCTGTCGGGAGACCTGTGTCGGTAGTAGGTGCGGCCGCGACCACACCTTGATCCAGTACACGCTCGGGCCGCTGATCGTGGTGTCGCTGTGCTGGCGGGGCGGTCTGCCCCGAGGAACAGGACTCCGATTCCCGGGACGTCCGTGTGCGGTTGCGGTGGTCGGCTGGGTCGGGCCGACCCGGCCGGTTGTGGACCGGCGGGGCCGCGGTCGAGCATGATCGGCCGATGCGTGCTGTCGTGGTTTCCGAGCCCGGTGGGCCGGCGGTCCTGCGGGTGGTCGAGCGCGAGGCTCGCACGCCGGGTCGGGGTGACCTTGTGGTCGACGTCGCCGCCGCCGGGGTGAACTTCATGGACATCTACAGCCGGGAGGGCCGCCCGCCCTACGACCGCCAGACGCCGTTCGTCCTCGGTTCGGAGGGAGCCGGCACCGTGCGGGCAGTCGGCGGCGAGGTCGTCGAGGTCCGCGTCGGTGACGTGGTGGCCTGGACCGGTGTGCCGAGCAGCTATGCCGAGCAGGTCGTGGTGCCGGCGGAGCGCGCTGTCCCGGTCCCGTCCGGGTCGAGGTGACGACTGCGGCCGCGGTGATGCTGCAGGGCTGCACTGCTCACTACCTCGCGTCGAGCACGTGGCCGGTGTCCGACGGTGACGTCGCCGTCGTGCACGCGGCGGCTGGAGGCGTCGGACTGCTGCTCACCCAGATCGTCCGGGTGCGGGGCGGGATGGTGGTCGCGACCACCTCCGGCGGTGAGAAGGCGAATCTCGCCAGGGACGCCGGGGCCCCCGCCGTGGCACACGAAGACCTCGCCGCACGCCGGACGACCGGAAAACTGCTGCTCACCCCGTGACCCGAATCCCGACGCAGCACGATTGCCCACTGGCAAGTTCTGCCTGACAAGCGAGAACGGACCCATACCCGCGAAGCTCTGTGAACTAGGCTGGGGGGTGCGGGCAGGCGCCGGACCGAACGGTTCTCAGGCCCGAAATATTCACGCCATCCTGAGCATGCCGAGATAGGGCCAGGCCACGTCTGTTACATCGGTGGACCGGAACGGTGCCAGGGTCACAGAGACCACTTAGATGCGCTGTCAGGATTCTTCGGAGTCTACGCCGCGTGGCGCTGGTCTGATCCCTACCGGATGTCGATATCCTTTTCGACAGCAGCAGCGAGCAGGAATGCCAGGCGCAGCGCCCCCTCTGGGGTCAAATACAGGTTTCGCCGGCCAGCGTCGTAGCTGAGCCGAACGCCGTCGTAGGGGCCGCCCTTGAAGCGGCCGACGACGATGACGCCATCTCCCTCACTGTCCTCGGGACGCTCGTCTGTCAGCACGGTGCCAAGCTGCGTGTAGCCCTCTTCCATGTGCTGTACCTTCTGGTGATCATCGCGACCCCTGGCTTTGTGCTGGGGTCGCGCTGCGTTCGGGGTCGAGCACTCGGGTGCGCCTCGTGCGGCCAGCCTGCCCATAATGCCAACCACCCGGCGCTGTCGCCTGGCTTGCCATGATCACCTACCCGCTTCTGCCGCGCGGCGGCCTTACCACCCGCGGCCGGTGCGTTCGTCGCTGATGCGCTTCTCGCCGGTGCACTGGCGGGGTGGTGAGCGCGAGACCGTGGCCAGCGTGAAGACTCGCGGCGTCGGCGAACAGCGGCGCCGCCGCTGGGGCTGGAGCCCTCTGACGGCCGGCCGGGCGGCGGCTTACTGGCCGACCCGGCCGTCGATGCGCTCGCGCAGCAGGTCGGCGTGTCCGCAGTGCCGCGCCTACTCCTCGATCATGTGCACCAGCAGGTCGCGTAGCGACCGCCCGCTCCGGCCGGCGGTGCCGAGGTCAGCGGTGCCCGCGACGAACTCGTTGGCGAAGGCCATCTCCTCCCGCCACGCCTGGTCGACCACAGCCGAGTCAGGCACGGCGCCGGCCCAGTCGCCGTCAGGGTCGGCCTTGCTGCAGTAGAGCGGCGGAGCCTCCTGCCGGGCCAGGTCCCGCCGGAACCAGCTGCGTTCCACCTCGGCAAGGTGCCGCACCAGGCCCAGCAGTGACATGGTGGACGGCGGCACCGACCGGCGGGCCAACTGCCCGGCGTCCAGGCCGGCGCACTTCATCTCCAGCGTCAGCTGGTGCCGGCGCAGGTAGTCGAGCAGGACCGCGCGTTCGTCGGTGCCTGCGGCCCCGCGCTCGCGCGGGTCGTCGTCCGGGTCCACCCACATATCGCTGTAGACGGTGGCGCGGGTCCACCGGTCCGGCACCGCCTCCGTCGACTGCCCGGGCAAGGTCACCCGGCCATGATCGCCCCACCGCCCCACTACCTTCCACCGTATTCTTCGGCTGCACCTCGGCCTACCCGGGCCAGCAGTATTGGTCCAGGTCCAGCCACTCCACTGACCGACAGGACGGCAGCCACCCGGCATGCTCGCTCATGCCGCCGGCCGTGGGCGGCCTGGTGGATGTCGTTAAGGGATCGTCGGGCACGTTCGGTAGCCGGCGTCCGGACCGATCCTCGGCGGCGTGAGTGAGCTGGGCGTCCGCGTGTGTGACGGGCGAGCGGTGACGTACTGGTCCGTTGCGGCTGGCGGCGAGCTATTGGCCTCGCTGCGATCCGCCGGTTCAAGCCGTTGAGCGTGTCCTGGATGTCGGTGGCCGGCCGCTACCCCTGCGTGTTCGATCTTGCCGACGAGCGAAAGGCGCCACATCGGCGGACGCTGGTGTCGCAAATCGCTAGCTGGGCGGCTGGTCGGGACCTTCGACGAGGGCCGCGAGTGTCCGTGGCCATGAAAAAGTCCCCGCTGGTGGCCGGATGTGGCGGAGGCGTTCCTCGCCAGCGCTGCGGCGGCCGGGGTCGCCAACCTGGCCCGCGAGCTGGGCGAGATCCTCACCCTTCGCCTCGCGCACGGCGAAGGGCCGCTGCTGGCGGCGCTGCAACGGGCGGTCGCGTTCCGGCGATGGCGCGCCGACGACGTGCGATCAATCCTGGCCGCCGCCAGGGCCGCACCCAGCCCCCGCCCGGCCGGCGAGGCGCTACTGCTCACCCTGCCGACGGTGCCGGTCCGGCCGCTGTCGGACTACGCCATCGGCGGTGAGCCGCGGTGAGCACCAGCCCGCCGCCGCTCGCCCCGGACCTGGCCGCCGGACTGAAACGGCTCAAGCTCGCCGCGATGCGCCCCTCGCCCCAGACCTGCTGGTCACCGCCAAGACCCAACGCTGGGCCCCGGAAGAACTCCAGCGCACCGGCGGGACTGCCGCCCCCGCGGCCGCGGCGTCTACCTGGCCACCGCGGGCGTCGCCCACCTTCACAACCTCGCCCTTCTGGGCGCCGCACGCGCCGCCGCACCTGCTGCGCACGCAGGCTCGCCGGCGTCGGCCGCCGGCCGGCCAGCGGGTCAGTCCTCCCGCGGCACGAACTTCCGGTCGCCCGTGCGGTCAAGACGTGTCCAGGTAAGAACCGAGGTCGGTGGCATGCCACCGGCGCTTGTGAACCCATCCGCGCCCACCCGTCACCCGGCCGGGAAGGTTTCCCGGCGCGGAGTGAGACCTTTCCGGCCACGTGACGCGACAGTTGAGGTATGGAGGGCCCCCCGAGCGACGAGAGGCTGCTGGTCGGCGTCGCCGAACGCGACATCGGTGCCTTCCGCGCGCTCTACGAACGCCACGCCGGCTGGCTCGCGCTCCGCCTCGCCCGCCGGTGCAACGACGGTGACCTCGTGGCCGACGCCGTCCAGGACACGTTCGTCGCGGTCTGGCAGAAACCGGGGGGCTTCCGCGGTGACGGCGACATCGCGGCGTGGCTGTGGGGCATCGCGATCCGCCGGCTGGTCAGCCGGCTCCGGCGGCGGACCGATGTCGCGGCCGTGTTCGAGAGCACCCGCAGCACGCCGGCGGCGGAGGATCAGGTCCTGTTGTCGGTCGAGTACGGCGACATCGGTGAGGCCCTGGCCCGGCTGTCGCCGGAGATGCGCGCCGTCATCCAACTCGTCGTGCTGGACGGCCTGTCCGCAAAGGAAGCCGCGCAGTTGCTGCACCTGCCGGTGAGCAGCGTGAAGACGCGGCTGTACCGGGCCAAGGCACGCTTGCGGGCCACGCTAGCGGAGGGGCTGTCATGACCGGCTGGCATGTCAACGACGAAACACTGCGGCGTTACGTCGAGCGGACCGAGTCGGTGGGCGAGGGCGCCTCGGTCGAGCAGCACGTGCTGACCTGCGCGCGGTGCCGGGCCCGGCTGAACACCGCGGCCAGCGCGGTCGACATCGCCGTGGTCGATCTCGCCGCGGTGTGGGACCGCACACGCGACGCCGTCGAGGTACCACGCCCGTCGGCGTTCGAGCGGTTGCTGCGCGCCGCCGGGATCCCGGCCCACGAGGCCCGGCTGGTCACGGTGGCCAGCGCGTTCCGCGGTGCGTGGCTGGTCGGCGTGGCCGCGGTCCTCGCGTTCGCCGCTCTCGCGGCGGCGATTGGGCACGCTCGCGGGCTCTGGTTCTTCTTGGCCGTGGCACCGCTCGCGCCGTGCCTGCTGGTCGCGTTCAGCTACGACCGGCGGATGGATCCGGCCCTCGAACCGGAGATGGTCACGCCCTACCCGGCCCTGCGCCTGGTCTTGCTGCGCACGATCGCGGTACTCGCGCTCGCGCTGCCAGCCGTGCTGCTGCTTGGGCTGGTCGTGCCGGGCGAGGCGCCGTTCGCCTGGCTGCTGCCGGCGATTGGCTTTGTCGCGGTGGTGCTGGCCGCGTCCACCTGGGTCAGCCCGCTGAACGCAGCTGTGGCCGTGAGCGCTGCCTGGCTCCTGACGGTCTGGCTGGTGGCCATGCGGTCGGCTTCGCCGGCCGTCGTGCTCCAGGCCCGGATCCAGGTGGCCTTCCTGATGCTGGCCGCGGCGTCGTTCGGAATTCTTCTGGTACGCCAGCGCCACCTGCGCCAACTTCGACCCTGGAGGTAGCGGCGATGACCGCTTCGATCAGTCTGCGTGGCGTGGGACGCACGTTCGGGGCCACCCGGGCCCTGGCCGACGTCGACCTCGACCTGGAACCCGGCGTGATCGGCTTGCTCGGCCCGAACGGCGCGGGCAAGACCACCCTGCTGCGGCTGCTGGCCACCGCGCTGCCGCCCAGCCAGGGGGAGGTGCGCGTGCTGGGCCGGGACCCGCAGGTGCCGGCTGCACGCACGGACATCCGCCGCCGCCTGGGTTACCTGCCGCAGGAGATCGGTTTCCCGCGCGGCTTCACCGCGTTCGCGTTCGTCGACTACATCGCACTGCTCAAAGAGTGGACCCAACCGGCCGCCCGGCACGCGGAAGTGCGCCGGGTGCTCGACCAGGTCGGGCTGTCCGACGTCGCGACGAAACGGATCCGGGCCATGTCCGGCGGCCAGCGCCGGCGGGTCGCGCTGGCGCAGGCGCTGCTCGGGTCGCCGCCGGTGCTGATCCTGGACGAGCCGACCACCGGCGTCGACCCGGAACAGCGGGTCACGTTGCGGACCGTGCTCGCGGAGATCGCGCGTACGTCGATCGTGGTCCTGTCCACCCACCAGACCGAGGACGTCGCGGCCCTGTGCGAGCGCGTCATCGTGCTGGACCGGGGCCGGATCCGGTACGACGGCCAGGTCACCGAACTCGTCCGCCAGGCCATCGGCCGGGTCTGGCTCGCCGACCACCCGGACCCGGCGGCGACCGTCTCCTGGCGGACCGGCACCGGACGGTACCGCAACGTTGCCGCGCAGGTGCGTGACGGCGTCGACCATGTCGAACCGTCCCTCGAGGATGCCTACCTGCTGCTGCGCAGCGAGCTGCCGGACAGCCAGCCGGCCGAGCAGGTGGCGTCGTGACCGCGACGCTCGCGGCCAGCCGCCCGGACGCGGTCGGCGGCCGGTCCACCTTCGTCGCGCTCGCGGCCCGCGAGCTGCGCCGGTTCGTCGTCAACCCCGTCCTGCTGTTCGCCGTGGTGATGGACCTGTGGACGGCGTCGACCGACCAGGGCGAGGTGGTCCTCAATTTCGCGGTGAGCCCGTACCCCGCGATCTTCCTGGGCGGGTTCGGCATGATGGCCACGTACTGGCTGACCCGGTCGATGCGCAACAGCGAGCCGGCGGTCGGTGTCACGCCGATCGTGGAGCCGGTGCGCACGGCCGCGCTGTGCGTGGTCGCGATCGTGCCGGTTCTTTGCAGCTGCGTGTCCCTGTTCATGTCGCTGCGTTTCTACCCGGTCGGCTCACCGGTGTACGGGGACTTCAGCCGGCCGACGCAGGTCGCGATCCTTGTCGGGCAGATGGTCGTCCCGGCGCTCGGCGGCCCGTTGCTCGGTGTCGCGCTGGGCCGTTGGGTCCGCTTCCCGGGCGCCGCACTCCTGCTGTTCCTGCTCATCTTCGGCTGGGTGAACCTGGCGACGGTACCGTCGCTGACGCATCCGGACTCGGCGCCCTCCGCCGCGCTGCGGTTGTTCTCGCCGTTCGCGTTCTGGTCGTTCGCCGACAACAGCGTCGACGTCACGACCTGGCGTGGATCCCCGTGGTTCTTCCTCGGCTGGCAGCTCGCGTTGTGCGCGATCGCGGTGCTGGTGGCACTGCTCCGCGGGGCGGACAGCCGGATCCGGCCCCGGGTCGCTCGCGCCCTGTGGGTCGCCCTGGTGGTCGCCGGGATCATGTTCGTGCTGGCCAATGTCGTCGGGGTCACCCACACCGTGGGCGCATGATGATCCTGCCGATGCTGCGGGCCGGGGCGTGGCCGGCGGTGATGGGGATCAGCGGCATGGCGGTCGTGGTGGGCGGCTGCGGGGTTGCGTTCCCCGCGACCGCCACCGCGCTGTTCCCGATCGCCTTCACGCTGCTCGCCGCCGCGGCCGCGTTCGCCCTCGACGAGCCGGCCAGCCAGGTCGTCGACGTGACACCCACCGGACCCGTCCGGCGTACCGGGATCCGCGCCGTGGCGCTGCTGGCCCCGCTCACCGCAGGCGCGGTGCTCATGCTGGCCGGTGCCCAGCGCGGGCTGGCGCTGCCGTGGGCGGCGGCCGGACTCGCGCTCGCCGGCAACGTGGTGCTGGGATTCGCCGTGGCGTGTGTGGCCCGCACGCGGACCGGTGAGCCGGGCGCGCCGGCCTCCGCCGCCGTCGTGCTGGTCGTGATGGCGCCCACCGTCGTACCGCCGCTGGCCCGACAGGTCAGCACGTTCCCGACATCCGGCGGCGACGGGCTGTCGTCGAACACCCTGTGGTGGACCGTCCTCGCCGTGTGCGTAGCGGCCGTCGTCGTGTCGGTCAACGGACGACCCCCGCCCCGCTGGCTACGCGGCCTTCGGCGACCTCGCCCTGTCTACCCCAGCCACCAGCTGCTGTGACCACGGAGGTTGGTGACGGGCGACTCGAGGTCGGATGATCTTGTCATGGGTGAGGACCTCCAGGTTCGGTGTGGATCACCGCATGTACGCCGACGCCCACGAGACCCCCGTGCCCCACCGTAACCCCCCCGCTGACTGAGACCGGGCGGCTGCGGCTGGCCCGGTGTGCCGTGGAGGGACCGCTGGCCGCGGCCGCGAGCCGCCGAACGTTTCCAAGTCTCGCCGACGACGGCCGGGCGATAGACCCCCCGCTACCGGCAGCAGAGTGCGGCTGACATGGTGGACCGGTCCAGCTGGCTGCAAACGTGTTCGCCACGCCGGCCATCTGCACGCCGCCCAACGTCACGCTGCCGGCGACGCTGACGCCCTTCAGGGTCCCCGGCAGGCTCTCGATCGCGCCGGCCTGGACCCTTCCAAATATGGCCGACGGCCGGGGCGTTCGCTTGCCCGAGGGGCGCCCTGCCTGGCCGGCAGGTTCTGGACGGCGGCGAGGAAGGCAGCTCGATGGTCTCCCTGGCCACCGCCACGTCGCCCGGTTCGTCGCCGCTCGCACGGTCTCGTCGAGCAGGTGATCCGGGCATCGCTGCAGGTAGCTGACTCCGCGACTGCGCTGTCGTTCGTGAGGACACGGCGGCCCGGTCGGGTCGCCGACCGAGGGAGTCCAGGCATGCGTTCGTGACGATCCGGTACAGCCACGCCGGGCGAATCGCCGAGCACGCGGTTGGTCCCGACCAGTCGGTCGCATGATGAGACGCAACCTGCCTTGCCGCGAGTCGGGCGGGCGTGGACACGCGTTCTGGCCGTGCCTCTGGGGCCGCGTTGCTGTGGACGGGACTGGCCTGGTTCAGCTGGTGAGGACCTGCGCCCAGGCGGCGGCGCTGGAGATGAGGGCTGCGGCTGCTCCGATGACGGCGGGCGGCTGTTGACGCCGGCATCGCTGCACCGGATCCGAGCCACCCTGCGGACGCGGAATGCGATGACGTTCACCGCTGCTCAACCGTGGTCATCGATCGGAACAGCGGCGTTCGGCGGGTCCTCGGCGACACCTCCGTGGACTACAAGACGGCCTGCTTGGAGAGATCTCACCAGACGGACGCCTGGCTGGGGTCGTCCGTGTCGACGTTACCGGAGCGACCGCCGTTCATTTGCTGATCTCGCCGCCGGAGCCGACCATCCGCTCGCGATCCCCATCGAGGCTCAATTCGACGTGGGCAGACTCGTGTGGTCACCGGATAGCCGATGGCTGTTCGTGGCCGGTATGGGGGGCATGCTCTACGTAGTCGATGCCCGTACCGCCCGCATCCGTGACCTCGGCGCTCGAGGTTTCTCCACGGCCTGGCGGGGTCGTTCGTGCGCGAGTTGCCGACTTTGGAAGCGGAGTACCCGCGCCTCGACTTCAACCCGGCCTGCGATCTCGCCGCCAAGCACGGCCAGGTCGAACTAGCCAAAGACGTTGGCGCGATGTACGTGGCGATTCCTCGTCATCGGGGTCGACGTCCGCGGCGAACCCACGGGCGCCCTCACCGCCGAGCAGGCGAGTCTTCGACGAAGCGCGACTGCGACCAAAGCTCTTGAGATGGCTCCCAGACACCCTTGAGATCTGCTCTCAGATCCACGAGATCGACGGTCATCAGGTGGTCCTTGTCCATACCCGGCCGGGTGCGTGTTCTTCCACTGAGGCGGTCAGGTACGACCAGCCCGACAAGGCTGCACCGAAGATCGTGTTCCAGGAAAGCGGGGTGTTCTACCACGCCGGTATGCAGAGCACACGGCTCAATCAGCAGGCTCTCGACATGACAACCGGGTATCCGCACATGCCGCATTCCGGATGGCTGATCGCCTCGGCGCCGACGCTTTGCTGTGGTCGCCCTGCGTGTCGTCCGCCGCGACACCCGCTCCGGCTCCGCCGCTGTTCGGTGAGGAGCCACGGGGCATCGTGCACCCGGATCCGTCGGCCTCGTAGCCTGTGTTCCGGCGGCGGGGTGGTGGAGGTGGTCGGTGGAGCGGGACCGGCCGGTGCGGATCGGCTTGATCGGGTACGGCAAGGGCGGCCGGTTCTTCCATGCGCCGCTGATCGTGGCGGCGGCGGGCTGTGAGCTGGCGGGGGTGGTGACCCGCTCGGCGGAGCGCCGCGGCGAGGTCGGTCGGGACTTCCCGGGGACGCCGGTGTATGAGGATCTGCCGCGGCTGGCCGGGGCCGGGGTGGTGGACGCGGTCGCGATCTCGACACCCGTGGACACGCACGTGCCGCTTGTCCTGCAGGCGGTGTCGCTCGGGCTGCCGGTGGTCTGCGACAAGCCGTTCGCGCCCGAGTCATCGGCCGCGAGGCAGGCGGTGCAGGCGGCGGAGCGGGCCGGCGTCCCGCTGACCATCTACCAGAACCGTCGGTTCGACGCCGACCTGCTCACGGTTCGCGCGGTGCTCGACTCGGGTGAGTTGGGCCGGGTCATCCGGTTCGAGTCGCGGATCGAGCAGCACGCGCCGCCGGGCGGGATCCCCTCCTCCGGCGGAGGGGTCCTGCTCGACCTCGGCGCGCACGTGGTCGACCAAGCGCTGCTGCTGTTCGGCCCGGTCGGCTCGGTCTACGCCGAGCTGGACGACGCCGGTGGCGTGCCCCGCCGGTTCTTCCTCGCGCTGCGGCACACCAACGGGCTGGTCTCGCACCTGGTCGGTGACCTGCTCCTGCACGGCCTGCCGGGTACCCGGTTCCGGGTCTTCGGCACCGGCGGCAGCTACGACGTGGACACCTTCGACGGCCAGGCCGATCAGCTGCTGGCCGGCGGCTCGCCGACCGCCTCCGCCGACGCCTGGGGCGTCGTACCGCGGGAGCGGTGGGGCCGGCTGCACACCGGACACAGCAGCAAGCCCTGGCCGAGCGAACGGGGCGACTGGACCGTCTTCTACGCCGCCTTCGCCGACGCGGTACGCCAGCGGGGGCCGGTCCCGGTAGACCCGCGGGACGCCGTCGCCGGCCTGGTCGTCCTCGAAGCCGCCCAGCGAAGCGCCCAGACCGGCCAGGTCATCGCGCTCACCGGTACCGCCGTGACAACATAGGCACCCGCCGAATCCCGCGGACCCGACCACGCAGTCGAACGGGGAACCCACGTCAGGCCGGGCTTCTCACCGCCGCGCCTCCGCATGATCAGCTACCCGCTTCCGCCGCAGAGCGATGTGTTGGCCGGCCGGCGGAACGTGGCCGGCTCCGGACACGCATGGTGTTCAGCGCCGTCGCGCAGGCCTGCTCAGCGCTTGAGCAAGCAGAACACGATGAACCCGGGGTTGGTGGCGAGCCAGTCGCCGGCCTCGGGCGAGCGTTCGCGCACCGCTGCCGACGGCTGGGGCTCGTGCACCCGCTCGATCAGGAACCCGGCGGCTGCGAACTCGTCGCAGCTGGCCTGCAGCGGCTGCCGCCAGTAGGTCACCTGCCAGCCCCGCTGCCACCGTTCGCGGATCTTCTCCACGGTGAAGTAGCTGCCGCCATGGTCAATCCAGTCTCGGTCGGATGGTGGGTGGAGATCACCAGCCGTCCGGCCGGCCGCAGCACCCGGGCGATCTCCCGCAGAGCGGCGACGCGGTTGTCGAGATGGTGGATGACCAGCGGCATCACGGCAGCATCGAACTCGCCGTCGGCGGCCCAGGACAACGGTGCCTGCAAGTCCTGACGGTGGAACGCGACCGGCCCGGCCACCTGCCGCCGGGCCAACTGGACCATCCGGCTGCTGGCGTCGACCCCGACCACCCGGCGGGCGCCGCGGAAGACCAACTCCTCCGCGTACAGCCCCGGCCCGCAACCGACGTCCAACACCTTCAGGCCCGCTACCGGCCCGAGCACGGCCAGCACCGCCGGCCGGTCGTACAGCGCGTTGAATACCCCGTCGCGCGCATGCGCCAAGTAGTTCTCGGCGAACGCGTCATACATCGCACCACCGTCGGATGAAGCATCGACCATCGGCCCAGTGTCGACCGGCGACCACCGCTCGGGCAGCCGTGCTGCTTGACCGGCGGGAGGCGACCGACCGCGCGGCCCGCGCTCATCCTGCACCGTGCGCGGGTGCGCTTCCACGCCGCACCGCGCGCTGGAGCCGCGGCTTCGATGTTCGTCACCGACCGCACGGGCGGCCAGCGGAGTCGCCACGTCTAAGGCGTGGGCCGCACGGCTGCTCCTGGTCTCAATGACGGCCCTACGCCGGCGCTCCTCTGCATTGAAGCCGTCCGGCCAGATCGTGCGCGCGTCTGCTGTCGCATCCGTCAGGACGGCGTCGTCGAGGTTAGCTCCGAGCAGATCTGCGCGGCACAGGTTGGCTCGCACCCTTCAGACTTGCTTTGACCAGCGACGCCCCGGCCAAGTTCGACTGTCGGAGGTCGACATCGTACAGATCGCTGCCGTCCAGTATCGTCCCGGCAGCCAGGCGCGAGCAAGGTTGGAATGCGTGGACTGCGTTTCGGGCAGGCGACCGTGCTCGAGTTGAACACCGCGCAGGTCCACCCGCCAAAGGTACAGTTCCTCTGGCTCGCGAGCGGGCCGCCGACGGCCCAGTACCCAGATGGCGGTCTGGGAAGGTTATTCAAAACCCCAGGTGAGCGAAAAGAAGAACAATCCACGGGCAGCGTCGTACGCGTCACGGTATGTGCGGTACGGGCGGCGATAGTCGGCGTGGAAGATCCGCCACGACTTGAAATGTGCGACGAGCCGCTCGACAGGCGCCCGGTACGATGATATTACAGCGTTGTTCTTCCGGTCGCCTTTGCTGAGTTCTCCGCCAGGCGGTTTCTTGCGTGGTGTGACGAGATCGGTCCCCTGATAACCTTTGTCGCCGAATCCGCCACCGGAGTGTCGGACGATGTCGGCGACCGGCGTGACGGTGTATGCCTTCGCGTCGTGCGTGCAGCCCGGCAGTGGGTCGGATATGTACACAGCGGATCGGTCGAGCAGGCTGACCAGTTGTGCGTTGTGCCCGGTGGTGCCGTGCTTGCGGCTCCATAGCTCGTCGTGGTCGGTGTAGGACCAGCAGGGGGTGATCGTTCCGTCCACGAGGCAGACTCTGCCGTTGACCATCTCGATGGCGTCCTGGCCGCTGGGGACGTACTCCTCCAGCACGGATTTGACGATGGGGATTAGCGCTTTGACGATGCGTGACACCGTGGGCTGGGAGACGCTGCGCAGGTCGCCAAGGAACTCTTGCGTGCCGTTCTGCCGGAGATACATGCAGGCGATCTCGACCGCACGGTACAGCCCGCACGACTTCGGTCGGCCGACCTTCTTGTCCCACGGATCGTCCATTGTGTTCAGTACCTGTTGGACGCGGCAGACGAGCTCCTGCATCTGCGTGGTCATCAGGCCTGTAGTACGATGGTACCGCAACGGTCTTTCCCCCGATGGTATCGATGTTGTTGTGGTGACCATCGATTTACCATCTGGAAAGGCCGTTGCCTTTACGACACGCCAGGCGTGATCAAGTAGAGATCGAATTTGTCATGATTGATCAAATAGAGGGCCAGGCTAGGTTTTGAATAACCTTCTGGATGCCGGGCGCGCCGGCTACCAGCCCAAGGCAGGTGCTCGTCGACCACGGGCGTCGGGTGTTCCGGGCCCTGGGCGGCGCCGACTGCCCAGGGAGCGTGACCCAGTAGCAAGCCTTCCTGGTCGAACCAATACACGTACGCGATCGCCGCGCGATCCGGTCAACGATGCGCCGTCGACCGCCGCCGTGACGCCGTTTCGGATGCGCCGGCAGCAGCGATGCGCCAGGCGCCACAACGACTCCGAGCAGTATTTAGCCACATCACCCACGTCCGGTCGACGAATGATGTGCCGGACAGCACTTCCGAACGAGATGCGGTCTTGAACGGCTTCCGTGTCCACCTGGTCGACATCGCTATACACACTTCGGTGAAATCGGATCTAATGGAATTAATATTTCAAAGTCTTGATTCGATACGGACGCGGCGATACTCTTCCACAGGGATCAATCTTGGAGGAGGCTGAGGTGTCGACCGCGAAACGTGTAAGGACGGCGCTGATCGCGGCGCTGACGTCAATGGCGACGCTCGGCGTCGCCGCGCAGCCGGCGATGGCGCAGGTGCCGCTCAAGACCTACGAGGGAGACCCGGGCCGGCTCGGCGACCCGGCGAGTTGGCGCACGCCCGAGTTCAACCGGGACATCGGGCTGGTGTCGATCGGAGCGGAGTTCGCCTACGCAGCCGGCTACGACGGCACCGGGATGAACATCGGCCTCGTCGACTCGGGCTTCTTCGCCGGGCACGTGCGGGAGCACGGCAGCTTCGATACAAACTACGCGGTCGGCGACCGCTACCACTCGGTGGTGGCCCAAGGTGGCCAGACCGGCCCGACGCCGGGGTTCTACGACCCGGCGTTCAACGACACCCACGGCACGCACGTCAGCGGAACCGTGGGCGCAAGCCGCGACGGCGTGGGCGAGACGCAGCCTGACGGACCGCAGGCCAACATGCACGGCGTCGCGTTCAACAGCAACGTGTACCTGGGCAACACGCACAAGACGGACGGCGTGTTCTACGGCCAACTGCCGGCGAACGCGACCCCCGAGCAGACGCCGGACAACGGCTACATCGGCAACGTCTACCGGGCCGTGAACGCCGCGACGGCGGCGAACGGCAAGCCCGTCCGGATCGTCAGCAGCAGTTGGGGCAGCGCGCCGCCCACCGAGAACTACAACACCTACGACGGTCTGAACGCGGCGTGGCGCTACCTGTCCACGCCCGACGGCGTCGCCGACGCCAACGGCAATACCGTGCACTGGCTGAACGGAGCCATCGACGTCGCCCGCGCCGGCACGATCATCGGGTTCAGTGCCGGCAACGCGGGCGTGGCGAACCCGACACCGCGCGGCGCCGCGCCGTACTTCATGCCGGAACTGGAGGGCCGCTGGTTCACGACATCGGGGATCAGAAACGACGTCGGGCGCACGTTCAACCCCGACGGTTCGGTCCTCGTCCCTGGACAGCAACGATTCAACCAGTGCGGTGTCGCGAAGTGGTCATGCGCGACGGCGCCGAGCACCGCGGTCAACAGCACGACCGTGGTCGTCGTCGACGGCGTGCCGCAGCCCCGCTATCAGGCCTTCTCGGGAACGTCGATGGCCGCCCCGCACTCGGCGGCCGCGCTGGCGTTGATCATGGAGCGCTTCCCGTACATGACCAATGAGCAGGCGCTCTACACGATGTTCACCACCGGTCGGCAGAACAGCACGATCAACGACGCGGCGGGCAACGCCGTGCCGAATCCCGCGGCAGGCCAGATCGTGCAGGTTCCCGACTCGCGTAACGGCTGGCACACGCCCAGCCTGCGGGAAGCCATGAAGGGTCCGGGCCAGCTGCTGGGGCCGTTCGACGTCAACACGCGGGGACACAGCGACGCATGGTCGAACGACATCTCCGACATCGCGATCCGCGCGCGCCAGCAGGAAGACGCCGATGAAGCGGCCGCCTGGGAAGCGACCAAGATCGCCAAGGGCTGGACGAACGGCCTGCCTGCCGACGCGAGCGACGTCGACAAGTCCGACTTCGCCATCGGTACCCGCCGCGAGCAGGCACGCAATGCGCGCGTTTACGAGGGCAGTCTCACGAAGCGCGGCAACGGCACGCTGTTCCTCACCGGCAATGACAGCTGGCATGGCACGAGCACTGTCCTCGCCGGGAAACTCTCGGTCGCGGGCTCGCACGCCAGCTCGATCGACGTACGCGGCGGCACGCTCGGCGGCAGCGGCAGCGTGGCCGGCAGCATCGACGTCGCCGGCGGCGTGCTGCAGCCCGGTCTCGCGCCCGAGGAAGCCGTGGGCATCTCCGATGCGCCCGTCTCCCCGGGAAATGTTCTGACCGTCGGCAAGAACGTGACCATCGGCAGGGACGGTCACTTCGTCGTGACCATCAGGGGTGATAGCGACTACACGAGCGTTCGGGCCGCCGGTGATCTGGTTCTCGCCGGGGAGCTGACCCTGGATGTGCGCGGTGCCCTGACCCCGGGAGCCGTGCTGACGATCATGAGCGGCAACTCGATCAGCGGCAACTTCCACGCGATGCCCGAAGGGCGTGTCGTGAGCGCAGGCGGCTACCTGTTCAGGGTGTCCTACAAGAACAACAGCGTGACGCTGACTGTCATGCGCGCGGTGCCGCCCCCGGCACAGTAAGCTCTGATCATTCCGTTCCGCTGGACTTGACCGAGGTCGAACCGCGGTGCAGGGACTCAACGGCCAGGAAGCAACAGCGGGCCGCGACGCCGAGATCGGCGTCGCGGCCCACCCCGCCTTGGCCGTTGCCGACTCGTGCTGAGAACGAACGAACCGGCGCCCACCCACTCCGAGCGCGCTGGGATCGTCGGCGCACCGGACCGCCGACGTGGTGCTTACCGCGGGCGCCCGCTGAGCCGGCGGTGCCGGCCCTGGCGAGTCAACCTATAGGAAGGTTTGAGCGTGGCCACGCCCCGACGGCGGTGTTGCGTTCGCCGTGGCCAGGCGCGGCCCGTCCGAGCTGCGGCGATTCAGATCGCCCGGGCGAGCTCACCGAACGCCGTCATCAGCCTAAGGGCGGGTGAAACGTCGACGGCGAGTTCGTAGTGTCCTCGGCGGATGTTCTGAATGAGGTCGTGGCCGGCGGCGATCACGGCGGCGCTGGCGAAGCGTTTCAGCCCGCGCATCGGACGGAGCCGAGCCTTGAGCCGGCCGTGATCGGCTTCGACCCGGTTATTACCGCATTGTTCGGTGACGTGCCGAGTCGCCGGCAGCATCTCCTCCAGCACGCCGAGGTAGGCCGGGGCCCTGTCGGTCGTGACCTCGACCAGCCGCGATCCGTGCTGCAGCGCCCGGGTGAAGAACCGGCGAGCCGCCGCCGCATCCCGCTTGTCGGTGGCCAGCACGTCGATGACCTGGCCGAACTGATCGATCGCCCGGTACAGGTAGCACCATCGACCGCCGACCTTGATGTGCGTCTCGTCCACCCACCAGCGGTCGCCGGCCGCGTGTCGGCAGGCACGAGCGGCGTCGGCGAACAGCGGGGTGAACCGCTGCACCCAGCGGAAGACGGTGACGTGGTCGACCTCGATGCCGCGCTCGGCGAGCAGCTCCTCCACGTCCCGGTACGACAGGCCGTACCGCAGGTACCACCGCACCGCGACCGTGATCACCTCCGGTGGGAACCGGAAACCGGCGAAGGCCGACCTGCCCTGGACCCGACCGGGCCGCTGGCGACGCATCCGCCCAGCCTGCCTCACCACCCCAGCGCCGAGACGATCAGCAAACGCAACACCGCCCATCCGACCGATCGCACAACCCCGCCGCGACCTCGCCGCGGCACGTCGGACGGAGTACGTACGAGCACGCAGGCACGCCTCCAAACCAGTGGGCGACCATCGCCGCAGGCGACCAGCGGACTTCAGCCCAACAGCACTCCGACCAGCGAGCACGCAGCGAGCACGCAACAGACCAGAGTGGACACTCAGTTGATCATTGATTCAGCGAACCTGCAGGTCACAGAGCCTGCTGCGAGTGCGCCGCCAGGGAACCCGCGGATTAAGAGTCCGATATGAGAAGTATCGCCGCGTTCCTCCAGATATTATCTGGTGTCATCTGTGCACGTCAACGCCGAGTCGTCGTGCCGGCTCGTGTCGCCCGGTGCCGCCCAAGTCGGCCGCAGCCGAGCACGTACGGAGCACCACGGGCGGCCCGATGTGCTCCGTCGAGCCGCAGCCGGGTCGAGTCGCCGGCAGCCACGAACCCGCGGATTCACGGTCCGCGGTCTCTGCCCTCGGCGGTCCTGTGTCGGTGCGCGCCGCCGGTCCGCGGCGGCATACGATGGCGACATGAGCGAGATGCCGCTACCTGAGGGTGAGCGGCTGGCTGAGGTCGCCCGCGAAGCTGCGGTGTCCGGGCAGGTGGTCTACCTGACCGACCATGGCCGGCGGCTGGCCGCAATCGTCCCGGCCAGCCTCGCCGAACTCCTCGAGCCGGCGGGCGAGGCTACTAGTGGGCGGCGTGTCCTCAAGGCGCTCGCCGCGGGCCGCAGCGGCCAGCACGACATCTCCGAACGGATCGAGGAGATCCTGCGCGCTGAGGTGACGCCGTAACGCTGGTGGTCGACGCCGGCCCGCTCTACGCCTACGTCGACGCGGACGACCAGCACCACCAGACGTGCGCCGAGCTGCTGCAGACCCATCCGGGTCCGCTGATCATCCCGACCCTGGTCCTGACCGAGGTCGTTTACCTTCTGGGCACCCGGCTGGGAGCCGACGCCGAGCTGCGGTTCCTCGCCGACCTGGCCTCCGGCGCATTCGACGTCGAGCCGGTGCACCCCACCGACTGGCCGCGTATCGCCGAGTTGGTCAACCGCTTCCGCGACCTGCCGCTGGGAACCGTGGATGCCTCCGTGGTCGCCTGCGCCGACCGGCTCGGCGTCGACCAGGTTGCCACCGTCGACCGGCGCCACTTCACCGTCGTCAAAGCCCACCGCGTCCTCACCCTGCTGCCCTGACCCTGCCGTACGGCAGTGTCCGTTGGTCCAGCTCAACGGGGTGTCGGAGTTCTGGCACCCCACAGGTTGTTGCTGTAGCGCTCCGTCAGGTGGCAGACCGCGAGCAGCAGCTCATCCAGGACGCCGACGTAGGCCGGTGCCCGGTCGGTGCTCACCTCCACCGGCCGCGACGCCTGCCGCAGCGCCCGGATGAAGAACCGACGCGCCGCCGCGGCATCCCGCTTCGCCGAGGCCAGCACGTCGATGACCTGCCCGAACTGGTCCACCGCCCGGTACAGATAGCACCAGCTGCCGGCCACCTTGAGATAGGTCTCATCGACATACCAGCGATCTCCCGGCGCGTACCGGCAGGGTCGGGCGGCGTCGGCGAACGGCGGTGCGAACCGGTGCACCCAGCGGAACACGGTGACGTGATCTACCTCGATGCCCCGCTCGGCGAGCAGTTCCTCCATGTCCCGGTAGGAGAGCCCGTACCGGAGGTAGCTACAGACGGCGACCGTGATCACCTCAGGCGGGAAGTGGAACCCGGCGAACGCGGACCGCTGGATCGTCAGGCCAGGTGAGCGGTGCCGATGCATCAGCACAGCCTGCCTCACCCGCCTAACGACCCGACCGCGCTGTCCGCCCCTGCAACAGTTCCGCCGTACCCGCCCCGCACCGGCCAGCAGCAGTCCCGCCCAATGACGAAGTAGGAGACCGGGGCCTGGCCCACCGCGCAAGACGGATCGACCGTGGGTAGCGTCAAGAAGATCCGAAACGGGACTACCCGGTCCTGCAGACGGACCACCCGAGATAATCAGAGGGTTCCGGAGGTGTCCGTGCCGTGAGCCCGCGTGTCGTCCCGGTCGCCATGGCTCCGCTGCCGGCCGGGCCTACGCCATACTGCTCGCGCAATCCCGAAGATGCTCCCGCCGCCGAAAAGTAGCCCGACGATAATCATCGCACCGCCAAAACCCCAACGCGTCAGCCGAGCCGACGTCGTGTCGAGCTTCGCATGACGCGGGTTATCTGGGTCGTAAAGCACCTTGACGGATGCGCCGACTCGTGGTGCTGGACTGCTGCACTCGCCAGATGTGAATTCGACACTCTGCTCACGCACAGTGACGAAGCGCACCACCGGGCAGTACGTCGTCGAGGTGCCGTGCTTGTCGTGGTGCGTAGACGACGTAAGACGAACGACCATGCCGTTGGCGTGTGCGGCCCTTGCCGCAAACCGCTGCTGGTCCCGGAGGTAGTAGCTACCGCCGACAACCAACCCGGCACCCAGAAGCAGGCAGACGATCTTGCCCCAGTGGGCTTTCAGGAGGCTCCGCAACGTTCGCATGCCGTACCCCCTGACGGACGCTGGGATCGATCCTGCCAGCGCCAACATACCTCTACGCCGCCGGTGGGCGGGCGTCAAGACTACCGACGCCGGTTTGTTCGCCGCGGCAGTCGGCGTTCGCGTATCCGCCTGTTCCCAGGGCGCGGGGTGGGGCTCGATCAGGGGGTCCCGACCCTCGGGTCCGTCGTCATCTCGCCCGGCGAGGCTGCGATCCCCCTGTTGCGGCCGGTTTCGTTCTTGATCCGATTCACGTACGCTGGCCGCCGTGTGTGATCGGTAGGCGGGCGTCAGTCCGTTCGATGAGCAGGACCAGGCGCCCCCACCATGCAATCGGGTTAGTCGATTCTTGCCAGACCGGTTTTAGTCGACCTGCGATGAGTTCACCGGACTGGAGGGCGGGCGGATGGCTGGACGGACGACGGCGGCGGTCAACACCTGCTGGTGTAGGCGCGCTTCTGCGGCAACGGGTAGTACTTCCATTGGGCCTGGACTGGCCGGGGCTGTCCGACGATCCGGGCGGCCGCATAATGGCGTTCTGGTCGGCCAGCAGTGCGCGTTCCTAGTAAGTCCGTTCGAAACTCCGCTGGAGACTACCTATTCCACCCGTTGCTGTTACCGGAGATAGTGGTGGGCCCGCCCACCACAACGCAATCTGAGCGCTGGCCGAAACAGACCGGTCGTATCCTACGGAGAGAACGGACTCGAGTTCCGCGCGCTGCTGCGAGGTGAGCTTCACCCCGAATTGTCCCACGACAGCTGCCGGTAGTAAAGCGATTTCGGCTACAAGACACTACCCGAATGTGAAGACGTAAGCCTCGGCGCCGGCAGCGAGGAAGGTGACCTCGAACGTCCGGTCGGGGATCGACTGTCGCTCGCGAATCAGCTGATAGAGGCGCTGTTGGTACACCGTCCCGTGGCCCTCCTCGTTGACGTCGAGGCCATGAGCGTCGCCGGGAGGTTCGCCGTCGACGAGCACGCGGAACGGCACCGACGCGCCGGGCGCAGGCGGACCCATGACGAGGTGGACGTCGCGGGCGTGGAAGCGGAACGCGATCCGCCCCTCGGCTCCGTTCAGTACGCTCGCCCGGCTCTCGATCGTCCAGTCCCCGGAAAGCGCCCACTGGTTGAGCATCAACATGTCCGGTGCCATGTAGGTGCTCGGCACGCCGATCTCGGCGCCGCCGCGAGAAGCAAGGTTCTGGCCCTGCGCGTAGCCGAGGTACGTCTCCGGCGAACGCAGGTTCGTCCAGTCGGCTTGGGCCTCGAAACCATCCGGAGTGAGCGAGACGAGGTCGTTAGCGACTCCCTCGGCTCCGGCCTCCCGCAGCAATTGCTGGATGCCCCGTTCGCAATCGTCGTATCCGCCCTCGCCAAATTGGTGGTGACGGATTCGTCCTTCCGCGTCGGCGAGGTAGATCGCCGGCCAGTACTGGTTGCTGAAGGCGCGCCAGACCGCATAGTCGCTGTCGAGCGCGATCGGATACCAGACCCTCATCTCCTCCGCGGCCTGGCGAACATTGTCCGCGTTCTCCTCGAACGGGAACTCGGGCGTGTGGACGCCGACCACGACCAATCCCCGATCCTGGTACTTCTCGGCCCATGCGCGGACATAGGCGAGGGTGCGCAGCCAGTTGATGCACGTATACGTCCAGAAGTCGACGAGAACGACCTTCCCGCGCAGGCCATCCGCCGTGAGCGGCGGCGAGTTGAGCCAGCCGGTCGCCCCGTCGAAACCGGGCAGGTAACCCTCCGCGGGTAACGGTGCGTGGCGGCGCACGCCGAAGAGGCTCATTTCGCACCGCCCACTCCGAGAATGGCATCGGCGAATGCGTCGGGGGCTTCTTGCGGGACGTTGTGCCCGATGCCTTCGAGGAGTCGGTGCCACGGCCCCGAGAACCTCTGGGCATATGCTTTCCCGTCGGCGTTGGCACCGTCGAAGTCGCTGCCCGCACCGCGGTACGAGTGGCCGACTGCAACGACAGGGCCGGGTATCTGGTCGAGCAAACTCGCGATATAGGCAGAGTCGCCCGAGATTCCGCGCAGTGGATTCGCCGGGGGCGTCACTTTCACGCCCTTTGCCTGCAGTCGCTCGATCACGCCGTTCCTGCTCGACCCGTCGGCAAGCGCACCCTGCACTCGCACCACGGTCGGAGAACCATTGTCGCGGGTTCTCTCGGACATACGCGCTCCTCTCGTAAGCCTAACAAAGGCCGCTAGCGGCGCGCACGGTCTGTGCGCGCCGCCCACACTTGCCGATCAATGCAGTGACCTGAAGGCCGCTTGGATCTCGCCGGAGAACAGTTCCGGCTGTTCCCAGGCGGCGAAGTGCCCGCCCTTGTCGACCTCGTTGAAGTAGATCAGGTTGGGGTAGGCCCGCTTTGCCCAGCTCCGCGGCGCCTGGTACTGCTCGCCGGGGAAGACGGTGATCGCGACGGGGATGGAGACGCCCTTGGCGTTGAAGAAGCCACCTTTGTATTCCCGGTAGAGGCGCGACGCGGAGACCGCGGTGTTCGTCAGCCAGTAGAGCGTGATGTTGTCGAGGATCTCGTCGCGGGTCAGCTCGCCCGTGGCGCTTGCGGTCCAGTCCAGGGCAGCGGCGACCGCCGCGGCCGGCTGACCGTCGCCGTCATTGTGGTCGAGGAGCCAAGCGGCCAGGCCAACCGGTGAATCCGCGATCGCGTACAGGGTCTGCGGGCGCGCCGCCATCATCCTCGCGTACTCGACCTGCGCGTAGGTCCGGATCAGCTGCTCGTAGGCGCGTCGTTCCTCGGCCGAGAGCCCGTCTGGCGGCGGCTCACCGGCGAGGGAAGCCTTGTCGACGTCGGCTGGGACGGTGGCAGGCATGTTGGTGTGGATGGCCAGCAACCCGGCAGGTGCGTGCAAGCCCATCTGGTCGACGACGAATGCGCCCCAGTCGCCGCCCTGGGCGACGTAGCGGGTGTAGCCGAGGCGCTTCATCAGGACGTCCCAGGCGCGGCCCATGCGCTCGGGGCCCCAGCCGGTGCTCGTGGGCTTGCCGGAGAACCCGTAGCCCGGCATCGACGGGATCACCAGATGGAACGCGTCCGATGCGCTCCCGCCATGGGCGGTCGGATTGACCAGCGGATCGATGATCTTCAGCTGCTCGATGATCGAGCCGGGCCAGCCGTGGTTGACGATGAGCGGCAGCGCGTCCTCGTGCTTCGAGCGCACGTGGATGAAGTGGATGTCGAGCCCGTCGATCTCGGTGATGAACTGCGGCAGGCTGTTCAGCTTCGCCTCGACTCGGCGCCAGTCGTACTCGGTCGCCCAGTGGCGTGCGAGCTTCTGCATCGTCGCGAGCGGCACGCCCTGCGAGTCGTCCGCGACGGTCTCCCGCTCCGGCCACTGGGTCGCTTCGATGCGACGGCGCAGGTCGTCCAGAGCCTCCTCGGGAACAGCGACGCTGAAGGGACGGATCTCGGTGGCGGTTTCGACAGTACTAGCCATGACGGCTCCCGTTCGTGCCTCTCAGCGACCTGAACCCGGCCCGCACCTCGCTCGCGAAGATGTCAGGCTCCTGCCAGGCGGCGAAGTGGTTGCCCCTGTCGACTTCGTTGAAGTAGATGAGGTTGGGATACGCCTGCTCGGCCCAGGCCCGAGAGGCCTGGTAGATCTCGTTCGGGAAGATGCTGACGGCAGTCGGGACGGTGACGCCCTTGAAGTCGAAGAAGCCGAGCTTGTTCTCCCAGTAGAGGCGGGACGCGGAGACACCCGTATTCGTCAGCCAGTACAGCGTGACGTTGTCGAGGACCTCGTCGCGCGTGAGGTTGCCGACGGGCTGCTCCTCGACGAAGGCCCGCTGGATGTCCTCGAGGCTCCAGGCGTCGTGGTCGATCATCCAGGCCGCCAGGGCGATAGGCGAGTCCGCGAGCCCGTACAGCGTCTGGGGACGATTCCCCATCTCGAGCGCGTAGCCGATGCCCTTCGTGAAGAAGAAGCTCAGCCGGTCGTATACGCGCTGCTCCTCGTCCGACAGATCGGTCGGGGCCGGGTCGCCGGCGCCGAGGACGTTCGACGCGATCACCTTCGAGATCTCGGGTGGAAGCGCGCCGGGCATGTTCGTGTGGATGCCGATCAGCCCCTCCGGCGCCTGTGCGCCCATGACTTCGGTGACCAGCGCACCCCAGTCGCCGCCCTGCGCCACGTAGCGCGTGTAGCCGAGGCGCTTCATCAGCTCCGCCCAGGCGCGCGCGATGTGCGGAACGTCCCAACCGGTCTCGTCCGGCTTGGCGGAGAACCCGTAGCCGGGCATCGACGGGATGACCACGTGGAACGCGTCCTCCTCGCTGCCGCCGTGCGCGGTCGGGTCGGCGAGGGGGCCGATCACGTTCAGCATCTCGACGACCGAGCCGGGCCAACCGTGCGTGATGACGAGCGGCAACGCGTGCTCGTGGGGCGACTTGACGTGGATGAAGTGGATGTCGAGCCAGTCGATCTCGGTCATGAACTGCGGCAGGGCGTTCAGCCTCGCCTCCAACCGCCCGAGGTCGTACTCGGTCTGCCAGTAGCGTGCGAGTGCCTGGATCGCCGCGAGCTGGACGCCCTGCGACTGATCTGGGACGGGCTCCTTCTCAGGCCAGCGCGTGGCCGCGATGCGCCGGCGCAGCTCGACCAGGTCCTCCTCCGGAACCTCCACGCGGAAGCGGCGCATCTCGGTGGCGGTCTCGACGATGCTGCTCACTACGACCTCCGTGGTTGGGACTTCGGTGGTGCTGATGGCTGTCTCCTGAGTTGTGTGCGACCTTCGCGCTTGGACCGCTGCGCCGCACCAGGGAACTCCCTGGTTGACACCCTGGTCAGTAGGATCGTTGGGGGAGGACCTTCCGGTGGCAGGGAGGGCGCCGATGAAGCTCCTCGGACGGCGGGCCGAATGCGAGGCGCTCGACCGGCTCCTGACCGACGCGCTCGCCGGTCATAGCCGCGCCACCGTCCTGCGCGGGGAGGCCGGCGTGGGCAAGAGCGCCTTGTTGGGCTACGTGTCCGGC
>WNFX01006659.1_pt1 | contig 24273 bp, 20 predicted proteins | sample 5400111 | NCBI WGS metagenome assembly WNFX01 (sample SAMN13153363, study PRJNA577476) | soil metagenome | isolation source: 40 cm soil or saprolite under grassland replicate 1 | place: USA:California | collected 2016-06-15
AGGAGCCCACGGGGTAGGGCTGAACGGGGATACTCTCTCGTTGGCTATCTGCTCCAATCATTCTTCTTCCTCGGCTGGCCGTAGCGAAAGGATAGCCAGCTAGACGCGCCAGTTCCGATCAACAGTCCAGCAGCAAACGCGAGAAACAGAGTGAGCCTGGTGCATTGGGAGCTGCCGAGGCGAGAGGCAGGCTGTGACCCACGTCGCTGATTGAACGAGACCAGAGCTTCTCCGCCAAGCCATTCCCGGCGGTCGTCGGGACGGGGTTGTATTCGGTCGTCCGGCTCCGCCTCGAATGGGCTCATTCGGCCGGCTCCAGCAGGGCGACGGGAAAGCTCTGTAAGATTGACGATACTGGTAAAGTTGCATGTCCGCCGGTCATGATGACAGATGACGTCTCACCCGTGAAGAGGTTCCGATAGGACCCTGCGGGCATCTCTGGCGGGAGCACGAGACACGTCTCTCCCCAGGCATCGGACCCTACTGGCAGCGTGCTCCGGTTCGGAAGAAGTCCGGCGACGAGACGTGGGACTACGGTGATGGCGGCGTGATGTTTGTGAGATCTGGTAAAGGCGCACACGTGTTCTTTTTTTCCCCCGGAGGTGTCAAGGGGAAAGTAGTCGCCGCTCTGGAAGAGTTCTTGCCGCGCGTGGCGAAAGTTCAGCGCGGTCATGATGACGTAGAGTTTGATCCGGCCGTCCAAACGTGTCTCAAGCAGATGCCGGCTTAAAGCTCCGCGAGCGGCGCCGGCTTCTTGGCAGGCCTGTTGCAATTCGGCGAGCAGGCGAGCGCGGTGCGAATAGTCAATCGGCCGCCGGTTGTCAGGATCGACGAGGCTAAAGTCCCAGAGTTCTGTTCCTTGATAGAAGTCGGGGACGCCGGGCGCAGTGATCTTGATCAGAACTTGCGAGAGGGCATTGCATAAGCCCACTGGAACGATGACCGTCTGAACAAAAGCGACGAGGTTCTCGAGGAACGGATTCGGCCGCGTGCGATCGAGAATGGCCTCAATGAACTTTTGCACCGCGGCGTCATAGAGATGATTGGGATTCACCCAGCTGGTATGCACCTTAGACTCGTGCAGGGCTTTGCTCGTATAGGCCTGGATGCGATCACAGAAGACCCGAAACGACCCTTCGTCCGGCTGGTCCAGGGGCCACGTGCCCAGCAGCGTTTGATAGAGCAGATACTCCTCGTTGCGATCCGGAGCAGGCTGCCCCTCGATGTCGGTCTTGTATTTTTTATTGAGCTTGTTCCAGAGCTGAAGATGGCTTTTCCAGAGTTCCGGAACTTCGGACAGGACATTGATCCTGGCCCGAACGTCCTCACTGCGTTTTGTATCATGGGTCGAAGTCGCGGAAAGTGTGTGCGGCCAGGACGCCTGGCGTTCCCGCATGACCCCGTGAAAGGAACTCACGCCGACCCCGAACTGTTCCGGATCCCCACCGACCTCGTTCAGTGAGACCAGCCGGTTGAAAATGTAGAAGGCCGTATCCTCGATTCCTTTCGCGGTGACCGGGCTCGTCGTTTGCTGAAACTTCATCACAAAGGCGAGTCGTTCCTCCTCGGCGTCCTGGCGAGAAGTCGGCCGAGGCTCTAAGAGAAGATCCCGAACGAAGTCGAAGACGAGACTGCTCAGGGCCGGATGCCGTCGCTTCGCCTTTAGCACTGCCAGCCGGATATAGGCTCGATCGCGGTCGGTGACGCTATGCCCGCTGGGGGCAATATAGGTTCGGTAGACTGGAAACCAGGCAATGATCTCGCGGATCGCATGGATCAGGCTGTTCAATGTAAAATCGCGCGATCGACGATCCTTCTCGGAGAGCCGGTTCAGTTGGTATCCCAGCACGTTGATTTCGCTCGCCATCGAGGCGGCCATGGTCAGTTTCTTCTTCTCATAGACCAATTCGTCGTAGGGCATCCGGTTTCCCGTAAACCGCGCGTAGATATCCTCGAAACGCACGGCGTTCGCGTCATTTACGAACAGTCCGTTGACAAGCGTCAGGAAGTCATAGCCGGTCGTCCCGGATACCGGCCAGTCGCTAGGCAATGTCTCGCCCGCGCCGAGAATCTTCTCCACGATCAGGTACAAGGACCGGTCCTTGGTGGTTCCCGTGCCTTCTCCCGCCACGGCCTGCAATTGGCGTAAGTATGCAGCCGGATCATACAAGCCGTCGACGTGATCGATACGAAGGCCCGTCACGCTGCCTTCCCGCAAAAGGCGAAAGATGAGTCTATGGAAAGCCTCGAAGACCACGGGGTCCTCCATCCGTACGGCAACCAGCTCATTGATGTCGAAGAACCGCCGGTAGTTGATTTCTTCCGCGGCGACTCGCCAGAAAGCTAAGCGGTAGGCCTGATCGTCCAGCAGGGTATCGAGCAGGTCAAAGCTGGCGGGGTCTCCTTTAGTTCCGTTGAACAGTCTGATGTTCTCCGTGACAAACTGCTCGATCGTGCGATTATTTTGAAGGAGCGCGGCCAGGCGTTTCTTGACGATCTCTTTCTCCCGGTTCCGTTCAATAAGCCGCGCCGCATCGCGCTCGCTGCGAAAGGGGAGGTGATTGAGGGCCGTGACGATGCTTTGGAGTTCCTGGACGCCGGGGTCCTCGTTGCCCACGGTTGCAATGAGTTTGTCCAGGCGATGCGTGAGGATCATCCGGCAGGACTTCGACGAGACCGGCAGCTGATAGTCGTAATAATGGATCCAGAAGTTGCCCTCGGCATACTCCAGAGTAATCTCCTGATTTTCGAGGACCAGACCGTACAGATCTCCGAGAATCGGCAACAGGACTTTATCTTTCAATTCCGCCTTGATGGGACGCCAGTCGATGTCGAAGAAGCGCGCGTACGAAGAACTCGGTCCGTTGTCCAGGACATCCGACCACCACGCATTCGAGGAGCGCGCAATCCCCATATGGTTCGGAATGACGTCCAAAATGTGGCCCATGCCATGCGCCTTGAGGGCTTGAATGAAGACTTGGTACTCCTCCTCGGTGCCGACTTCCGGATTGAACCTGGTCGGATCCGTTAAATCATACCCATGTGCACTCCCGGGGACTGCGTTCAGATAGGAGGAGGCGTACACATCGGAAATTCCTAGGCTGTGTAGGTATGGGACAATCCGGGCAGCGTCCGTAAAGGTAAAGGCCCGGTTAAACTGCAGTCGGTAGGTTGAGAGGGGAATGCGCGACACGGGAGCGGCAGCCATGGCGGTCAGGCGCCTTTGCAAAGCGATCCTGCCCCGTTAGCCCCGCGGAGGCGATCTCGAGGATGTTGAGCGGCCTTACTGAAGGACTCGGGAAGCCCCAAAGCCCATGAAAGGAAAAGCGAATCCACATGTTCTCTATTGCAGAAGGCGCAAGCTTCTGCCAATAACTCTAACGGGGGGCTTTAACGATAACGTGGCGCCTGTAGAATGCGCCCAACCAGGTGACGGGATCGGCAAGAGTCGGGGAGCACAAGAGATGAACAAGAAGCAGTCCTCAGTATATGGAAAACCCGCGCAGAAAGAGAGCCGAACCGAAAGGAGCAAGCCGCATCCAAAACCTGAACCTTCTATGCCAGCCCCTTTAAATCGTCCGGACGGCGATCTTGGTAAAGGCTGAAATGCGTTCCACGAAGCAGTAAGCGGCGCTAGCGTCTCAGTACCCCAAAAATCAGCAAGAAGACAAGAGTCCCCACCGCGCACGATACAATGGTGACTGGTATCCCACACCGCACCCATGTTCGAAAAGTGATGGGTTGCCCGGCTCGTTTGCTCAATGCCATCGTAAGCATATTAGGGCTCGCCCCGATTGGAGTGCCGTTGCCGCCGAACCCTGCTCCCAAGGCCAACGCCCACCAAAGCGGCTCGACGGACAGACCCTCGGCGCCCAAACTTTTCAGGATCGGGATCAGGGCAACCACGAAAGGAATGTTATCCACGATCGCTGACAGAAGAGCGGCAACCCAGATCAGGAGCACGGCGGTAAGAAGGATGTGAGAGCCGGTAAAGTCCTTGAGCATGCCGGCGACTAGTTTCATGACCCCCGCCGCCTCCAGGCCACCTACAATCACAAACAGGCATGTAAAGAACAGAAGCGTGCTCCATTCGATCTCCTTGAGCATCTCCTCGGGGTTCGGACGTACCCAGATCATCGCCAATCCCACACCCAGGAAGGCAATGTACCAGGGCGCGAGAGACACACTTCCCTGCAGGACAAACAAACCAAGTACCAGGCCCACTACCAGGAGGAGCTTCTTTAAGGTTGGGGCGTCCGTGATGGAATCCGCCGGGCGGACGGCGCCGAGCGCTTCCAACTGGCTGGAGCGTTGCCGGAATTCCTCGGCAAACAACCATCGTATCGTCCAAAGGGTGGGCAAGTAGGCCGCGACTACGATAGGAAGAAGGACGCACAAGAAGTGGTTGAACGTGAGACCGGCGGCAGAACCGATCATGGTGTTCGGCGGATCGCCGATCAGCGTCGCCGTCCCGCCGATATTGGAAAGCATTGCCTCTCCGATCAGCAGCGGGAGTGGGTTGATCCGCAATCTGTCGGCAACCAGCAACGTCACCGGCGCAATCAAAATGATCACCGTAAGGTTATTGAGAAACATCGAAACGATGGTCGTCAGCCCTCCCAGCAACACAAGCAAGCGCCAAGGCGATCCGGCCGCGCGGCGAGCAGCCTGGATCGCCAGATACTCGAACACGCCGGTCTTGCCCAGCATGGCCATGAGCAACATCATCCCGAGGAGCAGGCCGAGGGTATTGAAATCAATGGCAGTGAGAGCTTGCTCCTGCGAGTAGAAGCCCATCAGGAGGCCGGCGGCCACCATTGCCGCGGCACCGATCCAGGCCACGATAGTGTGGTGAACCCAATCGGTCATGATTGCCGCGAACGTGATGAGGAAAATGGCGGTTGCAACCCAGACGCCGGCCATCGACTGTTCCTAGGTGCCGGTCAGCACTCGATAGGCCTCCTGGTACCGGGCGCTGGTCTGCGCAATGACCTCTGGTGGGAGGTGAGGCGCCGGGGGAGTTTTGTTCCACTTGATCGAGATGAGATAGTCACGGACAAACTGTTTGTCGAAACTCGGTTGCGGGCGTCCTGGCGTATATCCATCGAGCGGCCAGAACCGTGAAGAATCCGGTGTCAGGACCTCGTCGATCAGCATCAATTGTCCCGTCGCAGGATGGACGCCGAATTCCAGCTTCGTGTCGGCGATAATGATGCCTTTCTTTTCTGCATAGGCAGCGGCTCGTTGGTAGATCTTCACGCTCGCGTCGCGCACCGTGTTCGCGAGCTCCTTTCCGACCGTTGCCTCCATCGCGTGAAACGAGATATTCAGATCGTGCTCCCCTTGCTCCGCCTTGGTCGACGGCGTAAACAATGGCTCCGAAAGCCTCTGCGATTCTACGAGGCCGTGGGGCAACGGCTGGCCACAGACTTCGCCCGTGAGCTGATAGTCCGCCCATCCGGAGCCTGAAAGATAGCCACGGACAATGCATTCCACCGGCAGGGGTGCGGCCTTTTGAACCAACATGCTGCGACCCTTGAGGATGTCATGGTACGGCCGGCACACGCGTGGATACTCGGCGACGTCGCTTGTGATCAAGTGGTTGGGTACAATGTCCTCGTATTCGTACAGCCATCGGAACCAAAAGACCGAGAGTTGTGTCAAAACGGCGCCCTTGCCGGGAATGCCTTCCGGCAGGACCACGTCAAAAGCCGAAATGCGGTCAGTCGCGACCAACAGCAAATGCTCATCGAGGTCGTAAATGTCACGAACCTTGCCGCGGCTTTTCAGCGGCAGTCCTTCCAACTGTGACTCGAGCATAACGGGTGCATCGAACAGTCCCTGAGTCATGGGTATCCTCCGGCTGAGAGTCGGAAGCTTAGACGGTGCCCGTGCCGCTGACAAGCGGAAAATCTCTGTATTCCATGGATGTTCCCGTTGATCCCATGTTCTCACAGCGGTAGAATGCCGGCGAATGAAACAAATCCATAATCCGCCGAATCCGTACGAAACCCATCATCGCGAATGGCTGGGGAACGCTCCAACCGTCAAGCTTCAAATCTTCGAAGACGACACGCGATCTATTTTAAGCCGCAATGAAAGCCCTGATGTGTCATTTCGCTGGAGCGTGAACCCCTACCGAGGATGTTTTCATGCGTGCGCGTATTGCTATGCGCGTCCGTCCCATGAGTATCTCGGGTTTGGCGCCGGGACAGATTTCGAGTCGAAGCTCGTAGTCAAACGGGACGCGCCGATGCTGCTCCGGCAGGCATTCCTCAAGCCGTCATGGAAAGGCGAAGTGGTCGTGTTTTCCGGGAACACGGATTGCTATCAGCCGCTGGAGGCAGCCTGGGGTTTGACTCGTGCCTGCCTGGAGGTGTGTGCCGAATTCCGAAATCCTGTCGCCATCATTACGAAGGCGGCGCTCATCCTCCGAGACATGGATGTGCTTCGTCAGCTGACCGACGTTGCAACGCTGACGGTAAACATCAGCGTGCCGTTCGCCGATAACGAAATGGCGCGCAACGTTGAGCCGCAAGCCCCATCCATTACAAAACGCCTCCTCACGATTAAAACGCTCGCCGACGCCGGTATCAGAACCGCCGTCTCCCTCGCCCCTGTCATCCCCGGGCTCAACGACGATCAGATGATGGAGATATTGCAATCGGCACGACAGGCCGGGGCGCAAGACGCGTTTTATAGCTTGGTGCGGTTGTCTGGCAGCGTAGAACCGGTCTTTCTGGAACGGATGGCTGCTTTCTATCCCGATCGTATCCAGAAGATTACGCACCGCCTCCGGGAAGTGCGCGGCGGCATGCTCAACCGAACGACCTTCTTTGAGCGGCACATGGGCAAAGGGCCTTATGCCGCCATGCTCGAAGACCTGTTTGTGGTATCGAAACGCAAGGCCGGCTTCCCCGAGATTTCAGAAACGCCTACGCGGCAGACCTTCCAAAGGCCCACTCCGCAGCAAACCAGCTTGTTCTGAACACGACTTATCGCATATTGATGCGCGTCATCCGCCCTTGGCCGGCGGATCTGAGCGGCCCCTCGGCGAGGGCTTTGGCGAGAAGATCCCTGATAGAGACGTCTGAGTCACGGCGCCCGGCGGCTTCGACAAACATCTGGTAGCCATCACCGCCCTCAGCGATGAACCTCGTCACCGCGACCGAGTAACGTCGAGCAGGGTCAAGGGGTGCCCCATTGACCTGCAGGTTCACAATCCGTGTGCCGGTTGGCGCGACGGGATCCACAGTGCACCTAAGACCCGAGACCTGCAGAAACCTTGCATTCGGCTGGGGAAGGCGACTGACACTATTCTCCATCGCCTTTCGCAGTTGGGCTCCTGTCACAGCCAATACAGAGAGGCTCGTGTCAAAGGGCAGGACTTCCATAAGACGCCGATAGGTCACGGGCCCTGCTACAAGACTATCCCGAACCGTGCCTGAGTTGATCAGTGCGACCTCCGCGCCGGTTTCAAGGCGCGTGAGATCCGCGAGCAGGTCCCCGAGGTTTGTCTCGCGGCTCCGGATAACATCGCGCTCTCCTTGAAGATCCTCCTCGGCTCGGCCCATCACGCGGCTCGTTTCTACATTGAGGCGGCGCCCGTAGACTTCAACGAGGCTGGACACGGCTGGATCAGGCGGTACATCGGCTGCGACCGGAATGTTCCGAGCTTCGGCCACCATAACAGTGCGATCATGATAGAGGACATCGAGCCGTCCGAGGGTGCGCCCTTGCCGATGCGTTTTTACGAAGATGGGGCCCCCGCCGGCAAGCTCGATCCGACCTTGCGCAGGGCTCATCTGATCCGGAGTGATCAGTCCATCAAAGCCCGCCGTGTGCCCGCCAATAATGACATCAAGAGCCGGGAGCGCGCGGGCAAGGGCCAAATCTTCCTCCGTCTCTTCATGGGTGATCGCAATGACCATCTCAGCCTGCTCACGCACGTCGGCGATCACTGCTCGCGCGGCTTCGATGGGATCCTGAAAATCGAGCTCTTGTACAGCCGCCCGATTAAACGTATCCGGATAATTGCTTCTGCCGATGAGACCGATCAACGCGATGCGGATTGGCCCTACGGTTTTAATGACCACGCGCTGGCAAACGTTGCCGGTTCGCGGGCGTACGTTCGTGCAGAGGAAGGGAAACGTCGCCTGTTGTTTGAGCTTCTGTAAGTGGTTCAGGCCGAAATCAAAATCATGGTTGCCGACCGCAAGGGCGTCATAACCCATCAAGTTCATAGCGGCGATGTCCGTCTCGCCGCGGAAAACCGCGGAGAAGGCGGAACCTACGAGAAGATCCCCGCTGTCCACCACCAGGACATGATCTGTCTCTTTTCGGATTGTGGCGAGCAGGGTGGCGCGACGCGCCATTCCTCCCAATCCCGCATAGGTTCCGTTCTCGAGAGGTTGGACCGTCCCATGGTGCTCGCTGGTGTGTAGAATCGTAAGGGATGTTTGCGCGATCCCGAGTCGGGGCGAGATCAGTCCTAAAAGCGAGATCATCAACAAGAATACGCGGGGCATAGATGATACCTCCGAGGAGGGCGAAGCCACATGCTGCAGTCAGAGAATCAACAGCGAAGCGAGGCTACCCGGGCGGCCAAGCTCTGTCAAGAAGACGGAGCCGCGTTTTGCGCCTGCGGCTTCTGTAGCCGAGCGCTCTTGGGCGCTCGGCGTTTGGATTGACTTGCCTTATCCCTCGTGCTACGGTCTGCGCCTCACCTAAACTATGCACGAACATCTCCTTGAGCTGATCGAACTGGTCAGGCCTTATGTCGATCAGTACGGGTACATCATCTTATTTTTCGGGGTCATGCTCGAAAATGCCTCCCTCCCGGTTCCGGGCGAGACGATTCTAATCATCGCGTCCTTTTATACCCACTCCCACCAGGGAACGGGCCATCTGAACCTCAGTTATGTGATTGGCCTCGCGACAATCGGGTGCATCCTCGGCGACAATATCAGTTTCTACCTGGGTCGCCGGCTGGGACGCCGCTTTATCACCCAATACGGCAAATATTTTTTGATTACCCCCCACCGGCTTAATCAGGTCGAGCAGTTCTTTCAACGGCATGGCGACAAAACGATCTTTCTTCAGCGATGGATCACAGGCGTCCGGGTGATCGGAGCGCTGGTTGCCGGGACGACCCAAATGCCGTGGTCCCGCTTCCTGCTCTTCAATTGCCTAGGGGCGGTGACATGGGTCACGACGATTTCGTTGCTGGCCTATCTGTTCGCGGTCAATCTTCCGATCCTGCTCAAGATTCTCAGCCGATCGAGTTGGACATTCCTGGGGCTTCTGCTGGCGATTGGGGTGATCGTATACCTCAAGCGACGCTATGCGGTCGATCGCTCCACCCCCCCTGTCTAAGTCGCTGAATTTTTTTCACTTTGCCTTGACAGGGTCCTGGTGGACCCTCTATAATATGCTACTTCAAAACATTTTGTTGCATCCATCTCGGCCTGATATGCCAGAGCGACGCCGTGTGCGAACGGTGAGAGGGGCGGTTCGTTCTGCAGAAGCCGAGATTTTTGTCATTCGTTGGTCGCTGGAGTCATCAGACGTAGCCAGTATTTCTGCTGCGTGAATATTTTCCCGGAAGGAATATGGCGTTCTTTATGGGGAGGTACCCGAGTGGACAAAGGGGGCAGACTGTAAATCTGTTGCCATCGGCTTCCAAGGTTCGAATCCTTGCCTCCCCACCAAACGGTGCACCCTCGACTCCATGTGCGTCCGGGTTGTCCCTCGGGATCAAGCATTTAGTGGAAACGGGAAGTGAGACGGGCGGGCGTAGCTCAGTGGTAGAGCTCCAGCCTTCCAAGCTGGCTGTCGCGAGTTCAAATCTCGTCGCCCGCTCCAAACCGAACTTGTTCGACCCGGAGCGCTTCGAATTTGCGCGACGGGATAAAGCCACAACGGTTTCACGCGCCCACGTAGCTCAGTTGGCAGAGCACGTCCTTGGTAAGGACGAGGTCACGCGTTCAATCCGCGTCGTGGGCTCCACATTACACCCGCCCACCCCGGACCCGCCGAGGCGGGCCCTTTTCCCGGGCTTGACCCGACCGGAAGCGCCTTTAATAAATATGCGCGCCCGGATATTTTCATATCCCGTGTTTTCGGGAATATTCATTAACTCCAGTGATTCTGGAAATGTTCAACCCGGAGCGCTTTAAATTTTGCGCGACGGAATAAAACTTCAAGTGCATTACGCACCGCAAGTGTAAGAGGGGGAGCTATGGCGAAGGCGAAATACGAGCGCAAGAAGCCGCATGTGAACGTGGGGACGATTGGGCATGTGGACCATGGCAAGACGACGTTGACGTCGGCGTTAACGAAGATTGCGTCGACGAAGGGGATGGCCAAGTACATTAGTTATGACGAGGTGGCCAAGGCGAGCGAGTCGCAGGGGCGGCGGGACCCGACGAAGATTTTGACGATTGCGATCTCGCATGTGGAGTACGAGACGGACAAGCGGCATTACGCGCACGTGGACTGTCCGGGGCACGCGGACTATGTGAAGAACATGATTACGGGGGCGGCGCAGATGGACGGGGCGATTTTGGTGGTGTCGGCGGCGGACGGACCGATGCCGCAGACGCGCGAGCACATTTTGTTGGCGCGGCAGGTGGGGGTGCCGTTCATCGTGGTGTTTTTGAACAAGGCGGACAAGGTGGACGACAAGGAGTTGCTGGATTTGGTGGAGCTGGAGGTGCGCGAGTTACTGACGAAGTATGATTTTCCGGGGGAGAAGATTCCGGTGATCACGGGGTCGGCGATCAAGGCGCTCGAGGGGGACACCTCGCCGATCGGGGTGCCGGCGATCTTGCAGCTGATGGAGGCGGTGGACAGCTACATACCGACGCCGGCGCGGCCGATCGAGAAGCCGTTTTTGATGCCGATCGAGGATGTGTTTACGATCAGCGGGCGGGGCACGGTGGTGACGGGGCGTTGTGAGCGGGGGATCGTGAAGGTCGGCGATGAGGTGGAGATGGTGGGGTTGCGGCCGACGACGAGCACGGTGGTGACGGGGGTGGAGATGTTTCGCAAGGTGCTCGACGAGGGGCAGGCGGGGGATAACATCGGGGTGCTGCTGCGCGGCACGAAGAAGGAAGAGGTGGAGCGGGGGATGGTGCTGGCCAAGCCCAAGACGATCACGCCGCATACGAAGTTCAAGGCGGAGGTGTACGTGCTGGCGAAAGAGGAAGGGGGCCGGCACACGCCGTTCTTTAACGGGTATCGGCCGCAGTTTTATTTTCGCACGACGGACGTGACGGGGGTGGTGACGCTGCCGGCGGGAGTCGAGATGGTGATGCCGGGGGACAACGTATCGGTGTCGGCGGAGCTGATCTCGCCGATTGCGATGGACCAGGGCCTGCGCTTTGCGATCCGCGAAGGCGGCAAAACCGTGGGCTCCGGCATCGTCACCGAAATCGTCGCGTAAGCCTTTCTAGGGAGTCTCAAGTTATGCGTGAGATCATTACATTGGCGTGTCCGGACTGTAAGCGACGGAATTATTCGACGATGAAGAACAAGAAAAACGATCCGGATCGACTGGAGCGGCGCAAGTATTGCCGGTTCTGTCGCAAACATACCCCACATAAGGAAACGAAATAATTCCTGGCCATCCAGGGGCATGGTGTTCAACGGTTAGCACGTCGGTCTCCAAAACCGAAGGTCTGGGTTCAATTCCTAGTGCCCCTGCCATGTCATGCGCGCTTGCGTGCCGGCATTTGAATCCATGGCGCTGGGAAGATGAAACCCACGCGGGCGGGCTGCCGGCTGAAAGAGAACGATGCTGACACAGTCGTGGAATAGTACTAAGGAGTTCCTGCTGGATGTCCGGGCGGAACTGCGAAAGGTGACATACCCCACCTACAGCGAAACAATCGGATCCACGACGGTGGTCATCGTGCTTGTGATGATTGTTTCGATCTTCTTAGCCTTGGCCGATCTGATTCTGGTGCGCCTCATAGGGAGGATCATTTGAGCATGGAAGAGGCTACGGTCAAGACCAAGAACTGGTACGTCGTCCACACCTACGCCGGATTTGAAGGCCGAGTCAAGACGAGCATTCTTGAGCGGGCCAAGGAGACGGGATTGCACGAGGCGATTGGACAGGTGCTGGTGCCGACTGAGGATGTCATCGAGATCAAGGAGGGAAAGAAGCGGACATCGACCCGCAAGTTCTTCCCTGGTTACGTCCTGGTCGAAATGGATATGTCGAATGACGCCTGGCAAATGATTAAGAAGACTCCAAAGGTCACCGGTTTCGTCGGTGGCGGAACAGAGCCGATTCCATTGACGCAGGAAGAGGTCGACACGCTGCTGAAACAGATCGACACGGGCGCGGCCATGCCGCGGCAGAAGGAAGAATACCATAAGGGCGATAACGTGCGGATCATCGATGGGCCCTTTCTTGGCTTTAACGGCCAGGTCGACGACGTGGACCAGGAGCGGGGCCGTCTCAAAGTTCTGGTGAGCATTTTCGGACGGGGGACGCCCGTCGAACTTGGGTTTTTGCAGGTGGAGCGATTATAACCGGGAAAAGGATGCCGCGGTGAGCGGCCTGAAAAGAGGATGCCATGGCGAAAGAAGTCAAAAGTCTCGTGAAGCTGCAAATTCCCGCCGGCAAGGCGAACCCGGCGCCTCCTGTCGGCCCGGCCTTGGGTCAGCACGGCGTGAATATCATGGAATTCTGCAAACAGTTCAACGACAAAACCAAGGGGCAGGAGGGAGCCATAATCCCCGTCATCATCACGGTCTACACGGACCGCAGCTTTACCTTCATCGTCAAGACGTCCCCGGCATCGGATTTGTTGAAAAAGGCGGCGGGAATCATCAAGGGATCGGGCACACCGAACAAGGAAAAGGTCGCCAAGGTCTCCGCAGCTCAGGTACAGGAGATCGCGCGCGCGAAATTGCCGGATCTCAATGCGGCTGATCTCGCGGCCGCGAGCCGGATTATCGCCGGCACGGCGCGCAGTATGGGTATCACGGTCGAGTAGGGGGATTCACGATGGGCAAGAAGTGGAAGGCAGCGAAAGCAGCGGTGGGTGACAAGCTGTATGGCCTGCAGGAAGCCATCGAGGTGGTGAAGCGCACGGCGTATGCCAAGTTTGATGAAACGGTCGAAATGGCCCTTCGCCTCGGCGTCGATCCGAAACGATCGGATCAGATGGTGCGGGGATCCGTCGTGTTGCCGCATGGCACCGGTGTCAAGGTGCGGATCCTGGTCTTCGCCAAAGGCGACAAGGAGAAAGAGGCCCGGGACGCGGGGGCTGAAATCGTCGGCGGCGACGACCTGGTGGAGAAGGTCAAAGGCGGCTGGCTGGAGTTCGACAAGGCCATCGCCACCCCCGACATGATGGGGAACGTCGGAAAGCTCGGGAAGGTCTTGGGCCCGCGAGGGCTCATGCCAAACCCGAAGACGGGCACCGTCACGTTCGAAGTGGCCAAGGCAATCAGCGATATCCGCAAAGGTCGCGTGGAATTCAAGATTGAAAAAGCCGGCATCGTTCACGTACGCATCGGGAAGGTCTCATTCGAGGCGAACAAACTTCGCGAAAATGGGGCAATGCTATTGGATTCGGTCATGAAGGCCAAGCCTGCTTCCAGCAAGGGGCGCTATCTGAAATCCGTGACCGTGACCTCCACGATGGGGCCGGGGATTCCCTTGGACGCCGTGGCGTTGGGCAAGGCCAGCGAATGATGATTACGACGAGGGGAGCCCGTTATGCGTAAAGACCTGAAGGGGCAGGCGGTCGCCGAGCTCCATGAGAAATTCGGCCGGGCGAGGGTAGCGGTCCTCACAGAGACCGTGGGCCTCAACGGTAACGAGGTCACCGAATTGCGCCGCCTGCTTCGGGGGGTCAAAGCTGAACTCAAGGTGGTGAAGAATACCCTTGCCGTTCTCGCCTCCGAGGGTACACCCATGGCGGGCGTGAAGGAGCATTTTAAAGGCGCGTTGTCGGTGGCGATCGGGTATGACGATCCAGCCCTGCCGGCGAAAATTCTCCGCGACTTCATCGCGAAAGAGAAACGCGACAAGAAGATGCGGATCACCGTCGGGATGGTGGAGGGAAACGTCTTCGACGCCGCACGCATCAAAGCGGTCGCCGAATTACCCTCGCGACAGGTCCTGCTGTCACAATTACTCGGAGGCATGCAGGGGCCGCTTAGCGGCCTGGTCGGCACATTAAACGGCATTCTCGGCAATTTCGTTGGAGTATTGATCGCGATTAAGGATAAACCCAAGGAGGGTGTGATGGCAGAAGCGACGGCGACGAAGCTCACCAAAGACGACTTCATTAAGATGATCGAGGGCATGACGGTCCTGGAGCTGGACGATTATGTCAAAGCCCTGCAAGACCGCTTCGGTGTCACGGCTGCGGCGCCGGTCGCGGCTGGTTCAGCGGGCGGCGCCGGTGGGGGAGCCGCGGCTCCTGCGGAAGAAAAGACAGCCTTCGATGTGATTCTTATCGTGGAAGGCGCGCCGAAGCCGGTGAAGACAGGGCTCACCAAGGAAGAAGCCGACACGGTTAAGAAAAAGCTGGAAGAGCAGGGCGCGAAGGTCGAGATAAAGTAAGGGTCATCCACCGACGGCTTTTCATATGTGGGGGGAAGAATGCCCGAATTTATTGGCAGCAGCAGTCTGATCGAACGCAAGGACTTTTCCAAAATTCCGCGGAACATTGAGGTTCCAGACCTCATCGAGATTCAAAAGCGGTCCTACGACCACTTTCTGCAGATGGACGCTGAGCCGGATCGCCGCGAGGACAAGGGACTGCAAGCGGCGCTCACCAGTGTGTTTCCCATCGCCGACTATAACAACACGGCGGTGCTGGAGTTCGTCAATTACAGCCTGGGAACGCCTAAGTACGATGTGCGGGAATGCGCCGAGCAGGGCATGAGTTACGGCGCCCCGCTGAAGATCCGCGTCAGATTAGTCGTCTTGGATCGCGAGGACAAGTCTCCGAGCAAGAAGGTACTCGACGTGCGCGAGCAGGAGGTGTACGTCGGCGAGTTACCTTTGATGACCGACCGAGGGACGTTCATCATCAATGGGACGGAGCGTGTGGTGGTGAGCCAGTTGCATCGCTCGCCCGGCGCATTCTTCACGCACGACAAAGGCCGTACCCATGCCAGCGGGAAAATTCTGTATTCCGCCCGAATTATCCCCTACCGCGGATCCTGGCTCGACTTCGAGTTCGACGTGCGCGATATCATCTATGTCAGAATCGACCGGCGTCGCAAGATGCCTGCCACGATCCTCCTCAAGGCGTTTGGCTACAGCACAGATGATCTTCTCCGCATGTACTACCCGGTCGAGGAGATCCTGATCCAGAAAGGGAAGCTGTGGCGGAAATTGGATGCCGAAATTCATGCCGGCCTGCGGGTACCCTACGACCTCAGTGAAAAAGGCACCCGCGAACCCATTGCGCGGGAAGGTTCGAAGCTGACCAAGGCCATGATCGCCCGATTGAAATCGGCGGGTCACAAAGAGATCGAGGTCAAGCCGGAAAGCATCATCGGCCGAACAATCCTGGTTGATCTCGTGGACCCGGGCACCAAAACAACCTTCCTCGAGAAAAATCAGCGGCTGACGAAAGAGGTCCTCGCAAAGGTGGCTGAGAGCAAGCTCGACTCGTTCAAAGTGGTGTACTGGGACAATCTGACCATCCCGTCGGTTATCGAGGACACGCTGGAAAGCGAGAAAACCAATTCCAAAGAAGAGGCCATGGTCGAGATCTACAAGCGACTGAGGCCAGGCGAGACCCCGTCCATTGAGACGGCCAAGACGCTCTTTGAGAATTTGTTCTTCAACTCGAAGCGCTACGATCTGTCGCCTGTCGGTCGCCTCAAGCTTAATAAGAAGCTTGGCCTTGATCTGCCGCTCGAGAAGCGGACCCTGACCGCCGAGGACATCATCGAGGTGGTGCGATACCTGGTCAATCTCAAGTCGGGCAAAGGTGATGTGGACGACATCGATCACCTCGGGAACCGTCGGGTCCGATCGGTCGGGGAACTGCTTGAGAACCAATTCCGGCTCGGGTTGGTCCGCATGGAACGGAGCATCCGAGAGCGGATGAACCTTTTGGACATGGAGGCGGTGCTTCCGCATGATTTAATCAATGCCAAGCCAGTGATCGCCGCGATTAAGGAGTTCTTTGGCAGCAGCCAGCTGTCCCAGTTTATGGACCAGACGAATCCCCTGGCTGAGATTACCCACAAACGGCGGCTATCGGCCCTGGGTCCTGGAGGACTCACTCGCGAGCGGGCCGGTTTCGAAGTGCGCGACGTCCACCCCTCGCATTACAGCCGTATCTGTCCGATCGAGACACCGGAAGGCCCCAATATCGGGCTCATCACGTCGCTTGCAACGTATGCACGCGTGAATGAGTTTGGGTTCATCGAGGCGCCCTACCAAAAGGTACACCGAGCGAAAGTGACGGCGGACATCGAGTATCTCTCAGCCATTGACGGCGAACGTTACCATATCGCCCAGGCGAATTCTGAAATCGACGAACACAACCGATTGAGTGCCGATCAGGTCTCGTCCCGGTACGGCGGGGATTTCGTAATGGTCCCGCCGGACAAAGTCGAATATATGGACTTGTCGCCGAAGCAAGTCGTGAGCGTCGCCACCGCTCTGATTCCGTTTTTGGAGCATGATGATGCGAACCGGGCCCTAATGGGCTCGAACATGCAGCGCCAAGCCGTCCCCCTGATCCAGACCGAGGCTCCCCTGGTGGGGACGGGGATGGAGACCATCGTGGCACGGGATTCCGGATACGTGATCCTGGCCCAGCGGGCAGGCGCCGTGGAGAGCGTGGATGCCACCCGGATCGTCGTCAAGACCGACCTCAAGCGAAAAGAGCCGGGCAGCAAAAAACACGAGATCTGTCTCGATACCTACGATCTCGTGAAATTTAAACGATCCAATCAAAACACCAGTATCACGCAAAAGCCGGTTGTTTCTGTCGGCCAACAAGTAAAGCGTGGCCAGGTCTTGGCGGACGGGCCGGCGATTGACCGGGGCGATCTGGCTCTCGGACGGAACATTCTTGTCGCGTTCATGCCGTGGGGCGGCTACAACTTTGAAGACGCAATTCTGCTCAGCGAGCGGCTGGTGCGGGAGGACGTGTTTACCTCGATTCACATTGAAGAGTTTGAAGTCGAGGCCCGCGACACCAAACTAGGCAAAGAGGACATCACGCGCGATATTCCGAACGTCGGCGAAGACGCACTACGCAACCTGGATGAGAGCGGTATCATCCGCATCGGAGCCGAAGTGAAACAGGGCGATATCCTCGTCGGCAAGGTCACGCCGAAAGGTGAGACTCAGCTCACGCCCGAAGAGAAATTGCTCCGGGCGATCTTCGGCGAGAAGGCCGGCGACGTGAAGGATACCTCGCTGACGGTTCCCCCCGGGGTCGAAGGTATTGTGGTGGACGTGAAGATCTTCTCCCGGAAGGGATTGGATAAGGACGAGCGGTCCAAGAGTATCGAAAGCGACGATGTGCTAAGGATCCAGCGGGAACACCAGGACAGCCTTCGCATTGTCGATGAGGAGAAGAACAAGAAGATCCGCAAGCTGCTCTTGGGTAAAGTAGTCGCCCGGGACCTGATGGATGGGGATTCCGGCGAGATCATTTTGAAGCGGAAGGGGCGGATCACCCCGGAAATCCTCAAGAAGCTGAGCGACGAGGAGATTCGGCGCATTATTCTCAGCGATACTGAGGATCAAGGCGAAATTGAGGAGACCGAGCGCACTGCGAAGGAGCAAGCGGAAATCTTGCAGACGCTCTACGACGAGAAGGTCGGGCGGTTGCGGCGAGGCGACGAGTTGCCGCCCGGCGTCATCAAGCTCGTGAAGGTCTACATCGCGATGAAGCGAAAGATTTCGGTGGGCGATAAGATGGCCGGACGCCATGGCAATAAAGGCGTTGTCTCCCGGATCATGCCGGAAGAAGACATGCCCTATCTACCGGACGGAACACCTGTGGAGGTCGTCCTTAATCCGTTGGGGGTGCCGTCACGCATGAATGTCGGGCAGATCCTCGAGACGCATCTGGGCTGGGCCGCCAAAGCCCTCGGTCTCTGGGTGTCGAGTCCGGTCTTCGAAGGCGCGTCCGAGAGTGAGATCAAGGCACTCTTGAAAAAGGCCAAACTCCCCGAATCTGGACAAAGCCTCCTGTATGACGGACGGACCGGCGAGGGGTTCAAAAGCCCTGTCACGGTTGGCTATATGTACATGATGAAACTTCACCACCTGGTGGACGACAAGATCCACGCGCGTTCCATCGGACCGTACTCGTTGGTGACACAGCAACCGCTTAGCGGAAAGGCTCAGTTCGGTGGGCAGCGCCTGGGAGAAATGGAAGTGTGGGCGTTGCAGGCCTATGGCGCGGCCTCGACGCTTCAGGAATTTCTGACGGTGAAATCGGACGATGTGCCCGGTCGCTCGCGCATGTATGAGGCGATCGTCAAGGGAGAAAATTTTCTCGAGCCCGGCTTGCCGGAATCCTTTAACGTCTTGGTCAAGGAACTCCAGAGCCTCGGACTCGATGTGGAGCTGAATAAGTCAAAAGTCTAAGAGACTGAAGATCTAAAACCATGCATTGCTCGAGAAAGAGAACTTATCCGGTCGGCCTGGTCAATCATAGGCCTTCCGGTCGAGCAAGCGTCGAAGACGCAGAATTAAGAAAACATCCCGTCGCGCAAATAATATAGGCGCTCCGGGTCGAACAAGTTCTGTATGGAGGTAGAAGATTGGACGGAATCACGACAGTGTTTGAGAAGCAGCCAGACGGCATGTCGTTTGATGCCATTCGCATCCGGTTGGCCTCTCCGGACAAGATCCGTTCCTGGTCATACGGGGAAGTGAAGAAGCCGGAGACCATTAACTATCGGTCATTCAAGCCTGAAAAGGACGGCCTGTTCTGCGCCAAAATCTTTGGTCCGACGAAGGACTGGGAGTGCAACTGCGGCAAGTACAAACGGATGAAGCACCGCGGCATTGTCTGCGATAAGTGCGGCGTGGAAGTGATTCAATCGAAGGTGCGACGTGAGCGCATGGGGCACATCGAGCTTGCGGCGCCCGTCGCACACATCTGGTATTTGAAAGGCCTGCCGAGCCGCATCGGCACGCTCCTGGACATGAGTCTTCGGCAGCTTGAGCGCATTCTCTATTTTGAAAGCTATGTGGTTCTCGAGCCGGGTACCACGGATCTCAAAGAGAAGGAGTTGATCACCGAAGAGCGATTCCGAGCGCTCATTCAGGAGCAGCCTTCAGGCTTCAAGGCTGGTATCGGCGCGGAGGTGATCCGTGAGCTCTTGCGTAAGATCGATCTCGAGGCCCTCTGGATCGAGCTTCACAAAAGGGTGAAGGATACGAACTCGCTAGCACAGAAGAAAAAGCACACGAAGCGCATGAAGGTGCTCGAGGCCTTCCGACGTTCGGGCAACAAGCCAGAATGGATGATCATGGATGTTATCCCGGTGCTGCCGCCCGAACTACGGCCGCTCGTGCCCTTAGATGGAGGCCGGTTCGCGACCTCCGATTTGAACGACCTCTATCGGCGGGTCATCAACCGGAACAATCGCCTGAAGCGCTTAATGGAATTGAAGGCACCGGGCGTCATCATCCGGAACGAAATGCGCATGCTGCAGGAAGCGGTGGACGCGCTGTTCGACAATGGACGGCGCGGGCGCGCGATTCGCGGTCCCAACAAGCGGCCGTTGAAATCGTTGAGCGATATGTTGAAGGGCAAGCAGGGCCGGTTTCGGCAGAATCTCCTGGGCAAACGGGTGGATTATTCCGGCCGCACGGTGATCGTGGTGGGTCCCGAACTGCGTCTTCATCAGTGCGGGCTTCCGAAGAAGATGGCCCTCGAGCTCTTCAAGCCGTTTATCTTCCATAAATTAGAAGAGCGTGGGGCGGCGACGACTATCAAGAGTGCTAAACGCCTGGTCGAAAACGAAAAGCCGGAAGTCTGGGATGTCCTGGACGAAGTGATTAAAGAACACCCGATCCTTCTGAATCGCGCGCCCACGCTGCACCGCCTCGGCATTCAAGCCTTCGATCCGATCCTGGTTGAAGGGAAGGCGATCCGGTTGCATCCTCTGGTCTGCGCGGCGTTTAACGCTGACTTCGACGGCGACCAGATGGCGGTACATGTGCCGCTCTCGATAGAAGCGCAAATCGAAGCGCGGGTGCTGATGATGTCGATCAACAACATCCTGTCGCCGGCCAGCGGCAAGCCGATTACGGTGCCTTCCCAAGATATGGTGCTGGGCTGCTACTGGCTGACGCGTGAGCAACACGGTGCCCTCGGGGAAGGAAAGATCTTCAGTTCGTCGGATGAGGTGCGAATGGCGTACGACGCCGGCAAGGTCTCCGAGCATGCGCGTATCAAGGTACGCGGCCTCACGCCCGTCCGGGAAACCGGCATGAACGAACACACCCTGCGAGATCCAGCACGCTGGAAACAGTACACGACCGTGGGTCGCGTGATCTTCGGAGAATTGCTGCCCCGCGGCGTGCCGTTCGAGGCAGTGAATCTCGTGATGACGAAGAAGGAGATCACCAAGCTCATTGACACTTGCTACCGGAAGGCCGGGCACCGCGAAACCGTCATGATGCTGGACCGCATCAAGGACCTCGGGTATTTCTACGCGACCCGCGCGGGGATCTCGATCTCCATTGACGACATGCATATCCCGACGAAGAAGGGCGAGCTCATCAAAAAAGCACAGCATGAGGTACTGGAAATTGAGCGACAGTACGGCGACGGCCTGATCACGAACGGCGAGCGCTATAACAAGGTGATCGATATCTGGGCGCACGTCGGCGAGCAGGTGGCAAACGAGATGATGAAGGAGCTGGGCGCCGAAGGCGGAGACAAGCACGGCTTCAACCCGATTTTCATGATGGCCGATTCGGGCGCGCGGGGCAGCTCGCAGCAGATCCGGCAGTTGGGCGGGATGCGCGGGCTGATGGCCAAGCCTTCCGGCGTTATCATCGAGACCCCTATTACCGCGAACTTCCGGGAGGGGCTGACAGTGCTTCAATACTTCATCTCGACGCACGGTGCCCGTAAAGGGTTGGCCGACACCGCTCTCAAGACCGCCAACTCGGGCTATCTGACACGCCGACTGGTGGATATCGCCCAGGATGTCATTGTGAGCGAGGAGGACTGCGGAACCACGGACGGGATCTATGTCACCGCCCTGGTCGAGGGTGGCGAGATCATCCAGCAAATGGGCGAGCGCATTTTGGGGCGTATCGCCGCCGATGATGTGCGGGATCCGGTGACCGGCGAATTAATCGTCGCGATTAATGAGGAGTTCACCGAGGAGCGCGTGATCACCGTCGTAGAGGCCGGCCTGGATCGGGTAAAGATTCGCTCGGTGCTGACCTGCGAATCCCGCCGAGGCGTCTGCGTGAAGTGTTATGGACGCGACCTGGCTCGTGGCAAGTTAGTGGAACGCGGAGAGCCGGTCGGCGTCATTGCTGCGCAGTCGATTGGAGAGCCCGGCACGCAGCTTACGATGCGCACCTTTCATATCGGAGGCACGGCCAGCAAGGTCGTGGAGCAGACGACGTTAGAAGCGAAACATGCCGGAACGGTGCAGTATTTGAGCTTTGATTCCAAGAAAAACACCGATCTGCCCAGCAATGCGATTGCCGTGAAGAATAAGGACGGCGACTGGGTGGTCATGAGCCGGAATGGGAAGATTGCCGTTATTGATGAATCGGGGCGCGAGCGCGAAAAGTATCCCATGGTCTACGGCGCGAGGATCAAGGTACGTAACGGCGAGTCTGTCAGCATCGGTCAGCGCATCGTGGAATGGGATCCCTATTCCTTGTTGATCCTGACGGAAGTGGGCGGCAAGATCGCGTTCGGGGATATCCAAGAAGGCGTGACGATGCGGGAGGAACTCGACGAGGTGACGGGGCTTTCTCGCAAAGTGATCATCGATCACCCCGGCGCCACATATCGTCCTCGCATTTCCATCAAGGACGAGTCCGGGAAGACCGCGGCACGCTACATCCTGCCGGTCGGCGCGCACATCTTCGTGGAAAAGAACCAGATCATGTTCGCCGGCGACGTCCTGGCGAAAATTCCACGGGAAACCACGAAGACCAAGGACATCACGGGCGGCCTGCCGCGCGTCGCCGAACTATTCGAGGCGCGAAAGCCAAAGGAACATGCCATTATCAACGAGATCGACGGCACTGTGGAATATGGCGGCTATGTGAAGGGCATGCGGAAAATCATCGTGCGAAACGACATGGGAGATGCAAAGGAATACCTGATTCCGAAAGGGAAGCACATCAATGTGCAGGAGGGTGATTGGGTCAAAGCAGGCGAGCCCCTCATGGACGGCTCGGCGAATCCCCACGACATCCTGGATATCAAGGGGCCCAAGGAGTTGCAGAAGTACCTGGTCGATGAAGTCCAGGAGGTCTATCGGCTGCAGGGGGTCACGATCAACGACAAGCACATCGAGATTATCGTGCGGCAGATGCTGCGCAAAGTGCGGGTTGAAGAACCCGGCGATACTGAATTCCTGTCCGGAAGCCAGGTGGACAAGTTTGTTTTTGGAGATGAGAACGACAAAGTGACCGGCGCCGGCGGGCGTCCGGCTGTCGGGAAGCCGGTGCTGCTCGGCATTACCCGCGCCGCCCTGACCACCGACAGCTTCATCTCGGCGGCGTCGTTCCAGGAGACGACGCGCGTCCTGACAGAGGCCGCGATCAATGGGAAGGTCGACAACCTGCTGGGACTCAAAGAAAATGTCATTGTCGGACGGCTGATTCCCGCGGGCACGGGTCTCTCCGATTATCGGGACACCTTCGTGATGATCGATAAGGAAGCGGAGTCCTTGCGGGAAACGGAAGCTGAACCAGCTGCCGCCCTCGTGGGCGAAACACCGGCGCCATGATTTTAGGAGAGACTCCCAAAGAAAGCCGATTTCGGGGGTTTGTCCTTGACTAATTGTCGGTGAATCTATATGATTTTTCGGTTTTGCAGGTATGTGAGGAGATTGACGGATGCCGACAATTAATCAACTGGTCGCGAAAGGCCGTAAGCTCTCAAAGTTCAAGACGAAGAGCCCGGCCTTGGCCGGATGTCCTCAAAAGCGAGGCGTCTGTATCCGCGTCTACACGACGACCCCGAAGAAACCAAATTCCGCGCTGCGCAAAGTCGCCCGCGTCCGTTTGACGAATGGAATGGAAGTGACCTCGTATATTCCGGGTGTCGGCCACAATCTTCAGGAGCACTCGATCGTGCTCGTGAGAGGCGGCCGGGTAAAGGATCTTCCCGGAGTTCGCTATCATCTTGTGCGTGGCGCTCTCGACGCCGTCGGAGTGCAAAATCGACGACAGGGCCGGTCGAAATACGGGGCGAAGCGCGCCAAGGCAGGCGCGGCCTAGTAATCGGGCGCGAACGTCCGACGGCGGGCAAGCAAGGTAAGGGAGTAATCAGTCATGTCCCGGCGACGCAGTATTCCTCCGCGAGAGGCCGCGGCCGATCCGCGGTTCCACGACAAGCTGATTGGGAAGTTTGTAAACTCGCTGATGCGGAAAGGCAAGAAGAGCACGGCCGAACGCATATGCTATGGAGCCTTCGAAGCGATCCGCACTCGCACGAATGATGACCCTTTGAAGGTGTTCCGGGCGGCGATGGAAAATGTCAAGCCGATGGTCGAAGTGAAATCCCGCCGCGTGGGTGGCGCGTCCTACCAGGTACCAGTGGAGATCCGCCCGGTTCGACGCATTGCGCTGGCATTCCGATGGCTGCGGGATTATGCCAAGGCCCGGGCCGGCAAGACCATGGTGGAGAAGCTCGCCGCTGAGTTGTTGGATGCGGCTAATAATACCGGGGCATCGGTGAAAAAACGTGAAGACGTCCATCGGATGGCCGAGGCGAATAAGGCCTTCGCCCATTACCGCTGGTAACTTGTAACGGAAGGAACCGAATACACGCCGCGCTGTGCGCATCGTAAGGCGGATGGCGAGTCGAGACCGTCCGTCCTCACCGCGACATAACTTCAAGATCGTTGCACAGGTCAAGGACTGGTGACGGTGGGCCCGCGGCAGAGTCGGGCTGGTGCGGGAATTGAGGGTGCAGGCGGGAGACTTGGCTGGACGGTTGCAATAAGACTCGAGGCGGGAGGGTGGAGAATACTTTATGGCGAAGGCGAAATACGAGCGCAAGAAGCCGCATGTGAATGTGGGGACGATCGGGCATGTGGACC
>WNFX01001468.1_pt1 | contig 24265 bp, 24 predicted proteins | sample 5400111 | NCBI WGS metagenome assembly WNFX01 (sample SAMN13153363, study PRJNA577476) | soil metagenome | isolation source: 40 cm soil or saprolite under grassland replicate 1 | place: USA:California | collected 2016-06-15
GGCCCGGCGGATCCAGCCGCGCACGGTGCCGCAGGGAACGGCGAGGTCCCGCGCGATGAGCCGGTGCCCGCGCCCTTGGGCGGCGGCGACCAGGGCCTGTCCGACCAGGTCGGCGGTGCAGGAGTGGCGCGGCAGCAGGCCAGCGTCGAGCACGACGTGGGTGACGGCACAGCCGGTGCACCGGGGCCGGTCCGGACGCACCGTCCGCACTGCGCCGCCCAGCTCGCGGATCGTGCGCTCGCGGGCCCGCCCCCAGGGCCGCAGGGCCTGGCCGCAGTCCGGGCAGCGCAGCTTGCGGCGGGCCAGCGCACACCTGGCCGCCGCTGTGTCGAAGACCTCGATCATCGTCCATCTCGCCAGACTGCGCCTGGCCGCCGTGTCCGGGAAGGGGGCAACTGGTGTTGCAGCCTGGCACCGGGCAGCGGTTCGCGCAACCCGGACGCCCTGATCGCCGAGGACAAGGCACCGTTCCGACGCAGATGCCGCCATCCGCCCACCGGGCCGCAGGTCACAGCGGCCCGGGGCTATTATCGGCAGGGTGCCGCCGCCGACCAAGCCGCCTCGTCGACGTTCCCCATCGGCACGATAAGCGCCGCGAACAGGCCAACCCGGTAGGCACCCTCCGCGCCGTTCAACACCCCGAGCAGGCCGACCGGGACGCGGCCGTCCGGGACCGGCTGGCCGCCCACCTGCAGGGCCTGATCGACGGCTCGGATGCCTGGACCCAGCGCAAGCGCGACGAGCTGGCCGGGAGCCTGTGGGACAAGCCAGGGCTCCGCCGCTTCTTGCGCCGCACCGAGACCGGGCTGCTGCGCATCGACCGGGCCGCCGTCGCGCGGGAAGCCCACCTGGACGGCAAGTGGCTGCTGCGCACCAACGATGAGACTCTCACCCCCGCCGACCTCGCCGCCGCCTACAAGCAGCTCATCGCTGTCGAACGCGGCTGGCGGGACATGAAAGGCGCGCTGCGGCTCAGGCCCGTCTACCACTACCGCGAAGACCGCATCCACGCTCACGTCCAGCTGTGCTGGCTGGCGCTGCTGCTGATCCGGGTCATCGAGGTCGCGGCCTGCGACACCTGGCGCAACATCCGCAGTGAGCTCGACCGCATGCACCTGGTCACCCTCGCCACCCCAGACGGGCAGGTCGCCCAGCGCTCGGTCACCACCCCCGGCCAGCAGGCCATCCTGCAGGCGCTGACGCTGACCGGTCCGCCGCTGTTCTTCGACTTCACCACCCAGGCTGGCACCGGGCCCTGACGCCGCCCCGGCCAGCCACGCCTGTAGTAACACGCCACAATCAAACTACCGCTGCGTTCTACCAGGTCACACCACAAATTTCCTTGATCGTCTGCCTACCAGCCGCGGAAGTCCGGTCTACGGCCAGGCCGCCGAGCTGCCCGCCGACGCGATCGGCCCAAAGATGGCCCGGCTGCGCCGCGAGCACCACCGGATGCTCGGCAACGGTTACTGCACCCGGCCCGCCGAGCTGGACTGCACCTTCGAAGCCATCTGCGAGACCTGCACGTTCTTCCAGACCGGCATCGAGTTCCGCCCCACCCTGCAAGCCGAGCACGACGACGCGGTCACCAGGCACCAGGACCACCGCAGGCAGCTGTTCGCCTCGCTGCTCGCCCGCATCGACCAGGACGCCTCATGAACCATCCGGCCCTGCACCTCACCCGGCCCGCCCGGCCAGCTACCCGCCCCGCGCACCAGCGACGACAGCTTCGAGATCCTCAGCCAGGCGACCGGCAGCCTCACCCAGTTCCGCACCGCCCACTGGCTCGGCGACTCCGCCGTCCACCTGCAATGCCTGGCCAGCCTCATCGCCCAGGCCGAACAGCTCCTGCCCCAGGCCGTCCACGAGGCCCGCGACCAGGAACTCACCTGGACCCAGATCGGCGAGCTCCTCAACACCACCGCCGCCACCGCTTGACGCCGCTACCGGAACACAACATGATCAACTTGACAAGGATCACCGGCATAATGCCGATGAGAGTGTGATCTGCTGAGCTGATAAAGGCGCACAAATGGGTGCGAAGCATTCGAACCTAGACGCGATCGTACGTTGACATAATCCCCATCCAGGAAGGCCGCTATTGCGAAGGACCAATGGCCCTGCCGGATCCACCAGCGCGGCCTGTAACGTGGCTTTGCTCAAAGGGGATTTCATGAGGCGTTCCACTATGGCCGTATTGGTGGCCGGCGGCCTGCTCGCACTTGGGGCCTGCGGATCGAAGGGCGTGTCGCCATCGGCTGCGACGGCGAACCCGGCAGCCACGGCGACACCGTCCATGGCTGCGAGCGCGACGACAGAAGCTACGCCAGCGGTCGAGAACCACATCATCACCAAGACCCGCGCGATCCCGTTTACGACCAGGACAGTGAACGATCCCACCCTTACTAACGGCACGACCAAGGTGAGGAGCCGGGGCATCGCAGGAGTCAAGACCCTCACCTACGAAGTGACGCTTACCAACGGCGTGCAGACAGCCAAGAGGCTGATACGTGAGGTGGTCACCAGGGCGGCGGTCACACGCGTCGTCGCGGTGGGCACAAAGACGCCTTCACAATGCGACCCGAACTACACCGGCGCGTGCGTGCCGATCGCTAGCGATGTCGATTGCGCCGGCGGGAGCGGCGACGGCCCAGCCTACGTGCAAGGTCCCGTTCGAGTAGTCGGCACAGATATCTACGGCTTGGACCGCGACGGCGACGGTATCGGCTGCGACAGTTGATCTCGTGAATACAGGCGCTTGCAACAAGAGTGACGTTCGCAGAATTCATGTGCGAGCATTACCACTGGAGTCTCCCGTGGGTGATACGAGCAGCATTGGCGCACTGTTCTGCCGCATTCCGCGTGCGGGGCGCGGGCAGCGATGGACCGCTCATCGCCCGGCATGTCGCCGGGTTGATCCGCGCCGAACACACGCCGCGCGGCGACGGTCACGCCGGTCTCCTCCTGCATCTCCCGCACGGCCGCGTCCTCAAATGTCTCGCCCGGCTCAATCTCGCCCGCGGGAAACTGCCACAACAGGGATGCCTCGGCCACGTGGCGCCTCACGATCAACATGCGGCCGTCCTGCACGATGACGGCGGCGATAGGCGGCCGGTCAGCGGGTGCCTGCTTGCTCACGGGCCCGCCCCGATCCACGTCGGCACGACAAGCGGCATGCGCGAAGCCTACGGCTGGTCCGCAGCGCGCCGCCGAACCGCCATATGTAACGCCCGTACGGTTGGGTCGGCGTGAACCTGGCTATCGCGATCATCGCGGTGGTTTGCCACGGTCGCCGCAGCAGGCGCGGTGCGCCGTGAACTGCCGGCGGCCTTGAGGCGCGGAGGCATACGACCCCGCGGGGTGGCGGTAGCCGCAACCGCTTCGGCGCCGTCGCGCGTTTAGCATCCACCGAGTGTCTCCGTGCGTCGCTCGTGGTCCCTGCTTACGATCAGGGAAGCAACGAAAGGTGCCGCAATGGTGGAAGCCATGCAAGACGTGCTCGCTGTCTCGGACAAGCGTGCCGCGAAATTGGCCCGCATCACCATGCGCCAGTTGCGCTACTGGGAGCAGATCGGCCTGGTAGTCCCATCGGTGAGGCGCCAGCTCAGCACTCGCAACATCGTCCGGCTGTATAGCTTCCAGGATCTGCTTGAACTGCTGGTCGCAGCAGAACTCCGCCACCGGCCGGAGATCAGCTTGCAGCACATTCAGCGCGTGGTCGCTCACCTTCGCGAGCGGGAATTCGCCGCGCCACTGCGTGACCTGAAGTTCGCTACCCGGGGCAGCGAGATCTACTTCCAGTACCCCGATGGCAGCTGGTCAGGTGACCTGCGGCCCGATCAGCTGATTTACAGCCAGGTGCTTGCGCTCGACCTGGTAGGCGCGAGGATCGACGCGGTGAAGGAGCGTGACCCGAAGACGGCCGGGAAAGTCGTCAGACGCCGCGGCGTGCACGGCAGCCAGCCGATCTTCGCAGGGACCCGTATCCCCGTCGCCACAGTCCAGCGCTATCTTCAGGCTGGCTACGACACCAAGGCGATCATCGACGAATATCCGTCGTTGACCTCAGCGGATATCGAGACTGCCCGGCGGTACGCGGCGGCCTCCTGAGCGCGGGGCCGCGCCGTGCGGTTCTTCCTCGACCACGACGTCCCCGTCAGCGTGGGCAGGATGCTCCGCCGCAAAGGTCACTTTTGCTGGACAGCTGCGGACGCGGGGCTCGCCGCTGAGGGGCAGGACGACAACCTCACGATTTACGCGGCCGAGCACGACGCCGTCTTGGTGACGCTCGACCGGCGTTTCATCCAGCGGCGGCGCATGTATCCGATCGAACGGCACATCAGGTTGCGCTGCCTCGAGCCCGAAGCAGCCGAGGTGCTCGCTGAGCACCTCGGCGGGGTGCTGGAGTATCTCCAGCGCGATCACGTCACCATCACTGTGTCCCGGGCAGAGGTCAAAGCATTCAGCGACTGGGGTGAGCGCAGCTGACCACACGTCCTGATCGCTAACATGGCTCGCCGTGGGCAAGCGAGCCGCTGTCGCGTTCGCCGGACTGGCCTTGTTAGCCAGCGGCGCCCGGGGCGGTCACCCAGTTCGACGCCCTCGGGGACCCGTTCGCGATCGTGTCCGGACCTGGCGGCGCGCTTTGGTTCATCCAGCGCGCAGGTGAGCGCAGGTTTGGGACCTGGGGGGCCAGGCGTCTTCGCTGTTGTGCCACTCATCAATCCAGCCTCGACCATCGTAGTCGTTGTCGGGATAATAGCAGCTCACAGGAAGAATTCAAAGATCTGTTCTATCAGAGCGGAACGTATCGTGCCCGGACTACGGTCTTCTGATCCGTAGATCAGTGCAACCTATCCGGCCAGTGCGCGGGAATCCGTCGCCGCAGGTCAGGGTTCACCAGGTGTCCGATGAGAACGCTCTTGTCCGGTTCTGTCTTCGTAGTTTGTGAGACGATTGTGAGAGATCGACTCTAGCCAGCCTGGAGGTGGTCTTCAGCACCGTCCGGTGCCCGCAATCCGGTTGTTACGGGCGGCCATGGCTTGGCTGGCGAGGATGTCACGCAGCTCGTACGTGATGTCGTCTGGGTACCGGTCAAGAGTCGCTTCAAGATCGCATCGCTGGGCCGGGGTTGAGTATGCGGCCAGCTCGCGCTCTAGCTCAGAGCGCCGCTTGCTGGCCGCCTTTGAGCTGGCGGGGGTCAGCAGGGCGATCAGCAGGAACCAGGCTCCGGGGAAGAAAAGCACGCTGCCAACGCCGCTGCGCAGCATCACGCTGACCGCCGTGAGTACCCCCCCAGCCAGCAGGGGCCGCCAGCGGGTCCGCACGGCGCTGGCCAGCCGGATCAGGCCGATGACCGTGAGCAGCCCGCCCGTACGGATCCACCGGCGGATCCGCCTGGTGCGTGCGATCCGCGTGAACCCCGGGACACCGTACCGGCCGACCGGGCCGGCAGACGGGCTCCACACCACCAGGTTCCGCCGATGCGGTCGCAGCCTCATTGCAGCCTCCTGCACCCGGGGTGCCGCTCTGCGTGTCCTCAATGGTACGCTTTGCGCTCTTTAGGAGCGTGCCGCGCACGGGCTGGATACAGCTCGCAAAGGACGCCGGGCCTTCCGCTGCCCGCAGCCTCGTGCCCGTCTGTTCTGATACCCGGTGCCATCAGTCCGGACAGGGCAACAGGAACCTACCGGGTGTCCGCCTGGGGCACGCGGTGCTGATATCCCACGCTTGGCGCCTCGTCGGTCACCGGAGGCCCCCGGGAGATTACCGGCAGCTGCCCCGTTATCGAGGTCACCGTCGTTCCCTGAACTCATCGTTTCAATCGCCCGCGCGGTCATGCCAGGGTGCCTGGCCCCGCGAATTACTGCTTGTCTCCGTCTTGCTCGCAGGCGCCGAATCCTGGCGAGTGGACGTCGGGTCTAGGTTCGGCGAAGCCGATCGCGCAGCGACGCCCGCAGGGCGGCCTAGATGCGGCGGCCGGGAGCGGGATAATCGAGAGCGAGAAAGACGGCTGTGCGCTGTACGGCCTGCGTGACGTGTGGGCCACCTTGATCTGCGTGCCCTAGCGGGTGCGGCCCGGCGTGCGCCGGGCGGGCCTCCCCAAGGCTGAGCCCGGCGCTGACGCCGGGCCAGCGGCGCCGCGCAGCGCGCCGCCTTGATCAAAAAACGGCTAGATCCGGCAATGAGCGCCATCTGGTCCGTAGATACTGGACGGCCGTACTTCTCCCCTGCTCCTGGCCAGGTCGCCCCGCACTCCACCCCTTGACCCCCAGGACGGGGGAGTAGGCCTCTTTGCAGCTCAGCGGCGTTCAGCCTGTTCAACACGACGGGCGGCCACCTGCGTGTTGTTCGGCCGAATGCGTACCGTGTGGTCTCCAAGGTGGTCCCCAAGACGACCGTAGAGGCAAGTTGTGGCCTCCTGCTTAGGAGCTCGTCTTGGGCCTCGCCAGCTACCTGGGCGCTGCCGAGGTCGGCGTGCATCTGGGTGAACTGTGAGCGGCCGTGGATGACCGTCGTTCCGCGGTGTATCTGACACATCGCGTATTGGCAGACTCCGAGATGCTGGATGCACGGCCATCGCGTCCCCCGCTTGCGACTTCCTTCGGGCCGCTCCTCATTGCAGAAGAGCCGCGTCTGCCCAGCGGCGTGCGGGGCACACGTTGTGCTTCACCGCGCAGGCCAGCGCGCCATACCCGGCCAGCCGTGGCACCTGGATGGTTCTTGGGCGGCTGATAACCGCACCGCTCATCTCGCTCACCTCTGTCTTGCCGTGCGCCTGGCACGCGTGCCAGGCACCGCCGGGCGGGATCCCGGCGGTGCCGTCTAAAGACGCCGCAGCGGCCCCGGTGATTGCATCGTTGGCCCGGCGACGGTTCCCGGTTACCGGGCGGCCCGGCCAGGTATGGCAAGCCATCCACCGTACCTGGATGCTTTTCCGCATCTGCTGCTGCTTCCCGAGGAAAGGCCATGACGGCCGCCGCGCGGGGAGAGATTGTCAGCGTGCCGACAATGGACGCCTGTCCCGCTCACCGTGGCGGGTCCGGCGCTGCCGGGCGCGCGGTGCGGCCGCCGTAGCGGCCGAAGAACTGGGCTGCAGCCTGCTGGATGGCCACCGGCCAGGTGGGGTAGGCGTGGGTGGCCTGGGCGACCCGGCCGGTGAACATGCCGGTGCGCATGGCCAGGACAGGCTCGTGGATCACCTCGGCGCGGCGGGCCACCAAGCGCATGACCAGCGTGACGCGCTCGCGGTAGAAGGCCTCGAACGTCACCGGGTCACAAGCGATCCGGCTGGAGCCTGCTCCGAACCCTTGACATGGTCATGGCTTGCCGGCGCCCGGCGCGGGCGCCGGGAACGCCACGACCCGCCCGCTGGGTGCCGAGGACTCGGGCCCGCCCCAGTTCTGGCCGACGACGAACAGGCGCGGATCCTCCTCCCGGCTGAGCGCGCAGGCGAAGGCGCCCCGGTCCAGGTCGACGGTGGCCAGCACCTCGCCGCCCTCGCGCACCCGCACGCAGTGCTGGTTGCCCACATCGGCGTACCAGACAGCGTTCTCCGCATCCATACAGATCCCGTCTGGGTGGTCGCCGGGCGTCTCCGCCCACGCCCGCCGGTTGCTGAGGCCGCCGTCCACGCCGATGTCGTATGCCGTGAGCCGGTTGGCGTACGACTCGGCAACGATCAGCGTCCCGCCGTCCGGCGCGATCGCCATCCCGTTCGGGAACGCGACGTCGCCGGCGACCTGGCGGACGTCACCCTCCGGCGTGACGAGTACGACGAGGCCGGGTGCGAACTCGCCGCCGGGGAAGTCGAAGCCGATGCTGTTGACGTAAGCGTTGCCCCGGCCGTCGACCACGATGTCGTTCCACGGCTTCCCCGAGATCCTGGACAGATCGGCATGCGGGACGAGCGACCCGTCGGGCTCACGGCTGAGCAGCCGTCGCTCCGCAGAGTCCACGATCAGCAGCCGCCCATCGGGTAGGAAGTCGATGCACATCGGGAACGACGGGACGGTCACGACCACCTCGTGGCTGCCGTCGTTGCTGAGCGCGATCACCTGGTTGGCGCCCCAGTCGGCGAACCAGAGTCGTCCGTCGTGCCAGCGCGGCGACTCGCCGAACACGACTCCTTCCATCAAAACTGCGGGAGCACTCACGTCGCGTCTCCTTCTCGTCCTTGGAAGGGTAGACCGGGCCGGGGCTCTCAACTCATCGCGGCCGGCAATGTGGCGGAGTCCTCGCAGGGCATCGATGCCGGGAAGAAGATCAAGGGCCGCAAACGCCACGTCGCCACAGACACGCTCGGCCTGCTCCTGGTCCTGCTGGTCACCGCGGCCAGCGTGCAGGACACCACAGGCGGCCGGGACGTGGTCAGCGAGCTGGCCGCCCGCCACCCGGGAGTGGCGAAGGCCTGGGTGGACAGTGGTTACCAGCGCGGCGTCATCGAACGGGGTGCCGCACACGGCATCGATGTTGAGGTCGTCAGCAAGGAGCCGGGCAGAAAGGGTTCGCCCCGTTACCGAACCCTGCTCGTTGGGCGTACCGGCGCGGTCAGCGCTCCCTGGCATCCGCATGGTCAGACGCCATTGGTGGCCATGGCTTCACGGTCTTAAGCCCTAGGTAAGCGCACCGGCCAGTGCTTTCCTCGGATCTTGACGGCACTCCTACGCCCAGGCCACCAGCCTTGACACGATATTGACGGGCCGCCAGCGAGGCGGGCCATCGCGTGCTTGCGGTTCAGGAGACCGGGCGAGCAGTGAACCAGGAACGGTCGTCGGTGAGCCACCGGTCGAGGCGCAGACCGGCCGAGGCGAGGTCGGCCGTCAGCTCTTGTTGGCCGATCTCGTAGGGGCTGAACGCGTGCGTCCACATCCGGTCCCCGACGCGGTACTCGACTACGACATCCACCCGCGGTCCCTGCCGGTGTGCTGAGCGGATGACCCGCCGGATGCCGCCGACCTCCCGTTCAGACGGCCCGGCCGTGTCGAACCAGCTGTGCGCGGTCTGCTGGATCACCACGAGGCCGCCGGGGCCGGTGTGCCCGCGGCAGGTCGCAAGGAACGCGCGGCGCTGGACGGGCTCGGTGTTAATCATGGTGCTGGCCAGCAGAACCGCGCCGAACGTGCGGTCCAGCCGCAGCGTCTCGATCTGCGCGCAGACCGTGGGCAGGTCAGGAACGCGGGCGAGCATCGCCTGGGACTCGTCCACACCGAGCACCGGGTGCCCGAGCTCGGCCAGTGGCCGAAGGAGCCGGCCCGTGCCGCAGCCCAATTCCAGAATCGACGCGGCCGCCGGCACGGCGGAATGCACGATCGGTGGTTCCCCCATAGGGGGCAGAAGTGCGTAAAACTCAACCGCGCAGCCGTCCGACGTGATCTCCCCTGGGCCGCTGCCTGCGGCCGCGTGACCGCCCACTCGCCGTCCTCCCTGTCGCCGCACGGGCGCCTGCCCCAGACTCTGGGCTGACCTTACCCACAGCAGGCGGCTGGCCGCACCGCGCCCGCGTGCTGGGGCACCCGGTCCGCGAGCCGCAGCCCCGCGGCGGAGCACGTCGACGACACGAGGACGAATCATGGTTGTAGCCGGGACGACATCAGGGTCGGCCAGCCTTATAGGTGATGGGCTACATTCAGCGACTGCCCGAGAGGATGGCCGTGGTCAACCACCTGCAAGCCGTTACCGCGCAGCGGATCGCACTGATCGCGCACGACAACAAGAAGCAGGACATGCTCGAGTGGGCCAGGTACAACAGTGACCTGCTCAGCAGGCACGAGCTTTTCGCCACCGCGACCACCGGCCGCATTCTGCAAGACCAGCTCGGGCTGTCGGTCACGTGCTTCAGGAGCGGCCCGCTCGGCGGCGATCAGCAGATCGGCGCCCGCATCGCCGAAGGTGAGATCGATCATTTGGTCTTCTTCTGGGATCCACTTGAGCCACAGCCGCACGACCCCGACGTGAAGGCGCTCCTGCGCGTGGCGGTGGTGTGCAACATCCCGGTGGCATGCAACAGGGCAACCGCGGATTTCGTAATCTCATCGCCGCTGATGGGTCGCGCTCACGAGCACGAGGATCCCGTCTCCGGCGAGCCGGAGCCCCGCGGCCGCGCTTGCGCACCTGCGGCGTAGCGCAGCCAATTCCTGCACCAGCGGCCAGTATTGGCCGCCTTCGACCACCATTTGCGCTGATCTTCGCCGTGCGGCAAGGTGCCTTGGCACGCCCCATCCAGCGCCAAGGCTCGTCGGCATTTCCGACGGATGTGCAGGTCAACCTTTATTTCTTGACTCTCCGAACAGGGGCACCGAGAATGACGAGCAATACACCGATCTCGGCGCCTGCACCGACCGGGCAGACAGGGACATGAATGGCTTGCCGGTGTAGACGCTCTGGGCTGACCGTGGGGAATGGCCCCTCAGCGCACGAGTCGATTAAGCCAGCAGGGTCCGGTATAGGCAGCAAAGCGCCGGCGGCCATGCGGCAGCTCACCGGGAACCACCAGCGGCTCCAGCAGGAACTCGCCGAGACCAAGGCCGCACTGGCCGCCGAACGCGGCAAAGTCAAACCCTGATGAAGATCGCCACCGAGCACCAATGATCCGGAGAGCTCGCAGCCGCTCTGCGAAGAGTGCCGCGACGGCAAGGCTCAATACCTCCAGACCTATGCTGCGCGCCTTGTTCGGGCGGCCTCGTGTCCCAAGAACATATGTGCGGCGATCACGGGCGAAGAAGCAGCGGGGGCGAATGGCCAAACGCCGATAGCTCAGACTGCGTGCAGCAGATGGCCCGGTTCGGTGAGTGAGGCCTCACGAGCGGCTTCGATGGCTGTGCGAATGCTGGCGCCGACCGCTCGTGCTACCGGCGGTGGGAAGGCGTTGCCTATCTGGCGGTAAGCCGCTGTCTTGCGTCCCGCGAACAGCCAGGTCGCTGGGAAGCCTTGGATAGCGGCCGCCATCTGCAGTGTCAGCCTCGGAATGTGGTCAATCGGGTCGGTTCGCTGCGGCGGCGCGTCGGCTAGGCCCTTGCCATCGACGTGTAGCTTGAGCCACGCATCGCGGGCCCGCGTTGGGCCAAGATCAGGTCCGCCATGCTTGCGGGAGCCCCCGACCAGTGTCGGGCCGATGCCGTTCGCCTTCCGTGCCCAGGCATCAGCGCCTTCCCAACCTTCTGCAGCCACGAGATTACGAAGGGCTTGTCCAACCGTCGGAGGCTTGATGGTGGCCGTTGGCCACTCGAAGTACCTGTAGGCGGATGGCTTCACAGCCACCAAGATGAAGCGTGGCCGCAGCTGCGGTACACCGAAGTCGCAGGCGTTCAGCACCTGCCAGCCGGTCTCGTAGCCAAGCCTGCGCAGCCGGTTCAGGACCTGATGGCGGTAACCCGCGAAACGGGCGGTCGACAGGCCGAAGACATTCTCGAGCATGACTGCCGTCGGCTCGCACTGCTCGACGAGACGGAGCGCCCGCGGGAACAAATCGCGCTCGTCGTCGGCGCCAAGCCGCTTGCCGGCGATCGAGAAGGGCGGGCAGGGGACGCCACCGGCCAGAAGATCAACACCGTGGTAAGTATCGGCGTTGAAGTGGTGAATGTCCCGTCTGATCACGTTCCAGCTGCGCCGGTTCCGCTGGAGCGTCTCACAGGCATCGAGGTCGATCTCAACGGCCGCTGCGTGGGCGAAGCCCGCCTGTTCTAGGCCAAGCGACTGGCCGCCCGCGCCAGCACAAATCTCCAGGCAAGTCAGCTCAGACACAGGAGTCTTTCTCGTGTTGGGAGCGAGCGCAACCAGGACGCGCGTCGAACATTCGTTCGATCGATAGCGTCACAGGTGTCTCGGCTGTTGCGAGCAGGCGCGCCGATCACGGCCTGACTTTAGCGGGCAAGCAACGCGAGGCGTAGGAGCGACGTGCCCTTGTGTGGCACACGCTCAACAGTGCCCGGTCGTACTCTCGTGACACACCGCCCCTGCTGCCGCGAGCCGGCGCGCGGCGCTCTGGTAACAGCATCCCAGCGAACGACGCGCCCACAGAGACGGCGGCAGGGCGGGTTCAGCCGTGGCCGACTTCCTGCGCCACGCGCTCCAGCCGGCTCCGATAGCTCTCCCACCAGGCCTGGTCACCCGGCGGCATGTTGTCGTTCCCTGCCCGCAGCCCGACGGCCCCGTCGATCAGCTCCCTGACGATGTCGGCGTGTCCGGCGTGCCGATTGGTCTCGGCGATCATGTGTACCAGGATCCGGTGCAGCGTCACCTCCCGCCGGTCGCCTGGCCACCACGGCACCTGGCCGATCGCGCTCAGCTCCAGCGTGTCGATCGTCGCATCCGAGTGCGTCCACGCCCGGTGGTACAGCCCGACGATCTGGTCGCGCGACTCATCGGCGGCAGCCCACATGTCCGCGTTGGGCTCGGCGCCCTCGGCGAACCAGGGCAACGGCTCGCCGGACGGCCTGCCGAAGGTGTCGCCGAAGTACCCGAGCTCGACGCTGGCGACATGTTTGATCAGCCCCAGCAGGTTGGTGCCGGTCGGCGTCAGCGGGCGGCGGATGTCGTACTCCGAAAGCCCTTCGAGCTTCCACAGCAGAGCCTCGCGGGCAGCCCGCAGGTAACGGTGGAGGTCCGCTTTCTGATCCGGCCCGGTCATGCCGAACAGTCTGCCACCCGGCACCGACGAGCCAGGGCCATCCTGCCAGCCAGGCCAGGAATGCGCCGCGCCAGACATGTCGCGGGTTCGGCGGTTCCCAACGATGCGCGACGCTGATACGACTGACTGTAATGCACCGATCTGCCCGGCTAGGGGCGCGTCATGGCCACCGTGGACTCGCCAGTGTTGTTCCCGTTTGCTGAAGACCTGTCCGCGGACAGCGCGCCTGAGCTGGCCAGGTTGCGTGCCGAGGCGCCGCTGGCGCGGGTCCGTTTACCGGACGGTCAACTGGCATGGCTGGCTATGCGGTACGCCGATGTCAAGCTCGTGTACAGCGATCCGCGGTTCAGCCGGGAGGCGGCGACCAGGCCCGGTGCCGCATCGGTCAGCCCGAGCACGTCGGTGCCGGGCATGCTCATCGGGCTCGACCCGCCCGAGCACACCCGGATCCGCCGGCTGGTGTCGCGGGCATTCTCCTGGCGAACCATCGACCAGAAGCGTCCGCGCATTCAGGAGATCGTCGACGGACTGCTGGACGACCTGCGAGACCATGGTTGCCCAGCCGACCTGGTCTCGCTGTTCAGCTATCCGCTCCCGCTGAGGGTCATCACCGAGATCCTCGGCGTCCCCTACAGCGACCGTGGCCAGTTCCAGCGGGTGGTAGCGGTGATCATGGCCGCGTCTGCCCACCCGGCCGAGGAGATCCACGCGGCCATGGACGAGCTAGTCGAATACCTCAGCCGGCTCATCGAGCGCAAGCGGGCCACCCCAACAGACGACCTGCTCAGCGCGCTGATCGCCGCTCGCGACGAGGGCGACAAGCTCTCCGAACAGGAGCTGCTCAACAACGCCCACCTCATTCTCGCCGCCGGCCACGACACCGCCGCCAACCAGCTGTCGAACTCGCTGGTGGCCCTGTTTCGCCACCCTGACCAGCTCGCGCTGCTGCGCAAGCGCCCCGAGCTGATCCCGAACGCCGTCGAGGTGCTGCTACGCCATGTGCAACTGGAGACCACCGGGCCCGTCCGCATCGCGCTGGAAGACGTCGAGCTGTCCGGCGTACTGGTCCGCGCCGGCGACGCCATCATCCCGTCCGGGCACATCGCCAACAGCGACCCGCAAACCTACCCCGACGGGCGCCAGCTTGACGTGACCCGGACCGACGTCGTCCCCCATCTGGCCTTCGGGCACGGACCGCATCACTGCGTGGGCGCCGCCCTGGCGCGGCTCGAGCTACAGATCGCGCTGGGCACCCTGCTCGCCCGCTTCCCCACGCTGCGCCTGGCCGTACCCGCCGACCAATTGCGCTGGCGCACCGGCATGCTCGTGCGCACGCTGGAAGAGCTCCCGGTCACCTGGTAACCGAAGGTCGCTCCGGATCAGGGCGCGGATCAGGGCGCGGGATCAGGGCGCGGGTCCCAGCGCGTGCGTGGGCAGCCGCCCGGTGACGGTGGTTCCGCGTCCGGGCTCGGACCGGACCTCGAGCCCGCCCCCGACGGCGGACAGCCGGTCGGCCATGGCTTGCAGTCCGATGCCGTAACCGGTGGGGTGGGCATCGAACCCGGCACCGTCGTCGGTGACCGAGAACTGCAGGCCTGGGCCACACAGGCGGACCACGGCCTGGGAGGCGCGGCCGTATTTCGCAACGTTTCGCAGCGCTTCCAGCACGCAGAAGTACACGGCCGCCTCAGCATCGCGTGAGTAACGCCCGATGCCGTCGGCTTCCACCACGACGGGCACCGGTTCCTTGCGCGCCTGCGCCTCCAGCGCAGCGGCCAGGCCAAGGTCGGCAAGCAGCGGCGGGTAGATGCCGCGGGCGAGATCGCGCAGATTCGCCACCGTGCCAGAAATCTCCGACCTGACCTCGCTCAGTAGCTGTTTCGCCCGCGGCTGGTCGTAATCCAGGTTTTGCCGCGCCTGCCGCAGCTTGGCGGCGAGATCCTCCAGCCGTTTCTGAGCACCGTCGTGGATGTCGCGCTCCAGGCGCCTGCGCTCCCGGTCCTCGGCGCTGACAAGCCGCTGGCCGGAGGCGCGCAGCTCCTCCAGCCTGGCCATGAGCTGCTCGGCGAGGCGCACGTTTCGCAGCACAAGCCCAGCCTGCGAGGCGAGGTGCGCGATCAGCTTGTCCTCGGTCGGGGTGAACGCCTCGCCGCGCTTCTTGACGACCGACAACGCGCCGAGCAGCTCGCCGTGATGCCGCACCGCGACGACGCGATCACTGCCGCCGGGCGCGGGGACGTCATCGCCGTCAAGCTGGATCGCAGCACGGGGCCCGGCGTCCGGCGGCCAGCAGGCAACGGCACGAAGCGCATCCCCGGACCGCAACCAGACATCCGTACGGGCCGCGCCGGTCGCCTCCGCCAAGATCCTCGCCATCCGCGGCAGCAGATCCTCGGTCGCCGGGGCGCTGCCCATGCGCTCAGACAACTCAGAAAGCGCGCCATAGGGCGTGGCCCGTTTGCCGTAAACAAGGCGGTTCGCGAACCGCTGCACGCGCTCGCGCACAGGCTGGAACGCGACCGCGATCACCGCCGTCGCGAGAATCGGCAACCCAAGGCCGGGCCTGCCCTGCGACCCTGCCAGCGCGCCGATCCCGACCACCACCAGCACGTACACCGCAGTGATGAACCCGGCAAGCGCCGCATACACCACCGTCTTGTTGATGACGACGTCGATGTCGTACAGGCGGTACTTCAGGATCGCGACGCCCGCGGCCGCCGGGATCAGCGGGACCACGATTTCAAATGCGGCGAGCGGATTGGTGAATTGCGAGTCGACCGCCACGGTCACCGCGGCGACGGCCGCCGCGTAGGCGAACCACTTGAGCTGAAGCCGCTCCTCCCCCTGGCAACGCCGCAGCCGGACGGCGACGGCCGCCGCGCCGGCCAGGAACACGACGCTGCCTAACCCGGTCGCTATGTCGAAAAGGCCCGCCAGATCGCGCGTAGGGACGAGCGTGACCGGATCGCGCAGGTGCGGGAAGTTGCTCGAGAAGTTGACGTCAGAGATCGCGGCGCAGGCAATTTGGATCAGTCCGGCGACGGCGGCGACCCAGACGACCGGCCACCATCGCCGCGAGGGTAGCCGTCCATCGGGAAACAGCAGCGGCGTCAGGAAGAAGAGCGGCCCTCCTATGCCGAGCACCACCGTGAGCGTCCAGCCTGCCCACGGCGCAGCCGGCAGCGTCGCAGCTGGCGCCCGCGCCGCGTAACTCTTCGCCACTACCGAGACCGCGGCGGTCGCGGCCACGGCGAGGAACAGCCAGCCGACCCGGTTCGGCGTCCGTACCGCGATGAGGGCGCCGACCACCCCGAACGCGAGCGTGGCCGGGACGAAGCCGGCTGGCGCCAAGCCCTCGCCGCCGGTCAGGCCCAGCGCCAGGGATGCGGCGAGCAGGGCGACGGTGAGGCCGAGGACCCCCCACGCCAGTCGCGCCGCGGTGGACGGCGTCACGGCACCTGCTCCAGCGCCCGCACGGGCAGCCGCCCGTTCACCGTGGTGCCGGCGCCGGGCTCGGACCGGATCTCCAGCGCTCCGCCGAACGCGGCCAGCCGGTCGGCCATGCCCTGCAGCCCAGTGCCGTTGCCCGCCGATCCCGCGTCGAACCCGGCGCCGTCGTCGGTGACCGAGAACTCAAGCTCGCCCTCCGCGGTGTCCAGGCGAACGGTCGCCCGGCTGGCGCCCGCGTACTTGGCGACGTTTTGCAGTGCCTCCAGGACGCAGAAGTACACGGCGGCTTCGGCGTCCTGGGGGTACCGGCCGCCGCCGTTGTCGTGAACCGTAACCGGGATCGGCGCCTTGCTCGCCTGCGCCCGCAGCGCCGCGGCCAGGCCCAGGTCGGCCAGCAGCCGCGGGTAGACGCCGCGGGCGAGATCCCGCAGATTCTCCGCCGCCTCCCGCGCGTCCGCCTGGACGTCGCTTACCAGCCCTTTCGTGGCTTCTAGGTCGGTGTCCACGGTCGTCTCGGCCAGCCGCACCATAACGGACAGCGCCACGAGTTGCTGTTGCGCGCCGTCATGGATATTGCGCTCCAGGCGGCGCCGCTCGTTATCGGCCGCGGCCACGATCCGTTTCCTTGACGCCCGCAGCTCGGCCATCCTGTCCGTCAGCTGACGGGTCAGCCCGGCGTTGCGCAGCGCCAGCCCCGCCTGCGCCGCGAGCTGACCGGCGAGCTTGCGCTCTGTGGGGGTGAGCGCTTCGCCTGCGCGCTTGGTGAGGGTGAGCGCGCCAAGCCGCTCCCCTCGGTGACGAACCTCGAACGCCATGGTGGCGCCGGGGAACGCCGGCAAACCGTCCGGCGGAAGGGTGACAGTCTCGCGCGGCCGTTCGGGATCTGTCTGATCATCCGCCGGATCGGCCGCCTCGAGCCGGAGCAGGTCGCCGGCCCGCAGCCAAACCTGCGTACGCACCGCTCCGGTCGCCTCGGCCAGCACCGTGGCAAGCTGCCGCGGCAGGCCCTCGCTCACGACGGCGGCGCCCAGCTGATCCGAGAAGGCTGCCAGAGCCTCATAGGGAGTGGCCCGCTTCCCGTAGACCAGACGGTTCGCCAAGCGCTGCACGCGCTCGCGGACTGGCTGGAACGCGACCGCGACGATCGCCGTCGCCGCGATCGACAGCCCGAGGTTCGCGTTGTTGTGCTGGCCGATGAGCGCCCCGATGCCGACCACGATCACGATGTACACGACGGTGATGAACGCGACAAGCAGCCCGAACACGACGGTCTTGTTAAAGATCACGTCGATGTCGTAAAGGCGCCGCCGAAGGATCGCGATCCCCATGGCGATCGGGACGCACGCGAGCGCCGCGCTGATAATCCCGTTCACGTAGTTAGTGAGGGCGTCGCTCTGCGGCACCGACATGAGAACCGTGCTGGCGACGATGGCCAGCACCACGATGAGCGCCGCATAAGCGAGCCACTCGATCTGCTTGCGCGCCAGGCCGTCGGACTTGCGGAACCGGACCACAAGTGAGATGCCGGCCAGTACGCCGCCGACAATGGTCAGGAGTACGGCCTCCTGCAGGGCGTTCAGCGCGTGGCCAAGGGCGCCTCCGGCTGCCAGCGGGTTCGCCGAATGGAGATCGGGCAGCCTGGCGGGCCCAAAGGTCTGCCCGATCGCGGAGAGCAGCCATCCCGAGCCGATCAGCCAGCCGACCCACCGCCATCTGCGCGACGCATACGAACCCGTTGGGAAGAGCAGCAGCGTCATGAGCCCGAGCGCGAGCCCCACGTTGTACAGCGGCTGCGTGGCCAGGTTGAGGGCAACGGCGTAGCCATGCGGGACTGCCATATTGCTGCTCGCGATCCCGCCAAGGACGTACCCGAGAGCGGCGCCCAGCAGCATCCAGCCGATCGGGTTGCGTGGCAGCCGCGACGCGACAAGCGCGCCGACCGATGCGAACGACAGGAGGAACAACGCGAACACGATGAGGATGAAGTATTGGCTCGGACCACCGCGGATGGCCGATGCGAACCCGAAACCGGGCACGAGGTGGATCAGGAACCCGCCAAGCACCAGAACCCAGAGACAGCTGGCGATCCACGTCGGCGCGCTTCCCCTGTGACCCCCCGTAGCGGTCATGCCCGCATTGTGTGCCCTCGGACCGAGACTGGAAAGGGTGGTGGCCGCAAACGGATCGGGAGCCTGCACTCCCACGCTTGTGTGGCCAGCACCACTTCAAGAGATGGGCTGCCCTATCCCGGGCTCGGTGCCTTAGCAGTGACGCCTATGCTGTCTGTACATGATTAGCTACTCTTAGTAGCTATGAGCTGGACCGCCGCAGCCGCTGTGCCAGCGGTATTGGCCGTTTTGAGCGTTTCGCCGGGCGGTCGCATCGCACACGTGACCGTTGACCCAGCCTCGCACCGGGGCACAGTTACCGGAGTTGCCGCCGCCTGCGTGGGTGTGCGGGGGGCCACTCCCGGGCCGGTCACCGTGTATGCGGAAAACCACCGCGGCATCGTCGCATACGAGACGGTCAGCAGTGGCAGCCGGTACCGCTTGTCGCTTCGGCCTGGCCGCTATGTGGTCGGCGAGTTCGGATCACCGATCGCGCCCAAACCGGTCCGTCTGCATCCCGGCGAAATCGTCACCGTGAACTTCCCGAACGTTTGCGGATAGTACTCCCGAGCAGTCGCGCGGGTGGCGGCGGCCGCGCGCCCCGCGCGGGCGGCGGCGGTGCGCACCCCGCAGGTGGCGGCGGTGCGTGCCGCGCGGCGATCAGGTTGCTACTCACAGCGCAAAACGTTGGCAGGCCGCGTACGCGCCGCTGCCCGCCCTGGGAGCGCCGCGATCAGGTTCGCGAGGGTCAACGCGCCGGGGACGGCGATGAATATCGTGGCGAGCGGGGCGACTGGCGCGGGCAGCACACCGAGTTGGGTGGCGAAGGCGTGCCATCCCCACCGGCCGAACGCGACGCCGACGGGAAGCCCAATGAGCAGCGCGACGGCCGCGATTGTCGTGGCCTGCCACGCGACGGTGCCGCGAACCTGGCGGCGTACGAACCCAAGTATCTGCAGGATCGCGAGGTCACGGCGCCTTCTTCGGATGGAGCTTGCGAGCGTGTGGGCAAGCGTCCCGACGGCAACAAGGGCGAGCAACCCGGAGAGCAGGACAGGCACGGTGGCGATGCGGGCCAAGCTGGCCACGTTCGCGGGCCGCTCGGCGCCGACGATGGTCGGGTTGGGGAGGCCGCTCGTGTCCTTGGCAACCGCGGCGAGCCCGGCGTCACGGCTGACACCCGGCGCGAAGCGAACGAGGAAGGGCCACGAGCCCGAAGGATCGGCAGCGCTCCGATCAATGCGCATAATGCCCGGCAGCCCAATGGCGGCGCCCTCCGCGGGCCTGGTCGCGAGGAAGGGGTTGGGCGGGACGATGGCGGTTCCAACGACTCGCATCCGTACCGGTCGAGTGCCCCCCTCGGCTTGGTCGGGTACGACCTCGACGGTTCGGCCGATCGCGGCGTGGGCGGCGCGCATCGTGGCGGCGCCAAGGGCGATCTCGTCGGCCGCCGCAGGCGCCGCTCCGGCCGTGATGAGAGGCCTGGCGGGTCCTGAACGGCCGAGCGCGAGCGCCATGACCTCGACGCCGGCGACGCGCACGCTGACGAAGCCGCCGCGGGTGTAGCCCGCGATCTTGGGATCAGCTCGCAGCGCCGCGGCGACTTTCGCTTGCTGACCATCGACAGCCACAAAGACGTCCCAGGTGAACCCGGATAGCCGGGGTGTGTCGAGCAGGTGGCCGAGGCTGGCGGCGAACACCAGCGAGGCGACGAGCGCAGCGACGCTGAGGACGGCGCCAAAGATCGCCGAGCGAACCGGGACCGCCGTCCGGCCTCGCCCGGGTTGCAGCGCCATCCGCACCCCGGCTGCCGCAGAGGGCGAGCGCCATGCCCGGGACAGCACGGATGTGAACGCGAATGACCGTCCCAGATCGGCCGCGGGGCGCCCCGCTTCCGTCATCGCGGTTCGCGCGGCGGTCCATGCGGGCACGGCGCAGGCCAGAATGGTCAGGCAGGGGACGCAGAGCACGCCGACGATGAGCGGCAGCGCGTCCACGGCGAATCCAGGGTTGGGTTCCGCGATCCTGGCCAGGCCGACCGGGGTGAGCGGCGACGCAAGCACGGCCAGCGGCGCGACGGCGCAGGCCGCCATCATGCCAATGACGGCGGCACGCGCGATCCCCAGCGCGACCAACTGGGCGCGGGACATGCCGAGCGCCCACAACGCCCGCAGGTCGGTCGACTCAAGGTAGGTCTGCTGCGCCAAGGTCTGCCCGAGGATGGCGAGCGCGGCAATCGCTATGAGGACACAAAGCGCCCACAACGCCTGGGACTCAAAGCGGATTGATTGCTGGATTCCAGCGGTCTGCACCCGCTGCACGAGGGGAATGTCGACGCTGCTCAAGCCCGCGGCGGCCAGGTGCCGCCGGAAGGCGCCGATGTCGGCCGCGCCACGGCGGAGCTTGATCATCAGCAAAGCGTCGGCCGGGGATGGCCGGATTCCGTTCGACCGGACCAAGGCCGGGGTGACGTAGAGGCCGCTGAGGGCGACGGCGCCAACGGCGGGGAACTCTCCCGGGGAGGCCACGACGCCAACGACGCGAACGGTGGCGAGCCTCGGGTGTGCGGCGCTCGGGTCGCCCACGATCAACCTGACGACGCTGCCCACCCGCAGGCCCTCACGGTCGGCGGTGGGGAAATCGATCATCGCTTCGCCGGGTGCCCTGAGGTCTGCCAGCCTGCCAGCGACGACCTTGAACCGGTTGAGCCTGAAGCCTGCCCGTCCAGCGAGGTCGGTGAAAGCGATGAGCTCCGGCGCCGGCGCCAGGCGCCCTGACGGCAGGATGGCGGCGAAACTCACCGCGTCGATTCGGGTCCATTGCGAGACCTCTGGCATCGTCGCTATCGAAGCCAGCGCCTTATCGCGATTGATGTTGTCTGGGGACCCGCCGGTCATCAGGTCGTAGCCGTCCTGGGCCTGGACGAATCTGGGGTAGGCCGTCTCGGTGCGCCGTGCGCCAGCGGCAGCGGCAACGGCCGCCGCGCCGGCCAGGCCGATGAGGAGCGCGAGACCCACCCATGACCGCCACCGGGACCGCGTCTCTGAGCGAAGTCGCATCCAGACCGCGCTCACATCAGCCCGCCTTTGCTCGAAAGCGTGCGCTCATTGTCTCGGCTAACGCCTGGCGCCGGGAATTAGGCCACCACTCCCTTCTCAGGTGGTGCTCGCCCCACCATGACCGGGTTCTCGCGCAGAGGCGCTCGACGATCTCGGCGGCCGCACGGTCAACGGCCGAGCGGCCCGGCCGGCCCATCGCCCTGCCGCCCGCACGTCTGCCGTCTGATCCCGCTGGCCGCGCCGTGACAGGCTCGCCTTTGATTTATCCCGAACGGCTCACGCGGCGTGGCGCACTTCCGCAAGCGCGTCTGCCAGCGGTGTGCCCGCCGAGGCGCGGCAGTCCAGCGCAGGCGCGACGTCGGCAGTCGCCACGCCGGGAGTCGCCACGTCGGCAGTCGACGCGAACCAGGCGGCAAGGTCATCCGTGGCGCTGGCAGTCGACTCAACCGACACCGCTTTCGCCCTGTACCGCGGCCAGGATGACGCCGTGTACATGCGGACGTTCCGTGACGGCGCCTGGACCGCGCAGACCAGCATCGGAGGAAAGATCACCGGCTCGCCCGCGGTCACGATCGCCGGCGCCTCAACCGTGGTGGTCGCGGCCCGCGGCGTCGACAATGCCCTGTGGGTGCGCATGATGAGCAATGGCGCCTGGGGCCCTGGCGCAGTTGGGGCGGCAGCATGTCCGCGTCACCCGCGATCGCCGGCGCGAGCAATGGCCGCATTGACGCGTTCAACCGTGGCGCCGCTGGCGCGTTGTGGACCAGGACCATGTGGTCCAATGGCGTGCTGACCCAATGGACCGGGCTTGGCGGCACCCTCGCCACAGCGCCCGCCGCGGTGGCCGGAGCGCCCGGCAGCATCGAGGTGTATGCCGCGGGCGCCGACCACGCCGTCTGGCGCGACCCGCTATCCGGCGGCGCCTGGTCAGGCTGGAGGTCGATCGGCGGCGCGACCTACAGCGCCCCGGCCGCCGCGTGGATTCCTGGCAGCGGCGTCACGTGGGTGTTCATCCGTGGCACCGACAACGCGCTGCGCGCCAACGTCGGCAGCATGGGCGCCTTCAGCGGCTGGCGAGCGCTGGGCGGTGTGCTGATCGACGGCCCAGCCGCCGCGCCGACACCGGCCGGCGGCATCGAGGTCGCGGTCCGGGGCATCGACAACGCCGTGTGGACCACCCTGTACAGGAGCGGGAGCTGGTCGCCGTTCGCCCGCGGCTGGGTTCCCGCGGCGCCCACGCCCCCGGCGGCCTCGCTGCTTGGCACTGACTGGACCCGCATCCCCACCAGCTCCAAAGTCGTGGCACTCACCTTCGACGCGGGCGCCAACGCCGCGGGGGTGCGCTCGATCGAGTCGAGACTGAGGACCAAGAAAGCCCTCGCGACGTTCTTCCTGACAGGCACCTGGGCACGGGACTTTCCCGCGCAGGCCAACGTGATCATTCAGGATGGCTTCCTGGTCGGAAACCACTCGATGACTCATCCGCACTTCACACAGCTCACCGACAGCCAGGTCGCCAGTCAGGTCCGCGACGCTCAGCAGGCGATCCTGCGGGCCAACGGCGCCGACGCCCGGCCGCTGTTTCGCTTCCCCTTCGGTGACGTGAACAGCCGGGTTCTCGGCGATGTCAACGGGCTGGGTTACGTGGCCGTCCGCTGGACCGTGGACTCGCTCGGCTGGGAAGGAACCTCCGGCGGGATGACAGTCCAGAAGGTCATCGACAGGGTGCTCGCCGCAGTGCAGCCAGGTGAGATCGTGCTCATGCATTTGGGCTCGAACCCAGATGACAACACCACGCTCGACGCCGACGCGCTACCGACGATCATCGACGGCATCCGCGCCCGCGGCTACGGCATGGTTACGCTGCGGGCGCTAACCGGCTGACCACGCCTGTGCTGGTCCCGCCTTTGCTGGGTCCCGCCTGTGCTGGTCCCGCCTATTGCCTGGTTCCCGCCGTGTTAGGTTCTGCCTGTCGGCCCGCATGACTGGCTGTCGCGCGCCTTGCGGCGTCTTCGAGTCCGGGGGAATCGGATGTTGAAGCGGTTACTTATCTGGGTCGTTGCCAACATCGATGTTGCGCTCGCTCTTGCGTTGTCGATAGTCGTCGGGATTCTGGGCTTGGCCGGCGCCGTCTCCCCGACCTGGGTCAGTAACGCCGCCGTCTTGACCCTTTCCGTCCTCGCCGTCGTCTTGTTGCAAGACCGGATCCGCAGCGAGTCGGCCGAGCGCGGGGTAAGGGACGAGGTCGCGAAGGCCAACCGCATGCTCGCTGACTTGCCTGCCACGCTCGCCGCAGAGTCGGCGGTGCGGATCGTGACCGGATCTGAGGTAGGCCACATCCTCGAAGCGGCCCGCGGTGAAACCGACCGCTGGATTTTCCGCGGGTCGACCGGAACATTCGTCCGTATTGTCACCATTCCAGAGTGCGTCGACAACGCCCGCAAAAACCGACGGTCGCTCCTGATACGGCTCGAAATACTGGACCCCACCGACTTAGAGTTGTGTGAGCGTTATACCCGCCTGTACCAGGCGCTCGCCGAGCACGCCAGCGGGCCCGAGAGCGCATGGACCACCGACGGAACGCGGATGGAACTGTTCGCCACCATCCTCGCGGCATCCTGGTACCAAGCCAGGTTCCAATTGGTGGATATCGACGTCGCATTGTCGGCGACGGTGTCCACCTTCCGGTGGGAGCTGTCGTCCAGCTCCCTCGTCATCACGCAGCGTGGCCCAAGGTTCCCCGGCCTTGTCGTGCGTAGCGGCCAGCTCTACTACGACTGCTGGAGCACTGAGCTGCGAACAAGCTTCCAGCAGGCGCGCCGCGTGCCGATGGAGCGTGCCCGCGACACGTCCTTGAGCGTTGAGCCGACCGTGGCGGAGGCGCGTGCGCTCTTCTCGAGCCTGGAAGTCGGACTCCCCAGTGAATATACCGACAGCAACGTCGCGGAGATAATCAGGAAGGCTCTTCACGACGAGAATCGCCCCGACGATCCTCGCGGTATCCGGTATTAGCAGCATCA
>WNFX01001470.1_pt1 | contig 24252 bp, 25 predicted proteins | sample 5400111 | NCBI WGS metagenome assembly WNFX01 (sample SAMN13153363, study PRJNA577476) | soil metagenome | isolation source: 40 cm soil or saprolite under grassland replicate 1 | place: USA:California | collected 2016-06-15
AGCGCGAAAGTGAGACGTCAGCTCGAGGAAGAACTTGCGCTCATCAGCAAGCTCGGGTTTCCCGGCTATTTTTTGATTGTCTGGGACATCGTCAATTTCTGTCGCGAGCACAACGTCATGGTGCAAGGCCGCGGCAGCGCCGCCAACAGTGCGGTTTGTTATTGTCTTGGGATCACGCCGGTCGATCCGGTCAGTAACAATTTGGTTTTCGAACGGTTTCTCAATGAGAGCCGCAAAGGCTGGCCCGATATCGATCTCGATCTTCCCAGCGGCGATCGCCGCGAGAGCGTCATCCAGGAAATTTATCGGCGTTATGGCAAACATGGCGCGGCCATGACCGCGAATGTAATCACTTATCGCGGACGGAGCGCCGCGCGTGAGATCGGTAAAGCGTTAAACTTTTCGCCGAGCATTCTCGATCGTTTTTCGCATCTTTTCGCCAACGGCGATTTCCCCCACACGCTCGATCTGCAATCGCAAATCGAGCAGGCGGGTTTGCCCAAAGCGCACCCGCGCATGCCCGCATTCATCAATTTATATCGGGCGATTTACGGATTGCCCCGGCATCTTGGCCAGCATTCCGGCGGCATGATCATTTGCCAGAACAAATTGAGCTCGTTCGTGCCGCTGGAAAATGCATCCATGCCTGGACGTGTGGTGGCGCAATGGGACAAGGACGATTGCGAAGACCTAGGCATCGTAAAAGTCGATTTGCTTGGACTCGGCATGATGTCGGTCATGCAGGACGCATTCGAATTATGCCGTGAACGCGGGCGACCTCTCGATCTTGCCCACATTCCGAAAGATGATGCCGCCACATTCGAGATGATGCAGAAAGCCGACACCATCGGTGTTTTTCAAATCGAGAGCCGCGCGCAAATGGCGACGCTGCCGCGAATGAAACCGAAATGTTTTTACGACGTCGTGATCGAAGTCGCGATTATTCGGCCGGGGCCGATCCAGGGCGACATGGTGCATCCGTATCTGGCGCGGCGGGCCGGCCGCGAGCCAGTCACGTATTTCGATCCGCGGCTCGAGCCGGTGCTTGGCCGCACACTCGGTGTTCCATTGTTTCAGGAACAAATGCTCAAGATCGCCATGATTATGGCCGATTTTTCGGGCAACGAAGCGGAGGAGCTGCGGCGCGCGCTTAGTTTCCATCGTTCCGAGGAGCGAATGCAAAAAGTAAGTGTGAAATTGCGCGAGGCGATGGAGAAAAAAAATGTTGCGCCGGACAAGATCGACAAAATCATTCAGTCGATTTCTTCGTTTGCGCTTTACGGATTTCCCGAATCCCACGCGATTAGTTTCGCGATCCTCGCCTACGGCAGCGCGTATTTGAAAGTGCATCGCGCGGCGGAGTTTTACGTGAGCCTGCTCAACAATCAGCCGATGGGTTTTTACACTCCCGCGACCATTGTGAAGGATGCGCGCCAGCATGGAATGAAAATTCAACCGGTCTGCGTGCAAAGATCGACATGGCGTTGCGCGGTTGTTTCCGATGATACCGTGCGCCTTGGATTTTGTGTGGTGAACGGCTTGCGCCAGGAGCGGGCTGAAGAACTGGTCAGGCAACGGCTCGCCACGGCGAGTCCGTCCCGTGGCGGACAAGATCGACAATTCGATTCGTTGGAAGATTTCAAGCAGCGCGTGCCGCTTTCGAAAGAAGAATTGCGCACGTTGGCGGCGCTCGGCGCGCTCAATTGTTTCGCCGATCATCGGCGCGCGGCGATGTGGGAAGTGGAGGAAACGTTGCACGACGATCTTCTAACACCCCCGAAAGTTGTAGAGGCGCTTGTGCCAAGCGCCTGTCGTTTGGATTTGGCGCTTGATACAGGCGCCGCTACAACATCTCCGCTGAAACGCATGACCATGCCGGAGCGCGTGCGCGCGGATTACGAAACGATGAATTTAACCACCGGGCCGCATCCGATGAAGTTATTACGGGAAAGTTTACCGAACGTTTGGCGCGCGGCCGATCTCGCCCAGGCAAAGCATGGATCGATTGTCCAGATTGGCGGGAATGTTATTTGCCGCCAGCGCCCCGGGACGGCGAAAGGTTTCGTTTTCATCAGCCTAGAAGACGAGACCGGAGTCGCAAATGCAATTGTCGATCCAAACTTGTTTGAGCGATTTCGTCTTTTAATTACCGAAGAAGCATTTCTCCTCATCGAAGGAGAAGTGCAAAACTCCGACCACGTTGTGTTAATCAAAACGCGCGATATTAAAGCGTTGCCGCATCACGAACAGCTCGTCGGCAGCGAGTCGCACGATTTTAGGTAGGAACATCTCTCCGGGATGCCCGTGGAATTTCTCTGCAACCGACCGCGGCGTTCAAAAAGTCGGACGCCTCGGAGAGGCGTCCCTACCTATTCGCCAGTGTGACGAACAGCTGGCTCTTTTGGCTCGGCTCGCTTTTCTGCCGATTTTTGATCGGACTCCATCCACTCGGTGTGAAAAACCCCGGGCTTGTCGAGGCGTTCGTAAGTGTGCGCGCCGAAGAAGTCGCGCTGCGCTTGCAACAAGTTGGAGGGTAAACGCGCCGAACGGTAACTATCGAAGTAAGCAAGCGACGCGGAAAAGGCCGGGACCGGGACGCCATGTTGAGTGGCGGTGGCAACGGCAACGCGCCAGTTGTCCTGCGTTTTGGCAATGATGTCGGTAAAATAGGAATCAAGCAGAAGATTATGCAGGTCTGAATCGCGTTGATAGGCTTCGACAATGCGATTCAAGAACTTGGCGCGAATGATGCAACCGCCGCGCCAAATCGTGGCGATGTCGCCGAAGTTCAAGTTCCATTTGTATTGATGGCTCGCGGCGCCGAGCAGTTCCATTCCCTGGGCGTAGGAAACAATCTTTGAAGCGTAGAGCGCGTTGCGCACGGCATCGATCAGTTGCTTGTGGTCGCCTTCAAATTTTTTCGGCTTGGGTTGCGGAAGAATTTTCGATGAGGCAACGCGCTCGTCCTTGCGCGAGGAGATGACACGCGCTTCCACCGCCGCGTTGATTGTCGAAATGACGACCGATTGCGCGATGGCGGATTGCAATGTCCACATGCCGGTTCCCTTTTGTCCGGCTTTGTCGAGGATAACATCGACGAGCGGCTTGCCGGTCTCGGGATCGATCTTGCGAAAAATTTGTGAGGTGATTTCGATGAGATAACTGTCGAGCTCGCCTTTGTTCCATTCAGTAAAAATTTCGGCGAGCTGCTTTGCATCCATGCCGATGACATCTTTCAAAATCGCGTAGGCTTCGCAGATGAGCTGCATGTCGCCGTACTCGATGCCGTTGTGCACCATTTTGACATAGTGTCCGGCGCCATCGGGGCCCATGTATCGGCAGCAAGGTTCGCCATCGACTTGCGCGGCGATCTTTCGAAAAATCGGCGCGATCATTTCCCAGGATTCGCGCGAGCCGCCGGGCATGAGCGATGGGCCTTTGAGCGCGCCTTCTTCGCCACCGGAAACGCCGCAGCCGACAAAATGAATCCCGTGCCCTTCCAAATCTTTGCAGCGACGTTGGGTGTCGGTGAAAAGAGAATTGCCGCCGTCGATGATGACGTCACCTTTTTCGAGCAGCGGAGCTAGCTGCCCGATTACGGCATCGACGGGCGCGCCCGCCTTCACCATGATCATCGCTTTGCGCGGTCGCTTCAGCGCGCCGACGAATTCTTCCATCGTGCGCGTAGGCTGGACATTTTTTCCTTTTCCGCGGGCCTCCGCGAATTTCTCAGTGACTTCTGTGGTGCGATTAAAAACGGCGACCGAAAATCCCTTCGATTCCATGTTGAGGACGAGGTTCTCGCCCATCACAGCCAGCCCGATCAGGCCAATATCACATTGATTCGCGGTCATTTTGAGGTCTCCTTTGCTTGAGCGGCGCACAAAGCGCGGTCTCATTGTAACTAGTGGCTGCAGCGCATGGCAAACTCACTTTGTGAAGTTTTATTGACCGAGGGCCCTTTGGCGCCCGCAGTGGAACAACCTTCCGCAGGAGCGGTTGTCAATTTTTGGGGTGTGGTCAGGGAACTCGAAGGAAAACGGGAAATTGAGGGAATCGACTATGAGGCGCATGAAGCGATGGCGACGCATCAATTGCTTTCGGTTGCGGATGAGGCCGTGAGTAAGTTCGCACTCGGGGCCGTGATCATTCGTCATCGCATCGGTTTCGTGGGCGTTGGCGAAGCATCTCTGTTTTTGCAAGTGAAAGCTAAGCATCGGCAGGCGGCTTTCGAGGCCAGCGTGTGGTTGGTCGATGAATTAAAAAGAAAAGTGCCGATTTGGAAGCACCCCAAATTCAAAATCGACCCGCCTCCGCCAAGGCTACGGCGTGGCAAGCAACGCGAACAAGCAAGCTTAATGCGCAAATGAATTGGGCCAATCGTCTCACGCTCAGCCGGTTGTTGTTAACTGTGCTCTTTGTCGCCGCGCTTAATTCGCAGTGGCAATATGGCCGCACTTGCGCGCTCCTCATTTTTCTCATTGCCGGCGCGACTGATTTTATCGATGGCGAGATCGCGCGTCGTTATGAATGGGTCACTAATTTCGGAAAATTGATGGACCCGCTGGTCGATAAGATCATGATGGCGGCCGCCTTTATATCCCTTGTCCCGCTCAAAGCCATTCCAGCTTGGGCGGCCACCACGGTGGTGGCACGCGATTTTCTCATCACTGGTTTGCGGATGATGGCCAGTTCGAAGGGCCACGTTTTGCCTGCGGAACGGCTCGGCAAACAAAAGACTTCCTGGCAAGTGGTGACAGTGATTTTTTTCCTGGCCTTGCTTTCAATGCACGAGCTGCGTTACGCGAATGAAGGATCGACATGGTGGTTTCACGCCTGGCATCAAGCGGGTCCAATCCTGGTCTGGATCACGGTGGCCCTGACGATTTATTCCGGCCTCTGTTACATGTGGCGGCATCGCGAGCTCATTGCGCCAGACCAATAGCTGAACGGCCTTTCCCCGCCAAAGGAACAGCGGGCAACGGGAATCGAACCCGCATGGCCAGCTTGGAAGGCTGGAACTTTACCATTAAGCTATGCCCGCGCGCCGAATTAAACTGCCGCGACCGCTCGCGGCTGCCAAGTCCTTTTTGAGACAGGATCACTCAAGTGCCGCGCAACTTGCTATTTCGTCTGGCGAGGTCTAGCTACTGAAATTATGAAAGTCACCGGATTTTTGTTTGTTCTCAGCATTTGTCTGCTTCTGCCGGCCCGCGCCGACCTGACTCTCGTTCAGAAGGTCGAAGGAACGGGCCAGGGCGGTGAAATGACTATTAAAATAAAAGGCGACAAAGCGCGCATCGATGCCTCGCCCAAAATGACCACCATCATCGATGGAAAAAGCGGGGAGATAACAAATGTGATGAACGATCAGAAAAAGATTCTTCGGATTTCAGCCGAAAAAATGAGGGCCGCCGCGGAAATGATCGGCAAGTTTAATGGGAAGAATGAAACTGTTGAAAAGGCAAAACTTATTCCGACCGGGAAGAAAGAAGCCATCGCCGGCTATGAAACCGAGCAATATGTTTATGAGGCGCCCGCGTTCAAGGCGACCTATTGGATTGCGTCCAAATATCCGGATGGCGCCGCCATTCTTAAACAATTGCAGTCGCTCAACTCGGAAGCGTGGAATCCAAAGCGCATCGGAATGCCGGATTACCGTGATTTCCCGGGTTTGCCGCTCAAAACCGTCGTGTCGGTGAGCGGAAGTGAAGTCACCACTACGCTGACCTCCATTAAACGGGATCCGTTAAACGATGCCGAATTCGCTGTTCCGGCAGATTTTCAAGAAGTGAAAATGCCGGATATGAACGCACTTTTACAAAACGAAAAGAAGCCGGGTGCGGAAGCTTCGCCAAAACCTTAATCGGGCGGCTCGGTCGCGTGCGTCCGTCTCTGTTGCTCGCCTCCAACTCTCCCCGCCGGCGTGAACTCCTGAGCGAAGCCGGTTTTGAATTTGCGATCATTGCGCCGGGTGCCGCGGAAAAGTCCGATGTCAATCTTACCGTGCGCGAGCTCACAGTCTTTAACGCGACCCGCAAAGCGCTCTCGATCGCACGCGCGCATTCGGAAGAAATCGTGCTCGCGGCCGATACGCTGGTTGCGCTCGACGAGCAAATCATCGGCAAACCCAAAAATGTCGATGAAGCAGCCGCGATGCTGCGTCGCTTAAGCGGACGCGCTCACGAGGTCTGTTCAGCCGTGTTCGTGTCTCATCTCACCAGCGCAAGATCGACAAGTCTGTATGAAGTCTCGCGGGTCTGGTTTCGTCATTTGAGCGATTCAGCAATTCGCGCTTACCTCGACAAAGTGAACCCGCTCGACAAGGCCGGCTCCTATGCCGCGCAGGGACATGGCGCCGAGATCATTGAAAAAATCGAAGGCTCTTACACGAATGTTGTCGGTCTACCCATGGAAAGAACCACTGCCGCGCTGGCCGAGTTCGGAGTTAAGCCGAAACCGGCCTAACGAATTTCGACCAACTCGGGTTTCTTTTCGACCCGTGTCTCCACCTTATCGCGCCGGAGCACGAGATATAAGAACCAAACGATGAAACAGTTCGCCAGGAGAATGAGCAGCGCCGCCAAGATCGGTCCATGCCCGGTTAGCCGATGCCAAAGATGTCGCACTTCCAACGGAATCAACGCCCCAGTGGCGATAATCATGAGCAGCTCAGCCCAACGTTTTTGCAGGTAAACACCGATTCCTTCCGTGAACAGCACCCCGCAGTAAAAAAGCGCCAGAAGTCCGGTAGCGCGTAACGCGCCGCCCGCCAGGACGTCTTGCAATCTGCTCAAAAGAAAATGGACCGCTTTGCTGTGGACGAGCAAAATTTCTTCATCCGCCCAATTCGAAATCGCGTCGAGCCAGCGGTCGCGTGCATTTAAGAAGAGGAGGGAGAAGCCCAAAATGAAAAGGAGAACGCCCTTCGCGATCTTGAAAAGGGCGATCAGCTTGAGATAGCGGACGCGGCGCGGCTCCCGCAGGATCGCAGGAACATGCGTCGGATCACTCATTGACGAACTCTTCGCCGAATTCGTTCACTCTGCAACGATCGGATTTTCGCGGCAACAGATTTCCAGTTTGTTTCCATCCGGATCTTCGAAAAAGAACGCGTAGTATCCGGGGCTGTAACCCGAGCAAACTTCGGGGCCTTCCAGATTTTGGCCGCCGATTTCCGTTACCAGTTTCGAAATGCGATCGACCTCTTCACGCGTGTCCGCCCAAAAAGCGATGCGGTTTTCGTTCGGTCGGTGTTGTCGATCTTCGGTGAAGCCAAAAAAATCGGCTGGCTTGTCTTTGCCAATCGAGTAAAAAGCGCCCCACGTTTCGTCCGAGCGATCGCAAGTAAATCCAAGCGCAGGCAAGAGCTCTTCGTAAAACTTCATTGCCCGCTGGAAATCTTTTACTCGCAAATCGATGTGGTCTAGACGTCGCGTTTTCATTTTAGGATTTTCGGTTCTGGCGGCGAATCATCAACTTCAATCCCGACCAGGTTTCATCGACCGCACAGACTTTTATGTCGACAAAGCCGAGGGGCAACGCGACCTCGCGAATGACGTCTTCGCTTATATCTGTCGCGACGCCGGACGATTTCTTTGCCCACGAGATCCAGAGTGTTCCCGAGTCGGCGATTTTCGTGCGAAGAGCGCGCAATTGTTTTTCCAGTTCGTCTCGGTGGATGGCGAAGAAGTGAATAAAATTCGAATTTGCGCGGACTTGACTCGTGAACTCCACGCCATTTCCGAGTTTGCCAAGTAATTTCCGGTAATTCGCCGGCGCATTGATCAGGACAACCGTGGCGCCGGGTTTAATCCCAAGTTTTTGAGCGAGCGGTGTTCCGGAATAGCCGGCCATACTTTTTCGGAGAGTAACGCGGGAAGCCAAGAGTGCAATCGCTTGCGAAAGATACGGAAATCCACTTTCATAGCGTCAGGTTCAAGCGTGCAAACAAAGATCGACAAGCACTTGCGGGCGAGTGTGCTGATCGCATTGTCGATCTTGGTGGCCGGTTGCAATGAACGACGCAACGCGGTTTCGGGCACGATTGAAGTGGATGAGGTCCACGTCGGCCCGCGCTCGGGCGGCCGAGTCGAGAAAATCTTTGCCCAAGAAGGCGATCGGCTCCGCGCTGGTCAACCAATTGTCGAGTTGGATGCGGCGGAACTGAAAGCGCGTCGCGATCTTGCCGTCGCACAGATCGATAGCGCCACTCACGATGCCGAGTCGCAAGTGGCCTTGCTGGAATTCCTGCGTGACGACGCCAAGCGCCAGCAGGACTTGCTAAAGCGCAAGGTAATTTCGCCCACTGACGCACAGAAAGCTGCTAGTTCGGGTACGGCGCAAGAAAAGATCGTCGCGGCCGCGCAGACACGCGTCATTCAGGCGCGCGCGCAATTGGCCGATATCGATGCGCAACTCGGCGAAATGCAAGTCGTCGCGCCAAGTGATTGCGTGCTCGAGGTTTTGAGCGTGAAGGTCGGCGACGTGTTACCGGCCAATCGCGAAGTGGCGACGCTGCTTTTGCCGCAACATCTCTGGATCCGCGTTTATGTGCCCGAGCCGTGGCTGGGTCTGATTAAGATTGGCGATCATGTCCGCGTTCGGGTTGATTCGTTTCGCGATAAAGATTTCGACGGCATCGTCGAGCAGATCAATCGTCAGGCCGAGTTCACTCCGCGCAATGTGCAAACGGTCGAAGACCGGATTCGGCAGGTTTTCGGCGTTAAAGTTCGTTTGCCAAGCAGCGAAGATCGATTGCGCGCGGGCATGGCGGCCGATGTTTATTTCTCAAACGTCTCTCATTAACAAGATCGACAATGGATGCGATGATCGAATGCGAAGGGTTGACCAAACGTTTTGGCACATTCACCGCGGTCGATCACGTTTCATTTTCCGTCGGGAAAGGTTCGATCTTCGGATTTCTCGGGCCGAATGGTTCCGGCAAATCAACTGTCATCCGGATGCTTTGCGGAATTCTGGAGCCGAGCGACGGAACCGCACGGATTGGTGGACACGATGTGGTGAACGACACGGAGTCGATCAAGGAAATGATCGGTTATATGTCGCAGAAATTTTCGCTCTACGATGAGCTCACGGTTGATGAGAATCTCACGTTCTCGGGGAAGCTTTACGGATTGCGCGGACGCGAGTTGACTCAACGCCGCGATGAGCTGATCGCGACCACGCATCTCGAGCCCTACATCGACAGGCGCGCGGCGTTGCTTTCCGGCGGCTGGCGACAGCGGCTGGCGATGGCGTGCTCACTCATGCACAAGCCGACGGTTTTATTTTTGGACGAACCGACGGCGGGGATCGATCCGGTGGCACGGCGCGAGCTGTGGGATTTGCTTTTCGAATTCGCCGGCGACGGTATGACATTGTTTGTGACGACGCATTACATGGACGAAGCGGAGCGGTGCGATCACGTCGGGTATATATATATGGCGAAGTTGATCGTGTGCGGTGAGCCGGATGAATTAAAGCAGATGCCGGAAGTAAGTCCGGCGGGAACGCGGCGGTTGGACGTGACCTGCGACCATGTCACGACGGCATTGCAAGCCGTACGGCAACTTAAAGGGGTGCGCAGCGCTACCGTGTTCGGGCAATCGATGCACTTGCTTGTCGATGAGAGCGTCAAACGCTCTGATATAGACGCGAAGCTGCATGGCGCCGGAATTTCGCACGCCGAAATTCATGAGATTGGCCCGTCACTCGAAGACGTTTTCGTGACGCTGAGCGAAAAACACGCAGGCGAACAGCAGAAGGCGGCATGAAACATAAACCTTTCCGCGGGCTGGGCGCGATTTTGTTCAAGGAATTCATCGTCGTCTGGCGGGATCCGATGACGTTGTTCTTCATGTTTTTTCCGCCGCTGGTGGAGATGATTGCGTTCGGCTACGCGCTTGATACCGACGTGAAACATATGGCGCTGATCATCTTCAATGAGGACCGCACGGCGGAAAGCCGCCAATTTATCGACCGCTTCGTCAACACTGAGACCTTCCGCGTGGTCGGCGAAGTCCAGAGTATCGATGCGATGGCTAGCGCAATTCGCAAAGGCCGTGCTTACGCGGGACTGGAAATTCCACCAAAGTTCACTCAAGACGTCCGCGCCGGTTATCCAGCGCAGGTGCAGTTACTGGTCGATGGATCAAACTCGACGACGGCACTGCAAGCGCTCAACACCGCCCTGGCCGTTGCGCTGACCCAGTCGATCGAGTCGCTTCTGCGTGAGACCGGCCGACATGGGGTACCGATCGAGATCCGGCCACAGATGCTTTACAACCCGACCATGCGCAGCCCGAACTTTTACATCCCTGGCGTGATCGGGATTGTTTTGCAAATCGGCACGACTTTTGCCACCGCCATGGCGGTCGTGCGCGAACGGGAAAAAGGGACGCTTGAGACCTTGCTCGTGAGTCCGTTGAGTCGCTGGGGTCTCATGCTGGGCAAAATCGTGCCGTATCTTTGCATCGGAATGACGATGGCCGTGATTCTCTTTCTGATCATGCGCTTTCTCTTTGGCGTGCCGATCAACGGCAGTGTCATCGCGATGATGTTTTCGACTCTGGTTTACGTTTTCGCCTTGCTCAGTCTCGGTTTGTTGGTCGCCACCAAAGCAGAGAACCAGATGCAGGCGCTGCAAATGTCGATGACCTTTATGTTGCCGAGTGTTTTCTTTTCCGGGTTCGTTTTCCCTCGCGAAACCATGCCGTGGATTTTCTACGCGCTTGGCACGCTGTTGCCCGCGACCTATTTTATTTCGCTCATGCGCGCGATCATCCTGCGCGGCGCGCATCTCTTCGAATACTGGCCGCACCTGGTCATCCTGATCATCATGTCGATCCTGCTCTTCTCCTTCTGCGCGCTTCTATTTCGCAAGAAGATTGGCTGAACAATTCATTGGTTCTCGCTTCGCGGCAATAACCAGTCGAGCGCTTTATATAAATCGGCTAAGGCGACGCCTTCGATGGGAGTGTTGTGGTTGGCCCCGCGCAACGCGATTACGCGCTTCTCGCCGGCGTAAGCGTCGACCACAAGATGCTGAAACCGGGTCGCGACTACTTCATCCTTTTCCGCGAGCAAAAAGATGGCTGGTTTATGAATCGTTTTGGCGTTGGCAACGCTGTCGAGGTCTTTTGGAATTTGCAGCGCGAGCGGACCCGCCAGCAGCCACAAATTCCACCAGCCAAATTGGCGCAGGATCATTTGCCGGAGCGCAGGCGGATTATGCAGAATCAATCCAGCCGCCGGCCGATGTGCTGCAACCTGAAGCGCAGCCGTCGTGCCGAGGCTCGCGCCAAAGACGACAATTGGGCGATTGTTCGCCTCGCTTTGCAGCGCGTCGAACGCGGTTAAGGCGGCCGGTCCGACGCGCGCGAGTTTCGCTGGGCCAGTGCTGCCACCGAATCCAGGATAATTCATTCCCCAGACTTCCATGGCCCGTTCATTCCAGGAATCGGCTTCGTCGCTGACCCAGCGCTCGGCGCGATCCGCGTTACCGTAAAAACGCAAGACGTAAACATCGGGACGGCCGTTTCGTTGTGCGAGCTGCGATCTTGCCGTCCATAATTCAAGCTGGCCATTTTCGAACGGAACGACTTTGCGAGCGGCTCCATGCGCGTTGATCGGTGCGGTGCTTGGGAAAAGAATCAAGTGATCGGGCAAACGCCCAAAAAGAATTGCCGCGAAATATAATCCGACTACAACGAACGCAACGCGGCTTCGGCGCATGACTTCTGTTTTGTGCAGCTGCAACGGTAGCCGTGTCGGCTGCTAACCAAAAACAAATGCGGGCGACAGGCCCGCCGCTACAATACTAGTCGCTCTCGTCTTTGAGCATCGATTTTAGCTGCTCGCGCAACTCAGTTGGATCTTTGTGGCCGTGCGCCGAAACCGCGTGCTGCACTGCGGCGTCGAGCACTTCTTGTTCGGTACCCGAAATTTTCAGAGTGCAGCCCTTGTCGCTCGGATAATCCCGACAATCGATCGATTTTCTGTTTTGTGTTGGCATCTTGAACCTCCTGTTGAATTTATCGCCCGCGACGGTTTTTTTGCAATGACGCTATTTGAGGGTCCAGTTAATTGTTCCTATTAGCTTCTTCCATTGGCTCCGCTCATTGTCCGACAGATCAGAGGCACGATGGTTTTGGGTCCACCGCAGGAAGGCTTTGGCCAGCCGGTACTTTGAAAAGTCACTGATCTCGCTCGCGAATATGTCGAGGATTGAACGTTCTCGTTGTGCCGTCGCCACCTCGGCCACGTCCCAGCCGAGGTCGTGCCGGGCAACGTCGACCAGAGTTTTTCTCAGCAGATCTTCAACGGACGGTTTTCCAACCGCGCCGCTGTAAACGTCTTTCGTTCGCAAGACGGCCTTGTTGCCAAGGGTGTGCACCAAGACGTTCTGATTGGCAGCCTGGTCTCCGGCCATATCGGAATCCAAGAGCGCCGCCACCTTCAGTTTATGCGCATGCAAAATCGTCGCCCAATAAACAATCTTGCCCGCGCCGCTCGCTGGTAAGAGCGCGATTTTCTCATTAAGATCGACAATGTGCGCGTCGCGGAGCAACTGAGCGACAGAGTCGACATACCAATAATCAGTCAGGCTTTCGAGGACGAGATTTCGGTGGCTCGTGAACAGGCTTTGGGCCAGATCGTAACCAAGCGCTTCCTGAAGAGGCAGGAGCGCTGCCGGATCCTGCGCCGTGGTGTTCGTCCGGACTTTTGTCCCAATCTGTCGATCGGTCATCTCGACTACGCGAACGAGATCAAGTTCATCCGGCCCAACCAGAAAGGGCGAATGAGTCGTGTAAAGCGTCTGATTGGATTCCGCCAGACGCGAGATTGTCGTCCGAAAATCGCGTTGTTTTAAACCATGAAGGCTCAGACCCGGCTCATCGAGCAGGAGAACGGCGTTTTTATGCTTGTCCGCCGCTTCCGCGAAAAAGACAACGAAGAAAGAAACCAGCCATTGAAAACCTTCCGAACGCTGATCCAGCTCGATCTCGACCCCAAGGTCGTCTTCGACCACAACTTTCAGATATTGACCATCAGCAACGATGCGCAACCGGTCCGCGTCCGCGCGTTTGGAATCCGGCATCCAAACGCGACGCAGCTCCTCGGTCAGACGAACGCTGGCAGCGTTGAGCTGATAAGATCGGCGATCGAGCTGGTCGCGATATTTTTGCAGCGCTTCGGTGTTACCGGGCTGCGGCTCAGCGACCTTGCCCAGATTGGAAAGCTCGCGCGCACTAAAACCAAGAAGCCGAAGCAGGCACTGATTTCCGTAGTCGTAGTATTCGTCGTCATCGACCAGATTTTTTTCGACCCGCTGGGCGAGATGCTCCAGATGAATAAGAGGCCGGACCCGAAAATAATCCCGGAAGCGAACGAACACAGGCACGCGCTGATGCAAAATTTTCAGCGTGCTGTAACGCCGCTCATCTGCATCCGTTGCCGCAATAAGCTGGTCGTACCTCTTTTCTTCGGTTTCGTTGCCTTCCTCAATGTAGGGGAAAATTCTTTCGAGTGAGACTTTCAACTCCGCTGCGCGAGTGCCCTTTATCTCATCTGCATCTGCCCAGTCCCGAGTCAAAGCCGAGAGCGGCACGCTCGGAGTCGGCGTCGCGAGAACTCCTTCGGCAGCAGGCGGAACGCGGGAATCGATGTGGGCGCACAATCTTGCCAGGTCCTTTTTGACATTGCCGAAGGTTGTCCGCGCTGGGCCTCCGCTCAGAGCATGCCAGGAACTATTGTCGGGTCTCCGGCCGTACAAGTAATCGCAATCCTGAAACTCTGGCGGGACGAGTTCCCTGTCTTGCGGCTCGAGCGCGAAGCGCGCCTCGACGATGGTTGTATCCTCGAGACGGACCTTGCCGCTGACGATGTCATTGAACTCGGAACGCGGGTAATCACGCAATGCGTCGAAATTGCAGACACCCTCCGCAGGAGGGTTAATTTTTTGAAGGGCCTCTAACAGCGCGGTCTTACCAGCCTCGTTTGGGCCCACCAAAACTGTCTTGGCCTCTTCGACGTCAAACCAGCCGCTGTCGCGAATACTGCGGTATTTTCTGATTCGTGCTTTTTTTAAGCGCATCGATTTGCTTTTGGCGGGCGTTTCACAAAGAGGAACCGCGCTGGATCCCGAGAGAAGCGATTACCCTTTCTTCAGTTCGGCCAAATCCTTGAGCACTTGCTCGCTGTGCTCGGCCGGTTTTACGCCGGTGTAAACCTTCGCAATCTCACCTTTCGGATTAATTAAAAATGTGTTTCGCGCCGCCATCTTCGCGCCCTGATATTCCATGGTCGACCCGTATTGCGCGGAGATTTTTGCATCCGGATCGGCCAGCAGCTTGAAATTGAGCCCTTCCTTCGTGCAAAAATCCTTATGCGATTGCGCGCTGTCCACACTCACACCGAGCACGACCGCACCGGCTTGCTCGTAATTCGCTAAGTCGCGTTGAAAGTTTTTCGCCTCCATTGTGCAGCCGCTCGTAAAATCTTTCGGGTAAAAATAAAGCACGACCCATTTGCCGCGATAATCTTTCAGGCGTACCTGGCTGCCATCGCCGGTGGTCAGGCTAAAATCAGGCGCGGATGTCCCCGCTGCCGGTTGCTTTTGTGTCTCAGCCGCTGGCATGACGGCCAATGTAACCAAGCTGAAGATTGCTGATAATAAGATTTTGTTCATGTTCGCCTTTCTATTCGCTGTCCAATTTATCAGCGTTCTTCCGCAGTCAAAAGAACTAAGATGAGCTCGCGAATCTGGACGATTGGGCACTCGACCCGCGAGATCAAAATCTTTATTTCGCTGCTCGAAGGAAATGGGATCAAGCTGGTCGCTGATGTTCGGAGACTGCCGGGCTCGAAGCGTTATCCCCAGTTTAATAGAGATGCGCTGGCCGCGTCATTAAACGAGCGCGGCATGGCTTACGAACATTTTCCGGAACTGGGCGGACGCCGAAAACCGAAACCGGATTCGCATAACACGTCCTGGCGCAATCCGTCTTTCCGTGGTTACGCCGATTACATGGAAACGGAAGAGTTTCGCAAAGCCGTGAAGCGACTTGTGGATCTTGCGAGGAGAATTGGACCGGTCGCGATCATGTGCGCGGAAGCGGTCTGGTGGCGTTGTCATCGCGCACTCATTGCCGATTATTTGAAGGCGCGTGGAGTCGAAGTAATTCATATTGTCGATCTTGCAAAGACCGAGGAACATCCTTTCACGTCCGCGGCGCAAATGGTGGACGGAGAGCTTAACTACGAGGCGAATGATTCGCTTCTTTCGCAAGCATGGCGATATTTGTTCTGAGATAAATTGGGTCGGCCGGGACTCGAACCCGGAACCAACGCCTTAAAAGGGCGCTGCTCTACCGATTGAGCTACCGACCCGCGGGCGAGAAAGTTTCTAATCCAGTTCAAACGGCGCTGCAAGATTTGTAGCGGTGCTTTATGAGTGTCGCAGCTGAGATTCGGCCGTCATAGACGGTCGCGACAGCGTCTTCAGGAGATCGCGCAGCGAATTTTTTTGTCGATCCAATTGAAAGATCGATAATCCGGCGGCGGTCGCCCCTTTCCAATCGCGCTCTGGATCGTCGCCCACGTGCAACGCTTCGTTCGGTTCGACGCCGAGAAGCTTCACTGCGCGCAGGTAAATGAGCGGATCAGGTTTGTCCGTGCCAATTTCGCTGGAAATGAAAATGCGCCGGAAAAATTTCGAGACGCCGAGTTGCTCCAAGATCATGCGCAGCCGTCCATCAAAATTCGAGATGACGGCAAGGCGGAAGCGCGGTTGCAACTTTTCCAGAACATCGACAACCTCGGGATAAAGCTCCCACACCCCGGCTTCGGCGAAATGTTCATAGGCGATCTCGAAGAAATTATCGCGATCGATTTCATCGAGTTCGGTCGCGACCTGATCGAGGACAAGATCGACAAATTCGTGCCACCAATCTTTATCGTCATTTTCACGCGGCCCTTCGATTGCAGCGCGCGCCGGCATCTGCTTCCAGGCGGAAAAGAACGCGCGATCGAACGCGGCCGGATCCAGTTTCAAACCGATTTCGCGTGCGACCAGCGCGTAATGATCGCCAACGCTTTTGGTCAGGTAAAAGAGCGTGCCGACCGCGTCGAAGAAAATCGCTTTGGTCATCGCAGACAAACGTTCAACGTTCAACGGTCAACGTCGAACGGAATCGGTAAGCAGAGCATCGGTCGAGCCGACGAGCCGCGCGGGTGGACAAGCTCACCTATTCGTTCGATTAATCCGCATGCTGCCGGTGGAGCACAACGACCCGATCAACGCAAAGATTCTTGCCGTTTCGGAGGACAAAATTGAAGGCTTCGTGCGCGAGCCGTTCGAGCAAATTGCGCGGAGCTCGGGTGTAGATGTCGATCTTGTGATGACTCGGATCGCGGCCATGCTCCGGGCCGGCACCATTCGTCGGGTCCGACAAACGTTGCTCGCAACCAATCTGGCTGACGGCGCGCTAGTCGCGTGGAAAGTTTCGGAAGACAAGATCGACAACGCGTTTGATTGGATGTTTCAGCGCGACCCATTTTCTGGTCATGTGGTCCTGCGTTCGACCGACGCGGTGACGGCCGGGTCGGATTACAAGCTTTGGACGACGTTGAAAGTGCCGCACGGGTTTTCGCTGAGGGAACATGCAGAGTTGCTCGCAAAAAAAGTTGGCGCCGAACATTTTCGGATCATGCCGGCCAAAGGAATCTTTACCCTCGGGGTAGGCCACGTTCGGCGCAAAACAATCGAGCCGGGGAGCAGGGCGAACGAACCGGCCAGGATGATCCCGGTGCAAGTGGTCGACCTGAGCGAAGCGGAGTGGGAAGTGTTACTCGCGCTGAAACGCGAATTCAGCCCGGGCGAAATTCAGGCGACACCTTGGGCGGGACGCGCGAAGGAAGCCGGCGTTCCGCTCGAAGAATTTTATCGTGTGGCCGAGGAATTGAACGCGCGCAAAATCATCGGGCGTTTCTCGACTTTTCTCGAACACGTCAAGCCGTCCGCGGGCGGAGTGCGGGTCACGCGCTTTAACGCTTTGTTTCATTGGGCCGTGCCGCCGGGCCGCGAGATCGAAGCCGGCGGCGAGGTCGGCCGGCATCACATTCTGACCCATTGCTACTGGCGCGAGGCCGGGCCCGAATTCAAGAACGTCAATATCATGGCGGTCGCGCACGGCACGGACAAGCACGTGCTGCTCGACCATAAAGCGGCGATAGATCGACATCTGCAGGCAGAAGAAATCCCAGTGTCCTACACGAACGTTTTTTGGGGCGGGCGGAGCGAGATCAAACCTTCCGAGATTTCGCCGGTCATCTATCGCGAATGGCTGCGCGAAATGAAATCGCAAGTGGCGTGAGCTTGGACGCGGCTTTGATTTTCCCTTGAAAACGCTGATCGAGAAATTGCGGGGCGGGGTTGACCTGAACAGCGCCGACGTCGGTCACGCGCTGACATTGCTGCTCTCCGACAAAACCAATGATGAGTTGAAAGCGGAGTTTCTTACTGCGCTGCATCGCAAGGGCGAAAGCGCGGAGGAGATCGCGGCCTTTGTTCATTTTCTAATGGAGCGGGCTGTCGATCCAGGGATCGACGCCAAAGAGTTGGCCGGTCCGGTGATCGATGTGTGCGGCACGGGCGGCGATCGGCTTAACTTTTTCAATGTTTCGACCACGATCATGTTTGTCCTGGCCGCTGGCGGCGCGGTTGTGATTAAGCATGGCAACCGCAGTGTCACGTCCACCTGTGGAAGCGCTGATGTTCTGGAGGAATTGCAGGTGCCGATTGACCTCGCGCCAGAGGAGTTACGGGAATGCGTCAAGCGACATGGCCTTGGCTTCATTTTTGCCCGACAATATCATCCGGCTTTTCGGGCTCTGGCCGAGATGCGCCAACGGCTGGCGCGGCAAAATACGCGCACGGTTTTCAATTTGCTCGGTCCGCTTTTGAATCCGGCGCGACCATCGCACCAACTCGTCGGTGTCTTCGCGCCTCGCCTGACGACTGTGTTTGCGGATGTGCTGCGAGAGCTGAGGTGTGCGCGCGCCTGGATCGTTCACGGTCTGGGCGAAGATGGCGCGGGCATGGACGACATTTCCATTAGTGGAGCAACTACGATTGCCGAGCTGATTGATGACAAAGTTACCTCGGCCGTTCTCGATGTGAATTGGCTTGGCATCGCGCGCGCGAGCGTGGCGGAACTCAATGGAGGAAACGCGAAGGAGAATGCGGCAACACTCGAAGGAATCCTTGCCGGAAAAATCACGGGACCGAAACGCGACATGGTCGTGGTCAATGCGGCGGCCGGATTCGTCGTGGCGGGACTGGCTCGCGACTTAAAGGACGGAATTGAACTGGCGCGGATCCAACTCGACAGCGGCCGCGCGCTGGAAAAATTGCGCGCTTTGCAAAATTACGAGCCGAAAGTCTCGAGATAGGTCCGGTCGAGGTTACGCAAAAGCGCGATGGCAAATCGTTGCCGGTCAACTTGTCGATCTAACACCATTGCCAGAGAAGCAGCGTGCGCGCGCAATTTCTTGGAAAAATCTCCCGGCCGGTGGTTCAGATTGATCCCAATTCCAACGATCGCGAGATGCGGCGCGTTTTGTTGGGCGCGCATTTCCACGAGCACGCCGGCAATCTTTTTTTCATCGATATAAACGTCGTTCGGCGGTTTGATGGTTGCACTGAGCGCGAATTCTTTGGCGATGGTGTGTGCGATGCCTGCAGTCGCCCACTCAGTTAATCGTCCCGATTCGCGGATGGCGATCTTCGGCCGCAATAAGATTGAGAACCAAAGTCCTTTGCGAGCGGCGGATTCCCAGTCGTTGCCGCGCTGCCCGCGTCCGGCGCTTTGCCGTTCGGCGAATATGACCAGACCTTCGAGTGGGTCGAGCGTCGCTCTTTGCAAGATCGAATCGTTTGTGGAAGTCGTTTCCACAAGAACAACAATTTCGCGACCAATCATACACTTTTCCGCTAGGGCATCGCGTAGTTCATCAGCGAGCAATCGATCGGTCGGGGCCGATTTGTCGATCTTTTGCGTTCTCAAGCAACGTCCGGCGTCATTTCCAGTGAAAGATCGATCGCTCGCGGCGAATGGGTGAGCGCGCCGATTGAGATGTAATCGACGCCGGTGGCGGCAATTTGGCGGATGTTTTTCAAGTTAATGCCGCCGCTCGCTTCAAATTTCACTTTGTTCTTTCCCAATGCCACTGCCTCGCGAATTTGTGCCGGCTTCATGTTGTCGAGCAGGATAAGATCGACCCCCTCAAACTTGAGCAATGCGCGGACTTGGTCGAGACGCTCGGCCTCGACTTCAATGCGCACATTCGGCCGCTCTTGGCGCAGTTTTGTCACGTTCTCGGCAAATGCGGCGGATCCAGAATAGGCGGCGAGGTGATTATCTTTTACCAGCGCCATGTCGAACAAACCAAAACGGTGATTCGCGCCGCCGCCAGAAACCACGGCGGCTTTCTCCAGAGCACGCAGCCCCGGTGTTGTCTTTCGAGTATCGAGGATCTTGACACGATCGTTTCCCGCCGCGTCGACAAATTTTCGCGTGAGCGTGGCGATCCCGCAGAGGCGTTGCAAAAAATTTAGTGCGATGCGCTCCGCTTTCAAGATCGAGCAGGCCAGTCCTTCAATCTCGATGATCACGTCGCCGGGATTCACTTCGGAGCCGTCGGCGGAAATGATCCGAGCCTGCGTCGCCGGGTCGATTCGCCGAAAAACCTCCGTTGCTGTTTCGGTGCCGGCCATGATTGCTTTTTCGCGGGCTATGATTTGGGCTGAGGCGCGCAAATCGGCCGTCACAAAGAACTGCGTCGTGATGTCGCCTTCGCCAATGTCCTCTTCAATCGCGATGGCAATTGGATCGAACGAAGTTGCCTTCATAAGCGCGAAGCGACTTTGGCCGCTTGATAAACGGATCTTCCGCGAACATAAGTCTCGAGGTTCGCGTGCGGACCGCCGCGATAGACGCAGAGCGCGAGCACATCTTCGGTGGACAATTCATTTAGCGCATCTTCATCCCCCGGATAGGGAAAAAGCGCGGCAAGATCGACAACCGTAAGATCCGCTTCCTTACCGACATCGAGTGTCCCGATCATATTCGCTTTCCCCAGGCCACGCGCGCCGCCGTGAGTAGCAAGATAAAATGCTTCGCTCGGGCGCAACGGACGCAGGTTCGGTTCGAAAGCTCCGCGCGCCTTTTGCACGTCAATGGCAGCGCGCATCACCTGCCACATGTTCAACTCGGGGCCGGCGGCCACGTCCGAGCCAAGTCCAACAGGGATACCGGCTTTTAAAAGTTGGTCGAGCTTGATCAGACCGCTGCCGAGAAAGAGATTCGAAGTCGGACAATGGGCGATGCTCGACTGCGCGCCGGCGATCGCCGCAATTTCCCGCGGATTCAGATGGATGCAATGCGCGAGCATCGTTTTCGGGGTGAGGAGTCCGCACTTTTCATAGACGTGGGTGTAATCTTGCGCCGACATGTAGAGATGGTGCACTTTTTCGAGCTCCTCCCGGTTTTCGGCCAGGTGGGTCTGAAGATAAGCGTCGAAGCGCGCCGCCATCTCGGCCGCACTCCGCATTAATTTTTCCGAGCAAGTGACAGCGAAACGCGGGCTGAAAGCATATTCGAGCCGGCCATCTTCCGCTCGATGCCATTTTCGGCAGAGACGCTCACTTTCCACTAACGATACGGAAATGACTTTCTTTGGTTGAAGTTGGCCATAGGAGCCGAGGTCCATCATCATCTTGCCGAGGATGACACGCAATCCGCTTTGCTTGGCGGCTTCGAAACCGATTTCGCAGCTGTCTTCATAGATCGCCGCGTAGACCATCGCGGTCGTTGTACCGTGGCGCGCAAGTTCATGAAAAAACCGCGGCGCCTCGGCGCGCGCTTTCGGGCCGGTGAATTCGCGCTCCACCGGGAAGATGTGCTGGCGCAGCCACGGGAGCAGCTCGCTTTGGCCCCGCGCAACTGCGGAATATTGCGGCAAATGCGTGTGGCAATCGATGAGCCCGGGAAAAACTGCCACCGGGCCGTAATCCAGCCAGCGGACTGGTTTCGGCCGTTGTAATCGGCGAAGGTCATCAAAATCGCCCGTTTCAGCTATGCGCCCATTTTCGATAATGACGGCGCCGTCCCGTCGGCCACGCAGTGCGCCAAATTCCGGTGTATCGATCAGAAAACCGCGGATGCCGAACAAGGAAACGTCCTCTTCCATAGACCACAGTCCAGGGAGTCATCATGGGAGGGAAGGCTAGCTACCGCAACCTCGCTCGCGCTGGAGCGGGAAAAAAGATTCGGGCGGTGCACGCCAAGGAGAAACAGCAAATACGAGAACGTGCAGCCACCCGAACCGCCTTAACCTGTCTAATTCGACACCTGGGGCGGGTTCGCGTTCGAATTTTTTACGAGAAATTCGGGTGAAAACTCCCTGTCGAGGCGCGTATCCGCACCGGTAGAGCCGGAGATTTTGGGGTTGGGGGGCAGGCGCTCCTACACGTGAAGGCCAAGCTCCGATTGCTGCCCGCCCGAAAATCGCGTCGCTTCCTCCCGAACTTCCTGCAAAAGCGATTTAAACTCGCACTTTTCCAAGGCTGCAATCAGGCCGGGATACTCGGGCCTGATCCCGAGATCATCAATTGCCACCGGTAATTCCAGATCGCAATCGAGCTCAACCATTTTCCGGTTCTGCAAGATTTGGTCGCGGGCATTGAGCAGCTTCTCGCGAGTGCGAAGGCTTTTCACCTTGTCGATTTTGCTCAACAAAGCATCCAGTCCACCGAATTCGCGGATCAGCCCGGCGGCGGTTTTGCGGCCGAGCCCAACGCCTGGGATGTTGTCAACTGAATCGCCGGCCAGAGCAAGAACGTCGCCGATGAGATTTGGCTGGACTTCCCATTTTGCCGTCACTTGTTCTTCACCCAAAAGTGCAAACGCATCTTTGGGCGAGGCCAGGTCCGCCTTGGCAGTCGTGTAAACTTTCACGCATGGACCAACGAGCTGATACAAATCCTTGTCGTTGGTCGCGAGCACGACTTCGATGCCGCGTCGTTTGCAGGCCGCGAGCGCGTAACAGCCCATCAAATCGTCCGCCTCGGTGTTGGGCAGGGAAATGCTACGGAAACCGAGGAGTGGCGTTAGCTTTTGGATGAAGTCGAGCTGCGGAATCATCGGCTGTGGCATCTCCTTGCGTGTCTCCTTGTAGGCGGGCTGCAGCTCCATCCGCTTTTGCGGCAGGCCTTCGTCCCAGAAAACGGCGCCCAGCTCCGGCTGCAAATGTTTGATCATCAGGCGCAGTGTTTTGGTGAATCCAAAGATCGCATTCGTTGGCTCGCCTTTAGAATTCGAAAGATTCGGGATGGCGAAGAACGAACGATAAACGTAGTAATGGCCGTCGATCAGCAACAGCTTCATTCAAAGACAGGATTAACTCGATTCTGACGATTGAAAAGCGCTTCTGCGAAAATCCGATGCTGGATTCTGGATTCCAGATGCTGGATTATCGTTGCCGAGATGACCGAGCAATGGATCATTCGCGTGCAAGGGCAGGAATATGGGCCTGCGGATATCGGGACTTTGTGGGAGTGGAAAGCCGATGGGCGCGTCATTCCAACGAACGAAGCGCGCCGCATCGATGTCGATCTTTGGACAACGGCGGCGAAAATTCCCGGCCTCTTCAAGCCAGAGGATGGAGCGGCGCTTTTGGCAAGGGCGGAATCCGCGCCGCGCCGCGCCCCCCCACAACTTGTTCAGCGCAGCTTCGGTCAAATTCTCTCTGAGACCCTGCGGATTTATCGAAAGGGTTTTTTTCAATTCTTTTACCTCACCCTGCTGGTGGCGCTGCCATCCGTTTGCGCGCAACTGAGCGGCGCGGCCTTGGGCGCGTCATCCGAAATGAACGCCGATTTGCGCACCCTGATCGCGGCCATGTTCACTTTTTGCATGCTCCTCCTCAGTTTGGCGGCATGGCCCGCGTTCATCGCCGGCATTCAACTGGTGACTGCTGAAATAGCCGTCGGGCGTAAGACGCAAATCTTCGCCCTTGTCCAGGATGTGCTTAAATTTTGGCCTCGCGTCGCGCTGCTCTGCATTTTTGTTTACGGCGCCTACTTTTTTTGGACGCTCCTTCCGCTCGCAATCATTTGGATGATCATGAGCGGGCCACTCTCAATATTGTCGAGCTTGCTCGTGCTCGCGCTGCTTGCTTTTCAGGTTTGGATCGTCGGACGCTTGTTCGTCAATTTCCTCTTTTGGCAGCAATTTGCTGTTCTCGCGGAATCGGACGCGGTTGGCGCACTGCGTCAAAGCAAACAACTCGCGCGCAGCGGCCGCGAGCTTCCCTGGTATCGTCGACCGCTCTGGCGCGGCGTTTTCCTTTTTTCCATCTGGTCGGCCTTTGCGCTCGCAATCAATCTCGGACCGGAGTGGTCATCGATTCGGCATTATTTCCAGCAGTTGGCCACTTCCCAGGATCCGCAAGTCCTGGTTCAGGCGCTGGCCGCAAACTCAAAAGCTCAAACTTTCGATCTCGTCCATTTCATCTTCGGTCTTGTCGCATCGCTGCTGCGCCCGCTTCTCGGCATCGCCTTTGTCCTCGTCTACTTAGGCGCGCAAGCCGATTTCAGAGGAAGCAAGATCGACAACGACTAATTGAGGGCGAGATACGGAAGCAAGCCGTGCCGGCCGCCTTCGCGGCCGAAGCCGCTTTCTTTATAGCCGCCAAAAGGACTGGTCGGATCGAATTTGTTGTAGGTGTTCGCCCAAACAACGCCGGCACGGAGTTTATTCACGATCTCGAAAATCTTGCTGCCTTTGTCTGTCCAGACGCCGGCGCTCAATCCATAGGGCGTGTTGTTTGCGCGCTCGATTGCTTCTTCCGGCGTGCGGAACGTCATCACGCTCAGGACCGGCCCGAAGATTTCTTCCTGCGCGATGCGATGCGATGCGGTCACGCCGGTGAAAAAACTCGGCGGATACCAGTAACCTTTTGCCGGCAATCTCACTTTTGATTGGACGAGTTCGGCGCCTTGTTTGAGTCCGCTATCGACCAGCTCGCAGATTTTGTCGAGCTGCATCCGCGAATTGATCGCGCCGATGTCGGTGTTTTTGTCGAGTGGATTTCCTACGCGCAAGGTGGCGATGCGATCGCGCAGCTTACGAATGACGGCCGGAAAAACTCCTTCCTGCACGAGCAACCGCGAACCGGCGCAGCAGA
>WNFX01001714.1_pt1 | contig 24251 bp, 27 predicted proteins | sample 5400111 | NCBI WGS metagenome assembly WNFX01 (sample SAMN13153363, study PRJNA577476) | soil metagenome | isolation source: 40 cm soil or saprolite under grassland replicate 1 | place: USA:California | collected 2016-06-15
TGGTGGTGCGCCACACCTTCGGAATGTGGCGAGCCACCTCGCCGGGAGCGAAGTTGTAGAACAGCGCGTCCACCACCTCCGCCGCGGCGAGCCCCAAGGGCGCCGCCCGTCCGGCGAAGTAGGTGTCCCAGTAGTTGGTAAACCCCAGGGCGAACATCGCCTCGTTGGGTTCGTCGGCTGAGTAAGGGATGACACCAATCGGCTCGACCAGCTCGAACATCCGGCGAGCCATCGAATTCATCGTCTACTCCTCCTGCTGCAGGCCCGGCGCCCCTTGCCGGCACTCACGATCACTTGGACGACTGCGCGCCGCCAAACTCATCGCACAACGACGCCTGACGGTTCACCTGAAGGTCGCTGTTAAGAGGTGACGCCGAGCAGCGTCTAACCCGCTGCGGCGGGCACTCTTAGCGAAGTCATGTTGTGACCTGGCTTGAACGAGGAGGCATGTGCGAGTCCGGTAGGTGCTGGATGCCTTTGGTTCCGGCCCCAACCGGGCTTCCTGGCCCGGCCGCAGTCAGTTCCGCTAGCAGTTCGCAGCCCGGCTGGAGCCCGTGGCTGCTGCGGTACCAGACGCCCAGAGTCCCCAAACCTGCGCGATATCACGAGCTAGACCGCCTTCCTTGCCCGCTGCGCAGATCGGCGGCGCGTGCGTTTCCTTTAACGCCTCCCTCACTTGGCGTGATGCTAGCCTCGATGATTCAGGGTGCGGGTGAGGTTCGTTACTGATCGTGTTGCGCCGGTTTTCGGCGGTGGTAGCTGGCTGACGGGTGGTGGTGCTGCCCGATGTGCTCGGGGCGGGCACCGGCTCCGACTGCGCCGGGGCGGGCTCCTTTCCGGGGTCGCAGGGGCGGGGTGGCTGGTCAGGCGGGTGCGGGCAGGGCGCACAGCCGTTGCCAGCAGGCCAGGAAGGCGTCTTTCCAGGGCCAGGTCCGGCTGATCTTCAGCGTGCGGGTGCGGGCGTGGCGGACCAGCCGGGCGGGCAGCGCCCATAGCCGGTAGCTTCTCTGAACTAAGAAACGATCATGGTTTGAGATGGGGTGGACGCTGGCCGGAGGCGTGTGCGAAGGAGCTGAGCGCCAGTGCGAGATTGCGGTCGTCGAGACCGGTGAGGGCGTCGCGGAGATTGACCGGCACGCCGGCAGCCAGGCTGGCCGCGAGGCGGAGAATCCGTCGTTCGCCTCCTGAGCGGGGCAGTTCGCCGGCCTCCAGGGCGGTGATCGCCGCGTCCCAGTCAATCTCGGCCATCTCGGTGGCGCCGTCAGTGATGCTGATGCCGTGCCGGATGAAGCGGTCCGTGAAGTCGCCGCGGCGCAGGAACACGTCGTGTGCGATGAGCAGTCCAGCCCCTGCTTCGAGCGGGTAGAGGCCGGCGGCGCAGGCGCGCAGCGCGGCGGCCAGGCCGGATGTGGTCATTGTCCCGCCTGGCGCTCGGGGACGTCGCCGCTGGCGGGGCCGACGGTCAGGCGGCGGAAGCTGAGTGCGGTGAAGGACAGCTCGTCGATCAGGTTGCATGCGCCGAATCCCGGGAAGCGGGCGCCGCGGCTGCTCAGGAACCCGGCGAGGTCGCCGGCGACGCGGGGACTGCTGCGGAGGAACTCGTCGAGCGTGCCGAGCAGGGGGGCGAGTTCGGCCACGGACGCGGCGGACAGGGTAACGGCGGTCTTGCGGGAAGTCATGGCCCTGCGGGGACGGTAGAGCGGCCGGCGATGTCCCGGTAGGCGGGCATGCCCAGGCCGGTCACGGCGGGCTGGCGGGCGGTGCGGGCGTCCAGCGCCTGGAGTTTCTCCCTGACCGTGGCGAGGGAGACCTGAAGGCCTTCGAGTTCGCCGAGCCAGCCGTGTTCTCCGGCTTCGGTGATCCGCGCGGCCAGGCTGTCGCGGATGAGGATCAGGCGGGGCCGCTGGGCGGGATCGATCCGGAGCAGGGAGCATCGTTCGCAGGCCATTTCGTGGATGCAGCGCGTTCCGTAGGCGCGGCCGCAGTCACCGAGGGCGACCTTGCGGCGTTCGAAGTTAACAGGGAGGCCGAGGAATTCCTCCCATTCGGCGTCGGTGGGCGTGCGGTATTCCTCGGCCGGGCGTAGCTGGCGGCGGCGGGCCAGGAACGCCCGGTGACCGGTGATTACCTTCTCGGGGTAGACCGTGTTGTAACCCATGGTGGTGTTGAGGTTCTTGTGGCCCAGGATCAGCTGGCAGATGTGCGGCGGCAGGCCGTTCTGCAGCGCCTCGGTGGTGAAGATCCTCCTCATGTCGTGGGGGGTGAAGGTGAGCGGCCCGCCGGTGCTGGCCGTGAGGCCGGCCGCCGCCGCGGTGGTCTCGAGCCGTCGTTTGATGTAGTGGCGGCTGAATGGCCGGTCCTCTACTCCGGTGCGGTGCTGCAGCAGCAGCGGCGACGGCGGGTTCCACACGCGCTCAAGCGGATCGTAGGCCGTGACCAGGGGGACGGCGCCGGTCTCCTGGCTGCGGATCCGGGCGACGATGACGGCCAGGACCTCGGTGAGCTCGGGTGAGATGACCAGCATGCGCTCGATATCGGTCTTCGACGGCGCGATGTGCAGCAGCGGGATCAGCCCGGCGGTGCCGGGCAGCTGGTAGCGGATGAGGCTGTGATGGGACAGTTCGGTCAGTTCCTCGATCCTGATCCCGGAGTGCCGGAGCAGTTCGATGATGGCCCATGCCCAGAACGCGTGTTCTTCCTCTGCGGTCAGGTCCCGGCGTTTCCCGGTGCCGGTGTCTTCGGCCCAGATCCTCGGGCTGGGTTCTTTCAGGACGGCGCGTGCCAGCGTCTGGCCGCCGGCGGTGAACTCCTGGCCGGCCGTGGCGGCCGTTGCTGCCGCCAGGCGCGCGGCCGTGGCGGTGCGTTCCTTTTCTGCCGCGGCGATCAGCCGGGGCATGGCGGGCAGGCGCTCGCGGGTCCGCTGGTCGGTGCGTGACTTGCGGCGCCTGAGTGCCTGCCGGTGAGTGAGCTCGGCGGGGCGGATCGGGCAGGGGACTGCCCACTGCGCCCACCGGGACGGGTCGGTGACAGCCCATTCGGCGATGTCGAGGTAGAAACTCCGCACCGTCGTCAGGTGATCTACCACTGACAGGCGGGGCACCCGTGCCTGCGTGCGCGTCCCGTCGGGTGCCACGGTCTCCACCGTGCGGTACTGCATCCGCTGTTTCCACGCCACCGCCACATCCGGTGCCAGGTCGAGCGAGCTGATGCCGGGGTGGTGGGTTTCGAGGTCTTTCCAGAACAGCAGGCCCAGTTGGTAAGCCAGGTCGCCCAGGGTCACGTAGTCGATGCCCGGGCGGCGTTCGTTCAGGTAGTCGACCAGCAGGTCCCGGACGGGGCCGCAGGCCAGGTCATAGCGATCGATCAGCTGCGCGGCGGTCTGCTGGCCGCGGACGCGCGGGTCGAGCATTCTCACCCTCGCGGGGGCGCCGGCCGGAAGGAAGCCCGCCGCGTGCAGCAGCTGGTAGAAGAAGGTTCCTCCCTTGTCCCTGTCTCCCCTGCCACGGGCCCGGGCTTCCAGCAGTTCCAGGCAGTCCCCGACGGTGATATCGCCGACCTGGCCGCCCTTGACGGCCATCATGACAGCGACCTGCAGCATGGCCCGGCGGGCGGAGGTGACGCTGGCAGATGCCGGCCCGGCGGCCTTCTGCAGCGCGGCGAACCCCTCAGGATCCCGGATGCGGGCCATGTCGGTGGCCAGGTGCGCGGGCGTCGCCGAGGCCAGCAGCCAGCCCAGGTCCGGCCGGATCACATCGCAGCCGATCAGCAGTCCCAGGGCGCCGCCGAGGCTGCGCCATACGTTCTGGTTGCCGGCCGCGATCCGGCCGGCGTCCTTCAGCCACCGGTCAGCAGTATCGCGCCAGTCCTGATCCGCAGCGGCCCGGCAGCCGGCATGCCATCGCTCCTGCCAGGCAGAGCCAGGCTGCGCCTCCAGCCAGTCCAGCATCCTGACCACCCCCAGGCGCCGGAAATAACGAGACTGGTCATTTTCCCCGGCCGCATAGGGACAGGCCATCGCCTCTCGCACCACGGTCTCACGGCCGGCCAGGGTGGCCGGCCATCTGGCAGCGGGAACCCGGGGCGGGAATTCCTGCCACAAGGCGGCAGCCTCGGAGGTCAGGCGGCGTGCCCGCGCCGTCTCGCCACCCGCCCCTGCCGCCGGGATGACGGTGATGCCGGCTGTTGTCATCGCGGATCGCCGAACAAAGCGTCCAGGGTTTCAGGCCGGTAGCGCAACTGGTCAGGGGACGGCGCCGGCGGTGCCTGCTTCGCCCCGGCGCGGCGCTGATAATGTGCCAGCACGTCATGGATGGCGTCCTGCGGCGTCGTGTTGAGATACAGCTCCGTCGTGGACAAATGCGCATGACCCAGGATCCACTGGACATCAGTGAGCGGCACCTGCGGATCCCGGGCCAGCCGGTAAGACGCCGAGTGCCGCAGGTCATGAAGCGTCCAGTTGGCCCCCAGGACCTGGTTAGCCCGGCTGAACATTGCCCTGGCCGCCGGATAAGCCAGCTGCCGGAACGGGCGGCGCAGCGTCCACCACACCGGATCTGCGGGGCCGGCCGGCGCCAGGCCGTGCATCTGCTGCTGGTAAAGACGCAGCCACACGAATGCGTCAGGCGAGGCAGGCAGCTGCTGGACCGCCCGCGATCCCTTGCGGATCACTGTGATCAGCTGCTGGCCCGGGTCCATGCCCCCGGACAGCACGCCCAGCAGCTCGGATGCGCGTGCCCCGGTAGAGATCCAGAACGCCAGCAGCGCCCGGTCCCGGTGCGAGCCCAGTGCGGCGAACAGCTCATCGAACTTGCCGTCCGGAATCTGCCGCGGGATCCGCTGGGCCACCCGCGGCCGGAACAACCCGGCCCGCTGCCCGCCGAACCGGTCCATCGGATTGTGATGGGCATGCGCCCGGCCGGCCCTGGCCACCGGGAAGGGGTTCACCAGCGGCCCTGTCCCGCCCTGCAGGTGAAAGTCGTAAAACGTCCGCGCCACCGTCTCGGCGTGGGCGACTGTCGCCGCGGCATACTGCGGGCCGGGCGGTGACTTCCCCGTCACCCGGTTCGGCACCGGAACCCCGGGGCGAACCCCGGCCGCGTCATCACTCTCGCGCCAGTGGCGGCGCTCAGGCTTGCCGGCAACCTGCACCCACCGGACAAAATCGCGTGCCTCGACGCGCGTCGCCTGATCCCACGGCACGTCAACGGCCCACAGGAACCGGAACCACCGCAGCAGCGCCATCGAATATGACCGCTGCGTCGCCGCAGCCCGCCCGCACGCCTGCAAATCGGCAAGGAACACCGCCACCGGCAAGACCGGCTCGCCCGCGGAATCCACCAGCCGGTACGGCTCGAACGGATCCCCCGTCGCTTGCACCGCACCCGCCAGCGGCACGGCCAGGCCCGTCAGGCCCAGCGGCCCATCATCCTCGATCATGACCCCGGGACGCTAGAGCCGCTGCAAGCACCCCGTCCGGCGAACCAGGCGGCCCACTCCGCTAGTTCGGTTAACAGGGCGCAGCGTGTCCGGCTCGGCGTCCTTGAGGTCGTCGCAGTCGTACAGGCCGAGCAGGCGGCACCAGGCGGCCAGGTCGGTGGCGATGTTGGCGGCCAGTACCCAGCCGCAGTTCACTACCCAGGTTTTCGATAGAAGGTTGCGCAGGCCCATGGATTTGCCGGCGCGCACCCCGTCCTCGACGACGGCGTGCTGGCGGTGCAGCACGTCGATGAACTGGGCGTGGTGGCTGCCGGGCACGCCGGGGACCCCGCCGGCGGCCGGGATGCTGGTGACGATGATGGAGTACCGCCATCCGGTGGCGCGCTCGAAGGCGGTCAGGTTTCTGGCCTGCCGCCGCGACGGCTTGGTGCGGCGCACGATCCACCGCAGCCCGGCGGGCCAGCCGGCGGCACGGCTGAGCAGGTGGGTGATCTCGGCGATGTGCTTGTCTTGCTGCACGACGCCGTCTTGGTCCACGGCCGGCTGCCATGCGGAGGTGGGCAGCAGCCTGATTGCCTGCTCATCCGCCTCGGTGATCATCCAGCCGCTGGTGAACAGCACGGTGCGGCGCCGGGACGACAGCGACAGCAGGTGGGTGATCAGCTCGTGGCTGGCACCGGCTCCATCGACGCGGACCAGCAGCCGGCACCGCATGCGCAAGGGGATCTGCCGGATCGCGGCCGCCAGCACCGTGAGGTGGTCGGCGAAGGTGTTCGATCCAGCGTTGCCCGGCCGCAGCAGCATCGCCAGCGACTCGCCGGTATTGGCCAGCCAGGCCCCCAGGGGATGAAAGCCGTAACCCTTCTTGAATGTGGGCGCGGCGCCTTCCTTGTCGCTGCGCGCGGTGATCAGCGTGCCGTCCAGGTCGATGACCAGCCAGCCGGCCAGCACCTTCCCGGCGATGGCCAGCCATGGGAACCCGGCGGGGGTCGCGCCGATCAGCGACCAGACGTGCCCGCGGATCCTGGCCCGCACCCGGGCGATCTTGTCCAGGGTGCGGGCATCGGCCAGCTCCAGCGTCCGCCGCACCGTCGTGTCGCTCGGCTCGCGGCCCAGCACCGGGGCGTGGTGGGCCAGCACGGTGATGTCGTTCATGCTGGTGGCGCCGAGCGTGATCGCCACCGCCATGCTCACCAGCGCGACACCCCGGTCCACCAGCGGGAACTTCCCGGCCCGCGTCAGCGCCGATCCCAGGGCGGCGGTCAGCCCGGCCTGGTCGGCCAGCTTCCGCAGCAGCACCGCACCGGCGTGCCCGACCAGGCCCTGGCCCTCGCCGGTCACCTTCAGCCCGTGATCCCACCGCGTATCATCCATGACGAAGAGCGCTCCTGCCTGGGAAATGACATGGTGTGGTTACCGGGCAATTTCCCCAAACCGGGGCGCTCTTCGCCGCTGGGCCGATCCCGTCGGCCGTGGCCGCGCCGCGCGATAGCTCTGGCCGGTCAATCCCCAAGCTCGCTAGTGCCGCGACCGGCAACGTTCGCCTTGTCTCGACGGAGTCCGAATCGGTAATCGAGCCGTCGGCATGTGTGCGACTGGATCTCGCCCACGACAGGCCAAGACCGGGATCACGGTAGATCCCGAGATCAACAGCCAGCCGGCTACGACCTCGAAGGCCCGCGATCAGCCATGGGTATCCAGCCCTTTGCGATCGAGCGCTGCCCGGATCTGGCTGAGCCACTCTGTGCCCAGCTGGCGCCCGTTTGGGAGTTGGTCGCCTCGATCCCAGCGCCACGTTGCGATCATCGCAAGCACGAGGATCCGGCACTCGCGCAGCAAGTCTTGATTGACACCCGGATAGTGCTCGCTGACCTCTTCGGGCGCATGGGCGAGGTCGAATTCGACAGGCCCACGGCAACACGTCTCGAGGTCTATGAACAGCAGCCCGTTCTTCGTGGTGAGCACGTTGCCCGGGTGCGGCTCGCCGTGCAGTAGCTGCTCAGCGGCGCCACGGTCGCCGATCACTCGTCTGAGGCTTCGCAACGTGTCGCCGAGCAGCTCCCGGTCCGCGTCGGCGAGCGCCGGAGTGCGATCGCGGCTCGCCACGAGTTGCTGAGCCTGCTCGATTCGATCAGTGAAGTGCGGCGCAGGGACATCGAGCTTGCGCATGCCGGCATGCAGCCGCTCGAGCGCACTGGCGCAGTCGGCTGGTGAGACCTCTCGAGCTGTCGCAGCTTCGTAGTACGTCCACAGCGTGACCACGAAGCCATCACGCTCGTAGACGCGTGGCTCCACTCGAGGCTCAAGAGCAGCCACCGGGCTCTCGGACTCGGCCAGCCGCTGAGCAAGCTCGACTTCGAACTGTGCGACCTGATGTGCTACAGGTGCCACCCGGGCAAGCACGTCACAAGGCAGCAGACGCAGAGTGAGCTTATTCGAATCATGAAGAACGATCGCGTCGTCGGCTGTCAGGTCAAGTGATGAGGCGGTCGACATGGCCGCAGCCACCGCACGCGGGACCTCTGACGCCTGCATCGTCGCCTGGCCCCTCTCCCTTGAGCGCTGCCGTACTCCCCAAGCGGTGCAACCCGGGCACCATACCGAGTTGTCGATAGAGAACCGCGGTGGCGCGACGGGCGGGTCGCGGCTGAATCGGCGATCTGCCCCCCTTCGGCTGCTCAGCCGACAACCGTCAAACAACGCAAACGATTCCGGTCGCGGCACTAGCCATGCCCCGCACCCATCGAGTGCGCGCTCCAACCCGGCGCCAGCCAGCTATCAACCAGAAAACCGCAGCTCAAAGCCACGAAGAAACGATCACGTTCCAGTCAGCGAATCACTGCTGAATCGCGGAGGCTAGCTCGGGGCGGGCAGTATGTCCTGGATCGGTACCGGGCGTGCGCGTCCGTCCGGCCGCGCTTGGCTGAAGATGGCTGACCGGAGCTGCTGCGCCTGGAGCGGGGGAGCGTGATTGCTGTTGCTGGCACGCGGCGACCTGCGGGCCGTCAAGGTCCCGGCTTGCGGGATCATCGATACCAGACAAAGTGCCGCGTTCCGCGGACGCGGCGCACCTGCACTTCGCCTGGCCAGCAACGGTGAGGAATATTGCCATGAACAGCGCTCCTGACACGATGCAGGCCATGCGCGCCTTCAGCGCCGACCCGGCCAGCCTGCGGTATGACAGCGTGCCGGCCCCCCAGCCGGGCTCCGGTGAGGTGCTGGTGCAGGTTCGGGCCACCGCCGTCACCGCGGGGGAGCTGACCTGGCCGGAGGCCTGGCCGGTCATCCCGTGCCACGATCTGTCCGGTGTGGTGGCCGGCGCCGGGCCTGGGGGGAGCGGGTGGCGGGACGGCGATGAGGTGTTCGGGCTGATTGGGTTCGACCGGCCGGGTGCCGCCGCCGAGTACACGACCGTCCCGGCTGCGGATCTAGCGGCGAAACCGGCAGCGACTGGCCATATTGCCGCGGCAGCCATCCCGCTCGGCGGGCTCACCGCGTGGCAGGCCCTGCACAGCCATGCGCGGCTGCGGCCCGGTCAGCATGTCCTGGTGCACGGCGGTGCGGGGGGCGTTGGCGCCTACGCCGTCCAGCTCGCCGCGGCGCACGGCGCGCAGGTATCTGCGACGGCGTCCGCCCGCGACGCCGGGTATGTTGCCAGCCTCGGTGCCGAGCAGGTCATTGACTACGCGGACCGGTTCGAAGATCAGCTCAGCGGTGTTGACGTCGTGATCGATCCGGTCGGCGGCGACACCCTGGCCCGGTCCTGGCAGGTGCTGCGCCCCGGCGGGATCCTGGTAGCCATCGCGGACGAGCCTGAGGGGCACGGCGGACGAGACGATGTCCGCACCTGTTACTTCGTTGTCGAGCCGGACGGCGCACAGCTCCGCGAGCTGGCCAGCCTGGTAGACCGCGGGCAGCTAACCGCTGCCGTCAGCCAGGTATTTCTGCTCAGCGCACTGCCGGACGCATTCGCCGCTCAGCGGGCGCGCCCGGCCCCCGGTAAGGTGATCATCGAAGTCGCGGATGTTCGCGAGTGAGGACGGCAGCCAGCACCTCGTGCCTCTTCTGCGCGCCATCCACACGGTCCGGCGGGTCCGAACGCCGACTCGGCGCGCTGGGCCGGCGTGTCAATCAGAGCCGTGAGCGTGCGCAGATTGTCCGTTCTGCCCGCGCGGATCGACCAGGTCCTTAGACAGCCGCACGGTGGCCCGGGCCTCCAGCACGTGCTCCGGCGGGATCCAGCACTCGGGCAGGTCCCCGGCCAGCAGGTGCACCCGCAGATGCCGGGCGTCGGCCTTGTCGGTTTGGCGTGCCGCTTCCTGCGCGCAGCGCCGCGGTATCCGCCGGCTCGGCCAGATGCGGCGTGATCCCCGCCGCAGCCAGCTCCTCGGTCACATACCTCCAGCCAGTGCAGCCCTCCAGGGCGAAATGCACATCCTGTTGACCCGCCAAACGGGCCAGCCAGGCCCGCAGGCGCTCCCGGTCGGCCGGGACCACCCGGCCCCGCTTCAGCTCCCCGCTCACCATGGCCAGGTACTCAAACGTCAGCTGGCGGCGGTGCACGTCAAACGCGCCTACGATGCTCATCAGGGACCTCCCCGAGCTCCGAACCAGATTGGGACAAGGGACCTTGTTCCCTAAGCCCGTTACGTCGTAGCTGCTGCTACGACTGACGCTGGGGGTCCCCTCACATGGCATCTATGGTTGGGCTAATGGGCGCCCCACGATCGCGAACACCCAACGAGACCGGTGCGCGGGATATTGCCGGGGCCCTGTACCCGAACTTGGACGCCGTTGCATGGATCCCCTCCGACGACGCTGACGTGTTCCGCCTGAGCTTCACCTCAGACCGGGAGCCGCGGATTCTGAAGATGGCTACCCATGGCATCCGGGCCGTCTGGAGGGAGATCGGCGCCTTCCCGGCGATGCGGCGCCTGGGGATCGCCGAGGTGCTGGCCTTCGAGCACACGTCGGATGACCTGCCGGATCTGGGCATCGAGTTCCACGTCACGCGTGAGCTGGCACATCCACAGCAGGCAACCCGTGCGATGGCGGGCCTGTGGATCAACGACCGGGCCCGGGCGCTCGAAGTGGCCCACTGGCTTGGCGACTGCACGCGCAGAATCGAGTCCCTCGACTGGCGCCAGGTGCCGCGAGCCAACAGCCCCCAACGGTCCGCCGCGATCGGCGTGGACTGGCGGCAGCCGCAGTACGGGCAGCTCCTGGCCCGATCGGATTGCCCGGCCTGGGCACGCACATTCATCGAGCAGGTGAGCGGGAGGTTGAGCCGCCCGGACGCGTTCGACAGCTTCGGGGGCTGGGGAGGCGAGCTGCTCCGGGCTCGGGACGGGCGGTTCGTCCTGATCGACTGGCCAGGCCTCGGCGCGGCGCCGCGCGGGTCGCTGGCAGCGCTGGCGCTGGAGATCCTGCTTCGGTTCGGGGCCGCGGACCCGGCGCCCCTGGTGGGGCGGTTCCTGGCCGGCTGGCTCCCGGCGGGCCTTGACCAGAGCCGGCTGTGCTGCCAGCCGCGCGTGGCGAAGAGCCGGACCGCGCCAGGAAGGTCACGAGGCACGCCTGGCCAGATGTAGAAGCGGCCCCCGCTGCCTGCTGTCACGCCGGCGGAACCCCCGCGACGCAGGCAGTCGACAGCAGCGGCCAGCAAGGCGGTGCCGATGCCGCGCCGCTGATACGCGGGTGCGACCAGGATCAGCGGAATGCTCCCGGCCATATCCACGGCCACGAATCCCACGAGGCCACGGTCCGCCTCGGCTACCAGGCCCTCGCCGAGCCGCGCGATGCCCGCGCGCAGGAGCGGCCATGCTGGCGGCATCGCGGCCGCCCAAAGCCCTTCCAGAGCCAACCGGTCAGCCGCTGGCGCGAACGCTCGGATCTGCCAGCGCATAGCAGCCATTCTCGCCGCGGGCTCGCCGACGAGCCGCAGGCACGGTGCTCCGGGCGGATGACTGCGCTGTTCTTCACATCTCGGTCGATCCCTTGTGCTGCTCCGGTCACTCGTCCATCCAGACGTCGTCCTCCACGCCGAGACAGTCCCGCACATCAGACACCAGGGTGCCTAGATCACGCTGAGGTTGACCGAGCCGGTCTTGAACGCCGCCGAGCCCGGCACGCTCGACAAGCCGCTTTTCGTTCAGCACCCATTCACCAGCGGCCGCCAGCCGGCCTTGGGCCGCGGCCAGCACTGCCTGGCAGAGGTTCGCCAGGCAGGCGACCCGTCCTCGTAGCGACTGCCGGCGGGGTACCTGCGGGTCGTAACGACCTCCTCATCGGGCGGTACCGGCCGCCGGTCAGCCGTGCGGCGGCTGCGGGCCCACGGTGCCCACACACAACCAGCCACAACAGCACGCCTAGGACACCCACTGCCATCAGGATGTCACCGATCGTATGAACTGCGATGCCATGCGTGGACACCGTCGAGATCCCGAACCTGAGGATGGCTCCCACCGCGATCAGGAAAAGGCCAGCGCCGGTCGTCATGGCTCACCTCCCATGAGTGCGTTCTGTCCGGCTCGCTTCACTGCCCGAGAGCACAGCCCCAAACGAAACCAGCCTGCCCCCCGGCCGTCTCTCGTCCAGGGCTTCGACGGGTGCGCGTTAGCCGAGGGCTGCGTGGAGCCGCTGGGTTGCAGAACGCCTCGATGCAGTCGGCGACGGCGAACCGGGCGTGGGCCCAGTGCGGGAAGGACTGCCGGTCATGCACCTTCTTCGGGGCGTGCGGTTGGTGGATGTGGTGGACGGGACCGGATTGTCCTTTCTGTGCTGCTCCTGTTGCGAGTGATCGTGTAGATCTGAGAGAGCGAGGCTGACTCCCTGATGGAACGACTCGACCCGCGCGGGCGCGGATTCCCGCGCTGCGCCGTGGACTGACCGGAGACTCGATATGGAACCTGCCGCGCCGATGTCCGCTTCACCGGGACCTGCGCTCGAGCGCGAGCCCGCGGCATTGCGGGCGCGTCGGCTGGCTGCCGCGCGCCGGCGGGCCACCGGTCTCCTCGTGGGGGTGACGGTGCTGTTCCTGGCCGTGACCGCGGCCGGCGTCCACGGGACGCTCCTTGGCTTCGTGCAGGTCGGCGCCGAGGCCTCCATGGTCGGAGGCGTTGCCGACTGGTTCGCGGTGACGGCCCTCTTCCGCCGTCCTCTTGGCCTGCCGATACCGCACACCGCGTTGCTCGTCGAGCGCAAGGACCAGTTCGCCGTTACTCTCGGCCAGTTCGTGCAGGAGAACTTCCTCAACGCCGACGTTCTCGCCGAGCGGATCCGCTCCGCCCGCCTCGTTCCCCGCCTGGCCGGCGGGCTGGCTGACCGGGCCAACGCCGCCCGGTTCGCCGGTCACGCCGCGGATCTGGTGGTCACGGTGGCCGACGCTGTCCGCGACGAGGATGTCCAGCGCGTGCTCACCGCCGAGCTGACCCGGGCGATAGACGCCGTCGAGGTGGCGCCGCTGGCCGGGCGGGCGCTACGGGTCATTATTGCCGGAGGCCACCACGCCGATCTGTTCGACGCCATCGTGTCCGCCGCCGACCGCTACCTCGCCGACCATAACCTGGAGCTTCGCGGGCTGTTCGAGGCCGAGTCGCCCGGCTGGGTGCCGGACGCGGTATACCGGCGGGTCTTCGACCGCCTGTTCACCCGCCTGCGCCACCGGCTGGTGGCCATGGCCGCCGATCCCGACGACGAGGCCCGGCATCAGTTCGAGGAGTGGATCGCCGGGCTCCCCCACCGCCTCGAGACATCTCCGGAGCTGCGCGAGCGCGGCGAGCGCCTCAAGCGCGAAGTTCTGGGTAGCGCCGGGCTCCGGGACTGGTCCTCGTCGCTGTGGCAGAAGGCCAAGGAGGCCCTGCGCTACCAGGCGGCCGACCCGGAATCTGAGCTGCGCTGTCGGCTGGCCGATGCGCTGGTGGCGGCCGGGCGGCGCCTCGGGTCAGACCGCCGCCTCCAGGAGGGCCTCGAGCGCATGGTCGAGTCGGGAGCCAGGGCACTCGCCGATCAGTTCCACGACGAGCTCGCCGGCCTGGTCACCGGGACTATCGAACGGTGGGACGCCGCCGAGACGTCGAGCCAGCTGGAACTGCTCCTCGGGCGCGATCTGCAGTTCATCCGCATCAACGGCACGGTGGTGGGGGCGGGCGTGGGGCTGGCCTTGCACGCGATTGCCCTGGCTCTGGCCTGATAGTGGCGGCACCCAAGCGCACTTCCTGGCCGTCTGATCGACCGGCTGCCCCGGGCGGGCCTACGGCGAGGACCAGATAGCCCAGCGGCGCATCGAAGATGCGCCATGCGAGCCGGGCGACTATGACGCCGACCGGCTTGAGCGCGTATCGGGTGCAACCAGCCGCCGTCAGCCGTGCACAGCCGTAGCTGGCCGAAGAGCAACACACGGTGCCACACCGCGTTTGCTCAGGTAAGGCCAACAGCCGCAGCCCAGCCCGATCACTCAAGGTAACGAAAGGCCGATTACTCAGCAACCCGTACTCGTGCAGATCGCCGATTTTGCGCTACCTGGCGGCGCTGAGTCCTTCACAAGTCAGTGGCGCAGAACGACCAGTTCGGTTCACTCACTCCTGGCGTGGCGGGTACCTGGCGCCGCCAGTTCGCTTTAGGGTTCCACCGTGGCTTCCGCCGGGACGCTTGGCCGCTTCGGCGTGCCGGTCTGCGACGCGTCGGCGAGCGTCGCCTCAGGCGAGGCCGACCTGCCTGAGGAACGTGCCGCTGTCGTAGAGGAGGTACTCCTCGACGATCTTGCCGTCCCGCCAGCGCGCGGCCGTTGAGAAGACGACGTCGAACGATTTGCCGGTCGGCTGGATGACCGTCCCGTCGGGCATCTCGAGTGGCGCGGTGAACGTCCCCGTGAATCGTGTGACGAAGCAGGTGAAATCGCCCTCGCCGAACAGGATGTGGTAGGGGTGGTGAACTCGGTTGTCGGGAAGGCTGTGCAGAACCGGATCGACTCGGCGCGGTGGTCCGGGCCTCCGTGCGTCGGGCTGTCCTGCCGGTCTGGCCAGTAGATGACGCTGTCGCCGGGGTCGAGGAAGAAGCCGAAGGTGTCCCAGTCGCGCGCGTTCCACGCTTCGTCAAGCGCGTACATCCGCTCGGTGTTGGTTATGGGCATCTCTCTCATGACCATGCGCTTGGCGTTGGGCATGGGCATGCTCATTTCAGACATCGGTTCTCCCTTCGTTAGGTGGCAGATCGTCAGGCCTGCTGCTGGTACGGCATGTCCGCGGCGGTGAGGCCTTCCAGGGCCATGCCGAAGGGGACGTCGCTGGTGATGCGGCGGCGGAGGTTGAGGTTGAGGGTTTGCTTCTGCAGGGTGCGGTAGAGGGCGGGTTTGGCGGCCAGGCCACGGGCGATCTCGACGCCGCGGCGGAGGGCCTGGTCGTGCGGGACGACCTCGCTGACGACGCCCCAGTTCAGCGCGGTCTGTGCGTCGATGGTTTCGCCGGTCCACAGCAGCCACTTGGCGCGGGCGGTGCCGGCGACCTCTTCCCAGACGACTTGGACGCCATCGCCGCCGGTGATCCCGAACGCGGGGTGCGGGAAGTCACCATAGGTGGCGCCCTCGGAGGCGATGTGGATATCGGCCAGCAGCAGGTATTCGGCGTGGACGGTGGCCGGGCCGTTGGCGACGCCGACGACGGGCATCGGCAGGTCGAGCAGGCGCTGCAGGACCTTGGCGCCCTCGGTGCGGGTCTTCTCCCAGGCGGCGGGCTTGAAGATCTCGCCGAGGCTGGGGCCATCGATCTGGTCCATGAACGAGTCGCCGGTGCCGGTGAGGACCATGGCCTTGTTGCCGGGGTCGGCGGCGATGTCCTCCAGCGCCGCGGGGAACTTGCCGTGTGCCTGGCCGGTGAACACGACCGGCCCGCCGTCGGTGTGGAACCGCAGCACGAGCACACCGTCCTCGCCGCGGGAGAACGCCAAGTTCTCGTACTTGCCGAAGTACTCAGGAGTGGTCATCATGCGATCCCTTCGAACAGGCGCGGCTCAGCTCATGGCGCCCGCCTCGGCCACCTGCGGAGCGGTTCGCAGGGACATCTCCCACTCGTGCAGATCGCCAGCATCGGCCGCGCGCTGCAGCGGGTCCATCGCGCCGGTCGTCTTGTCCGCGCTGAACACCGGACTGCGCCAACCGCATGAGCAGGCCGCCTGGACGCCGCCCTCGCCCACCTCGCGGATTGTGGTGTGGTGGTCCACAGCGATCGGTGTCCTACAGGTGAACGACCGCGCAGGTCAGCGTCCGCGTCACGCCGTCGAGGACCTGGACCCGGGAGGCTACCAGCTTGCCCAGCTCGTCGATGTCCCGCGCATCTGCCTGGGCAATGATGTCGTAGGGTCCGGCCACGCTCGCCGTCTCCGAGACGCCCGGCAAGTCTCGGAGCGCGGCAGCGACGATGGCCGCCTTGCCGACTTCGGTCTGGATCAGAACGTACGCGGCGATCACGTGACACCCACCCAACCTTCTCGGACCATTCAACCGCCATTGCGGTCATGGGTCATCCCGGGGTCGCAGGCCGAGGCCGCCGACATGGCGTGGACGCGCGTGTGGCCGCTGCCGCGCCAGTTCTCGCCGGGCGCGACGCCGAACTGTCCGGCGAGGGGCCCGGTGCCCGGTGCCGTCGGCGCGGCTGCCCGGGAGCCTGCTCGCCTGCAAGGCCAGCCGGATCCCATCGTGGCCTCGGGGAGGGCGGCATCCACACCTGGGCCCGCAGGCAGGCTCACCTCGCCCGGTTCGGGGAGCCGCGCATGGGGCTGCGATCGATGCTGTTCCGGGCGGCGCTGCACGCCGAGGTGCGGGCGGTCTCGGCCGTGGTGGGAGAGGAGCCGGGCTCGCGCCCGGCCCGGGTGCTCGCGCCAGCCGCTCTCGCTCCTCGGCCGAGCGGGAGTTGTTCCGGCCGCCGAGCACGCTTGGACGGCTGTACAGTCTACACCCCCCGCGTCGCGTGACAGGCTGGCCAAGGGAATTGTGGGAGATGCGGTCCCCCACCGCTGTGGCGGGGCGCCGCATCCGGGACGAGGAAGGTCAAGATGGCGCAGGGCACGGTGAAGTGGTTCAACGGCGAGAAGGGCTACGGCTTCATCGCGGTGGAGGGTGGCCCGGACGTGTTCGCGCACTTCAGCGCGATCACGGGTGGCGGCTACCGCAGCCTCGAGGAAGGGCAGAGGGTCGAATTCGACATCACGCAGGGCCAGAAGGGACCCCAGGCGGAGAACGTCAGGGTCATCGGCTGACGCACCGGCAGCGACCGCCTCCCCGGACGCCGGGGCAGTCCCGGGGTCCCGGGCACGTCCCGCAGCAGGCGCAGGCCGACGCGGACCTGGCCAGGCCACGCGCTCGCAGAACGGAACCGTCTGGAGACCCGGTCGGCGGACGGGCGGAGAAACAGAGTTATCCGCAGTCAGCGGTAACCACGCGGGGACCGAGGGGCGGGTGGCCGGGCCGATCAGCGCCAGCCCGGGCTCAGGGTGGTGCCGCCTGCGCGGGTGGGTGGGTGGGTGGGTGGGTGACTCGGCGGCCACGACCAGCCCGCCACCGCGCGGCGGAAACGCGCCGGGCGGCGAGCCGCGCAGCGGTCGCCCCGCCGCGGTTGGCGACGTCGACGGCGGCGACGTGCTGACCAGCGCCCGCGCCGCCGCTGGCCCAGGCCACTGCCTGCATCTCGTCCGCTTTGACCTCGGCGCCGAGGTCGCCAGCCTGCTCGCCAGCTGGCTGGTCATACCCCCGCATCGCCCGGGGGCCCGGCCGCCGCGGCCCCCCCCGCGGGCTCGCGAGCCCGCTGGTGCCGCAGCGGCCGGACGTCAGGGTTACTGCTGCGCGGGCGGTTGCCCACGCAGTGCCACCGGTGCCGGCGCCGGGCAGTCCGAGTGGCTACCAATACAGAGCCCGGCATCCGGCGGCAGATACAGGGCCGGTCGGTTTTCCCGGACTGGGCCATGCGGGGACCAGGCCCTTGGGTCAGCTGGCCGGCAGATGACCACCGTCGCGGCGAGACGGCCGCGGAAGCCCTGGCATTGCTGTGTGAGCTCGCTGCGCCGGCCGCGCCACCGGCCGATGGGGCCCTCGCCGTCCCGCACCAGCACCAGCGGGACAGCGCCGAGCGCGGTGATCAGCTGCCAGCAGCCTGCGAACAGGTCCTCCGCCCAGCGGGTCGGACCAGCATCGCCGACGCCTGGCGGGCATACCCGGTCACCATCGTCAGCACCGGCAACTGCATGCCCTTGCGGAACTGCCCGAACTCCGCCTGCAGCTCGATGGGCGGGAACCAGAAGTCGCACCGCGCGACCTGGCCTGCCGCAGAGCTCGTGCGGCTGGCCGGATCCGGCGGCAGGCACGCCGGCCGCAGCCCGGCGACCCGCCCACTGAGCGTCCGGATCGAATACGGCCACCCGATCCGCTCGGCAATCACCGTCGACGGCATCCCGGATACTCCTGCAACGGCTCCCGGACCCGCGGCTCGAACGCATCCGCCACCGACCCAGCCGCAGCCCGCCGGTACTTCGGCGGGCCATCGCTGGGCAGCGCTGTTGACCGTCGCCCTCACCGTGTTCCGCCAGACCCCCAGCACCCGTGCGATCTCCGGGATCGGCCTGCCCTCCGCCCACCGGAGCCGCCGGATCTCCGCCCAGTCCCCACGCCCGGCACCCGCCTCCTCCCCGGCTCGGCTCAAGCCAGGGCCTCGGGAAGCTGGTCAATTTTTCGGTTGCCGCGCTGTGGTCAGCATTCAGTTGCCGCCGACACAAACGGATGCCAGAAACCAGGCCATTGATCTCGAGTATGCACCAGCGCCGGCGCGACAGAATGGCCGGTTATGCGCGGCCACTACCGCAGAGGGTCCGCGCTCAAGAGCCGCCCAGATCGGCGGCTATATGCTCGCGCAGCTGCTGTTCCAGCCTGATCCGTCGACGCCTGGCAGGCCGAGCCGGGTTGCATACTTATTCATTATCGCCTGGCCACGGGATGCGCGCTCATGCCGCATATGGTTCACGGCCTTTGGGTCACGTTGCCGGTGACGCGGATCGCGGCGGAGCGGGTGATCGGCGGGAACCTCGACCAGCACGATCGGGACGCCGTCCGGGTCCTCGATCCACATCTCGATCAACCCCACGGCTCGGTCGCGGGCCCTCGCAGAACACGAACGCCGGCCGCGGCCAGCCGCTCATGCTCAGCGTGCACGTCCCGCACCTGGAGCCAGATCATCACCGAGTCTCCCGGCGAGCCGGCCGGGCGCCGGACACCTCCAGCAATCCCGGGCCGAGAAAGAACACCGCCCCGGGATCAGCCGGAGCGCCGAACTCCCGGTAGATCGCCAAACCCAGCACATCGCGGTAGAAACGGCGGGTTCGGCCGGGGTCGGCGGGGCGCAACAGAATCCGGCTGCTCAATACCTCCACGCAACCATCCTGGCAGCCTGCCGTGCCCGGTGACGTGGACTCCGCGGCTGCCAAAGAGCCTCCGGACACGCCGGATCGATTCAGGGCGATGTTGCTCCTTTGCCATGGGCATTGGTTTCGGCAACGCTTAGCATCGCACTCTGCCGCCTTTGTGAGTGCGTCGATTGGTACGGCTGACGACCGCCGCCGTCGCGGCTACCGCGGCATGACACTTTGACCTGTACGGTGCAGGTAGCCCATCGCAATCGAGGAGGTCGGGATGGCAACAAGGATAGCCGTCGCCCTAGAAGACGATCTTGATGGAGGCACGGCAGACGAGACGTTGCGGTTCGGGCTAGACGGCTCGGAGTACGAGATCGATCTCAGCAAGAAGAACGCCAAGACGTTCCGCAACCAGCTCGCGCCCTTCGTCGAACATGCCCGTAAGGCAGGAAGAGCGCAGCGCCGCCGGTCAGTGCGTACCTCATCACACCGTGAGCGCAGCGGCGACATCCGGGCGTGGGCTAAAGACAAAGGCATCACGGTCAGCGCCCGCGGACGCATCCCGGCGAGCGTTGCTGAGCAGTACGAAGCCGCTAATAGATGACTCCGGGCAAGCCTGGATCACGGCCGGTCCGAACTAAATCCTCGCCGCCTTCATGGCCTCTGCGCTGACGGGCCGGTGAACAACGGCGGTCGGTCTCCCCGCTACCGGACCTGCCGAATTGAGTGAGTCGCCTGCGCGCATATTCATGCACCAATCGGCATGCTCACTCGTAGTCCAGCGGGCCAGGACGTAGTTCTGCACGGATCGCGGCACAGCGTTCTCGTGCATCCAGGGCACGCCTAACGCCGATTCCGTGCGAGTGGTGAGTCGGCTGGTCAGCCGGGTCGTCACCGACAGATCCGCCAGTTATGCGTGGCAACCAGCGGAACGGGCCTGCGCTGGAAACCGTCCATTTTGGCGGTAGGGGCACTCAACCCGCCTTGGGCAACCGCCATGGAGCCCGACGCCGGTCGCCCGGCTCCGGCTTGGCTGACCCGGCAGCCGACCCCGTGGTCCCGGGTTGGCTGTCAGGCACGGTGGCTGGCTTGCGGTGATGCAGCCGCAGCGCGGTGCCGGCGAGCGCTGCGGCCGCGATGGCCGCGGCTGACGCGATGAGCCAGCCAGGGGTTCGTGAGCCTGCTTGGTGCACTGCCGCTGGATGTGCGGTTGGGGGGAGGTGGGCCTGCTGCGCTGCCTGTGTGCCCGGTCGCGCTGGAACGCCGAGCTGGGCGAGCCGCGCCAGCTCGAGCAGATCGAGCAGGCGCTTCGTGCCGACGACCCGCGGTTTGCCAGCGCCGTCCACGCGGCCGACCCGCGGGTGCGCTACAAGCGCCGGGGCACCGAGGCGGCGCTCGGGTTCCTGATCGGCGTCGGGCTGCTGCTCGCCGGGGTCGTGATCAATGTCATCCTGATCGCAGTGGCGGGCTTTGTGGTCATGCTTGCCTGCAGCATGTGGGCGGTGACCAGCTCCCGGCGCATGACCGGCACCACCGGGCGCGTCCCCGCCAAGGCCCGGCGCTCTGGCAAGAAACGGCGCGCCGCCAAGGCCCGGCGCTGTGGCAAGCAAGCGGGATCTGGGCTGATGGGGCGGCTGGAGGAGCGCTGGCGGCATCGCCAGCAGGGCGGCCGCTAACCCCAGGCTGCCCGCTGCCGTCCTCTCGCCGCGGGCACCGGGCGGTCATTATCGCCTGCTGACCGCCCGGCAGCGCGGATAGCGGCGGGACGTGCCTGCCCCCATTCCCCCAGCTACTCAGCCCTTGCTGCCATGACTTCAGAACCCTTGCAGGACGTCTGCGCAGCGTCATGGCCGGTATGTGGCGGCGCCTATGGCAGGGACATCTCCCACTCGTGCAGATCGCCAGCCTCGGTCGCGTGCTGCAGTGGGTCCATCGTGCCGGTCGTCTTGTCCGCGCCGAACACCGGACTGCGCCAACCGCATGAGCAGACTGCCTGGACGCCGCCCTCGCCCAGCTGGTGGATGGTGATGTCGTGGTCCACAGCGACCCGTGTCCTACAGGTGAACGACTGTGCAGGTCAGCGTCCGCGTCACGCCGTCGAGGGCCCGGATCCGGGAGGCTGCCAGCTTGGCCAGCTCGTTGATGCCGGGCGCCTGCGCTCGTGCGATGACGTCGTAGGGTCCGGCCACGCTCGCCGTCTCCAAGACGCCGGGCACGTCCCGGAGCGCCGCAGCCACGGTAGCCGCCTTGCCAGGTTCGGCCTCGATCAAAATGTATGCGGCGATCATGTGACAACCACCCGGCCTTATCCGTCTATTCAACCGCTATTGCGGAGATACGTCGTCTCGGGTCCGCTAGCCAAGGCCGCTGGCCTGGCGTGGCGGCGCCTGTGGCCGCTGCTGCGCCTGTTCTTGCCGGGCGCGGTGCCGAATGCCCGGCAAGGGGCTCGATGCCCGGCGCCGTCACCCGCGGCTGGCCGGGAGCCCTGTCCGGCCTGCGGAGCGAGCCGGTTCCCCTCGCGGGCCCGGGCAGGGCGGCATCCGCACCCGGCCGCCGCGGCACCTGCGCTTACCTCGCCGGGCCCGGGGCGCCGCGGATGTGCTGCGGATCGATGTGCTTCGGGGGGCGCTGCACGCCGCGGTCTTGCGGCTGGGCCGTGGTGGGAGCAGAGCTGGGCTGGCGCCCGGCCCGGTGTCCGCTGCGGCCGTTCTCGCCCCCCGGCTGAACGGGGTGTTCCGGCCGGGCAGGCGTGGCCAGCGGCGCGGTTCTACATCCGCGGGTTGCGTGACAGGCTGGCCAAAGCAATCGCGGCAGGCGCGGTCTCCGCCGCCATGGCGGGGTGCTGTGTCCGGGACAAAGAAGGTCAAGATGGCGCAGGGCACGGTGAAGTGGTTCAACGGTGACAAGGGTTACGGCTTCATCGCGGTGGACGGTGGCCCGGACGTGTTCGTGCACTTCAGCGCGATCACCGGTGGTGGCTACCGCAACCTGGAGGAAGGGCAGAAGGTCGGTTCGACATCACCCAGGGCCAGAAGGGGCCCCAGGCGGAGAACGTCAAGGTCATCGGCTGACGCACCAGCAGCGACCGTCTGCCCGGAAGCTGGGCAGTGCCTGGGCTTGCGGGGGCACGTCGGCTGAAGCCCGGCACCGTCGCGGGTGACGGACCGGGTAGCTGGAGGAGGCGTTCGAAGCCGCCCGGTTGGCGGCGTTCGCGCGGCAAGAGCAGACCCGCGTGGACCTGGCCGGGCTCCGCGCTCGCAGAAAACGAGCCGACTCAAGACCCGGCCGGTGGACGCAGGGAGAAACACAGTTACCCGCAGTCACCGGCAACGGCACGAGGGACCGGCCGGTCACCGCGAGGGCGGGGCAGCCGGGGTCGGCCGGTGCCAGCCCCGTCCCGGAGCCGTGCCGCCTGCGCGGGTGGGTGGGGTGACTCGGGGGCCACAGCCCGCCACCGCGCGGCGGAACGCGCCGGTCACGGCGAGCCGCGCAGTGGTCACCTGGGCGTGGTGGCAGAAGTAGGTGAGCCCGCCGGTCACCTCGCCAGCCGGGTCGAAGGCCAGCACGTGCCTGGCGCGCCGTGGTCGGCGAGGTCCGCGTGCGCATTAAAAGGTCTGCCCGCCCCGGCTGCCCGCATGATCTATACCAGACCTGCGGGGCGTAACGTCAGGAGCGGAAGAACCCACGGGCGGTCACGGAGAAAAGGAGGAGTCATGGCGATCCTCGACAAAGCCAAGGCGGCCGCCGAGCGTGCCCGGGGCCAGGCCAAGCACGGCGCGGCGCAGGGCCGGGCCCGGCTCATGGAGGTGCAGGCGCGGCGGCAGCACAGCAAGCTGCTGCGGCAGCTGGGTCAGGCGTGCTACGCCGAGCACGCTGGGCAGGGAACACACGAGCCGGTGGCCCGCGCGTTCGCCGCCCTAGACGCTCACGCGCAGGCCCATCCCCAGCCGCTGGCACCGGGCCGCCCGCAGGCGGTCCGGCAGGCGCGAGACATCATGCACCCGGGAGCGGAATGCATCGGCGAAGGCGACAGCGTCGCGGCCGCCGCGCAGAAGATGCGCGATCTACCCGGCCCAGGTCCGGGCCGGTGACCTGGCCCAGGAAACCTTGTTCTGGGCCGACGCTAGCGCCAGCGTGGGCGAGGTACTGCATCAGATGGAGGAGCACCGGGTCAAGCACCTGCCGGTGATCGACAACCACCGCCTGGTCGGCATCATCACCGAAGCCGACCTGGCCCGCCATCTCGACGAGCACCGGCTCGCCGAGTTCGTCGAGAAGGTCTACACGACGGCCTGAACCCGGTCGGCCTCATCCGCGGCCACCGCGAGTGTGCCTATGCACCGGGGCGCCGGTGGTAACCACCTGGCCCGTGCATCAGCATGGCCGCGCCGGCCAGCGGGCTGCCTTGCGCTAACCGGTCAGGGAGTCCGGCGGCCCGCCGATGACGGACCTCGGGGGCTTGGGTTACGGGGTCAGTCTCGGCTTCGGGATCAACGCCACCGGGGAGGCCGTCGGCCGCTCGTACCTGGCACAGACCGTTCCCACCTGACCGACCTCGGCACGCTGGGCGGCACCTTCAGCGAGGCACGCGCGGTCAACCGCAACGGGGACATCGTCGGCGGCTCCAACAGCGATGCGTTCCTGGCCCAAGCTCAGCAGGACGCTCGGCCGCGAGATTACCTATGTGGACGCACCCGACGATGCGGTGCGGGACGCGCCGCCTGGCTTCGGGCTCGACGAGTGGTTCGTGAACGCGCTGGCCGGTCTCTCGGGACTTACCGCCGATCCGGCATCGATGGCTACGCCGGCCAGGTCTGCGACACCGTGGCGCGGCTCACTGGACAGCCTGCGTGATCTCTCGACGACCTGCTCCAGGAAGTTGCTCCTGAGTTGAAAGCCGGGTCGATTCCCGTTTCCCTGATGATCCAGGGTGGATCCTCATCCACGCCGGGCACCCGCCCGCATTCACGCCGCCGCAACTGCTCGTCGAGCAGGTGCAGTAACGCCGGAGGGCGCCTCATACGTCGATGGTCATGCTGGCTGACCAGCGGTCGGTGGCATCCGGCTCGCAGCGCAGCCCGTGGAAGGAGACGGCCTTGGGAACGGCACCGGTGATCTCGACGACCTCAGCCCGGGCAAGCGCCAGGACGACGACGATGCCTCCGTCGGCCGGGCGTACCTGGACCGACACCGGGATCTCGCCCTTCACGTCCAGGATGTAAATCACCTCGTCAGCGGCGGACGCCAGCAAGTCTGCGTCACTGCCTGCGGTCATCAGCCGTTCCACGACCCGCGCTGGCTGCACATCGCTGATGTCGGCGAAGCTGGCGATAAGGCCGCGTAGCGCTTCCGCCACGCATTCGTCGCGGGACTCCGCCCACGCCTCGATACGCAGGTCAGCGGTATGCGGTACCGTCCGGTAACCC
>WNFX01006229.1_pt1 | contig 24246 bp, 21 predicted proteins | sample 5400111 | NCBI WGS metagenome assembly WNFX01 (sample SAMN13153363, study PRJNA577476) | soil metagenome | isolation source: 40 cm soil or saprolite under grassland replicate 1 | place: USA:California | collected 2016-06-15
CCCACCGATTCGGCGGCTGATGCGATTGCTGCTGCTCCTGGTCTTCCCATGACACGTCTCTCCTTGCTTGCTAGGTGGCTTCCGGGACGATCACGTTCGCGTGGTCTGGATGCTTGCGCAGACGGTACGGCCATGGTGTCCCCGGCTCGTGGGGGCGCCATAGCTCCGGGCACTCCACCAGGGTGGCCAACAGGTCAGGGACCGCCAGCAGGTCGCTACGCATGAGGTTGGCGAGGTCGCCGGCGAACCGGTCATCGTGGGAGCGCATCTCCTGCACCCAGGCGGTCATCTCGGGGAAGGTCGCCGTGTAGCAGTCGGACAGCTCGGCGACCGCCACGGTGGCGAGCGCGTGGCCGGGCCGTCCCCGCTCGTACACGCCCCACGGGCCGGCGCTGTCTTCGGCGATGGCGCGCTCCGCGGCCTGCTCGGGCGTGTAGCGGCCGACCACGGTCGGGGCCAGCACGTCGTAGAAGCTGCCGATGTCGAGGAACTCGCTGACCGCGGGATCGAAGACGGCCGTGCCGTTGATCTCACACCAGGCGTGCGGCCAGAGCCGGCCGCGCTCGACCAGCAGGCCATGCGCGACCACGACGTCGTGGTCGGCGTGATTCAGCGTGTAGGAGATCGCCCGCTCGTAGCACTCGAGCGGCCGGCCGGCACCGAGGACGAGGTCCCGGCGCAGGTCCGGCGGCACCTGGACGCGAGCGACCCTCCACCATGCCACCATGCCGAGGCCGAGGTGGGCAGGGTCGTTGCTCATCCAGTTGGCCGCAATCAGCCTCGCCCGCAAGGCATCCTCGGCGAGCCGGGCCGCGCGCTCGTGCTCCGGCTCGGTCGACCCGGGCGCCCTCGGGATCATGGCGGCCAGCGCGGTGCCTGAGATTGGCTCGACCTCGGCCGGCCGCCGCCGCTCCAGCTCCCTGCCCGGCGTCCCGGCCGGCGCCGTGGCCACGGTCGCGTACGACCGGGCCCGCCTCTGGGCTCGACGAGAGGTCACGGCACGCACCCCCAGTCGAGCAACGGCAGCCGGACCCACCAGCGCCAGAGACGCCGTGCAGCGTGCCGCAGGCGCCGTCTCACGGCTGACTCCTACCCGGAGTACCCCCGGCCGCTCTGCGCCGCTCCTGGACCGCTGTGGCGGCGCCACGGCCGTGGATGGACTCGCGGCTCCGCGTCCACCGCCAGCGCGACCCGTCCTGCCGCAGCGACCGCTCAGTCTCGGTGGCCAACGCACGCGCGTACTCGGTGGCGCTGCGCGGGTCGTGGCCGCCCTTGCCGAGAGCGCCCAGCGCCGCACGGTCCGCCGCCACGGTGGTGGTCGTCGCCGGCGGCGCCGGGGTCGAGGTCGTGGTCTTGGCGGCCGGGTTCCGCCGTCTGGGCGGGCGGCCGCCGCGCTCCCGCTGGCGTGCCGCGGCCTTGCGGCACCGGGTTGAGCAGTACCTCGCCCTGGCCTGCCCGCTGGTAACGGACTCGGCGCATCCCGGCCCCTGGCAGGTGCGCTCGGTGGTCGGCGTGATGGTCACCGGCGCCGCCTGTCCCAGTGTGGGTTTGCTGTGAGCCAGGCGGCCATCTCTCCCGTGTGCTCGTCCAGCGGGACGCTCCGAGGGCCGTACACCTTCTGCCCGCGACATTGGACGATCGCGCGAGGGTCGAGCATCACCGTCGCGCCCGCATCCTTGATCCACGGCGGAAGCGGCGGCGCCAGGTGATCCACCATGACAGCCACCGTCCCCGCCAGCCCTTCCCCGGCGTCGTCGGGCATGGTCGAGATGGTGAGCTTCCCGCGGACGGTGAAGCTCTGGCCGCTCGGGTAGCGAACCGAGTAGAGGTTCGTGACCATGTCTCCCTCCTCCTACACCGTGATGGTGGTCCCGGCCGGCCCGGGGAAGGAAGCCGGCCGGGCTCGCTGGTCAGTTGTTGGAGACGTCGATAACGGTCGCGCCGACGCTCCCTCGCAGCCACTCGGCACGGAGTTCGGTGAGGCGGTCGGACAGGCGGTCGCCGTACTCCTTGGCGTGGTTCTCGCACACGTCGATCGTGACAGGAGCGGATGTTGTCGCCGGAGCATCGCAGTCGGCGCAGGGTGTCGCTTCCTGGGTGGTGCTGCTCTGCTCGCTCACGATGAGATCTCCTTGGCCGAGGTCGGTCAGGCGCGCGCCAAGGTGACGGGCCAGCTCGCCCTTCCCCGCCAGTGCGTCCGGGGCGATGTCGAATCCAACGGCGCTGCCATCGGGGGCGATGATGTCGACCTCCCACCCGCCACAGGAGCCGTAGAAGACGACCCGGGCCTTGGGGATGACGGTCTGCCCGAAGTCGTCAGTGTCGAAGGGCTTGGACTCATCGGTCGCTGGCTCCTGGCCGGGCGCCAGCGGCTTGTCCCGGTCCAGGAAGCCCTTCTCGCGCTGCATTTCGGTGGTCTGCTCGGACATCTGCTGTACCTTCCTCTCGTGTGTTGCGGCCCTGCCTTCGGGCGGGGCCGCGCTGCTTGTGCGAGGAAATTCCTCGCTCGGCGGGCCGCGGGCCGAGGTCGCCTCCCTGGGCGCCCGGCCGCTCCCACGGCAGCGCTTGCGCCGCTTGCCGGTCCTGGCCCGGATCACCACGCCCACCGTGTCGTGGCGCTGGGTCGCGCCGTCCTGGCGGAGCAGGACCAGCCGGGCGCAGAAGTCGCAGACGCCGAGAGCAGCCATCAGGGCTCGACCCTCTGGCGCCGGGTGTGGCGCCGGCATGGCTGGCGCGGCCGGCACGGCCCATCGAGGCACGTGTCCCGGTCGAGCAGGTCCACCGCACGGTGGAAGTCGTCCAGGTCGCCGGTCAGCTCCAGCACGCGCGGTCGCAGCCGCGTGCCAGCCTGGTAGGCCGGGTGCGGCGGTGGCGTGCCAGCCGCGGCCCAGCAGTACGGATGCCACGGCCGGCCATCCGGCCCGGTGGTGTTCGCCTGCGCCCCGCAGCGGACGCAGGCGCCCACCGGCTCGGCGTGCCATCGCGCGCGCCAGCTCCAGCCGTCCGGCAGCGGCGCGCTGCCCGCGTGGATCGCCTCCAGCTTGGCGGCGGCGGCCGGGTCGTCGTGGCGGACCGCGCCGAGCGCCCGCGCCTCACCCAGACCGTTCTGGATGGTGGCGAGGATCTCGGCGGCGGTCGGGTCGTGGTCGAGCCGGTCGACCTCGGGCACGTCCAGGCGGACGGGTAGGTGGTTGCCGAGTTCGTCGGTGGGCCATGGTTCGGGCTCTGCGGCCTCACCACCTACAGGTAGAACCCCACCTGTGGTTAAGGCTTCTTGTTGGTACGAGGCTTCTAGTTGGTTTTGGTGGGTCATCGAAGGGTCGTGACCCACCGGAGTGACCTGCATGTTCTCTTGTGAACGTGACCCCCCGGTGAGGCTCTTGATCGTCGCTTCTCGGACACCTCTCGGGTTGAGCTTCAGCACGTAACGGGTGACCGCGCCGAGCATTCGCCCATCAGGGAGCCTGGAGGCTGGGCGCTGCTCGCGGGTGAGGTAGCCGAGTCCCTCCAGGGTGCGCAGGTCGCGCTTGATCGTCTCCACGCTGACTGCGAAGACCCTGGCCAGCTCGGCACGGCTGAGCCCCTCGCGGACCCGACGTTTACGCGCGTCGATGAACGAGCTTGTTTCCAGGTTCCTGTAGATCGCTCGGAGCCGCTCAGTCGGAAACGTCACGGGGCTGGTGGTAGGTGCGTGACCCCCCGGTGCGACCTGGGCTTTTCCACTCGCCCAGGCGTTGAACGTGTCTTCGGACAGGACCGCGCCGGGTGGTGGTATCGCCACAGTCGACCGCTCGGCGGGGATGCCCCGCGGCCGTGCCATCCCGCGCCGTCTGGCCGAGCCCAGGGTGGCGCCGATCTCGCGGGCGCCGAGTCCGACCGCCCGCATCGTATCCTCCAGCATCGCCAGCGCCTCGCTCTCGCCGACCACGCCGCCGGCGACCAGACCGAACAGCGACGCTGCCTCCCTGAAGGCGGTCGCGTTGCGCTCGCCGCGGGCCGCCTCGAGGATCCGCGCCTGCGTGCCATCCAGGGCTGCACGCGCGTACGCGGTGCTCGTGGTGGCCGGGTGGAAGGTCGCCGGCCGCGGCGCCGGGGAGGGCTTGGGCGGCTCCAGCAGGGCGCGCAGTGCCGCCGGGACGAATGGCGGCCGGTCCGCCTCCACCGGGACCACGGCGTACGGCCTGCCGTTCGGATGGATGGACGGCCCGACTACCACGTAGCCGCCGCGCCCGCGCCAGTCCACGCCCTCCAGCAGTCCGGCCGCGTTGCCCAGCCCGGTCGGCGCGAAGTAGTAGTGCCTCCCGCCGCCGGGCGTCGCCACCCACGGCACCCGCTCGAGGTCGAATTCGTGCTCGGTGGCGAACGTCACCAGGGCCGCGATGCCTTCGGTGCCGTCTGGGTCGAGCACGTCGAACAGCTCGCCGGTCCGGACGCCGATGTTCGCGCTCGGCCAGCGCTCCCACCACGCGCGTACACGGTCCAGGTCGATGGTCCCATCCCAGCAACCATGGCCGTCTCCGCCGCACTCGCCGCGGCACTGGTCGGCCGCCGGTTTGTCGTCACGGTGGCGGCCGGGGATGAGCGGCTGCTTGCCGCCGGCTCGCACCGGGAACACCGGCAGCCCGCGGCGCGCGAGCGCCAGAGCTGCCTCGCCCAGTGGGCTCACGATCTCGCCTCTGCGGGGTCGTAGAAGTGGCGCGTGCGGGCACCCGGGGCGAGCTGGGTGACGAGCACCCGCCAGCGGTCCGGCGCGCTGTCGAACGGGAAGCCGCCGCCGCGCATCTCTGCGACCTCCGCCCGGGTGATCGGCCGCCGCCGCTCGGTTGCGAATGGGTGGCGCTCGAACCAGTCGCGGTCGGCGTCGCAGATCTCCTCGACCCCGCGGCTGATCCAGCAGCTTTCGTCGTGGCCGCGGCTCTGATTCCTTGGGGCGTAGACGGCTGTGCAGTCGGGGCACGCCCAGGGCTGCGAGCTCACTGGCCGCCGCCCTCGTCGCCTGCGCTGAGCACGTCGACGAAGATCCCGGCCACCCAGAGCCGATACGCCTCGGCCGCGTCCGCACGATCCCAGCCCTCGACCACCATCTGCTCGACGCTGGCGCGCGCGTCGACGGTGATCGAGCGCTCGAGGGCTCCCAGCCACCGCAGGCGACGTCTGCCGCGCCTGGGGATGCGGGTTGGCCGGCCGCGTAGACGGGCTATGATCTCCGTGGCGATGTTGTTGTGCAGGTGGCCGGCTCTTTGGCGGGGGCCGGCTTCCTGTTTGCTATCCAGGCGCGGCAACGGCCCCACCTCCCGCCGCTGGACTGGAGGCATCCTTCCGGATACGATCGGCGGTGACCGGCGCGACCTGCGCCTCGATGCCGAGCGCGGCCACTGGATGGCCATCCGGCCCGACGTGATCGGGACGCTCGTTGCGGGGAGATGTCGGAGCCGGTGGTGCCGCCACGGAGCGGCGTTCTTCATGTCCGGGGGTGCCGAGGAGTATCCCGGCCACCGCATGCAGGACGCCGACGTCCTCGACGTAGCGGGACGGCAACCGGCCGGCCGCATGGTCGGCGTTGTTCTGTCGGCGCGCGACCTCGCGCAGGTCCAGGGTCACGCAGGCCCCCCCGCGATGGTCCGGCGGCTGGCCATGAGCTCGTCCAGGTCGGACCGCTTCACCCGCACGAGCTGGCCGACCCGGCTTGCCGGCAGCAGGCCGACCTTCACCCATCGCCGCACACTCCATTTGGACGCGCAGACGTACTCGCCGGCCGCCTCGAAACTCAGGAATTCCGGGATGATTTCGGTCTCGACCTTCATGAAGAAGCCACCTTTCGTACGGTGACACCAATTGGTGTCACGGACTATGGCTCCTTCGAGCGATAGATTAGAGACAGCGAGCAGCGGCGGCAACTGCCTGCGACTTTGCGGTCGCATCCACGGCTCTAGTGAATCTGGAATTAGCGCAACACTGCTGCAACACTTGCTAGACATTTGCGGGTCGGGTCGCACCATTTATCCCCGGGGTACGCGCGTACATGGCGCAACCTGAGAATCAGCTAAGAATTGTCAGACCTTCCAGGCGCCTTTGGGGATGACGAGCCGGTCAGGGTCGAAGCGGCGCGATCCCCGCCTGGTCGACGGCAGCACCACCACGTGGTCGAGCACGCTGTCCAGCAGGGCGCGGCGCTGGTCGACGTCCCACCCAGCCCACTTGGCGCGCAGCTCCTCGCCGGTCCGGATCTCCGCCAGCATCCCGGCCCGGGCCTTGCGGGCCAGCACCGCGCGGGTGCGCTTGGCCCTGCGCTCGAGCTCGCCGCGGTTGGCGAAGAACTCCCGGCGGCTGATCAGCTTGCGCTGGTAGTAGTCGGCTGCGAGCTCGGTCAGCGCCTGCTCATCATCGGCGAGTTGCTTGGCGATCCAGCGTGTTTCCTCGCTGCCGACGCCGGCGCGGATCTCGGCGAGCTTCGGCCCGTCGAGGCGGTCGAGCACCCGTTCGGCCACCAGGATCTCCAGCGGCTCGGCGACGATCCCCAGATGCAGCCGGCCGCCGCTGTCCCGGCCGGCCGGGCCATAGCACACGTACGCGCGTGTCCCGGTGGCGTACGGGCGGGACTGGAGCGCCGAGCCGCACCCGTCGTGCCCGCAGCGGGCTCCTCTGGGATGACCGTGATCTTGTCGGCCGCGTAGCCGAACGGGCGTGCACCGCCGACGTTCGGGCGTCCCTTGCTGGCGGCCTCGGCACGCTGGGCCGCGGTGCGCAGGCTGATGTTGGCCGACTCCATCTCGCCGAGTCCGACGATCGTGCGGAGCATGAAGCGGCCGGAGGCGGTCGAGGTGTCGAGGCTCTCGGTGACGCTGATGAGCGCTGCGCCCCGGGTGTCGAGGATCCGGGAGACGCGCAGGAGGTCCTCGAGCCGCCGCGCCAACCTGTCCAGCTTCCAGACGACGACGCCCTGGATCAGGCCCTGGTCGAGGTCGCCCAGCAGGCGCTCGAACTCGGGACGGATGACGCCGAGCTGGTAGGCGCTGACCTCCCGGTCCTCGTAGGTGTCGTGCACGTGTAGGCCCTTGGCGTCGGTGAGCTGGCGGCACGCCTGGATCTGCCGCTCGGTCGCGGTCGAGGTGCCCTGCTTGTCGAAGCTCAGGCGGGCGTAGATCCCGATCTCGGAAGGCTCCATGTCCATGTAGCATACTTGACTGCCGAGAACATGGTGATCGCCTCGCGGCGCCGCAGCTCGTTCAGGTAGGCCCAGATCTGGCTGCGCGTCTGCGGGTCGAGCCCGATGGTCGGCTCGTCCAGGAACAGCACCCTGGGCGAGTGGAGCAGACCGCGCGAGATCTCCAGGCGCCGCTTCATTCCACCGGAGAAGGTGCGCACCTGGCTGCCGCGCCGCTCACCGAGCCCGACCAGGTCGAGAACCTGGTTCAGGCGGGCCGCCACGGTGTCGCGCGGCACGCCGTACAGCTCGGCGTGGAAGCGCAGGTTCTCCTCGGCGGTGAGGTAGTCGTCCAGGGTCGTGTCCTGGAACACCAGGCCGATGCGCCGTCGCACCTCGGCCTGCCGCTCGACCACGTCGAAGCCAGCCACGCTGGCCCGCCCGGCGCTCGGCTGCAGCAGCGTGCACAGCATCGAGATGGTGGTCGACTTGCCGGCGCCGTTCGGCCCCAGGAACCCGAAGGTCTGGCCGGGTGGGACCGAGAAGCTCACGCCACGGACGGCCTCGAGCTCGTCGAACCGCTTGACCAGGCCCTCGGCCTGGATGGCGGCGGCGCCGTCAGCGGCTGGGCTGGCCGCGGCGGCCTGCCTGGAACCCCTCCTGATTCGCATCTCAGGCTCCGTTGTGCGCCGGCACCAGCGCGTCCAGCTCGCGCTGCACCTCGCGGTAGCGCTGCCGCCTGGCGTCCAGGTCCTCGAGGAACTGGACGAGGCGGGCCATCTTGGCCTCGACGCGGGCGCGAAGTCTGGCGTTGTGCCGCATCGCCTCGGCCAGGATCTCGGCGCGGCGCTCCGGCGGCCTGCCGGCCAGCCACTCGGCGCGAAGCGTCGCCAGCCGGTCCTCGATGCTGACGACCTCCAGGATCTCGTCGAGATTGAAACCCATCACCTCCTGCAGCTCGCGGATGTGCTCCAGGCGCGCGATGTCGTCGTCGGTGTAGCGCCGCGCGCCGCCTGGCGTGCGTCCGGAGGGGTTCAGCAGGCCGAGCTCCTCGTAGTAGCGCAGCGTGCGGCTGGAGACGCCCACGCGGGCGGCCGCCTCGCCGATCCGGAGCTCGCCGGCGCCCTGGGTCACGCTGACATCGACTCCTCGGCCTCGGACAACATCGTCGACTCCTCCTGCTCGCCGTGGACGTAGCGGCCGCCCCGCATCCAGGAGGCGACGGCGGCGATTACGCACAGCACCGCGGCCACGGTGAACACGATACGCAATCCATGACCGAATGGGCCGGAGATGAGCCCGGGGAAGTTGCTCTGACCAGTCAGGAAGGCGGCCTTGCCAGGGGGCAGCGAGCTGAGCACCCGCGGGCCGAGCAGGGTCTGGATCGGGTTGTAACCGAGGAAGGCGGCGAACAGGCTGCCGACCGGCGGGAGGTGGGCGACCTGGCTGGCGATCTGGGGCGGCACGCCGTTGCTGGTCAGCCCGCGCAGCAGCGTCCGCGGCAGGGAGTTGGCCAGCCCGGCGATCATCAGCGAGAAGAACAGCCCGATCGACAGCACGAACCCCGAGTTCTGGAAGGTGGCGCGCATGCCGGAGGCGACGCCACGCTGCTCCGCCGGCACGGCGTTCATGATGCCGGCGGTGTTGGGCGCCGTGAACAGCCCGGAGCCGATGCCGTTGAGCAGCAGCAGCATCGCGAACAACGGATAGGAGAAGTCGGCGGGCAGCAGCTCCAGCAGGCCGAAGGACGCGGCCGCCAGCAGCATCCCCCCGGTGGCGAAGGGGCGGGCGCCGAAGCGGTCCGACAGCCAGCCGGACACCGGCCCGGCGACCAGGAAGCCGACGGTGAGCGGCAGCAGGTAGATCCCGGCCCACAGGGGAGTGCGGTCGAAGCTGTAGCCGTGCAGCGGCAGCCAGATGCCCTGCAGCCAGATGATCATCATGAACTGCAGACCGCCGCGGGCGATCGAGGAGAGCAGGCCGGCCAGGTTGCCGGCGGCGAACGCCCTGATCCGGAACAGCTCGAGGTTGAACATGGGCTGGGCCACCATCCGCTCGATCGCCACGAACGCCCCCAGGATGACCGCCCCGCCGCCGAGCAGCGTCACCACCAGCGGGCTGGTCCAGCCCATGGTGTGGCCGGCGTAGGGCTGGATGCCGTAGGTGATGCCGACCAGCACCATGACCAGGCCGGCGGCAAACGTCAGGTTGCCCCACCAGTCGACGGTGGCGGCCGTCCGCGGCCGGGTCTCGCGCAGCTTGAGGTAGGCCCAGGCGGTGCTGACCACCCCGATCGGCACGTTCACCCAGAAGACCAGGCGCCAGTCGATCTCGGCCAGGAGCCCGCCGAGGATCAGGCCGATGAACGAGCCGGCGATGGCGGCGACCTGGTTGATGCCCATGGCCATGCCGCGCTGGTCGGCGGGGAAGGCGTCGGTGAGGATCGCGGTCGAGTTGGCCATCACCAGGGCGCCGCCGACGCCCTGGACGATCCGCAGGCCGATCAGGGTGAGCGCGCCGGAGGATCCCTGGGCGGGCACCACCGCCAGCAGGATCGACGAGATGGTGAACACCAGCAGGCCGAGGTTGTACATGCGGACGCGGCCGAGCATGTCGCCGAGGCGGCCGAAGGTCACCACCAGCACCGAGGTGGCCACCAGGTAGCCCATCAGCATCCACAGCAGGTAGCCGATGTTGCCGGCCTCCAGCGGCTGCAGGCCGATCCCGCGGAAGATCGCCGGCAGCGAGATGATCACGATGGACGAGTTGACCGTGGCCATCAGGATCCCGAAGGTCGTGTTGGTCAGGGTCGCCCATTTGTAGCCATTGCCGCTGGCGGTGTCGGGCCGGTCGCTGGGCGTGGCAACGCGCATGCGCCAATCTCCAGATTTCGTCGAGACGGGTCGAGACGGGGTCGGGACGGCGGGCAGGTGGCCGCCGCCGTCCCGAAAGCTAACGTTCACGTTAACATCGTCCTCGCAGACCCGCACGAGCGACCCGGCGCCGACCCGGCCCCGGTGCCCGGCGGTCGCGTCAGGACCGTCCGGTCAGGTCCGCTCGGCCCCCGGCCTCGGCGTCGCCCTGCTGGTCCGGCTGCTGGGGCGGGATGCTTGCCCGCGCCATGCTGCCGTGCTCGCCGGCGCGCGTGAGCGTGAAGCGCCCGCCGAGCTCCTCGTCGACCAGGGCGCGGACCAATCGCAGGCCCAGCCCGCCGCCCGGCCGAGCGACCGGCTCCGGATCGGGCGGCGGGCCCTCGCCGTCGTCGATCACCTCGAGCTCGAGCGCGCCGCCCTCCACGGCGTGCAGCCGCACCGTGACGGTTCCCACGCGGTTTCCGAGCCCGTGCTCCAGCGCGTTCTGGACCAGCTCGTTCAGCACCACCGACAGCGGCGTGGCCACGTTGGCGCCGACCCGCACGGACTCGGCCTCGACCACGATCCGCACGCTCTCGCTGCCGAGCGAGCCCTCGAGCATGCGCACGACCCGGCGGGCGACGTCGCCCATGTCGACCGCGCCGGTCGGCTCCTCGGTGAGGGTCTCGTGGACCAGGGCGATCGAGGCGATCCGCCGGACCGACTCCTCCAGGGCGTCCACCGCCATCGGGTGGTCGGTCAGCCGGCGTGCCTGCAGGCGCAGCAGGGAGGCGACCGTCTGGAGGTTGTTCTTCACCCGGTGGTGGACCTCCCGGATGGTCGCCTCGCGGCGCGAGATGACCCGCTCGTGGCGGCGCAGCTCGGTCACGTCCCTGCACAGCACGAGCGCGCCCCGGCGCTCGGTCATGCTGCGCAGCAGCGGCATGACGCGCACGTCGGTGACCGCGCCGTCGCCCTCCACGTCCGACTCGATCGGCCGGCGGCCGGCCATCGCCTCGGCGACCAGCACCGCCACCCGGTTGGGAAGCGGCTGGCCCGGCGGCAGCGAGTTGGTGCCCATGCGGCGGAATGCCGAGGTGGCGTTGGGGCTGGCGAAGGTCACCCTGCCGCTGGAGTCCAGGGTGATGAGGCCGTCCCCGACCCGCGGCGAGCCGATCAGGTCGTGCGCCTCTTTGAATGGAAAGGTCCCGTTGGCCACCATCTCCAGCAGGGCGTCGGCCGCCTGCAGGTAGGCGGCCTCCAGCCGGCCGGTCGCCCGCGCCGGCACCTCGGCCGCCTCGACGCTGAGCACCGCGAGCACCGAGCCGCGCCGGCGCACGGGCACCGTCTCGATCCGGACGGGCTCGGCGTCGATGAACACCGGCTGCGGCGCGCGCAGGCGGCGCCGCTCCCGCCAGGCGCGCTCCACGAACGGGTGCCAGCCGGACTCGACCACTTCGCCGACCAGGTCGGCCGGGTACAGGGTGCGGGCGGTATAGGGGCGCATCTGGCCAACGATCCTGAAGCGCTCGGCGCCAGCCTCAACGAACAGCAGCAGGTCGGCGAATGACAGGTCGGCGATGAGCTGCCAGGCGGCCATCAGGCGGTGCAGATGGTCCTCGGCCTCGCCGAGGCCCTCCACCGGTGGTTGGGTCACGTTGCGCACGCCCCAAGACTATCGGAGCGGTGCCCGACTCGAGATGTTGACGGGCCGGATACGGGACCGTAACCTCGACCGAGAGCAACGGCGCTCGCCTCGCGGGTGCCGTTTTCGCGTGTCCGGGACAACGCCGTCTCGGACTGCCCAACCTTCGGCGTCCGCCCGCAAGACTGCGATCGGAGGCGGAGGTATGGGCGACCGTTCCGCATGCACGTGTCCCTCGCCGGCCCGGCGCGCGCCGCTCTACGACGCACGCCTGCACGAGCGTGACGCCTGTGGCATCGGCTTCGTGGCGGACCTCCATGGCCGGCCGAGCCGCACCATGGTGGAGCACGCGCTCTGCGGGCTGGAGCGGCTGCGCCATCGCGGCGCCGTGGCCGCCGACGCCCGCACGGGTGATGGCGCCGGTCTGCTGCTGCCCATCGACCAGGAGTTCTACGCCACTCCGAGCGGTGTCGAGGGCCGGCTCGGGCTCGCGATGGCCTTCCTGCCGGCGGACCGGGACCTGGCCAAGGCGGCCATGGTTGCCGTCGAGCAGGCGCTGGCCGCCGAGGGGCTGGACCTGGAGCGCTGGCGGACCGTCCCGGTGGACTCGGAGGCGCTGGGCGACAAGGCCAGGGCCAGCATGCCCGCGATCGAGCAGGCGGTGTTCCGCGCGCCCGGCGTCGACGCCGAGGAGGCCGAGCGCCGATGCCTGCGCGCCGGCCGCCGCGCTGTCGCCGACGCGCGCGCGGCCGGCGCTTCTCTGTATCTGGCGTCCTGTTCCACACGGACGGTCACCTACAAGGCGCTTTGCGCCGCCGACCAGCTCGCCGCCTTCTACGCCGACCTGGCTGACGAGCGCCTGCGCGCGCCGTTCGCCATCTTCCACCAGCGCTACTCCACCAACACCACGCCGTCGTGGGAGCGCGCGCAGCCGTTCCGCTTCCTCTGCCACAACGGCGAGATCAACACGCTCGACGGCAACCGCGCCTGGATGCGGGCGCGCGAGGGGAGCCTCGGCGCCGGCGAGCTGGCCAGCCTGGACGGGACCGATCCCGAGGAGCTGCTGCGGCCGGTGCTCGACCCCGACGGGTCCGACTCGGCGATGCTCGACAACGCGGTGGAGCTGCTGGTCCGCGGCGGCCGCGACGTGCGCCACGCGCTGGCCATGCTGGTGCCCGCGGCCGTCGAGCACGACCCGGACGCAAGCGACGAGCTACGCGATTTCTACCGCTACCACGCCTGCCTGACCGAGCCGTGGGACGGGCCGGCCGGGCTGGTGTTCACCGACGGCCGCCTGGTGGGCGCGACCCTGGACCGCAACGGCCTGCGCCCGTTGCGATACGAGGTCTGCGAGGACGGTCTGGTGGTGTGCGCGTCCGAGGTCGGCGCCGTCGACCTGGCCGGCCACGGCACCGTCCGGCGCGGCCGCCTCGGCCCGGGCCAGATGCTGTGCGTCGACCCGAACGCCGGGCTGCAGACGGACGCCGACATCAAGCAGGCGCTCGCGGGGCGCCGCCCGTGGAGCGACTGGCTGGCCACCCACCTGCGCGCCGCGCGGTCCGGCGAGCCGATGCCGGCTCCAGAGGAGGACCTGACCGCCGCGCAGGTGGCCTTCGGCTTCACCCGCGAGCTGATCTCGACGGTGCTGCGCCCGATGGCGACCGGTGGCAAGGAGCCCACCGCCTCGATGGGCGACGACACGCCGCCGGCCCCGCTGGCCGCCACCCAGCGGCCGGTCAGCCACTTCCTGCGGCAGCGCTTCGCCCAGGTCACCAACCCGCCGATCGACCACCTCCGCGAGCGTCACGTGCTCTCCAAGCGCACCCTGCTCGGCCCCCGCGCCCCGCTGCTCGCCGAGCTGCCCGAGGCGGCGCGCCTGCTGGAGCTGGAGACCTTCCTGCTCACTCCCGACGGCGTCGAGCAACTCCTGGAGGCGGCCGTTGCGCTCGGCCGCGCGGACGTTCCCTTCGCGGCGCGCGTGCTGGACGCCACCTGGCCGGTGGAGGAGGGCCCGGCCGGTCTCCGCGCCGCCTGCCGACGGCTCGGCGACGAGGCCGAGGGGGCGGTCCGGGAGGGCGCCGGCCTGCTGGTCATCCGCGACCAGGCCCCCGCCGGCGGCTCCGCCCGCGCGCCCATGCCGGCGCTGCTGGCCATCGGTGCGGTGCAGCACCGCCTGGTCCGCGCCGGCCTGGCGACCGCCGCCAGCCTGGTCGCCGACACCTGCGAGCCGGTCGACGCCCATCACGCCGCCGCGCTGCTCGGCTACGGCGCCGGCGCGATCTGCCCGCGCCTGGGCCTGGCCACCGCCGCCGGGCTCGCCAGGGACGGCGACGCGGCCGCGGCGCAGGCCCGCTACCTGCACGCCGTGGAGGAGGGCGTCTTCAAGGTCATGTCCAAGATGGGCATCTCCACGCTGGACTCCTACCGCGGCGCCCAGATCTTCGAGGCGGTCGGCCTGGACGCCGAGGTGGTCGGCGTCTGCTTCGCCGGCACCGCCTCACCGCTCGGCGGCATCGGCTTCGACGAGCTGGGCTCCGACGTGCTCACCCGCCTGCGCGCTGCGGCGTCCGAGGCCACGCGGCTGGAGAACCCCGGATGGTTCAAGCACCGCCCCGGCGGCGAGTACCACGCCACCAACCCCGAGGTCATGCAGGCCCTGCACCACACCGTCCGCGAGGACGCGGACATGCGCGGCTCCAAGCGCGGCGCCCACCTGCTCCAGCAGGCGGTCAAGGGCGGCACCTTCGAGCGCTACCAGCATTTCGCCAAGCTGGTGAACGAGCGGCGCCCGGCCGCGCTGCGGGACCTGCTGGAGGTCTCGCCGGCCCGCCCGCCCGTGCCACTGGAGGAGGTCGAGCCGGCCGAGGGGATCCTGCGGCGCTTCTCGACCGCGGCGATGAGCCTCGGCTCGCTCTCGCCGGAGGCGCACGAGTCGCTGGCCATGGCCCTGAACCGGGTCGGCGGCCGCTCCAACTCGGGAGAGGGCGGTGAGGACCCCGCCCGGCTCGGCACCGAGCGCGGCTCCGCCATCAAGCAGGTCGCCTCCGGCCGCTTCGGCGTCACGCCCGAGTACCTGGCCTCAGCGGTCGAGCTGCAGATCAAGATCGCCCAGGGCTCCAAGCCCGGCGAGGGTGGGCAGCTCCCTGGCCACAAGGTCAGCCCCTACATCGCCAAGCTGCGCCACACCCAGCCAGGCGTGGCGCTGATCTCCCCGCCGCCGCACCACGACATCTACTCGATCGAGGATCTCGCCCAGCTCGTTTTCGACCTGAAGCAGGCCAATCCCGGCGCGGACGTGACCGTCAAGCTGGTCGCCGAGGCGGGAGTCGGCACGGTGGCCGCGGGCGTGGTCAAGTCGCTGGCGGACGTGGTCACCATCTCCGGCGCCGACGGCGGCACCGGCGCCAGCCCGCTGTCGTCGATCAAGCACGCCGGCTCGCCCTGGGAGCTGGGCTTGGCCGAGACCCAGCAGGCGCTGCGCGTCAACGGGCTCCGATCGCGGGTGCGGGTGCGCGTCGACGGCGGCCTCAAGACCGGGCGCGACGTGCTGCTGGCCGCGCTGCTCGGAGCGGACGAGTACGGCTTCGGGACCGCGGCGCTGCTGGCGGAGGGCTGCCTGATGGTGCGCACCTGCCACCAGGACAACTGCCCGGTCGGGATCGCGACCCAGCGCGAGGACCTGCGCGCCAAGTTCACGGGCACTCCCGAGATGGTCGTCCACTACCTCGAGTTCGTGGCCGAGGAGCTGCGGCTCCTGCTGGCGTCGCTCGGCCTGCGCAGCCTCGACGAGGCCATCGGCCGGGTCGACCTGCTGCGGCAGCGGCCGGCCGGCGACCCCCGGGCCGACAAGCTCGACCTGGCGCCGCTGCTGGACCCCGGCGAGGGTGCCGGCGAGCACGCGCCGCGGCGGTTCGTCGCCCCCGACCCCAGCCACGCGATCCGCTCGGCGCTCGGCGACCAGGTCACCGGGGACGCCATCGGCGGCCTTGAGGCCGGCGACCTGGTGCACCTGCGCTACCCGATCGCCAACACCGACCGCTCAGTCGGCGCCCGCCTCGGCGTGGCCATCGCCGCCAGGTACGGCTCCAGACCGCCGGCGGGCCGTGCCCGCATCGAGTTCGCCGGCACGGCCGGCCAGAGCTTCGGGGCCTTCCTCGCCGCCGGGGTCGAGCTGCGCCTGGAGGGCGCGGCCAACGACTACGTCGGCAAGGGCATGGGCGGCGGCCGGCTGGTGATCCGCCCACCAGCCGGCGACGCCGGCGACCCCGTGCTGCTCGGCAACACCGTCCTGTACGGCGCCACCGGCGGCGAGCTGTTCTGCGCCGGCCGGGCCGGGGAGCGGTTCGCGGTCCGCAACTCCGGCGCCACCGCCGTGGTCGAGGGCACCGGTGACCACTGCTGCGAGTACATGACGGGCGGGACCGTGGTGGTCCTGGGGCCGGTCGGCCGCAACCTCGGCGCCGGCATGACCGGCGGCGAGGTATTCCTGTACGGCCGGGGCGAGCGCGTGCCAGAGCGGCTGAACGGCGAGCTGGTGCTGGCGCGGCGCCCCGACGACCTCGAGCTGGTGCGCCTGCGCGAGCTGATCGTCACCCACGCCGAGCTGACCGGATCGGCGGCCGCCGCCGCGGCGCTCGCCGGCTGGGACCGGGCCGCCGGCTCGTTCTGGCGGGTGGCGCCGCGTGACGAGGTGGCGGCCATCGAGCGGGCGCACGAGGGGACGGCGTAGAGTTTCCCGGTGAGTCCAGCGCCGGGCGGCGGCCGGGGCTGGACTGGAGGCGTCGCGTTGCCGATCCTTGCTACGGTGCTGGCATGCTTGCGCTGGTCGTGGGAGAGGAGCGAGATGGCCCGAGTGCTCGTGGCCGAAGACGAGGTCCTGATCCGGGTGGACGTCGTCGAGACGCTGGAAGAAGGCGGCCACACCGTCGTGGGCGAGGCGGGCGACGGGGAGCAGGCGATCGAGCTTGCCCGTGATCTCAGCCCGGACCTGGTCGTCATGGACGTCAAGATGCCCAAAATGGACGGGGTCGCCGCCGCCAGGCACATCACCCAGCAGAGCGGTCCCGCCGTGCTGGTGCTCACGGCCTTCTCCGACAAGGAGCTGGTCGAGGAGGCCGCGGACGCCGGCACCATCGGCTACCTGGTCAAGCCGTTCCAGCCAGCACAGCTGCTGGCCGCCGTCGAGGTCGCGCTGGCCCGCTCCGCCGAGCATCGCGACCTGCAGCACACCGTCGAGGACCTGGAGACCAAGCTCGCCAACCGCAAGGTGATCGAGCGCGCCAAGGGCCGCCTGATGGAGCAGTTCGCGCTCACCGAGGACCAGGCCTACACGCGCATGCGCAAGGCGGCCATGGACCGCCAGCTTCCTCTGGTCGAGATCGCCCGCCGCGTCATGGAATCCCAGTCCAGCGACTGACCTCGGGTACCAGGCCGCAGCCTTTCTGATCGCCACACCAGGCACATCCGGGAACACCCTGCCGGTTCCCTGATGCCTCCAGGGGAAATCAGGGGTGATCCCCGATGGCGCGATGCCGCCCACGGTGGTGCCATGGCGTTGTGCCTCGAGACGGACTGAGGGGGAGATGGCATGGAGTACTTCCGCCAGCAAGGGCTGGTGCGGCCACGTCAGGGACGCGTCATCGCCGGCGTCTGCGCCGGCCTGGCGCGACGGTTCGGGATCTCGCCCTTCGCCGCGCGGCTGCTGTTCGTGCTCGTGCTGCTGATCCTGCCAGGCAGCCAGATCATCGTCTACCCGATCCTGTGGATCCTGATGCCGTCGGAGTGACCTCCGGCGTGCTCCAGCATCCCGCCGCCGGCGACGAACCCGGGCGACGGGAGCCTGGCCCAGGGTGACGATCGTCGGCGCGTGAGGGCTCCTCTGCGGCGCTGACCGCTTCAGCCGGAGGGGGAAGCGGTCGAACCATATCAGCGAGACGTGACGCCGCGGACCACGAGCGTCGATGTCGCATGCCGGACAGACGCCGCGTCCGCGGGGAAACTAACTTCGGGCATGGAACCAGAAGTGCGCTTCCGGCGTCTTGATAGGTAGTCGACGTATCGAACGAGGGTGCACATGGCGAGGCAGCCGATACGGCCGGGCCGCTGGTGGTGTTCCTCGGGGTGGGCGACGACCGTCGCAGCCGGCTCGCCGCCGCGTTGCTCGCGCACCGGGCCCAAGGGCGGGCGCAAGCGATCTCCATGAGCCAGACCACCGTCGAGCCGGACTCGATGGTGGTCGAGGCGTTGGCCGCCATCGGCGTGGACCTGCTCGGCTGGCGGTCCTGGCCACGGTCGCAGGAGCTGCTGCGGCGGGCAGCGGCGGTGGTGGTGATGGGCTACGACAGCCAGACCCTCGACGAGCTGCCCCGCGCGGAGGACTGGTTCATCGACGACCCAGCAGGCAAGGACCGCGAGACCCTGCGCTACCTCCGCGACGCGATCGACCGTCAGGTCCAGCGGCTGCTCTTCCGCCTCGGCGGCGCCGCTCCAGCCGCCCCCACGCAGCGCGAGAACGGCTGAGGGGCACCGGCAGGACGCGCGCAATCAGGTCACGGAGCGGCTGAGGGCCGCGGCGGTCCGGCCGATGGTGGTGAGCCGGTCGAGCTCCCGCCGGCCCGGGTGCCCGCATGGATCTCCTTGCCGGGAGAAAATACAGCGATGCGCACCCAATCTTCGGAGTCGTCCGGCCGCGGGCCCGGGCATTGCCCTGGGCGTGGCACCGGCGCGCTGGTGGGGCTCGTCGTGCTGGTGGCGGCCGCCTGCTCCGGCGGGAGCCAGCAGAGCGCACCGGTCGCCACCACGGCGCCGGCCGGCGACCTCGCCAAGGCGCGCGTTCGTCTCCAGGAGGTCGCCCGCATCGATTCGCCAGTCGGCATGGCGCTCCGCAAGGGCGATTCGGGCGTCTACTTCATCGAGCAGACGGGGCGGGTCCGGGTGTTCCGCAACGGCCGGATGGACCCGAACGCGGTGCTCGACGTCTCCAGCCAGATCAAGGCGGGCGGCGAGCAGGGCCTGCTCGGCATCGCCTTCTCGCCCGACGGCCGCTACCTCTACCTCGACTTCACCGATACCCGTGGCGACACCCACATCGCCGAGTTCGCCATGGGCGGCGGCCGCCCGGATCTCGGCTCCCAGCGCAACGTGCTCACCGTTGACCAGCCCTTCGCCAACCACAACGGCGGCCAGCTCGCCTTCGGGCCCGACGGTCACCTCTACATCGCGCTCGGCGACGGCGGCAGCGGCGGCGACCCCTACGGCAACGGCCAGTCGCTCGGCACCCTGCTCGGCAAGATCCTGCGCATCGACCCGCGGCCGTCCGGCGGCCGGCCCTACGGCATCCCGCGGGACAACCCCTTCGTGGACCGCGCGGGCGCCCGCGCCGAGATCTGGGACTACGGCCTGCGCAACCCGTGGAGGTTCAGCTTCGACCCCACCACCAGGGACCTGTGGATCGCCGACGTCGGCCAGGGCGACTGGGAGGAGGTCGACCACGAGCCGGCCGGCCGCGGTGGCCGCAACTACGGCTGGAACCGGCTGGAGGGCACCCACCACTTCGACGGCGACCCGCTCGCCGGCGCGGTCGGGCCGGTGATCGAGTACGGCCACAGCGCCGGCGCCTGCACGGTGATCGGCGGCTCGGTCTACCGCGGCGCCGCGATCCCGGACCTGCGTGGCGCGTTCCTGTACGGGGATTACTGCGCCGGCTGGGTCAAGGCTGTGACCGTGGGCGACCCCTCGGGAACCCCCCGCGACCTGGGCATCAACGTCCCCTCGCTGACCTCGTTCGGGACCGACCAGCGGGGCGAGCCGTTCGCGCTGTCCGCTGGGGGTCAGGTCTTCCGGATCGTCAAGGGCTGACGGGGCGCTCCTGGGGTTCACTCCGGGATTTCCCTGAGCCCGGCCCGGATGGTTCAGGGATCCCGCGGGGTCGTTCCCTGATGTCGCCGCCCCAACGCCGCGCGAGGCTGTCACGGCGATGCGGCACCATGACGTGACAATGGCTCAGGAGGGGGGCGGGGGCTCGTGCACCAGCAGGGCGGCGCCGATGGCGCCGGCCATGTCGCCGAGGGCGGTCCTGCGGACGTCCAGCGGCGGCTCGTTGGTCAGGAGCCGCGGCGTGACGGTGCGCTCGACCTGGCGGACGAACGGGTCACCGAGCCCGTCGATCAGCCCTCCGCCGAGCAGGACCCCCTGCACGTCGAGCACGTTGCAGGCCGAGCCGATGGCGGTGCCGAGCGCGCGAGCGGCCAGCTCGACCAGCTCGCCGGCGAGCGCGTCACCCAGCGCCAGGCCCTCGGCCAGCACGTCGGGCGTCAGGCGCGCCCGCCCCAAGCGCCGCTGGATCGCGGGCAGCTCGGTCGGCCTGCCCGCCTCGACCGCCTCGCGCACCGCCCGCTCCATCGGCGTGCGGCCGGCATAGGCCTCGGTGCACCCTCGCCGCCCGCAGGGGCACCGCTCGCCGTCCATCACCACGACCGCGTGGCCGATCTCGCCGGCGGCGCCACGAGCGCCGCGGTGCAGGCGGCCGGCCAGCACCAGCGCGCCGCCCACGCCGGTGCCGGCGAACACCGCCAGCAGGCTGTCGAGGCCCCTGCCGGCGCCGACGCGGTGCTCGGCGAGGGCGGCGACGTTGACGTCGTTGTCGAGGCGCACCCTCGGCGGGTCGAGCGCGAGCGCGGCGGCCAGCAGCCCCGCCAGCGGGACGGGGCGGTCGAACCCGGAGAGGTTGCCGGCCTCCTCCACGATCCCGCCGGCCCGGTTGACCGGGCCGGCGGAGCCCACGCCGACGCCCTCGAGGTCGTGGACGCCGATGCCGGCGTTGGCGGCCGCGGCGCGGACCACCGCGGCCACCTGCTCGACCACGGAAGCGGGGCCGCCGCCTCCAGGCGTGGCGGCAACCGCGCTGGCGAGGGGGTTCCCGGCCTTGTCGACGATCACGCCCTGGACCTTGGTCCCGCCAAGGTCGACGCCGGCAGCTTGTCCTGGCATGGCGCCGATACTGGGCCGCGGCTGCCGGCGCCGTCAACGGTCGTCCCCCAGAGGTGGGCGCCGCGGCCGGCGGCATCCTCCTCAAGGTGGAGGGCCAAATCCCCTCGGCGGTCGATGCCCAGGTCAGGCCTTGTGCCGTAGGTTCCCATGGGTCCTGGAGTGCGCCGATCGCCCCCCGGGCCCCATCCCAACCCAAACCCGGAGCAACCCGAGCATGGCACCACGAGGAGAGATGTGATCATGGCGTCTGCCACCGCCGACGAGACAATCTCCAGGACCGACCTCGCCGCACGCGCGGTCGACGTCGTCAAGGTCTTCGGGGAGGGCCCCACGGCCGTCCGCGCCCTCGACGGCGTCTCCGTCGATTTCCCGTCCGGACGCTTCACCGCCATCATGGGACCGTCGGGCTCGGGAAAGTCGACCTTCATGCACTGCCTGGCCGGCTTGGACACGGTCACCTCCGGGCGGGTCTTCATTGGCGGCACCGAGCTCAACTCGCTCTCGGACAAGCAGCTCACGCTGCTGCGCCGCGAGCGCGTCGGCTTCATCTTCCAGGCGTTCAACCTGCTGCCGACACTGACCGCCGCCGAGAACATCGACCTGCCGATGGCGCTGGCCGGCGCCAAGCCCGACCGCTCCTGGGTCGACCGGGTGATCGACGCTGTCGGACTGCGTGACCGCCTGAGCCACCGGCCAGCCGAGCTGTCCGGCGGCCAGCAGCAGCGGGTCGCCGCCGCCCGGGCGCTGGCGTCCTCGCCCTCGATCGTCTTCGCCGACGAGCCCACCGGCAACCTGGACTCCAACGCCAGCGCCGAACTGCTCGGCTTCCTGCGGCGCTCGGTCGACGAGTTCGGCCAGACCATCGTGATGGTGACCCATGACCCGGGCGCCGCCGCCTACTCCGACCACGTGGTGTTCCTGCAGGACGGCAGGGTCGTCGACGAAATGCCCAGCCCCACCGCCGACAAGGTCCTCGACCTCATGAAGAAGCTCGGGGGCTGAGCCGACCATGTGGAACGCGACCATCAAGGGCCTGCTGTCCCACAAGCTCCGCCTCGCGCTCACCGCACTGGCGATCGTCCTCGGGGTGAGCTTCGTGTCGGGCACCTACGTGCTCACCGATACCATGAACGCCACCTTCACCCAGCTCTTCAAGGACACCACCAAGGGCATCGACGTGGTCGTCCAGACCAGGCAGACCTTCTCGGGCGAGCAGGGCGACACCCGTGATCCCGTGCCCGAGTCCCTGCTCCCGCGGATCAGGGGCATCGACGGCGTCAAGGCCGAGCAGCCCGAACGAGGTCGCCGTCGACGCGCGCACCGCGTCCAAGCAGGGCTTCAAGGTCGGTGACCAGGTCAAGGTCCTGTCGCAGGGGCCGACGCGCAGCTACGCGGTCTCCGGGATCGTCGGCTTCGGCCAGGCGGACAACCTGGCCGGCGCGACCCTGGCCGTCTTCGACCTGAAGACCGCCCAGCAGGTCCTGGACAGCCAGGGCAAGTTCAACGAGATCGACGTGGTCGCCCAGCCGGGGGTCACCTCGGACCAGCTCCGCGAGCGCATCGCCGCGGCGGTCCCCTCCAGGTACGAGAGCATCACCGGCGCCGACCAGGCGCAGCGCTCCTCCAAGGAGATCCAGAAGGGCCTCGGCTTCTTCTCGACCGCGCTGCTGGCGTTCGCCGGCGTGGCGCTGTTCGTTGGGGCGTTCCTGATCTTCAATACCTTCTCGATCATCGTGGCGCAGCGGACCCGTGAGCTGGCCCTGCTGCGCTGCCTGGGAGCGAGCCGCCGCCAGGTGCTCAGCTCGGTCCTGCTCGAGTCCGGGCTGGTCGGGCTGGTCGCCTCAGCGATCGGTCTGGGGTGCGGAGTGCTGATCGCGCTGGGCCTGCGTGGCGTGCTCGGCGCGGTCGGGATCGACCTGCCGTCCACCGGCACGGTCTTCGAGGTGCGCACGGTGATCGTCTCGCTGGTGGTCGGCGTGGTGATCACGCTGGTGTCGTCGTTCATGCCGGCCCTGAAGGCGACCCGGGTGCCGCCGGTCGCGGCGATGCGCGCCGAGGCGGCGATGCCGCGGTCACGCTCGATCCGGCGCCGCTCGATCATCGGCTCGGTGGTCACGCTGATCGGTGTCGGCCTGCTGGTGCTCGGGCTGTTCCGCGACATCGACAAGCGCATCGCGGTCGTCGGCGCCGGCGCGGTGGTCATCTTCCTCGGCGTGGCCATCCTCAGCCCGCTGATCGCCCGGCCACTGGCCAGCTGGATCGGCTGGCCGTTCGCCAGGGTCTTCCGGCTGCCGGGCAACCTCGCCAGGCAGAACGCCATGCGCAACCCGCGCAGGACGTCCGCCACGGCCGCCGCGCTGATGATCGGCCTGGCGCTGGTGACCTTCGCCGGTATCTTCGTGGCCTCGGCCAAGGCGTCGATCGACGGCGTGCTCGACCGGACGGTGTCCGCCGACTACATCGCGACCCCCCAGAACTTCCAGGGCTTCAGCCCCGAGGTGGCCAAGCGCCTTGCCACCGTGCCGCAGCTGCAGGCGGTCACCTCGAGCCGCTACGGCGGCTGGAGGCTGAACGGCACGTCGCAGAGCCTGCAGGCTGTCGACCCCGCCGCCTACGACAGCATGGTCCGCACCGAGGCCACCTCGGGCAGCATCGCGGACCTGCAGAACGGCGGCCTGGCCGTGTCCGAGGACGTCGCCAAGCAGCACGGCTGGAAGGTCGGCAGCATCGTGCCGATGCAGTTCCCGGCCGACGGGGTCCAGCAGGTGCCGCTGAAGGCCATCTACAAGGACAACCAGCTCAACGGCGGCTATCTGCTGTCGCTGACCGACTACCAGAAGGGCTACAGCACCCAGCTCGACTCGATGGTGATCGCCAAGGTGAAGCCTGGCACCAGCCCCGCCACGGTGCGCGGCGCCATCGACAAGGTGGTCGCCGACTTCCCGAACGTCCAGATCCAGGACATGGCCCAGTACAAGGCGCGGACCGGCAAGCAGCTCGATCAGTTGCTCAACCTGGTCCGCAGCCTGCTGGCGTTCGCGATCCTGATCGCGCTGTTCGGGATCGTGAACACCCTGGCGCTGTCGGTGTTCGAGCGGGTCCGCGAGCTGGGCCTGCTGCGCGCGGTCGGCGCGACCCGGCGCCAGGTGCGGTCGATGATCCGCTGGGAGGCGGTGATCATCTCGGTCCTCGGCGCGGTTCTCGGCATGGCGGTCGGCGTGTTCTTCGGCTGGACCATGGTGCGGGCGCTGGCCTCGCAGGGGTTCGGTGAGTTCAGCGTCCCGGGCGGGCAGCTCGTCGCCTACGTGCTGCTGGCGGCCGTGGCCGGCGTGCTCGCGGCGATCCTGCCCGGCCGCCGCGCCGCCAGGGTCGACGTGCTGCGCGCCATCACCACCGAGTAGCGACCAGACCTCCGGGGGGAGGTCCGGCGGCCCCAGGGTTCGTCCCTGGGGCCGCCGCCGTGCTCGGTTCCCATTGCACAGGCGCTCTTGGGGGGCCGTGGGGGGAGCGAGCTCCCCCCACAATGGAACGGGGAACCGCGCTGAGATCACCCCACCGATAAGGTTCTCGGATAGACAGCGAGGAAGGGAGCCCACGCTGAGCCCTCTGGACGAGGC
>WNFX01001797.1_pt1 | contig 24221 bp, 26 predicted proteins | sample 5400111 | NCBI WGS metagenome assembly WNFX01 (sample SAMN13153363, study PRJNA577476) | soil metagenome | isolation source: 40 cm soil or saprolite under grassland replicate 1 | place: USA:California | collected 2016-06-15
GCCGGACCGGCGAAAGTGAAGTAGAATGGGGAACAATAGCAAGCCCGCGTTCACCCGGCAGGAAAGCTGGCGGTACAAACGCGTAAAGCCCGCATGGAGGCGAGCCCGCGGCGTAACGAGCAAGATGAGAAAGGAAGAAGCCGGCTGGCCAGCAAAGGTTAAGGTAGGATACGGGACGGCGGCGGCGACGAGAGGTCTGCACCCGCGAGGCCTACAGGAACGTCTCATTCACAGACTCGCAGAGCTCGAAGGACTGGACCCGAAAATCCACATCGTCAGAATCTCCGCTCGGGTCGGAGAAAGAAAAAGACTAACTTTGCTTGACGAGCTACGCCAGCGAAACTTCCACATCGCCAACCCGGGCAAGGGAGAAGAGAAACCGGTCACGGCCGAAGAGCCGACCACGGTAGAGACTCAAGGCGCAACAGAAACCGAAGTCTCACCGGCAAAAGGCGAGACAGCTGCCGCAACAGTAGAAGAAGGCGGTGAACCGGAAACGATGGAGGAGTTAGCGGAAGACGAAGCTGACGAGGAGGAAGAGGACAAGTGAGCCTGAAAAGCCAGAGACGGCTCGCCGCCAGTCTTCTTGGCTCCGGGGAGAGCAGAATCTGGATAGACCCGGAAGAGACAACCAGGGTCGAGTCTGCCATTACGCGTCAGGAGGTCAAGTCGCTTATCGACAGCGGAAGGATTCGTCTGCTTCAGAAGAAAGGGGTTAGCAGAGGACGCCACCGATTGAAATCCGGCCGACGAAAGAAAGCTGGCAGCCGCAAGGGCGGGCAGAATCCTGGCAAGGAAGCCTGGGTCTTGAAGATTAGAGCGATCCGACGACATCTCCGGTTCTTGAGAGACAAGAGACAATTGGCTCCTGCCAGTTACAAGCTTCTCTTGGGCATGTCGAAAGGAGGGGCGTTCCGAAGCCGCTCGCATGTCGATGAGTATGTAAAGGCCCACCAGCTCCAGAGGAAGCGCTAGACGATGGCTGACGGTCCACGATACTCAGTTCCCTTCAGGCGCAGACGAGAAGGTAGGACGGACTACAAGCTTCGTCGAGCTCTCGTCAGGTCAGGAAAACCGAGAGCCGTTGTTCGGGTAACCAACAAGTATGTTTACGTCCAGATTACTGACGCAGAGCTTCGCGGTGACATCGTGCGAGCAGCCGCATCATCCAAGGAGCTTGCGAAGATGGGATGGAAGGGAGCGACAGGAAATATTCCCTCAGCCTATCTTACTGGGGCTCTGGCGGCGCGTCGAGCCCTAGCGAAAGGGATCAAGGAGGCCGTGCTCGATATTGGCTTGAAATCTTCGACTAAGGGTTCCAAGTTGTTTGCTGTCTTGAAGGGTCTCTCGGACGCGGGGCTACAGGTTCCGCACTCCGATGGTCCACTACCTGACAAGGGTCGGATTGGCGGAGCTCACATTTCCGAGTATGCAAAGAAGCTCTCAGGCGAAACAGACGTTTACCGGAAAAGATTCAGCGGATATCTGAAACGTGGTTTGAAGCCTGAAGAACTCTCCAATCATTTCGAACAGGTCCGACAGCAGATTCAATCGGCACCTATTGAGGCGAAAGCATGAGCCAGAGACCATACCAGGGGGGCGGTCAGAGACCCGGTCAAGAGGTCGGATGGGTCCCAAAGACCAAGCTTGGAAAACTTGTCCAGGCAGGCGAGATTGTCTCAATGGAGGAGATCTTTACTCAAGGCATGAGGATCAAAGAGCCAGAGATCGTTGACACGCTATTGCCGAACATCCAGCAAGAAGTCCTAGGCATTGGTTTCGTCCAGAAACAGACTGATGCCGGCGAAAGGTCGAGATTCAGAGCCATAGTCGCTGTCGGAAACGGGGACGGCTACATTGGTGTTGGGGAGGGAAAAGCACGACAGGTCCGCACTGCTATCGACAAGGGGACGATACAGGCAAAGCTGAACGTTGTACCTGTGCGCCGTGGTTGTGGAAGCTGGGAATGCCGATGCGGCAGAGCCCACACCGTACCATTCACCGTTGTCGGAAAGTGTGGGAGTGTGAGAGTTCACGTTCTTCCAAGCCCTAGAGGACTTGGACTTGTCGCTGGGGAAATACCAAAACAGGTCTTGAGGCTGGCCGGGGTAAAGGACTGCTGGACACGAACCTACGGGTCCACCTCGACGCTTACCTCTTCCGCGCTTGCCGTATTCGATGCCCTGGTTCAGACTTACAATGTGGTAACGCAGCAGGACTGGGTGGCGTAACTTATTGGCAAAATCTGCAAAGGAGCCAGTTATACTCGCGGTACGCATTCGCGGAACGGCAACCGATAACCCCGACGTTAGGAAAACGATGGAGACTTTGAAGATGGAGAGTACATTCCGCGCACGACTCCTAGAAAACAGCCCGTCGACCATGGGCATGCTTCGAGCTGCCAAGAACCTAGTCGCTTGGGGACAGGTTAACCCAGAAGTGTTGGAGAACCTGCTACGGAAGAGAGGGGAGAGAGAGGGAAACAAGGAATTCGACGATGAGTTCGCCAAGGTATTCTTCAAGAAAGAGACTATTGCGGATCTTGCTAAGTCGGTTGTCGCCGGAGAGATCGGTGTCAAAGACCTCTGGCTTGCGGGTGTGAAACCTAGGTTCAGGCTCCATCCTCCGAAGGGAGGTTTCAAACGAAGCACCCGGAGAGCTGCCCAATATACTTCCCGGAATATTCTCGATCGGTCTACTATGGCTCACAGAGACTCAACTAGGAAGAAGCGTACCCGGCGGTCTGGATGGTGGTTCGACATCTTTGAAGAAATGGACCGGATGGATCGCCTGATGGACGAGATGATGCGGAAAGCAGTAGAGATGCCCAAGGCAAGTGAAGGACCACAACCGTTCGTGTACGGATTCTCAATGTCTGTTGGAGAGGATGGCAAACCGGTAATCAGGGAGTTCGGCAACGTCGAACCGACCTCTCGAGGGCCTTTAGTGAAGGAAGAAAGGGAACCGCTCGTGGATGTTCTACAAGAGGGAAATGAAGTGGTCGTCGTGACGGAATTGCCGGGAGTAGAGAAGGAGCACATCAAGCTCGAATCTACTGACAGGGCGTTGAAGATAGCTGTCGAGTCAGCTAAGAGACGCTACTTCAAAGAGCTCGAACTGCCACACTTGGTTGACCCTCGAACGGCCAAAGCTACCTACAAGAATGGAGTCCTTGAAGTCCGCTTCACCAAGAGCGACGAGAAAAGACCCACACGACCTATTCAAGTTGAGTAGCCCACCACAAGCCTCGAATCCTTCTACCTTCCACACTCTCGTCACGAGACCTCGAAACAATATCCCATCTTTCTCTGAGACGGTATGTTATCTGGGCACATTTTCCGGGCGGGTCCACTTAGTGGGGCTCAATTCTAGTTTGAATGAAACGGCGAAAGCCGCCATAATCTTGGTGCATCGCGGGCTGTTCTTTACTTTTGAGGTCTTTCGCCAACCATAAGAACCCCATGAGTCGCTGGTTCTCGGCAGATGGTTTGTGATAGAACCGTGGTTTGTCATCACATCCATCTCGTTGGCTTTCAGCATTCCTGTTCTGTTGTCCTCCTACTACACCGTCATCCTATTCGTCAGCTCGCTCCGATATCCAAGAATCCTGGGTAACATCGATCTTCCGAGAGAGAATTTGCCCCCTGTTTCAATTCTAATAGCCTCATACAACGAGAAGTTCGTTATCGGGCGGACCCTTGATGCGATCAGGGATCTCGATTATCCAGCGGGAAAACTTCAGGTTATTGTTGCGGATGACTCGACCGATGATACGAGGAGCGTAATAGACGAGAAAGTGAGGGAACTGAATTCTTCGGGCATCGTCGCTCTCGTATCAAGACGAAACAATAGGGAGGGCTTCAAGAGCGGCGCACTGAACCACGCTGCTCCCCTCTTGAGAGGCGAATACGTCTTCCTTCTAGACGCGGATTCGACGGTCACACCTGCATCATTGTCCCGAGGCCTAGCAGCTTTTCGATCAGATCCCAGAATAGCGTTCGTGTCATTCCGGGTCGGCCACTACAACCGCGAACAAAACCTGATCACGAGGCTGTTTGCACTATCTCAGGACCAAGGAGATACGATAACGAAGATGGGATCGTACACTTTGGATGCTCCCTACTCATTTCAAGGAGGCTTTACACTAATGTCGTTAGCTATTCTCAAAGAGGTCGAGTTTTGGACAAACGACTCAATAGTGGACGACGCAGACCTCTCGTGCAAGATATACTCCGCGGGATGGCGAGGGGTCTATCTAAGTGATGTGAAGGTCTTTGGCGAAGATCCCTCGAACCTTGAGGTTTGGAAAAAGCAGGCTGCAAGAGTGGCGCAGGGGTGGACCAAGTGTGCCCGCTCAAACTGGCGAAAAATCATTGGATCTCGCAAACTTTCCCCTTGGAGGAGGGTCGCTTTGCTACTCTTCCTGCTAGGACCTTTCTCAGCCCTCAGTTGGATCGTGGTCACATTCGTCTCTGCTCTTGGACTTGTTCTTGGGTTCAGTGCACCTGCAAACTCGATATTCTCGAGCCCGGTTTACGTAATCATAGTGACATTACCCCTGGTCTCCTTCTTCCTTTCAGGGGCTTACGCGCTCTATGTGCAGAAGATAATGACTGCGAAAAACCTACTTCTCCTCCCTCTGATTTCCTACACGACGTCGTGCATGGCGACAGCGATCTGCATCGGCTTTCTGCAAGGAATCATAGGAAGACCAGGGATCTTCTTCCGAACACCCAAGAGTGGAGTCGAAAGTAGTGAAACGAGTAAGCAGTACTTCTACGATGTTCGGCATGACCGAGTCGCCATTGCGGAGGCCGTTCTGGCTATTCTTGCTATAGGTTTTAGCGCAATAGTGTTGATGGAAGGAGTCTGGGTTCTCTTTCTCTCGTTAGCCGGATTTGGAGTCCTTACGCTAAAATCGATGAACCTTTCCAGAATTCTGGGGTCGAGGTTTCAAGAAAAGAGGCAGTTGGGCCCAGTGCACAGAGAGTTGGCTACATCGACGCCCTGAAATTTATTAGCCCCTCGTACCCTTGAGACCATTATGCTTCCCGGTGTGAAGGTTCAGGATTTGAAGAAGAATGTGGACGAAAGGGGGTTCTTTGCGGAAATCATGCGTCAGGATTGGAGGGAGCTGCTTGGAGACGACACGATTGTCCAAGCCAATCTCTCCTACAGCTTCCCCGGGATGATACGCGCGTGGCACCGGCACAACCGGGGTCAAGTGGACTACTTCATCGTTCTCAGCGGCTCGATAAAGATCTCTGCATACGATGACTCGCCCGGCTCACTTACTCGGGGTCAACTAGACGAGGTTGTTGTAAGTGGTGAAAGGCTTCAAGTGGTTAGAATCCCGGGCAACTATTGGCATGGAACGAAGACTGTCGGAGACAAACCATCCCTCACCGTATACTGCGTAAACCGTCTGTATGACGTAAAGAGTCCAGATGAAGACCGAAGACCTTGGAACGATCCAACCATCGTTGACGTAAGAACTTCGAAACCACACGACTGGAACCAACCCCCCCATAAGTAAAAAGTCCGGTCAGAAACCGTTTGGCTTCTAAGAGGGCGAAGTCTTGGAAAGGATTCTAGTCACTGGCGGGCTGGGATTCATTGGGAGCAACTTCATCAGGCACGTCCTAGAATCGAGGAAGAAGGTCCAGCTAGTCAACGTTGACTACATGGGTCCCGCCAGCAACCCTGCCAACCTGGACTCTCTGAGGGAGAACCCGCGCTACAGATTTGTCAAAGGAAATGTCGCAAATCCGAGGCTCTGCCGAAAGTTGGCAAACGATGCCGACGTTGTCATCAATTTCGCCGCCGAGACGCATGTAGACAGAAGCATAGCCCGACCCAACCCATTCCTCCAAAGCAACGTGACGGGAACCTTCACCTTGCTAAACGCATGTCGGAAAACCAAGGTCAAGAAAATCGTGCATATCTCAACCGACGAAGTCTACGGGTCCATACATTCAGGGTCTTTCGATGAGGACAGCCAATTGAACCCGTCAAGCCCATATTCGGCCACAAAGGCAGCAGCCGACATGGTCGCTAAAGCTTGGTACGCGACCTACCGAATCCCGGTTGTAATCCTTCGGTGCACAAACAATTTTGGCCCTTACCAGCATCCCGAGAAATTCATCCCTAAGGCCATCATCAGAGCCCTCAGAAACATGCCGATACCCTTGTATGGCGGAGGAAGGCAAATTCGCGACTGGATTTACGTCGGAGATTTTTGCACTGCGATAGAACACGCACTTGACAGGGGCCTATCCGGGGAAGTCTACAACGTATCCGCTGGCAACGAACTTACGAACCGAGAGGTAGCAGAAACGGTCCTGAAACAACTTGGAAAGTCGCCGAGCATGTTAGTCGAAACTGAGGACAGGCCAGGTCACGATTTCAGATACAGCCTCTCGTCAAGTAAAGCTCGACGAAAATTACGCTGGAAACCGGCGAAGACTATGCGTGAAGCTTTGGCTCTCACCGTAGACTGGTACCTTGCAAACAGGAAGTGGTGGAGTGGCCTGGCATCTTCCAAGGTACTGTCCGCACAACCGTGGAAGGAGAAGTGGTAGCCAATAAGAATCCTGGTTACGGGGGCTAGCGGTCTCTTGGGCAACAGGCTAGTAGAACTAGCACTGCAGAAGGGGCACGAAGTTATCTCGGGCTACAAGGATCATGTCCCTTTTTATGGCAAACCCCTGGCCCTCGACCTGACTCAAGCCACCGAGGTCAGGAAGGCCTTCTCAGAACTCCACCCAGATATTGTCGTCAATACGGCAGCAATGACAGACGTCGATAGGTGCGAACTAGAGCCCGAAGCCGCATTTTCGGCTAACGCAGAAGCCGTTTCTCACCTAGCAAATGCGGCCAAGGAAACGGACTCATTCCTAATTCAAATGTCGACAGACTACGTCTTCGATGGAGAAAAGGGAGGCTATTCTGAACATGACCAAACAGGTCCCGTTAACAAGTACGGTGAATCCAAACTGGAAGGGGAGAACGTTGTGATGAACCTGCTTGACGAAGAAATGTGGTCGATAGCTAGGTCAAGTGTAGTCTATGGGTGGGGGCGGGCTAGTAGGCCCAATGCTGCAACGTTCGTCTACGAAAAATTATCCCATGGAGAGAGCATTCGGATGGTTCGCGACCAGTTCTCCAGTCCTACCCTAAACACAAGCCTGAGCGCGATGTTAATCGAAATTGGGGATCGTAAATTGCCCGGAATAATTCACGCAGCGGGAGCTACTCGGTTGAATCGCTACGATTTCGCAATTGGGCTTGCCAAGACGTTCGGACTCGACGCGACTCTAATAAAAGCCGTACATGCTAGAGATCTACAATGGAAGGCAAAGAGGCCTGCAGATTCATCCTTGATGGTAGGGAGAGCCCAAGAGTTACTTCGCGCAGCCCCTCTTAATATTGAGAGTGCCTGCGAGGTGTTGCATCGCGAGCATATTAAGTCGAATTGATGGGCGAAGTCCTCGAAGCCAAAAGCGCTCTCCGGAAACGAGTCTAGAGTCCGACGAATGTACTTTCACCTATAACGAATCTTCTGCTCGATGGTCGAGTGTTGAGGTTTGAGACTATTTTCGAGTTCTTGCCGATGATACTATCCACGATTCGCTCCTTACAGTCTATGATCGCGCCATCGAGAACTATGCTATTCTCAATTTCGGCACCGAGTACCTTCACGCGATTTCCAATAGATGTGAAGGGTCCTACATACGCGTCTTCACCAATTTCGGAGCCTTCCCCGATTGCCACGGGACCCCGGATCGACGCGCCTCTACGGACCACGGTCCCCTCTGCGATTTCCACATTTCCGTAAACGGTCACCCCATCCTCAACCTTACCTTTGATAGAGGTCTTTAGGTCGTTTAGTACGAGCTGGTTGGCCTCCAGAATATCCTCGGGACGCCCAGTGTCCTTCCACCACCCTGATACCGTATGGTAGGTCACTCTTCCTCCCTTTTCTAGGATGCTCTGAATCGCTTCAGTAATCTCCAGCTCGTTTCTCCCGCTGGGTTTTAGCGTCTCTATGATTGGAAAAATGGATGGACGAAGAAAGTAAACGCCTGTCAGAGCCAAGTCGCTGAGAAATTGCTTCGGCTTCTCGACGAGCTTTACGATTTTCTCGTCTTGAATTTTGACTACGCCGAAGCGGCTCGGATCCTTGACCTTGCTGACGACTACCATTGCATCGGCGGCAGAGTCCTGGAACTCCTTTGCCAGCTTGGGCATGCTTTCTTTCAGTAGGTTATCGCCCAAGTACACTACGAATGAGTCGCCGTTAAGGAATTTTTTCGAAATCAGAACGGCATGCGCTATCCCTTTGGGAACAGGTTGGTCAATGTAAGTGATATTCACGTTAAACTTTGAGCCCTCCCCGAAGGACTCTATGATTCCTTCTTGGAGGGGGCCCAAGACGATTCCAATTTCCCTAATTCCGGCGGATCTCAGGTGCTCAAATCCGTACATGAGCATTGGCTTGTTTGCAATGGGGAGCATGTGTTTGTTACCGGTGTAGGTTAGGGGTCTGAGCCTTGTCCCGTGTCCGCCAGCTAGCAATAGTCCCTTCATAGAAAATTTGCCTGAACGTCTTTGTCGCATTTCTTGGGTGACGTATTAAGCCTATGAGTTTCGGGCGCGAAAATCAGCATCAAGCTCTGCGAAGGGAACGGTTTGAGGTGGAACGCTTTCGCGAAGCATGAAACCCCCTATCTTTCTACCGGGTGTGGTGGAAGGTTTGTGATAGAGCCATGGGTCATCATTGCGGTCGTCTTCCCCGCTTTCAGCATTCCGGTCCTCATTGCTTCGTATTGAACCGTGATCCTATTCGTAACCTTCTTCCGATTTCCCAGATCGTTGGGAATTGCCGACCTTTCAACTAGTAGTTGTCCTACCGTTTCGATTCTGATCGCTTCCTATAACGAGAAGTTTGTGACCGGGCGAACACTTGACGCGATCAAAGGTCTCAATTATCCAAAGGAGTAACTTCAGGTCGTTGTAGCTGACGATTCCTCGGACGAGACTAGAGCGCTAATAGACTCGAAAGTTGAAGCGCTAGAGTCTAGCGGAATAACCCCACTAGTCTCAAGACGGGAGACGAGAGATGGTTTCAAGAGTGGCGCCCTCAACCATGCGGCGCCATTCTTGAACGGCGAGTACGTTCTACTTCTGGACTCTGATTCAACTGTGACACCGAACGTACCCTCCAGAGGAGATGCCGCATTTGGGTTACATTGCAATCGTTGGTTTGCCGTAATCTTCTTTTTCGCCTCAGGTGGATATGCGTTATATGTGCAGAGAATAATGACTCCTAGAAATCTTATCCCACTAGCGCTCTTGTCCTACACGAGCTCCTGCATGGTAACGGCGATCTCCATCGGGTTCCTGAACGGAATCAGGGGTAAAACAGGCTTCTTTTTCAGACCGCCGAAGAGCGGTCTTGAGCGCGTAGGAGACAACAAGTATTTCAGAGACGTCCAGCTGGACAGGATTGTGATCGCAGAAGCGATATTTGTGACTTTGGCTTTGGTCCTCAGTATTCTAATCGCTTTCCAAAGTGTCTGGTTCCTAGCCTTGTCGCTAGCAGGTTTTGGAGCCCTAACCCTTGAACCCTTCCCGTATTCCTAATTCGAACCGGTTGGGGGCTCAGATAGGTAAGAGTCTCCTGACGGTTCCTCTTGGAAACTCCAGTTCCCAAACAGCATAGCTTCCGACATATATCGGGTTCACACAATCCAAATAATAACGAGGGAGACCTTTCCGCAAGTTCAATCCCCGGGCTGTCCTGAAGTGAAAGTTTCGATAGTGATACCAGCTCTGAATGAGGAAGAGCGAATAGGAAGGGTTCTCGAGCAAATACCCTACAACCGGCTCCCCGAGGCGGAAGTAATCGTGGTGGACAACGGCTCCAGTGACGACACAGCTCGAGTCGCTGCCTCCAAGGGTGCTCGGGTGGTTCGTGAGCCCCGAAGGGGTTACGGAATTGCGACTAGAACCGGCTTCTCCAAGGCGACCGGAGACATTATTGTTACAATGGACGCAGACGGTGGGCACTGGCCGGGTGACCTTCTGAAGGTCTTGCGGCCAGTAGCGGAAGGCTCATCAATGGTAGCTATGGGTGTACGGATCCACAGTTTTCCCCATGGAATGAAGATTCGTCGTTTCTTCGGGAATGTGATGCTGGCGAAGGTCTTTGACGCGCTCTACGGGGAACACCTTGGGGATGTACAATGTGGTTTCCGAGCGATTCATCGTAAAGCCCTCAACAAACTAAGACTGTCGCAAGATGGTATGCAGTTGACCACCGAACTATTAATCGAGCTTAAGGAGAGGGGAATTCCCATATGTCCCGTTCAAGTTAGGCAGGTCCCCACCGATCGTAGCCATATTCGGGAGGCGGAGGACTTCATAGAACACGTTTCGCTGATGCTGAGGCGGTTTCCTTCCTATTGGTCGGCAAGAATTCGCAACCGACACTGGGCCGTTGCTCAGACCCGCAAGTTTGTCGGAATGAATGGCCATAGCCGAACCGATAACCGAGGAAGAGATGAGGTCAAACAGTAAATTCTCGACTCGCTGAGGAAGATTGCGTAGGGTTATCGGGGTTAGTCTTGGCTATTTCCTCTCTCCCTTGCGGACGACAACCCATGACAAGAGAGGTCTTGGCCCGGTTTAGGACCCGGGCTTTGAGGCAGCAGGTCTGGTTTAGAGCCTTAGACCACCTAGAGAGGGGTTTGGTAGATCTCACTATGCGATGGGTAGACCAAGTAAAAAGGGGTAGACTGCGAAGGGTACTGATGGAGATTCTGGCGAAACTAGTTCGAGTGTTGGACACTGGCATGGTGAAAGCCTTGGAAAGAGGGAAGAGGTGGGCCGCTAGGTCTAGCGATCTGTGCTGTCCGGTGGGGGAACATGCAAGCCTATCGTTGGAGGTTCGGAGAAGCCTTCCAACGCTTCCTCGGACTCGGACTGTGGACGGCTAATGATTGAGGGTTGGATGGCTGGTCAGCGTTCTTTCGAGGGTTTGACTTTGAACCTCTTGCATAATGCCTGGTTTCCAGTTCAACGACACGCATCTGTCAACGGTAGGCCGGCGATGACGACGCTCCTGATCACAGTTGGATGTTGTCGGCCTCTGGGCACTAAGGATAGGCACGGGACCTTGGACTCGCCCTCCAACTACCAGCGGGAATACTTACTCCGGAGAATTGCTGATTGGGTTGCCGAACTAGATCTACTCTGGAACCTTGAGGATGCCTCATATAGAGGGCCCGTAATTCCCAAGAAATGAGACTGGAACGGGCGAGAAGATGGAGGCAAGTTTGCAGCCTAGCGACGAAGGACGTTCATCAGGGCCAGAGACGACATCAATGAATCATCGACGCATAGACCTAATGACTACGCAGCCAGGAAAGTCATCAAAAATGGCGGTGGCAGTAGTAGTTCCGACTCTTAATGAACGCGGAGGGGTTACGGACCTCATTCCTCAAATCAAGCGCGTACTAAACGAGTACACTACAGAAATTGTAGTAGTGGATGGTAACTCGTCCGATGGAACCGCGAATCTTGCGAAAGACCTTGGAGCCCATGTAATCAAGCAGGACGGGAGCGGTTACGGTGACGCGCTCCAGTTGGGTTTCAAGTTCGCGCACTCTGCCTTGAAGGCAGACATAACCGTGATGATCGATGGGGACATGACGTACGATCCTAAGGATATCGCGAACATGATAGACATCGTTGCTTCGGGAAAAGTGGACCTTGTCGTGGGTAACAGATTTGCGGACATGGAGGATGGCGCGATGAGTTTGACAAGTAAATGGGGCAACAGGTTGCTGTCTTGGTTCGCAAAGCATGCAATTGGTATTCGCCTAACGGATTCCCAGTGCGGTCTGAGAGTCTTCAGAACTCAATTCACTCCCACCATAACAAGAGCCTCCGCCGGAATGGCGTACGCCACGGAAATGATCGCCGAGATAACACAAGTCGGCGGTCGATTGATGGAACTCCCTATTTCGTACTCAAGAAGAGTCGGGAAATCAAAGCTCAGGCCGGTGCGTGACGGCTTGCAAATACTCTCAACCATGCTTAGGCTTGCCCGAGATTATAGACCGCTGTTCCTGTTTGGGGGAGCGGGGGTAACTTTGGTGATGTCAGGAGTTGTAGTGGGCCTCAACTCTTTCTACGAGTGGCTGAAATTCGGTTACATCACCCATCCTCCCTTTGTAGTTCTGTCTTCTCTGATGATAGTCAGCGGTGTGCAATTACTCAGCTTCGGTCTGATAGCTGACATGATCAAGTCTCTGAGAAGGGACTTTAGAAGAAACATCAACTGAAGCTGCTCCGATCGATCAGGGCTTTATGCGGGCGTCTCTTACCTTGGAGAAAAAGAGAGTTTGCGTCATCATAGTTCACTACGCTATGCCCACACAGCTATTTGAACAGCTAACTTGGATCAGCAAACTCCCCGATTTCGCGAGCGCACCCATCTATGTCGTTGATAACTCCAGGCTAGAGTCGATGGCTTCATATCTTAGGGAATTTCCTCGCGTGGAGCTAATTCAACCTCCGAGCAACCTAGGCTACAGCGGCGGCGTGAACTTCTGCTTAATCAACAGCAAGGTCGCCGAGCACGAACACGCCCTAGTTCTTGGGACAGACGTATTCCCGCAGGACCATTGCCTCTCAGAAATGCTCTCTACGGCGGAGTCTGATGAAACTATTGCCATTGTCGGTTGCAAGATTCTTGACGGCGACACAGGAGCGATCGACTCAGAGGGCGGTTACTTGTGCTTTCCCTTCGGAATAGCGCTGCCTCGGAAGGAAATAAGTCGATTGAACACTCCTTCAAAGGAATTTGACGTCGCCTTTGTCGGTGGAGCAATAATGCTTATCAAAGTGCCCGTCGTCAGATCCTTGGGTAGCTTCGACGCTTCATTTTTTGCCTACTACGAGGAGGTAGACATTTGCTGGAGAGCCCGACTTGCGGGTTACAGAGTGGTGTGTACCTCCAGCGCGCTCGCCTATCACACTAGAACCGGGCCATTCTCAAAGCTACCGGAAAGGAAACTATACCTTAGCGAGCGAAATCGAATAACATCTAGCATCAAGAATCTGTCAACTCCGAACTTGTTTCTATTCATAATTTGCGAGGCATGGTACGCGATGCTGTATTTCTCGGGAGCCATCTTAACGGATCAACCTCAGGCTGTAATGTCCTATCTCTCAGGAATCAAGTGGAACCTCGTTAATATCCGCCAAATCTCTGCAAATAGAACCCAATGTCAGGCGAGCAGGGTCTACGCCGACTCATCAGTTCTTGAGCTGCATCGCCAGGTCGGCCTACGGGTGGCTTTCAGCAGACTCCGATCCATGTCCATGCTCCGAAAGAAAAGAATCCTACAGGTACAGAGTCACTAATGAAAATCGCCGTGGTCGCTCTTCCAGCGAGGGTCAGCGGAATGTTCAAGATTGCTCTGGAGGAGGTGCGTGCCATTAGGGTGGCTGGCCATGAAGCTCGGCTTATAACACAACGTAAAGGCTGGAAAAGAGTTCTAAAGGCTTACGCATCGCTCGTTTGCAACGAACCCATCCTCTTGAGCGAAATACCCTTCTTCTCCTCTGCAACAAGCCGATCACTGGAGACACTGACTCGAATTCCATCCCCCCAGGGAAGCTCTCAGATGGACATTGACGTCGCGAGCATTGGTGTTCACGGTGCCTTTTCCCGTTTGTGGACTCATAGACTTAGCTTCGACGCTTACGTATGTCACACCGCGCTCTCTCCACTCGGTATCCTCTTCGACTACGTAGTTGGCTCCAAAAAAAACATCCTCTACCTCCACGCTGACCCGATTAGTTATTATGTCCGAACTTTGAGTGCTTCCCATAGCCGATTCGCATCCTATTTGACGGGGTTATCTGAACGATTATTCATTCTTCGCGCGGACAAGGTGGTAGTTAACTCAAACAAACTAAGTCAAGTTCTAGCCCGCCAGTTCGGGATCAAATGTCACGTAATTTACCCAGGCTGTCACCCTTCCCCGAGCCTGGAGGAAAACAAGGGGTCCTACGTATGTTCGGTTACCCGATGGGATGCCGACCGAACTTCCGACCTTTTGTTGAGTGCGATGGAAAGGGTTAGAGGTGAGACTAAACTGATAATGGCCGGCAACTGGCCGAGCCTGCAAGTACTTCAATGGGTCATGCGTGAGATAAGAAGAAGAAAACTAACCAACAGAGTCACCCTGGAAAAAGACCCGGATGAGCGCAGATTAGTTGAATTGTACCGTAAAGCGACCTGCTTTGTCTTACCCGTTCCCGCGTTTGTTGGATTGGGTGCGCTAGAAGCGGCGTGTCAAGGAACAGCGATTATCGTCCCCAAAGGTTCAGGCGTGTGGGAGATCTTCGAAGACCAGCGTCACGGCTTCGCGTTTCAAGCGAATGATCCAGACGAACTGGCGGATAGGATAGAGGCGCTCACTAACCCTGAAACTTCATTTCAGATGGGTAGGGCTGCATGGGTTAAGTCGCAGTCCTTTGACTGGGCTGCTCACACAACAAGACTGTTAAGCCTGGTTTCCTAAAATGAGAATCCTACTAGTCCCCAGTTCAGATTGGAATTCTCCTGTACCCGTACGAATGAAGTTCATTTTCGGAGAGCTTGCTAAGAAAGGTTATCAGATCCATGTGTTGAGATTCTGTCTGAAAGATTCTGACTTTCCCGGGAAGATCTCTCCCGGCTTTACAGTGCATTCTGTACCCGTGCCCTTTGCCGCTCGCCTTGGTGAAGTCATCTACTACGTACTGGGTTTTCCCCTCCATTTGGCCGCGATTCGCAGAATTGCCTTGGACTGTCGAGTTGATGCGATAGTCACGTCCAACTTGTTGCCCGGATTGGCTGCCTCCTTAGTAGGAAAATTCTACGACATTCCAGTCATATATGATTTGGTGGATTATTTTCCAGGTTTCCTCAGAAGATATCGTGTGCCGCGTTTTCTACTACCTCCCTTAGAAAGAATTTTGGAGACTATACTCTCGGTCACGGCTAAGAGGTGTCGCGCTGTCGTAACCCCTAGCTTCAGCTTGGGAACACTTGTCCGAAACCGATATCTGAAATCGGATGGGAACTTGTTTGTCATCCCGAACGGTGTCGATCCCGAGATCTTTAGCCCCGGGAAGGTTGACCGTAATGCGACCAGAAGAAAATTGGGTGTGTCCCATGAAGTTATCGTAGGCCTGGTTGGGACCCTCGAATTTTGGCTAGATTTCGATTTCGTATTCAGGTTTCTCAGCAATCTGCGCAGGCTTGGAATAACGGCTAAGCTAATGTTAGTCGGCTCAGCGCCCTACGGCCAGGCTGCTGTCAATAAGACAATAGATTCTCTGAAGACGAAGTACTCTCTCGGCGACTCCGACATCATAGCGTGCGGCCTGGTTCCACACGAAGCAGTCCCTGAACTCATCGCTGGAATGGATATTTGTTTATTACCGTTCAATAGTTCAGTTGTTGCCCAAACCTCCTGTCCAATAAAACTGTTCGAATATCTCTCGATGGGGAAGCTAATTGTTTCGACTCCAATCATAGATGTGAGCCGCATTGCACAAGATGTTGCGATAATGGGAAACGCAGATGTCACCGCAGAGCGAGTCTCGGCACGCTTGTTGAGTGCCAATGATGCGAGTCTTGCATCCTTGGCCAGGAGAAATATCGCTATGCGGTACAGTTGGTCCTCTGTTGCGGAAGAATTCGGGAATTTAGTGGTCAGGACCCTGAGTCAAAGATGAAATTCGGAAGAGGTCCGGGAGTCCTTCCACTTCTATATGTCGGGTCGTCCCTTCTAATATTAGTCTTAATCTTGTGGTCTCAGACCGAGAGTTACGCCCCTGGCCTATTATTGGGCTGGGACTCATCTACCTATGCATATCTCGCACGCCTAGTAATTCAAAATGGTCCCTTAGCCATGATTTCCACTTGGAACTATCCTCATCTGAGTGTCCTGACTCTAGCGGGAGCGGGTCTATTGATTGGAAACCTCGATCTTGCCGAAAGAATCCTTCCGGTGCTTTACGGAGGCACAGTCGTAATAGCGACCTTTAGGCTGGTGAGGCTTACCGCGGGAAATGTGCACGTCGCAGGGATCTCAAGTATCCTGACGGTGGTCTCTCTGAATTTCGTTAGGCTACTTGCCGATTTGAACCGAAACTTACTCGCGTTGGCCCTTATCGTTCTTTATGTCCCATTTTTCGTCAAATGGAAAACTGGAATCAATCCTACGCGAGCCGTCGTCTCCCTTGCTTGGTTGTCCCTCGTCGCCTACACCCAAGTTGAGTCCTATGTCTTGTTCTCACTGACCATAATCATCCTTCTAATGCGAAGCATGCAGCTACGCTCATTCTTGACTTGGACGCTCTTGTTGGTGGGGCCTTTTCTACTAGAATTGCCGTTGTTCGTCAATTTTGTCCTAGACTATGGTCAGACTGCAAGTCTGACACCGAAGACGGCTACTACCCTTAACGGCTTCGCGGCGTTCGCTTTTCTGGGAGGATTCCTCATCCCAGCAGTGGGTGTTGGGGTCGCGATCAGCTTGAAACAGTACTTGAAGAGGGGAAACCTCTTCTTCGGGTTTTGGGGAGTTTGGTCATCGGTTGCTCTGGCATCCGTCTTGCTGCCCTTATCTGGAATACTGGCATTCCCGCCCGAGCGCGCTTTGTACCTTGTTCCTGTTGGAGCCCTGTCAGCATTAGCAGTGGAGACTATTTCAGTGTCACTCCTAGGGGTTATGGCAAGATACCGGTCTGGGTAAAAGGCAATATGTGGAACGACAGAAAGATTCTCTTTGTCGCCGTTGCGGTCCTATTAACAATAGGATATGCAATCGAATCGCAGCCTCTATACCAACAGTATCTCTCGCCGTACATTAGCACGGACGACTACAACGATATCCAGCAGATAGTGAATATTTTGACCCAAGACCATCTTTCGCAGCCAATAATGGTCTTTTACGGGGAGTACGCCACATTATACTCACCGATTATACGATCATATGTCGGAAAATCTGTGGGCCAAACATACGCATACTACGGGAAACTTCAGTTCCTGATGTACATGGTTGATCCGGCGCCTGTCAATCCAGCAATAGGCTTGTACTCAATCTCGGCCCCTCATGCAGAGCAGTTCTTCGAAGAACTATCCAAGGGGATCGGCACCGACCGCTGCAATGTTTTTTCTCATCCCATTGTAATAGATGCTCCAAGATTTTACAACAGGATACTTTCAGAACAATTCATACAGCAGTTTCGCGTATCAAATACTCTCTACATCATTCCTCCGCACTCCATCGATTGCAATTCGTTGTCGACCTGGACCCTTGCCTCGAGCTCTGATTTCGCCAGTACCTCCGGTCCGTGGTGGACGACGAATTTTACATGGGCAAAGTTTCCAGCTTCTCTCGACACTAATTTCCCAGCTGGGAAGAATTTCAATGCCACCTACAAGGTCTTTCTAGATGGAAACAAGAACTATACGCTCTCAGTCCACATGATGGACTATAATCCCTCAAACTATTCCCCCCTCGGAATTTGGCTGGATGGCACCCTCCTATCGACTTACGTCTACCAGTACACAGGCCCGATGGTGTTGAATGTCACAATGCCCTCGGTTGGGGGAGGTCTTCACCAAATTACCATAGGAAACTCCGACCCTACCGCCCCTTTTATACTCAGTGTTGACTACCTAAAAGTCACGCCTCAGACCTAGTGCTGCAGGCGATTCTTCCGAAGTGATGACTGGTCCGGAACGAGTTGAGACAATGAGAAACCCCATGTCAATTGTTCATCTGTCAACAAAGAGGTTTCTCGAAAAAAATCTCCCGCCTTCATTAGAGTCCCTTCTTCTAGGAGCAGACACCAAACACAGATACAGCAAGTTGGCTTGTTACATATCCCGTCGGGGGCTCGTCCTGGAGCTGGGTTCAGGTACGTCTGGATTGGTGTTGCTCTCCAGAGAGAAGCAGAGAGTGATCTCTGTTGATAGAACTCGTTACGGTCGCCGCGGTACAACCAACCGGGTTTTGGCAGATGCCAGATTCCTGCCCTTTGCCAACAGTATTTTCGAAACGGTTGTAAGTGTCGATATGATCGAACACATCCCTGCATCGGGTCGACAACTGGCTCTGAACGAGATGAAGCGAGTTACAAGACGTTTGGTCGTCTTGCATACACCAGTAGAGAGTCCTCCCATGTTTCTGGCACGCCAATACGATACCATGTTACTTAAGCTCAGGAAAAAAGTGAGAGCATATACCACGCAAGAACTGACTGAACACGTTAGTTCCGGACATCCCACATTGGACGAACTGACGTCGGTTTTTCCGGGCGCGTCCATCATTGGGACTCAGAATTGCCATACCTGGTACTTCGTAATGGCCATTCAATCTATTCCTGCCTTCGTCCCAATCATGGGGCTGGCTCATCGGATCCTGAAGCGGGTTTATGATCGCGGAGACTGTTTCTACAGTTGTGCTCTTGTCTATGATACGACACAAACGAATACAAGCCCATTAGGAGAAAGCGAAATGGAAACGTGTGCAGTCGTGGGTCCCTAGTTGCTAGTTGGAGATGAACTGCCTCGAATTCCAGTGAGGCGCCGCCCTTATGCAAGGAGACCAGATCGTGACGTCCCAACAACCCCACCGAGCCTAGGGTCACCGCGACTTCACGGCTCACCACAATCCGGTTTCGGCTAACATTGGCAAAGGTTCTGATCATAGTGGGCACTAGGCCCGAGATAATCAAGCAGGCCCCCGTTATTGAGGAAGCCAAGCGCCAGGGACTGGACTTCCTATTTGTCACGACCGGGCAGCACTATGACTATGGGCTTTGCATGCGTTTCATCGAAGAGATGGGTCTTCCGCCACCAGACTACAGCCTACATCTGGTTAAGAGAGATCCTATTGAACAAATGGGGGAGATGATGGTTGGTCTGAAAAAAATTGTTGAGGGTGAACGGGACCCCCTGTTACTGGTGGAGGGGGACACTAACACTGTAGCTGCGACTGCAATTGTTGGGAGAAAGCTGTCACTTATCGTAGGCCATGTAGAGGCGGGCCTGAGAAGTTTTGACTGGAGGATGCCGGAAGAGCACAATCGAATTATGGTAGACCACCTTGCGGATATTCTCTTCGCGCCGACGGAACCTTCGCGGCAGAATCTATTGAGAGAAAGAGTCCATGGAAATATTCATGTTACGGGAAATACGGTAATTGACGCCGCTATAAGGAACACGCCCCTCGCCGTCAAGCAATCTAAAATCAGGAATAGGATCAGATTCGAGAAGTATGTGTTGGCCACCGCTCACAGGGCAGAGAACGTGGACGATGCCGCTGTTCTTGCCAATCTTGTAGAGGCAATGATTAATTCGCCTCTACCCGTAGTCTTCCCCGTCCATCCGAGAACTGACAAGATGCTCAAGAGATTCGCCTTAAGGACCAGGCTCGAGAGATCCAAGAATGTCCAGTTACTTCCCCCCCTAGGCTACTTCGATTTCTTAGTTCTACTGAAGAACTGCAGTCTAGCGATAACCGACTCCGGTGGGATTCAAGAAGAGGCAACGGCTCCTCCAATACGAAAACCCGTGCTCGTTCTCAGAGTGTCGACGGAAAGGCCAGAAGCAGTAAGATTTGGATTCGCGAAGGTAGTGGGCGTCCAGAGGGATTCAATACTTCGGGGAATACGCTACGCTATTCGGCAGAACACAGTTCCGGAGGCGAAGTCTCCCTTTGGAGACGGTAGAGCGGGCCGAAGAATTGTACACTCACTGCTGACATATCAGCGCGCCTAGCCAGCCCCCGTAGGGCTGGAGAAAACAAACCTTGGCCTTCGGCCTACCGCGAGCGGATCTTGATTCCAGTTTGTTCAGAGGCGAATGAAACTTTTATCCACCTTTGTAGTGTTGTCTCATGATCGTGAAGGGGCTTTGCGAACAAAACTGGGTTTCGAGGACCTCTAGAGATGAAAGCCCTCGTTACTGGTGGTGCCGGATTCATCGGTTCAAACCTGTGTCGCGCTCTTGTAGAGAACGGGTGGGACGTAATTGTTCTGGATGACTTTAGCGCGGGTTTCAGGGAGAACTTGTTAGAGACTTTGAACAGTGCACGATCCAATCATGCCGAACTTCTGGTGGGAGATTGTACCAAATCGGAGGATGTGAGGAAGGCCCTAGAAGGCGTTGAGGTGGTCTTTCACCTAGCAGCAAATCCTGAGGTCCGCATTGAGTTCAACAGTCCTGCAAACTGTTTTCGTCAGAACGTCTATGCAACCCACATCCTCCTTGAGGCCCTGCGTTCTAGCAGTGCTCATACTATTATCTTCACCTCTACGTCTGCAGTTTACGGAGAGGCAAGTGTCCTTCCAACGCCAGAGTACTATGCACCTCTTGAACCGATTTCAGTCTATGGTGCTTCGAAACTCGCGGGAGAAATCTTGGTGACTTCGTATTGCCGTGCTTTCGGTAAAAGAGGCATCATACTCAGACTTGCAAATGTGGTGGGTCCGAAAAGTAATCACGGGGTGGTTCATGATTTCGTATCAAAGCTAAGACAAAATCCTAGGCAGTTGGAGGTTCTAGGGGATGGAACTCAAGCCAAGTCGTACCTATACGTAGATGATTGCGTGGACGCCCTGTTACGCGCCTGCCGATCCTCACAAAACGATGTAGAGATATTCAATGTAGGGTCAGAAGACCTAATAGACGTTAAACGTGTCGCTATGATAGTCTCCGAAGAAATGCAACTCAACGATGTCTCCCTGGAATTCGTTCTAGGCGCGCTGGATGGTAGAGGTTGGGTAGGGGATGTCAAGAATATGCTTCTTGATATTACGCGGATTAAGACCACCGGCTGGAACCCCAGGTACACCAGTGAACAGGCGATACGGCTTGCTGCCAGGTCAGTCGTACTCCCAACCGATGTCCCAACGCTTGAACAGATGAGTATCGACATAGGGCGCTCCTAGGCAAGGCACGCGTCCCCTAAGACTACCCTAAGTCCGCCCAAACGGCTGTTGATCAATAAGGCACAGGTCAGGCTTGATCATCTTTGACGGCTGGTTTCCCATACGAACATCCCTTTCTCTGGCGTTCTGATTACGGGGGTAGTTGGTTTCATAGGGAGTCACATATCGGACAGGCTAGTGGGCGAGGGACTTGAGGTAGGCGTGATGGTTTGGTACTTGCTTAGCTCGGAGACTTGGCTTGTTTGCGCGGCTCAGGGCCCAGGGCTATTTCTTCCCCCTTTCTTGCTTGAGGCTTTTGGTTCTGGGCGTGATTTTGAGCGGAAATGCCCGGCTTGGGCTTCGGAGGGGCTGACGATATTGTGTCTCCAGCTAGTAGTGGCACGGGGTTCGTTTGAGAAACCCGTTTGGGAGCTCGCTTAACAGAGGTCTTCTTTTTCACCGAAGTCGAGAAAGCTTCGTTCTCTAGCGGTCGCCTGATCCTTCTCATTCCTAGATAGAGATACGTGGCTACCGATGCTGAAGAGACTCCGAAGGCGACGCTAAGAATCGGAACTAGTATGGGAGAAAGACTGTTTACGTATGTCTGGAAGTAGATATTGCTCAGATATGTTATGTAGATGGAGACGGATAGGGACGTGATTATAGATAGCTCTCCTATGATTATGAGCCAAGCTTTCTTGGGGAAGTTCCACCAGGTCAGGTAGCCTATCTTTGAGACCTCCTGAATAGTCTCATGAGAAACCGGTGCATGCTGGGATTAAGGCGAGGTGTTACCCGGCAAGGGAGATAATCCCGTTTGTGCTCCATGAGTTGAGGGAGGGGAAGCTTGGCCTTGTTTCTTCCGTTCTGCTATGAATGCCCTGACCCCCTGAAACACGCCCAAACTAAGGATTCCTGTCAAGACTGCGTGGCCCAAGGTTATCAGCGTGAGGGCTTTTCTGGAGAAAGCGAAGGCTGCGAGTGGAACATTGTTGTCGCCAGCAAACAGAAGGGTCAGTGTGACAATGGAAACCAATGGGATTGCTAGATAGACCCCTTCCCGATGGCATCGGGTCACAAGCTTGTAGTCGCCGTTCAGATACGCCAGGACTAGAACCAGTCCGAGAGCGCCGACCTCTAGAGCTGTGTCAGCAGGACTCGGTAGCCCGAGGCTTATTCCCAGCTGGAAATCAGACAATGGATAGAGAGGAGGAATCGTTCCAACTATAAAGTCCGCCACAAGATGAGAGAGAATCCCCGCTGAGAATGCCAGCCCAAGACCCTTGAATCGAACAACAAGAACCGCGCAGACTGGCATCAGGATGATCAAGGAGTGGGTGTAAGTGTGGTGTTGGATCCAAGGATTGAAGTAAATGTCGAAGTCCGGGAGGACTCCTGCTAGAAGCGCCATGTAGGCAGGGAGGGTTACCTTGACTTGTCTGCCTGTGAGCTTGGAGAGAAGATTGCTCCAGCAACTGTGTCCGAGAAGAAACACGGCGTAACCTGCCTCGTTTCGACATTGCAATTAGAGGCGGACCCTCAAAAACACTCGGCCAGAGATCCTTGGCTCAATAGATCGAGGCTCGCCCTTCATTTTACACCGATTTTCAGCGAGTTTTCGGATTCGTTATTGTACCATTGTATGAACGACTTGATTCCATTCTCGAGAGATACCTTGGGTTGGTATCCGAGAACTTCCTTAGCTTTCTCAATGTTTGACCAGCTGGCCCTAACCTCGCCTTTCCGTTCCGGCATGTGAGTGATTTGAGATCCAGATTCCGTCAGATGCGAGAACATCTCAGCAAGTTTGCTTATGGTCGTCGGCTTTCCAGTTCCTATGTTGAAAGTTTGGCCGATCGCCTGATCTTTGTGCAAGGCGCTTGCCGTTGCCTCGATAGCGTCGGACACATGGACGAAATCCCTTGTCTGTTCTCCATCCCCGTAGACTGTCAAGGGCTTTCCAAGCGAGATAGCCTCGGCAAACTTTGTAATCACCCCCGCGTAAGGCCCTGGGGATCTACGGGGTCCGTAGACATTCATAAGACGCAAGATAACAGTTTTCAGATTGTGGGTTTCAGCGTAGGCCTTGACGTAAGCTTCTCCAGCCTCCTTCGTGGCCCCGTATAGATTTGGGGGATGTAATCGGCAGTCTTCTCTAAAGGGCGGAGTCAGGTCATCGCCGTAGACGGCCGCAGAAGAGACGAAGACAAACTTTTGAACCGAGTGTTTCACGCAGGATTCGAGAACGTTCAAGGTTCCTTCTCCATTTACTCTTTGAACTAGGATAGGCTTCTCTATTGAGAGGGCAACGCTAACGACCGCAGCTAGATGAACGACAGCACTTGCACCCTCAATAGCCTCATCGATCATTCCGGGGTTTAGTACACTGCCCTTTACAAATCTGAATTTTGGGTTTTCCAAATGTTGACTAACGTTACTCATCCGACCGGAGGATAGATCGTCTAGTACAGCGACCTCATCTATGGAGATCAGACGGTCGACAAGATTACTCCCAATAAACCCTAGGCCTCCTGTGACTAGGATTCGTTTCATGGAATAACCATTCCAATCGCGAATTCATTCTCCTAAAAAGCACATTCTCAACAATCGCATTGCTTCGCCTGAGCCCCTTGCCTTCTGGAAGAACCTCCACATTGAGGGGCTCACCTGGGTGACCGTACGTCTTGCCGAGTAATCCCTCACGGATACCTCACATCTCTTCGGGGCACGAATCCTTTGGTATCCCATGGAACGCCAGAATAAAATAGAAGATGCAGAGGTTTGCCGCTCCGGCTACAAGAGATTGCAGTTCCCTAAGGCAAAGCAGAGTGACGGGATTCTGCTTTTTCACATAACTCTTAAACGGACGTTGAGGGACACCAAGGTCAGTCTTGAGTCGCGTGCGCCATTAGGGTTTGACAGATGATTATTCCCGTCCGTCGTGTTTCTCATTTCCTCCGGACTCGTGCAGAACATTTTCTAGGGCTGAACCAGGAGGCGTCCACTCCGGCAGGAACGGGGACGAGAATAGGGCTATTCGTCTCGGGAGCCTTCCTAGTTTCGGTTGGCCTGCTAATCGTTCTTGTCTCAAGCGTCTTTGTCGTCCTGGCAATTCCCGCCCTCCTCTTTGGAGGGTACAACCTTGTAAACTCAAGAAGGAAGACATTGTCGCTTAGTCGTTCAAATCTACTCTCGTTGTCAGGACACCTCTGCGC
>WNFX01001704.1_pt1 | contig 24217 bp, 33 predicted proteins | sample 5400111 | NCBI WGS metagenome assembly WNFX01 (sample SAMN13153363, study PRJNA577476) | soil metagenome | isolation source: 40 cm soil or saprolite under grassland replicate 1 | place: USA:California | collected 2016-06-15
TGAGCGCACTTTGAGATTCAGCCACTTTCCATGGAACAATCCCAACAATTGCTGGCCGCAGCGAAGGGGCATAACTTGGAGGCGCTCTTTGTCCTGGCTCTCACGACCGGAATGCGTCGAGGGGAGATCCTGGCTCTCAAGTGGCAGGACATTGACTTCTCGCACAATACTCTGCACGTTCGGCGCATCTTCACGCGCAGGCCAGGCAACCGCTACATCGAGGCGGAGCCAAAAACTGAGAAGAGCCGCCGGAGCATCGCGCTCGCTCCCATGGTAGTTAACCTGCTCAAGCAGCACCGCGTTCGCCAGACAGAGGCGAAGCTGCAAGCCAGTGAGACGTGGCAAGAACGTGGCCTCGTCTTTTGTACCTCGGTGGGAACCCCGCTCAATCCCTCCAAGGTCGTCGATCGCTTCAAAACCTTATTAAAGAGAGCCGGGCTGCCAGAAATCCGCTTCCACGACCTCAGGCACAGCGCAGCGACCATCTTACTGAGCATGGGGGTGCATCCGAAAGTCGTGCAAGAGCTTTTAGGGCACAACCAGATCAGCATGACCATGGACATATATAGCCATGTTCTGCCAACTATGCAGAAGGACGCAGTGAGTAAGCTCAATGACGCATTGCAGGGATAGCCTGTCCTTGAAATTGCTCATGTACGTTCTCGCTCAACATAAGCTGCTAGCCTTCATTATGTGGCAATCCGGGGAAAACAGGAGATTAATTTATCCCTTTTCCCTCCTGTTCAATCTGTGCAAAGATCGAAGCGTTGTTCGCGAGAACTGATCAAATGGAACAGGTTCTAGCTGCACCATCGTCCTTCCCTCCTTGCTCAAAAACTCTTTAAACTGAACTATACCTGACCAAGGCATCCTCTACCCAGGCAGTGATATAATAGCACCAATGGTTGACAGATATACTTAGCGTGAGCCGCAGCACAGAAAAAACGAGAGAGCTTATGGCACTGGAACACCGACAAACCATGACCGTGGAAGAATACTTTCTTCTGGAAAGGAACGATCCTGACGCGCGCTATGAATATGTTGACGGTTACATCTATGCGATGGCAGGAGGGACCTTTAACCACGATACGATTAAATCAAATATCCAGAGAATTCTTTGGGGGCTGCTCCGTGGGGGGAAATGCCGGGTCTATAGTTCTGACATCAAGGTCTACATTGCCAAAGAACGCTACTTCCATCCCGATGTCACTGTGACATGCGATCCACGTGACCGGGGAGCCGGTGATCTTCTCCAATCTCCGCGCTTGGTCGTCGAAGTGCTTTCCCCCAGCACAGAACTGAAAGACCGGACCTGGAAACTCCAAAACTATACCGCCCATCCCACAATTGAGGAATATATGCTTGTGAGCTCACAGGCCCTCAAAATAGAACTCTATCGAAAAGAGCAAAACAAATGGGTCTACTCCGCCTTTGGAGTCAACGACGACATCGATCTGGCCAGCCTGGGTGTTCACTTCTCAGCAGCAGAGGCGTATGAAGGCATCAACCCTGAAGAGGACTTTGCTACACGAGAGGAAAATGAGATCCTCCCAGGACAATAAGAGACATCTCTATGACCTACCAAATCACCTTGAGCGACCAAGAATACGCAGCACTTGTCGCAGCCGCCACCAAAGGCGGCACAGAGCCCGAACATCTCCTACATGACATGATCCAGCGTCTGCAACCACCGTCTCAAAGAAAACATGCCCTAACTGCCCGTGAGATAGCGGAGAAACAATATCACGAAGGAAAAATTAGCCATATTCCGACAAGAGAACCATTAACTCGAGAGGAACGTGAGGCGCGTGAACGACGTGCGCGAAGTTTTGCTGGGGGAAGCCTGCCTCTGAAATGGTGATCGAAGACGGGGACTGTACTAATAGCCCTCTACCCTAGACAGAAGAGCTATTCCCTCTAGTAATTCAGTTATGACTCTAATATACTAGAGTCAGTCATTCTTCCCAAGAGGTTGGTAATAAACTCTCAATTGCTAGAGTGTGACCCAGCCATTAAATAGTCTCATCATTAGGTGCGTCTGACCAAAGTAGGGTTTAATGTATCTCAAACAAGGAGCTTGAGTGATGGATCCATCAGCACTCGTTCAATGGCTAAGTCCCGTTATTACTGCTGTGGTTATGTATATTAAGACGCAAGGTGCACAGAAGGCCAGTGATAAAGCTGCCGAGGTCATCGGCGAAAAGGCTACGGAGACGACCTTGAGTCTAGGGCAAAAAGCGCTTACCCTGCTTCGCTCCAAGCTCTCTATAGATGCCAATACGAAAGCACAACAGGCATTAGCGAACGTTGAGCAGGACCCAAATGACGAAGACTACCAGCAGAAGTTGGTTAAGGAAACTGCCCGTCTCGCCAGTGCTGATCCCGCCTTCGCTCAGGAGTTAAAGGTGCTGGCGGAAAACGTAGCTCTTGCTCAAACCGGCGGTGTGACCATCGACAACAAAGCATCCAATCAGGGAGCGCAAGGTGTATTCAATGCACCAGTACAATTTGACAATCGTGTGATGAAGAATACACCATGAGCGATCCAGAGCAGCCGCCATCTTCATTTGAAGTCGACAACAAAGCGCCAAACCAGGGAGCACAAGGTGTATTCCATGGCCCGGTCTACTTCGGCATTAGCTCTTCATTCGAATTAGCGGATTATCCCATTGATTCGATTGATTGGAACAAGGAACCGTTGAAGCGTCTTCGGGCTATACCTGACCAACCTCTGAATAGTGAATCGATCAATTATCTTCGCAGCAGTTTCCTTCTTCATTCTTATATCTCTCCCGATGAGGTTTTTGAACGGGTTCATCTCAATGAGTTCACAGGACGGACTTGGTTGGAACAGGATCTTGACGCCTACTTAAACAACGAAGAACGGGATAGAGGAGCATGGCTGCTTGTAGGCGCGGCTGGTGTAGGTAAAACCTCATTTCTTGCACACCTAGTTCGTGAACGTGGCTACATACATTTGTTTTCAGAGCAAGCACCTGGCGATGCTCATCTGCCACGCGCACTTCACAGTCTCGCTGCTCAATTGGTTCGTCGGTTCAATCTCGAGCAATTTGTTGGACCTGACGGATTTTTTCTCATCTCAACATCCTCGCCCGATTTCTTGCCTCGTCTTCTCAATGCCGCCTCAGAAAAGCTCGGGGTGGGTGAGAAATTGGTCGTCGTCATGGATGCCTTAGATGAGGCTGGAGTCCTCCCAGGATGTAACGTTTTAGGAATCCCCAAACGCTTGCCTCGTGGTGTCTACCTCATCCTCTCACAGCGTCCGGTCCCACTCTCTGTCACCTTGCAAATGCACCCTCCCGCCCATCGAGTGAACTTAGGAGTAAACGAGACAGATAACCATACTGATGTTCTCACCTACCTCCATCACATCGTAGCAATCCAACCAATTGCTGAGCAATCGGCCAAAAAGAGCCTCAGTGCTAAGGAATTTATCCGCACGCTCAGCCAAAAATCTTCGGGGAACTGGGCATACTTACATTACATTATTGAGGAAATTCGACAGAACCAGCGCGATCTTTCGGACCTCGCCTCCCTTCCCAACGGCCTCGTTGAGTATTACGCTCACTTCTGGGAGCGCTTGCGCCAAGACCCTGAGTGGGATAGCCTTTATGCTCCAGTACTCACAACCCTCGGAGCCGCATATGAGCCGATCTCACTCCTCACGTTGAAAGAGTGGGCAAATGTTCATGTAAGCACATTCGACTTGCAGCGGCTTTTGAAAGAAGACTGGGGAGCTTTCTTCTACGAGCAAAATGGCACTTGCCGCTTCTATCATGCTAGTTTAAAGGAATTCTTAGCAGGTCAGGTGGATCTGGAAAGGACTCAACCCTCCATTTCGGGGTTGCTCGATGAGTTACGGGAAAGGAGCAGGCAAGCGCACCATCGCATTGTTTTGGCATTGAATATTTCCATCCATAAGGATCACATAAAGGACTCTGCTCGTGATAGCAAAAAATATGGTTTGAGGTACCTTCCGAGGCATTTGAGTGTTCTTGGCCGTGCAGGCCATGTGTACGCTCTTATAGAAAACGCTGCCTGGCGCAGGGCGAAAATCGAATTTGATCCATCTTATTATGCTCTCGCTCAGGATTTTGAGTTGGCCATTCGCTTGTCGCGAGATGCTCTCGAGAAGGCCCTTTCAGAACAGAAGCCTGTCCAATATGTCCTTGGGCTCCTTTCGCCATTTTGTGCTCACTCGCTGTTTCTCACTAAGCTTCGTTCAACCGCATCCAACATTCCCTTCCCGCTACTTGGTGTTCTCACCCATCTAGGTCAAAGCGAAACCGCTTTAGGCTATGCGCAATTGCTGAATTCGCAAGATGCGTACCAGCATATTGTAGAGGGCCTGGAAGCAAACGGGAAAATTGATGAGGCAACAGATCTGCGTCTGCGAGTAGCGGGTACTCGTACAGAGGCCGCAATGCCCTCAGCCCTATCACGGGGGTACTCACGGCGGGATGAACCAGCGGCTTTGCTTGTTCGAACGCTCTTAACGCAAGGGGATCCCGATGCGGCACTGAAAACAGCAGAAAGTATTCCCGACGTAAAAGCACGCGATGAAGCGCTCATAAAAGTGGCACTATTCCTGTCGCAGCAGGGCAGAGAAGAAAACGCACGAAGCGTTGTAGATAAAATCACTGCCCTTCGTGCCAAGGTTACCTGCCTATCTCTTCTTGCAAAGGCGAATTTTGACCGGACAGGGAGGAGTTCGTCCTTTCATCAGAATTTAGACCTTGCGCGAGGACTCGCTGAATCTATCGAAAACTCTGTTGACAAGATTCACTCGCTTATCTCGATTAGCAAGATACTACTATCTCTCCACACTGAAGAAAACAACGGAGCCATGGAGAAGGAACTGGCATCCAAACTAGCCCACCAGGCTGCTGGACTAGCCCACGAGGTAAATGATATCTTTAATCGGGCAATGGCTTTTGTACGCGCAGCGGAATGTTTCTTGGGCCTCGAAGAGACCGGCGTTGCCATCGAGCTGCTTGAAAAGGCGCTAGAAGCAGCTGCTGTAATGGTAAATCTGGAGCGACCGGATAGTGATGGATTTTATAATCCTCCCTTTGGACTTCAGGCACTTTGGACATTACCTCACCTTTTTATGAAGGCTGGCAAGGTTGAAAGAGCCCGAGAGATTATGCAACAAGCTATATCGGCAGCGAAACGTCTACATCATCCAATCCGCAGCGCTACAGGACTGTGGTTTGACATAGGGGACACTGTTGGCGAACTGGCTTGTAAGAAACCTGCTCATCTCGTCAAAGAGGTGGCCAGGGACATCCTACCTGAAGGTGAGTTTGAAGCGGCATTGTGGTTTGCGGCTGATCTATTGCTCAAAGATGAGCAACACGAAGAAGCCTTAGCATTTATCGAGGATGGCCGGCTTGCCCCCTACTGGGATCGGGATAAAATCATTTCGGTTCTCACCCGAGCAGCAGTATGGTTAGTGAGAAGCAAGCAATTTGTGAGAGCGCGACAGATCAGTGAAATAGCTCTTCATTATACCCAGGAGGCTCCTGCTGCCGAAGATCTCGCCTACTTGCTCAGTGGAATAGCTGCTGGACTAGGACGATCAGGATTACCAATTGCAGCACATCTGGTTGTTGATTTCTCTTTGCAAGCATCCGGGTCGATTCATCGACCTTACCGGTGGCTCCTTTTTCAAGGTTATATTGATACTCTTCTTGAGGTGAGCACGGCCAATCAGGCAGCCGAATTAGCTGAAAGGATTGTCAAAATGGCAATCACGTATAAAGGGGATATGGAGAAAAATGAAAATGATAATATCCGTGAGTCGTGGGTCGACATGCTAACACTAGCAGCCAAAGCCTATGCAAAAGCGGGACAGATCGATCAGGCGATCGCAACAATTGACCGGTTTGGGGATGAGTACGGAAAGGGACAGAGGTACCTGTGGGGACTGGGCCAAGTGTATATGGGTTTAAAAAAGAGCGGAAGGCATGAGAAGTTGGAGGAATTTACGCAGACCATCCAAGATTTCGCGAACGGTATGTTGGACTATGCTGAGCAAATTCTTTCACATGATAGTGATGATGTATATGGCAATGGCATGATTACCGACACGTTGGTGACTTTGGCACGTAGTGGTGCTGTCGATCGAGCGCTAGAGGAGGCAAAAAAAATTCAGGATTCCTACTTCAGAGCTTTATGCCTGGGAACAATTGTGTATGAAGCCCCCCCGTACTACAGGCAGGGTGAATATGTGGACATCGCCCAGCAAATCCTTGCATACATGAAAGAAATGCCTGAAAATGGTAGATCTGTGTTATGCGCTAGAACAATCAAGGCACTCGCTCGCAGCGGCAGAGTCGATTTAGCAGAACAGGCAGTTCAAGAATATTGGTTTACTAATGAGGACATTCAGATAAGCTTTGATGCGTTTGGTAGAGTCACTCTAGTAAAAGGCACTCTCGAACCTAAATATTTAGACGATGTTCCCTTCGCTGATGTCCTGGCTGAAATGATTGTATATGGAAGCCGTTGGAGTGCATATGTCGTGGCCGATTTATTTATCAAGGGATACCTTCGTATCTGGCAAGACCTAGCCATTGTTGCACCAGCCTTCGGTTCTGTGGGCATTGCGAAGGATCTATGGCAAAGAATATACAAGCTGGCACTCATTTCTGGAGAATGGAGCTAAATGGTTCATGCGTAATCTCGCTGATTTTGTGTTTTTGTCAAGATATCGAGGACTATTTTCCAATCAGCATAAATGCAAGCTTTAGATTGGACGCCATACCGAGTATTGTGTAAAGAGGCGCTCTCACCGATTACATCCCGACCATGAAACAACAAGCCTGCTTCACTGCTCTTTTTGGTCGGGGAAATCTAGAAATTTCGTTCGAAATCGGATATACTGGGAGGAGTAAAGCATTTCCTCACCAGGGTTCTCTCATCGAAGATGCCTGTGTGGGAATGACAAAGCGTGAGATTGTTGGACTGATCCAATGAAGAGATGCAGCCAAGCCTTGCTGGGCGCATCTCTTGCGGGAGCGTCTAGCTCGCACCAAAAAGGAGTTTGACATGACTGCGAGGAGCACCCTCTTTGACCAGAGCACCGTACGTATCGAGCCGTGGGGGGAGGGCGACTTTCCCCTTCTGAAGAAACTGCTGGGTGATCCAGCAATGACCGAGCATCTGGGCGGTCCTGAGAGCGACGAACAGCTGATCAAGCGCCAGGCCCGCTTTGAACGGCTCACCGAGTCAGGACATGGCCGAATGTTCAAGGTGGTTCATAAAGCCACCGGCGAAGCAGTTGGCTCAGTCGGGTACTGGGACAGCATGTATCAGGAAGAAGCTATTTATGAGATGGGGTGGTCGGTGCTTCCCGCCTTTCAGGGACAGGGTATCGCGAGCGCGGCGGTTGCCCAGGCTCTTGTCATCGCCCAAGCGGATGGCAAGCATCGGTTTCTCCACGCCTTCCCACCCGTTGACAACCTCCCATCGAACGCCGTCTGCCGAAGGTCGGGCTTCACGTTGGTCGAGGAAGTCGAGGGCGAGTACCCCAAAGGCCATTTCATGCGGGTCAATGACTGGCGTCTGGATCTTTCCGTGGGCAAGTAGGCAATCACAGCACCCAAAGCAGGGGGGAGAACAGGATCTGTTCCCCGCTGAAAGCGCGAGGAGCCTGAGCCGCATCCTTCGTCCCAGAAAGTGATGAGAAGAAACACCTTCACCAAGGGAAGCTATTACACAAGAGAGGCATCCAAACAACCTGCCCTTGCCTCAGCCAATGGAACTGAGTTGGTGGTTTCGACAGCACGTCGGCTTGGGTCTCTACGAGACGGGTATCCTGGGCAGGTGGATGTCCTGCATGACAGCCCACACGATGGTCAAGCAACTGGTTTCCGTCGTGAAGGCGTCAATCTGATCGGTGCGCAGTCGAACATTGCTAAAGAAACTCTCGATGGCGTTGGTACTCCGAATGTAGCGGTGCATAACGGGTGGAAACGCGTAAAACGTCAGGAGATGTTCTTCATCCTCGCAGAGACTGCGGATAGCTTCGGGATAGCGCTTCTGATATTTGGCTTTGAAGGCGACCAGATTGAGCAGCGCATCTTCTTTCTTCTCCTGTTTGAAAATTCCGGCAAGTTCCGCACTGACCTCTTTGCGTTCACGATGAGGAATCGCGTTCAGAACATTGCGCTGTTTATGCACGACACAGCGAGGCCTCGGAGTCGCGGAAAAGAGAGCAGAGACAGCAGCAAGAAGCCCTTCATGTCCATCAGTCACGATCAGATCGAACTGGGTCGCACCACGAGTGCGCAGATCTTGTAGCAGGCAATTCCATCCGTCTTTGTCTTCCTCCGCACAAGCACGTAAGGCCAGCACGTCCTTGTTCCCCTCCAAATCGACCGCAAGGGCAGTTAAGATGAGCGTGGAATCAGTTTGGGTGCCATGACGCACGGTAAAATGGATGCCGTCCAGATACAGGATGCGGTAGTGCGTAAGCAGAGGACGCTCTCGCCAGACTTCATACTGCTCAGTCAGCGTTTGGTTGAGCCGACTCACGCTGCTTGCGCTGGGGGCTACTCCCATCAAAGTTTGAGCGACTTCTCCGACTTTGTGGGTACTCGTGCCACTGACAAACATTTGGGTCAATGCCTCAGCTACTTCTGGTTCGTAACGACTGTAGCGCTCGAACACCTGGCTGTGAAACACTCCTTCTCGATCTCTCGGAACGCTCAGGTCTTCGATGCGCCCGGTTGAGGTCACTAAATCACGGGTGTAGGAGCCATTGCGATAGCCGCGACGATGAGGCGTAATTTCTCCCCAGGAGGCTCCAATGCATTGTTCTAACTCTTCACGCATTACTTGTTCAATCAACACTTGGACCGCGCTCACAGCCAGACGACGCAAATGCTCACGAAATTCCTCTTGCTCTGGCAGTGCAGGCGATGGGGATGGCTGAGTTGAACCATCAGAAGTCGATGTGGTAGGCTTTTTCTTGGATACAGGCATAGTCTTCTCCTTTTCTGGAAATGAGTAATGTATTCTCAGAGAACACCTATGCCTGTAATATCATCTCAAATAGCCTTTTTGAAAAGGCTGGCCTTTACACATAACTCGGTATGGTGTCTTAGATTGCTCCTGGCCACGGAATTATCGCATTTACACTGTAGGGATATGGTTCCGGGTACTCCGCAACGACGTGAGAGCCCTCAAATGGTTTTGCTGTCAGTTTTGCTGTCAGAGGGCAAAGGAGAAGATGTGGCATGGGCAAGGAACGAGGAATAGAGCCGATTCGGGCGATGCGAGGTGCCGAATCTTGCCGAGTCCCCCCTTCGGCACTTTCACCCACTACCCAACGTCTCAAGTACCTTGACAGGCGGCTTGAGATTTTTTGTTGATCTGTTTGACGACGAAATGTAGCAACGCATGTAGCAATGGCCATTTAGCCCATCCAGCGAGTATATGCGGGTGGCAGAGGAATAAATAGTGACTATGCAAGATTTGGTAGTCACTCTGCATAGAGGTGATAAAAATATGTCAAATGGCACGATCCCCCTTCTAGAGGGGCTTCTTGAGGTCACTGCCTGTATAATTTGAGATGGCTCTAGAAGCGCATCACCTCTATCGAGAGTGACTACCCAAGATTTACCTATAGGGCCGAAATTAGAGGCTAAAGATATTCTACTTGACGAAGCGGCTGTAACTGAGTACGAACAAGCTATGGCTTTTTTCTACCACCATCTAGTAGAACTGAATGTGAACCTCTACTTGGTAGAACAAATTCTTCGTTTCCCGCTCAAGTTAATCCAGCGTGAAGAAGCACCAGGACAGAACATTTTCTTTCACCATTTTATTGATAATGCCATGTACATGAGTGTACTCGGTATTACACGGCTTGTGGCAGATGACCGCACTGATGTTTTCACGATCACAGCTTTTCAACAGAAGTTACTAAAACTCGTTAAGCCAGAATACGAAGCTGCTTACAAAGAACGTCTAAGAGACAACCGTTTCAGTGATCCGCAAATACGAAATATCCGCGAAAGAGCAAGGGAATTTCGAAATACACGTGTCGCTCATTTAGGGCAGGACTTTTTTCGAGGAGCTTATGATTCGACTATCAAAAGAGCTGAACTGTTCTTTCCGGAAGTCAAAGCATTATGCGAAAAGCTAAACCAGTGCTTTAGCAACTTAGGCTTCGGTACACAATACCTTATGCTCCCCACCTGCTACGGGGATAATAAACCTGCTTATCACAGAAGTGACATAGAACGTATCCTTGATGGCCTTGCGAAAGACAGCCATATATTGAATTTGCCAGAAACAAGTCCTGGCAGATGGCAAGTTGTGCGTTCAACCCTTTCTGAAAGTGAGCTGAATCAGCTGAATCACTATCGTAGAAAGTTCTATATGCGGGAAGTTGTATAATTTCAGGACGCAAACTAGCAGCTTGCGTCCTAAACCCCATCTGACAACAAAGCGCATAGTGTAATTCTGCTATGACTTAGCCCTCTGGACGCTGTTGAAACAGGTTGTTTAGCTGTTTCATCACCCCTTCCTGCATGGTCGGCAGTATGTGTGAATACGTATCCATGGTTGTGCCAATATCGTGATGCCCTAGCCGTTCCTGCACAATCTTTGGATGTACTCCCATCCCTAAAAGCAGCGTCGCGGCTCCGTGCCGCAGGTCGTGAAAACGCACATCCGGCAAACCTGCACGCTTCAGGAGCTTCTTGAACACCTCTAAAATGTCATGACCTGGGTGGATGTGCTCACCGAGCGGTGTGCAGAATACATAGTCATGCTCTTGCCAGAGGCTACCCACCTGCCTTTTGAGTTCCTGTTGTCGCTCCCAGTGGGCTTTCAATGCTTCAAGGGCAAAATCGGGAAACAGGATGCTGCGGCGGCTTTTCTCTGTTTTCGGCTCAGCCTCCATATAGCCGCCACCCATTTTTGTGGGCACGCGTACTAATGAGCGGCGTACATGGAGTTCACCTTTTTCTAAATCAACGTCCTGCCATTTCAGGCCAGCAAGTTCACCACGCCGCATGCCTGTTGCAACCGCAAGTACAAACAGTGCTTCGTTTGGATGCCCACGAACCCCATCGAGCAATGCTTGTGTTTGCTCCAATGTGAGCGGTTGTATCCGGTAAGGGACTTTACGCGGAACCTCTACACTATCACATACGTTCTGTGAGGCTAGCCCCCAACGAACGGCACTCTTGAGTGCCCTATGCAACATATTGTGAATGGTAAGCACAGTGTTCGCAGACAAGCCTTCTTCCTGCTTCTGAGCGTACAGCGATTGCACATGTTGAGGAAGTAGTTTATCCAATCGCGTCTTCCCTATTATCGGTACGATGTGCAAGCGTATGATCTGCTCGTACCGCTCGTAGCTTCGTGGGCGTATGCTCTGCTTGTAGACGCCCAACCAGTATTCAAGGTATTGCGCTACGGTCTGGTTTGGCTTCGTCACGATCTTGCCTAGTTCTTGCTCCCGTATGAGAGCATTGCGCTTTTTAATGGCTTCCTGTTGTGTGGATGCATACACAACCTTGCGCTTGCCATTCTCAAGGGTCACACTCGCAACCCATTTTTTATCGCTCTTGCGAAAGTAGACAGAACCTTCTTTGTTTGCGCGACGTGGCATCTCTGCACTCCTCTTGTAACAAAATCCGTCTTCTTAGCTTGGTAAGCCAGGAAGACGGATAGGGTACAACATCATCAAGCTACGCTTGTTTCCTCGCGTTCTGCTACCCACTGTTGGAGTGAGATAGACGATACGCGCAATACCCGGCCAAAGCGAATAACCGGCAAGCCTTCCCATTTAATAAGCTTGTACACTTTGGAGCGGCTTAAACCGAGGAATTCACCAACCTGTTCCATGTTGAGTAACAACGGTTGTGCTATTTCACTCTTCTTCATAAAACCACTTCCTAACACTCACCTCACATCATCTTACAAACTCGGCGTGTAAACGCCGAGTTTAGGACTCCACTGCTTGCAATCCGAACTCCACCCGCTTGCGCAGGACTTCCAGGGCGAAATCTCGCTCCTTGATATCCAGGTAATCCATCCCCGCCCCATACAGCCAGCGCAGGAACAACGAGAAATCCGTTTCAGGAAGCGCCAGATCGCCACCCACATGCGCCGCCAGAGAAGTTGCAAACCCCATGGTGGACTCAATGGCTCTATCCGTGTTCCACCCTTCCTTGCGCTTGCGTATCACCTCGTGGAAGTCTTCCGGCATGCTACTGACTATCGAGAAGGCCTCTTGCACTTCCTCCCAGACCGGATGCACCGGCCAGCGCGAACGCGTCGTATCATCCGCCCTCGGTGCGACCAGGCGCAACCAGCCATCCGGCCAGCCATCGACACCACCACCGGCATGCCCCGCTGCGTAGGTCCACAGGTCAACCAGACGAACAGGTAGATCAGTCGCATCCTCGACACCATGATAGAGCCCATCCACCTTGAGTTCGTGCAGGAACTCCCGCTTGAACCGAAACTCCACCCGCCAGACCGGGCCAGCTCCATCCCATCCATTGCCAGACCACAGGTCTTCAAACCACAGCTTGCCCGACCGCTTGACCTCCCGCGCCTTGTCGTAGATGCTGCACGAGATCGGCCCACGCGCCGAGAACGCCAGTCCTGTCCGGTGCAGCCCATAGGTATAGTCCTCTACCTCCACATCCCCCTCTGCCACCTCATAGCCTGCCCGCTTGCGCGACCGCGACACGAACTCGCGCCGATACTCCACCTGCTCGAAACTCCAGGTCACGTCCGTACAGAGATGCACTTCTGAGACTTGAAGGTACACCTGCGTCTCTAGGTGTTCGCAGAGGAATCGCCGCACTCGCTCGATGGCCTCGCACAGACTTGGACAGGACCAGAGGTATTCCGACGAGAGCCGGACCAATGCAATACAATTGAGTCTCCCACGTGAGACACACAGGGTGAGCAGGTCCGAGGTCAGCAACCACGTCCATTGCCCCCGACCGGCCCCATGTGGGTACATATGCAGATGAGCACCCTGGAAGATCCACGGAACCACCAGCGGTTCTTCCGCTGCAATGGCCTGGTTCTTCCAGGCATTCAGTTGCTGCACCAGGAACGACGCCAGATCGCGCTTGTCCGGCTTGCCATCGGCATCTGTGTAGTACACATTCAGCAGGAGCGTATCCACCCCACGACCAACAATGCTTGCTTCCATCCACATCACCTCTCCCCATACTCGAACTTGCCATCATATTCAAAGTGTCCAGCAGCGCGTACGCAATCCTGATACTCGATGACGCGCACCGAGGTTCCAGCAGACAGCGACCCCAAGCACTCTACCCGAATAGTGTCTGCATATCCACTGCCACACTGCCAATGCGCCCTATCCGCCGCACTCAAGAAATCAGGTGCAGAGAGTGTCACCTCCTGGATCGTCCCCCACACATCCCCGCGTGTGATCGTCACGGTGAACCTGAGCATAGTTACCTCCTCACTCTGTCACTGCACCGAGCACCCTGAGGACCGCTTTTCCCGTTTTAAGCAGATCAACGACGAGCGTCTCTGTCTGGAAGTAGATCGATATCCAGCAAGACAACGGATGATCGAGCCACACCGCCTCCTCCTCCTGTACCGTATATCCAAGCGCCTTCCCAAGCGCGATACATGCCTCTAGAGAACGCTCGTGCTCAAGACGAGTCACTAGATGCGCCACAGCTTCCACTTCCATCGCACAAGCACTCAGGGACTCATAGCACCCAACACAATGCACCCCATCAGATGAAAACGCCAGGGGAGCACCACAATCACAATACGCACCTTCCATCGCCACGCTTCACCCCCTTTTGCATTTTTAGGAGCGCGGTATACTTGGTCCGCGCCCAAAAGGCAGGCCGGGCGTGTCGGCGGCACCCCAGAGGGGACCCCGCCGCCGCGAGCACGCCCGGCCACCCACCCCACACAACCACCCAGGAAGAGGCACCGCTTGCGCGGCCTTGAAAGCCCCACCCCACCTGTGCCACGCCTGCGGGGGCGATGCCGCCCTTGACCCCGGCGGGTGAGCGCTTCGCGCCGAGAGCGACCTGGTAGCTGCATTGACCGCTATACCAAGAGGTCGCTCTCGCTCTGACGAGTCTACCCGCCGGGGTCAAGGGTCGGGCCTGGCGGCATCGCTTACTCCCCTTGGCGCGGCACCCCCTGCCTCAAGCTCCCAAGGATGCTTGACCGCCGCACACGGCGCCACCCTGCCACCCCCGGCTCTATCCGCACCCCAAAGCAGCGATAGACCACCAGGCCATCCTTGGCATATGCCGCCGCATGCTGCACCGACATACACCCATACAGGCGCATCACCGCCTCCACCGCCGCAAACGGACTTGCCGCCTCGACCACATCACACCACTCGGGAAACAGCGACGGCCACCAGCGCCACAATGCCACGTCATAGCGCCGCATCTGTGGCCCTCACCGGCAACCGCCGCACTGTTTCCCCTATACCGACCAAACACGCCGCCATGTCCACAAACCCCTGACTGGCCGCGACCCGCGCCAGCCAATCCGCCGCTTCGCACGCCGCCGCTTGCACCGCGACGGAGACACCCTGTTCGCAGCCGAGCGCCTCATTTACCACATCCAGTGCCGCGAGCAGCGCCGCACGCGCCGGTTGACACGCCACCCACGCCAGGAACTCCCCAAAGACCTGCTCAGCCCACACCTGCGCCAAGTCGTCTAAGGCATCCATTGCCACCACCTCTTGCTCTAGTCGCTCTCGACTAACTGAAAACAACACCCACACGCCATGCACCGCGCTTGCAGGTCATCCCGCGCCGCCCGCACCTTCACCGCAGGTTCACAGGCGCACTCATAGAGCCGCATGCGACTGCCCTTCTTCACCTTCTGCCCCACCACAATGGGCGCATGCGGATAGAGTCCCAGCGTATCGACAAACACCTGTAACACCTTTGCCAGGTCCGGTCCTACCGTTGTTGCCGTGGGAGGACCGACCAGCCCTAACGCACGCGCTGGTTGTGAAAATTGCCGCCGATGTCCGTACTGGCAGCCGACCCCGGCATGCAGCAGTTCATGCAAGAGCGTGCCTAACACCTGAATGCTTTCCGCGATGCGCGGCGAGATGAAGATTTGCGAGACGCCATCGGCGCACACCTGCTGCGGAAAGCATTGCCCGATCACATGCGGCCCCTTGCCCAGCCCACCAGAAGACGGCCAGCCACACGACACCCGCACCGGAGCCACCGGCACACCCGCCGCTTCCATCAGCTCCATCAAGAATACGGAAGCATGGTAGAGCCACCATTCCCGCAACTGCCTCACCTCGTCCTCACTCTGTGGCTGTGCTTGAGCCACCCCCATGAGTTGCATTCCCATCACCTCCCAAACTCCCCGTTTATACAGCGAGTTTGCACCTCTTCAGAGAAAAAGGGAGCATACCGAAGCATGCCCCCTTCTCACACCCACCGGTGCACGTTACGGCCCTTGCGGCGGCTGTCCATTGGAGCCCGCCATGGGAGCCGCTTGCGCCGGGTGCGGCTGCACCCCCGCTCGCACATTGTTCCAGTAGTTGCCCAGGGCATTGAACGCCCCTTGCCCTGGTTGTCCCACCGGAGGAGCCAGAGGCGGCATCGGGGGATAGTTCACCATCGGAGCCAACCCCGCCACCGGCCCTGGCATGGTAGGAGCAGGCGCAGGCCGCGCCGTTCGTGGCACCACCGGCATGGACATCGGCGCAGGCGCCATGTTGCGCGTCCCGAAGGCCTGCACCGTGTAGCCCTGCTTGGCCCGTTCCAGGTCCATATCCACCCAGGCAAACAAAATGGTCAGCACCGGAATGATAGAGAGCACGATATACACCAGCACCGAGAGCAGATCGTGCTGAAAGCCATGCACCCGGTGCAACCAGCCAATGGAAGAAGCCGAAGCCGCCGCCATGGCATAGTTACACGTCACTTCCACGAACTCGAACACGAAGCCGATGAACAGGTAGGCCACCGCCCGCTCCTTGTTCATCAGCCGCAGCGCCAGGCCCCGGCTCACAAAGTAGCCGAAGAGCCCGAAGGCCGCCGCAATGAACCAGGTCGCCCACGGCTGTAGGTTATCGGTGCCATTGAGCGCCGAGAAGAACCACTCAATGGCATGGGCGGACGCCACTGCAAACACGAACGAGACCAGCCGCAGCACCCAGTGCTCCGCCACTCGTATCCAACTTGTCTGGACGCGCACGCATCACCTCCCTTGCCACCATCAGGCCGTGGCCGCCACACCCGCGAGTTTGCACACCAACGTCAGAAAGCCCTGCTTGCCCTTGATCCGCTGCACTTGCAGCGCAATGGGGGTCATCTTGGGCGGCAATTCCGTTTGCAGTTGCGCCGCTGCCTGCTGCATCACATCGGCAGTCGCCCCCTGCTTTTTCAAGTCCTTGAGGTAGTCCAGCGTCTGAAAGCCGTCGGTCACCTGGCACTGGTAGGTCTCATCAGTCTCACTGTCAAGCACGGTCAGCTTGACCGCATAGCCCGGCTTGGGTTGCCCGGTCACCTGGTCATAGAAGACACTCTCACGCACCTCACTGCCTAACACGAATCCTTGTAATAGCATTCCGCACCATCCCTTTCCTGATCTGTTTGTTGCATCATCATGCCCTTGCCCATTATTCCCAACAACAGGCAGAGATCACCCCACACACGCACTACACATCCATTCTGTTCTGAAGTTGCCCACAGCGTGCCAGCGCCCGATGTTCCTCACACAGGTGAAGAGGCACCTGTGTTGGAGCCGTGGGAATACAATACCGGCACACCCACACACGACCACAGCGACCGCCACACACGCAGGCGAACCAGCCCGGCAGCATGCCTTCCACCGGCTCATGGGAGAGCGGCAGCACCCGCCGCTTGCCTCGTTTCATCACGCACCCCTTCCCGGCTGTGTGCAGACCACACAGCCAGGCTAGCCCTCAAGACCGGCAGGCAAGGGCAAGCCATACTGTCCACAAAAGGCCGCTACCTGCATGGAGACAGCCGTTGCCTCCTGAGTCGCCCGCTCCGCCCGCTCCGCCGCGCACCCAAGCAAGGACGCACAGGACACATCACCCTGGTTGTAGCGCCCCTGGAGCAGCGACTGTACATCCACCCAACGAGCAGCCGACGAGCGGGCATCAACCACTGCATACCCCAGCCAGAAGGCCACACTGTCAAGCTGGTTCCAGGCCAATGCCTGCTCGGCTTGACGCAGGTCCTCTTGCGGCTCATACTCCTTGACAAACGCCTCCACCACACCGGCCAGCAGCCGCCAGGAAGAGAGCGACGGCTCCTGGGACGCTACCACCGCCAGCCAGGGGTGCAGCACCGCCAGGAGCGACCCATCCGCAGGAGTTCCTTGTTCCACCACACGTCTTCGTGCCATCTCGATACCTCCTTTGACACATCACTTCACACCACAAACTCCCCGTTTACACAGGCAGTTTTCACGACATCTCATCAATCCAGGACTCATCGCCATTGTCATCATTGCCCACTGACCCATCCAGCCAGTAGCACTGGTAGGATGCGTCAGAGCCACCAGGTGCCACCGGCACCCCATAGGGACGCACCGGAGACAAGGCCCTGGCCTCATACGGCGCGAGATCATCTCGCCCATACAGCACGTCCAGGTGAACCTGTCCCGACCGCACACAGCCCGCCGCAGGCACAAAGGCAAGATCACCACTGGCAAGCCCCAACCGGCTATGTCTGACCTGCAGCGCCGCCTCGACATACTGCCGGAACAACCGCCGCTGCACCGTGGGAGGGAGTGGTTGACCGCAGCCATCGCAGAAGTCCTGCGGGGTGAGGTACTGCACATCCATCGGATGCAAAAGCGGTAAGCCTTGCCGCGCCCGCCACCTTGCACTGAAAGCCGCCCAACTGGCAGCGCCCGCCAGGCGCTGATGCTCTCTATCCGCATCGAAGCCTTGAAACATGGCAGCTCGTCTATTCACGCGCCACCTCCGCCAGCAAGAACGCCACCTCGATAGGATGCAGCACCGCATCCTGGGCAATCCAATGCAAGTCTTGCACCAGGTCCGCGAAGGCCGTTTCCCCCTCCGCCAGAGCGCAGGCATACAATGCAGCCGTGAGCACAACTACCTGGGACCAGTTACCCGAAGCAAGTTCGACATTGACCACAGCGATCAAGCGGTCCATGTCCTCACTCATACCTCACCTCACCCTACACACCCCGCTTCCAGGACAGCACACACAGCACCAACGACAACGCAACCACACCTACGGCGATCACCACCCCAGGATGGGCCAGCAGGACCCAGCCGACCCCGGATACCAGGGCAACGAGCGACCACAAGACCAATGCTCGTTTGCTCATCCTCTCCATCCTCCTTTCCCACATCCTCTACGCCACCTGGCAGGACACGAGCGCCTTCTCTACCCGCGCCAGCAGCACAAAGGCCTCACGTCCCAGGACAGGACAGCCATCACGCGCATCCAGCCACACGGTAAAGAGCACCGCCCAGCGCGGCAACAGCAGCCACCAGTGCGCATCCCAGCACGCCCGACCGTAGTATGGTCCATCTATACCATAGACGCCTCCCAACAGGTCCGAGAGCCAGCGAGCCAGCGGGCCATGAAACCACGTCCCGGAGCGACCGACCACTTCATGTTCGTGAGTGCATAACCAGGCACAGAAGTCCTCCAACGACACCACCTGCATGCAACCACCTCCCTTCAGAGCACCACACACCTGACACACAAACCACCTACAAAGACCGCGTTTAAACAGGCACTTGCCACATCCCCCCGGTGCAGGTCACGCCATTCATCCAGGCAGAGCATCACCACCACACCCACAACCCTCTCTGCCTCGCCACCACACCGCTTCCCAGGCGTCCCAGCCGCCACACAAGCCGTCCCCAGCAACCGACCTGCACCAACCGCCACCGAAGAACAAATAGAGACTATCCAGCATTAGGAGGGGGAAATAGTGTTCAATCTACAGGCTTCAGACTCCTCCATGTTCGTTTCTTCACGTATTTCCTCATCTTGTTCCCATTCACCAGCAAGATCACGCTCTCGCTCCTGCATCTCGCTTTGTAAGGCTGCACGAGCCCGCTCTACAGCCTTCAGGTGTGCTTCTAACGTATGAGGAAAGTTGCATAAGCAACTCAAACAATCATCACTCCATAGAATGGACATGCTGGATTCCTCCTCTCGCTTGGTCTACTCACACACTGCGAATGAACATTCATGAACTTCATTCCCCCCGATATTCCGAATGAGCCCAAATAGACCCGCAAGCAGCGCGTTAGCCGTCATCCCCTGTGCCAATCAGGCCAGAAGACCACCCTTCACCGCCTGCTTGCGTCCCGACGCGCTTCCTTCATCTATGGCCTTCTCACATCTTCCGCTTGTCACGTTTCTTCAGGAGTCCTCGTCCTGACGTGCCATCTACGCCCATTGCTTCGCTCCCTTGCCACTTGTCAGCCCATCCTTGAAACAACGGGTATGCAGCCACTAAGCCACTCATCCAGCGCGTTTGCCGGGTATTCAGTTGTTCAGGTACTTGTTTCTGCTATGAGAATACCCTGAAGCCACTTTAAGCAGAATGACGACTCTATGCCGAGGTATTGCCGACCTTATGCCGGTACTGTGACACCGTCGCATTCGAGATGTCTGAGCATTCCCATAACTAATTTGTCTGTTCAGCGAAACAAATTTTCTAAATAAATTGTACGCTCAGCGAAACAAATTGTCAAGGATAGCCAGAGCAAAACTTCGATGGTATAATCAGAAGAAGAATATTGTACGGGTAAACAAACAGATTTAGTGAGTGGACATGTCGCAGCGTATTAGGAGTGATCGAGTGTTGTTACCTACTACCGAAGCCAGCAAAATCGGGGGGTTCACCACGTCATATGTCCAACGCCTCTTACGAAACGGTCGCATCGAGGGTGTGAAACTTGGCCCTGTCTGGCTGGTGTATGAAGACTCGCTGACAGCTTTCCTTGCCCAACCTCGTAAGCGAGGTCCAAAGGGTCCACATAAAAAATCGTCGGAAGATCATCGGAGTGCTTTGTCAAATGTGAAGCGTGCAGAGAGGACGACAAGCAGTGACAAAGGACAGCGTACCCAAGAACACGAATGATATCTTGCGCTACGAGCGAGAGAAGCGGGGTTGGTCACAGAACCGGCTAGCAGAACTCATTGGCGCAGATACCAGCATGATTAGCCGCTGGGAATGCGGAGATCGCAAGCCAGGCCATTTCTACCAGGAAAAACTCTGTGATCTTTTCGGTAAAGATGCTGTAGAGCTTGGATTGATTGAGCAACGAAAAAATGCAGAATCCACTCAACCAAGCCTCACTTCTCTGGAAGTGCATGAAGAAGTAGAAGATAAACTCGATCACGCGGAAAGCTTAATTGATCTGGCTTGGGAAGCATGGTTCGCTTCACGTCCCAAAGAGGCCGCACGCTCAGTAAACCGACTATTACCCAGGCTAGAAAAGATTGCTTATGGCCTTTATCAGCCTAGTTATACACTACGAGCAAAAGAACTGACGGTTCGAGCACACGGATTACTAGGAACCATCTGCCTGGACGCACTACAAAATGATACCTCTCTTTTCCACTATATGCAGGCACACAGGTTTGCGGAGGAAATACATGATGTGAATCTAGCTGCAACCTACCTTTGCTTGATAGGGGATGTGTTACGGCGACAGAATGATCAAACTGGTGCCTTGAAACACATGGAACAGGCGAGAGATTCAGCTTCTCATGCGTCGAAGACAACACGAGGCCATATTCTTCAACTGCTCGCATACACCTACGGTGATATCAAACAAGAGGCAGCATTTGAACGCGCAATTTCAGAAGCAACTGATCTGCTCGCGTTCTCCGGCGAGGGAATTGACGCAGCACAAAAAGAGTTTATTCCGTTTGAAATTTACGAGATCCGAGGGAAAGTCTACCGTGATCTGGGCAAGCCGCTTGATGCTCTTCCCTACCTCGAACTGGCCGAAAAGTCACTTGCCACGGCGGATTCAGTCACACCTCGATGGCACGCACTGTTAGAAATCAGCCGAGCACAGGCATGTTGCGATGCTGGCAACATCTCCACCGGCATCGAATTAGCATGCAAAGGGTTCATCATGGCATACCAATGCCATTCACCACGCCAAATGAATCGAGTGCGCAAACTTCTTAGAAAGCTAGAAAAAGGCCCATTTCACAATCATCCCAGGGTACAGGACCTGAAAAACCTTCTCTACGAGACATACATGCGCTTGAATAGTGATGATTCACCCACCAATCCCCTCCATAACCCTCTTTAAGACGGGTACACCCTGCACTTTCACTGCGGACTGAATGTCTCTGGGACAAACAGCAATACCATGGTAGCGCCAGTAGGCAGTATTTGAACAGCGCTGGCCGGGAGACGTTTCAACTTCACACTGACAGGGAGTGGCCACCTCTTGCAAACCGAGAGCACTCTGATACTGTGAAGTAAACATCTGGCACAGAGCCATACGGAGAAGCCTGATATGGTTGTACGCCAGATCAGGAAGGGTCCGTAAATCTTCGACGGAATGCCATTGTACATGGGCAGCATCATCCCCTGCCTGAATGGTAGCAGATGAACTCAAAGGCTCTGAGAGGACATAGAGCAAACACAGGTATTTTCCACGCGGGTCTTCAAAGTCTTCAAACGTATAGACTTGTGCAAACAAATCAAGAGGAATCTCCAGACCTGTCTCTTCCAACGCTTCACGCTGTGCAGCCGCTTCTAACGATACGTCATCCGTGTTCAAATGACCACCAGGAAGCGCCCACATGCCCTTGAAAGGCTCTTTGTTGCGCTGGATGAGGACGACTTCCCAACCACCAGACGGAGAAAAGCGCGGAATAACGATATCCAGCGTGACCAAAACACCTGTCTGATCTTGATCTGACATAAAAACCATCTCCCTATCTTTCAGTGCATGCTCCATACCGGTTATTGTACCACCTCAGAACAGACACAGAGTATCACAGCAGAAAATTAGAGAGCCAGGAATGCAGAGTAGGACACCAATCGATCACCTTAATGAACCTCATGCACCGCAAGCCCTGGGAGCATATACAAACAAAAAGATGTAGCAATCCATGTATCAACACCAACAACAGTAAGCGAAAAAAAGCAGCGTCCAGCGAACAATGAGGCAAGATGAGAAGTGCAACGAGGACATTGATGAACACCCGCGAACAAGCCCCGCCGAATCTCTCCTTCGGCACATCCTCATTAATGGCAAAGCCATTCTTCCTACCCTTCACACTCCTAGATTTCTATCATAGATAATACGTGCATTGATGCAGGTGGAAGTATCTTTTGTAGCGAAATAGGACAGACGCTATGAACGTGCAACACATGGCACCGTAGGAGCAGAAACTGAAACGGATGACGAGTTTCTGGATACTTTGGCGTCTGTTTACTGTCATACTTGTATTGGTATCGACGTGAGTAGGACTCGCAACAATTATTCGATGCAAAAGCGTTTCTTCAACGACGTCGACGTAATTTTGAAAGTGGAGGTAAGATAATCATATGTTCGAACAACCTCAACAACATCCTGTCCACGGAGAGAGAAGAAAGCAGCACGAGACTATTTTCAAAATGAGACGCATGCTGCGTGTAGCGTCGCTTCTCGCTCTCGCCCTCATCGTCGCCGTGGGTTTCATTGCTCTTTTGAGCAACCACCCGGCACAGGTGAGAGCACAGGCAGCAGGTAACCCAAATTCGCCGGTAGGTGTCTGGTTTGTTAACGCGGTTGGTGCACCCTTCCAGCCCCACCTCGCCACGTTCCACTCCGATGGGACGATGTTGATAGACAATCCCGAATCAGGGGACCCACATACGAGTGATAGCGCTGGTATGGGGCCATGGCAGACACAGCAAGATGACAAAGGCAACACTGTCATAGTAGGGAAATTTGAGGAGATCAACGCCGATAGAACTACTAACCAGTTTGTCAGCACGCTGATAGTCACATTCACAATTACAGTGACTGGAAATACGTTCACCGGACCTGCCGAAGCAACCTACTTTAATCCTGATGGAACAACTCAAGCTGGTCCCTTCCCAGCAACGCTCAATGGGACGCGTATCCAACTCCCTAAATCTGGAGACTCTCAAAATTAGAGAGACATACCCAGGTCTATGAGACAGAGTGCCGGAGTATCTCTGTATAGACCTGGGTATGTAAGGGTAAAATATCCTATCTATATTCCGTTTTTGACCCCACATGCCTTTTCTTACGTGTATGCTCATTATCGGATGTTTTTTTGTGCTTTGGCTTGATGTGCTTACTGGCAGTTATCTCGTTTTAGAGCCTATCCGAATAACTGGCAGGTTTAGCTTCCTAAAGCCTTCCTGGAAAACGATGCGTTCATGTAGCAATGCCCAGGCAAGACCATGTAGCAACGAGGCAACAAGCACACCCATGAAAAGCATGTAGCAACAAATGTAGCAACACCGAAACACGACCAGGATACACAGGAATACTTGATAGACAATCATAAGAAAGAGAAACCCAACAAAACACGTTGAGGGAACGTAGAAAGCCTGTTCGTTCGTCTCCCCCCTTCGGCACCCCAGAGCGTCTCAAGCCGCTTTATAACTGGTTTGAGGCGTTTTTTGTTGGGCTTTGACAGCAAAACTGACAGCATAAGGGAAAAATTCACTCTTACAAGGCTTCAGTGAGCGTTCCGATAACCCCCTTTTGAGGTGGAGAGATTGAAGGGGGGCTCCTGCTCATTACCCGCCGGGTATCACCTTTGCATTGCCTTCTCTCCTCGCTTGAACAGGTATTACTAGCTAAGAAAGAGGCTTAGTGACAGTTCTTTTGACAGTTTATCAGATGTCCAGCCTACTTGAGAGATCCATTCCAAAACCAAGCAAGAAACAGTCATACGGGAAACGTTCTCGCCACCTGTCGAGTATATAGATGGCAATGAAAAGGATTTGAGAGAACCATCAGTGACACTCTTTTTTGGAATGGATCTCCTGCGCAGCCAGTACAGGATGGTGAAATTCAAACTTGTGAAAGCCTGCTTGGAAGGCAGGTGGTTGCATGATCACCGCTTGATTGATACAAATAGCCATTACAGGCTGATTGATGGGTACTCCCTCGTTTTCGCGTACACCTGACAAAAGTTGTCACATGCATTTTTCGTGT
>WNFX01002565.1_pt1 | contig 24209 bp, 17 predicted proteins | sample 5400111 | NCBI WGS metagenome assembly WNFX01 (sample SAMN13153363, study PRJNA577476) | soil metagenome | isolation source: 40 cm soil or saprolite under grassland replicate 1 | place: USA:California | collected 2016-06-15
CAGCGTGCCGAGGATGATCGTCCCCCAGACAGGGCCGTAGCGTTGTTGCAACCTCGGCAGCGCAAATCCGCGCCAGCCCAGTTCTTCTGCGAAATTCGCCGTCAGAATGGAGAACACGGCTTTTGGGAAGAACACGGTGAAGATGAGCGTCCACTGCGCCAGGAGAGCAAGGTACAAGTTCACCCCATAAAAGACGCTGATGTCCACCAGGTAGATCGGGAGAAAGCCGAAAATGGCGATCAGGTACCACCCGATGCCCACCCGCCATTGCACACACCGGCGCAGCAGCAGTCCCACACCCGCACGGCCCGAGATGATGGCGGTCACCGCGAGGGATGCCAGGGCGGGCCCGGCAGGGGTAGCGAGCACAAAAGCGATAATAAACGCGATATCTGACCTGAAGGGAAGGATGCCAAGCCCATTCACATTTCTGGAAAGTGCGATGGGCAGCAGGAAGGCCCAGGATCCCGCAAAGGCGATGACGAAGTAGGCCACCAAGGGATGACTCCTGATAAGACGCTTGAGCGGTGAAGAGGTCGCAGGCTGCGACGTGGTGGTGATGGTAGACATGAGATGTTTCCTTTCTTGTGAGCAATGTACCGTTAACAAATGTTCCTTGTGCTACAATTTACTTGAGGCTTGTTCCTGTCTGTCCAGCTGCCTGGCGAATGGCAGCCAATAGCGTATCGGTTGTTCCTCGTTTCTCTACAAACGCGACTGCGCCAGCAGCCTGCGCCCGTATGCGTGTCTGCCTCTCATTATGGATGCTCAGGATCACGACGGCGCTCTGCGGGACAATCGTCCGCAGGGCTGCTGTGGCCTCGATGCCATCCATACCCGGCATCTGGATATCCAGCAGCACCACGTCGGGCGTGAGGGTCTGCGCCAGGGTGAGCGCCTCTCTACCGGTGCTGGCTTCCCCAACGACCTGCATGTCCGGCTCCAACTGGAAGCGCACACGTAAGCCGCGCCGCACGACTGGCTGGTCATCTACGAGCAATACTCGAATCATGCTCTCCTTATCTATCTGTTCCTCCATGACTCTCTCCACTGCAGAGGCAGAACAGATATGGTATACTAGGAAGCGAAGCCTTCAACTTCCGTGATGTGGCACTGCTCATCACTCAGGTCAGCTCTGATGGACGCTCCTCATCTTGCCTTCCTGCTGATAGAGTTAAGTATAGGGTCTGGCGACGCCAAACGCATCTCGCAAACGATGTATTTCTTCTCATCCTTTCGTAGGGGGTAGAACCGCTCTCAAAAGGGGGTGCCTATGACGATTCGTATTTTGCTCGTTGACGATCATAGTGTCGTGCGCAAGGGACTCCGGACATTCTTGAAGTATGACCCCGAATTGGAGGTGGTGGGTGAGGCGGCAGACGGTGCTGAGGCACTGAGCCTGGCTAAAGAGCTCAAGCCGGATGTGGTGTTGATGGACCTGCTGATGCCGGTGATGGATGGTATTGCTGCCACCGCTGCCATCCGGAAGGAAGCACCCGAGACCGAAGTCCTGGCCCTCACCAGCGTCTTAGAAGATGCCTCCGTGGTGGGAGCGGTGCGTGCAGGTGCCATCGGCTACCTGCTCAAAGATACGCAGGCCGAAGCGTTATGCCAGGCCATCAAAGCCGCAGCAGCCGGACAGGTCCAGTTGACGCCCAAAGCCGCAGCGCGCCTGATGCAAGCAGTGAGTACCCTGGAGAGTCGCGAAGCGCTCACCGAACGCGAGAGTGACGTGCTGCGGCTGCTGGCCCAGGGGCAATCCAACAAGCAAATCGCCCATAGCCTGCACAATACCGAGCAGACCATTAAGACACACGTCAGCAAAATCCTCTCGAAGCTGGGCGTGCAGAGCCGCACCCAGGCCACGCTCTATGCGATCCGTGTTGGTTTGGTCTCCACCCGTTCACCCGATACGGCTGAATGAGAGAGGGAGTCATGAATCTTTCCACTGCCTCAACGCAGACCACGGGAAATGCTCAGCCGCCAGGCGAAACGGAGACGCGCCTGCGTGGTCGCTGGCTTTTGCTTGCACGCGTTGTGTGGGTAGGTATTGCTTTGCTCACTCTGGGCCTCTCCGTGGCCAGCATCCCGACCTCCTTGGCGTCCCTCTATGTTTTATGCACAGATGCTCCTGTGACATGCAGTAACAACGGGCACATCACCCCAGACTATCTGCGAGCGCTTCAGTCGTTGGGTCTCTCCCTCGACGTCTTTGCGACGTACCAGATCGCACTCGTCATCGTGTTTGTTGTTGTCTACGCAGCCATCGGCGCCGTGCTCTTCTGGCGCAAGTCCGATGACCGCATGGCCCTCTTTGCTTCACTCACCCTCGTGACGTTTCCAGCGGCTTTCAATTACACTGCGCTGGCGACACTTCCTTCAGCCTGGTGGTGGCCAAGCCAGGTTGTGATCTTGCTGGGCAATAGCTCGCTCTTCCTCTTCTTCTACCTGTTTCCGACGGGACGCTTTGTGCCGCGTTGGACCGGCTTTCTCTGGTTGGGAGCAATCATATTCTGGGCGGTGAATGGCTTTTTCCCTTCCCTCCCTTTCAGGCACTCCCTCCTCAGGAATGTGCTGTTTCTCGGCTTTGTCGGGAGTCTGCTGGTCGCCCAGCTCTATCGCTACCGGTGGGTGTCGGGCACAGAACAAAGACAGCAGACGAAGTGGGTCGTCTTTGGTCTCTCCATTGGGCTTGGAGGTTTCCTGGCATTACGCCTCTTCTCGACGTTCTTTCCCTCGCTCTTTCTACCAGGTCCACGTACCGACTTGATCACCAACACTGCCGAGTTCCTTTGTCTGCTCTTCGTTCCGCTCTCGATTGGCGTTGCCATCCTCCGCTCGCATCTCTTTGACATTGATAGCATCATCAATCGCACGTTGGTCTATGGCATGCTGACGGTCAGTGTGGTTAGCCTGTACGTGCTGGTCGTGGGATACCTGGGCACACTCTTTCGGAGCAGTGATAATCTGTTGATCTCGCTGGTGGCCACGGGCCTGATCGCGGTCCTCTTCCAACCCCTGCGAGCCTTGTTGCAGCGAGGAGTGAACCGCCTGCTCTACGGCCAACGCGACGAACCCTATACCGTCATCACCCGCTTGAGCCAGCGGTTGGAGGTGACGCTTGCTCCCGATGCTGTGTTGTCTACCATTGTGGAAACCGTGGCCCAGGCACTCAAGTTGCCGTATGTGGCCATTCTCTTACAGCAGGAGGAAACTTTTGCTCTGGCGGCAAGGTATGGCCAGCTCGTTGGAGAGCCTCTGATCCTGCCGCTGATCTACCAGGCGGAGATCGTGGGACAATTGCATCTTGCGCCTCGCACGCCGGGTGAAGCCTTGACTTCGGTAGATCGGCGTTTGTTGGACGAACTCGCCCGTCAAGCCGGGCTAGCTACCCACGCCATTCGACTGACCTCGGACTTACAGCGCTCCCGCGAGCAGTTGGAGCAGCGGGTAGAGGAACGGACGCACGAGTTGTCTTCCTTGCTCGAGATCTCCCATACGGTCGCCTCGACCCTCCAGTTGAAGCCGTTGTTGGGTCTGATCCTCGAGCAACTCAAGACTGTCGTGGACTATACGGGCTCTGCAATCTTAGCGGTGGAGGGGGAGGATCTCGTCTTCCTTGACGACCGGGGCTCTGTCCCGGAAGAACACCTGATGCAGCTGCGCTTTCCACGCAAGTACCTGGGACTGAGTTGGCAGACCATGGCGTCCCGCGAGTCGATTATCATCATCCGGGACGTCCGCGATGATTCGCCCCTGGCTCAGGCCTTTCGCACGGCAGTAGGGGATCTCAGGAAGGCATCCTTTCACTCCGTCCGTGCCTGCATGATCGTTCCGCTGATGCTGAGAGGCCAGGTGATGGGCATGCTGATCCTGACCGCAAGCGAAGTGGATGCCTTCACGCAACATCACTCCGCGCTCGCCCAGGCGATTGCCACTCAGGCAGCGATTGCGATTGAGAACGCCAGGCTCTATGCGCAGGCACAGCAACTGGCAGCCGTTGAGGAGCGTCAGCGACTGGCACGCGAGTTGCACGATTCGGTCTCCCAGGCGCTCTACGGCATCGCGCTTGGTCTGCATACCGCCCGTATCCAACTCGACCGCGATCCGGATGAGCTGCCTGAGTCGCTGGACTACTTGCTCTCGCTGGCCGAGGCGGCACTGGACGAGATGCGCGCCTTGATCTTCGAACTGCGTCCCGAATCGCTGGAACGCGAGGGACTGGTCAGCGCACTTTCCAAGCAGGGGGCAGCGCTCCAGGCACGTCAAGGCATTACGGTGCAGGCAGAGCTGTGCGAGGAGCCTGACCTGCCGCTCACGGTCAAACAGGAACTCTACCGGATCGCGCAAGAGGCGATGCATAACACCGTCAAGCATGCTCGTGCGAAGAAAGTGGACCTGGTACTTCGCCAGACCTCCAAAGCGGTCATCCTGGAGGTGCGTGACGATGGAGTGGGGTTTGATCCCATGGGCTCATTTCCGGGCCATCTCGGTCTGCACTCGATGCAGGAACGCGTCAGCAGCCTGGGTGGCATACTCCAGATCGAGAGTGTGCCCGGACGAGGAACTTCCATCGTTGCTCAGATTGGAGGGTAATGTAGACCAACTTCACCCAATTTTCCCAATTGCGATTAAGGGAGACTGGGTACCGCCTTCTCTTGCCTTACTCCATTTTCTTCGAGAGATGAGGCGGATAGGACTTCCTCTTGCTCATCCAGTACCTGATTGAGAGAGATTTGTTCATGGAGAAGAGGGCGAATGGATGCATATCATCCCTGCTTGACAACCCCCTCTCCCATGCATGAAGATACACAGAGAAACAGAGTAACCAGCTATTTTCATACACGACCAGAGGGAAAAGACCCATGACCACAACCAAACGCCGCAGCGAAGCAGAACACGTAGAGGCGCAAGTCATTGCGCCCACTCCTACCTCAACTCTCCAGCGCAACCCAGGTATGTCGCTGAATATGGACTGGGTGAGCAACGTTCACGTCAATCTCAGCGCAGTTGAACGCCGGGCTGCAACTCTGAGTACTCGTCGCACCGTCAAGAAAGAATGGCAGGCAGCATGGCTACTCCGTGCTATTACTTGTATTGACCTCACTACGCTCTCAGGGGATGATACTCCTGGCAACGTGCTGCGCCTATGCGCTAAAGCGCGTCAACCGGTACGCCAGGATATTTTACATGCTCTCGGTGCCGATGATATCAATCTCAAAGTAGGAGCGGTCTGTGTCTATCATAATCTCGTAGCCGTCGCCGTGGAAGCTTTGCGCGGCTCTAACATTCCTGTGGCTGCCGTCTCCACAGGTTTTCCCTCCGGTCAGAATCCTCTGGAACAGAAACTGGGCGAAATTGAGGCATCGATTCAAGCAGGAGCTACCGAGATCGACATTGTGATCTCGCGTGCCCATGTGCTTACCGGTAATTGGCAAGCTCTCTATGACGAAGTACGTGCTTTTCGCGAGGCTTGTGGTGAAGCTCATATGAAAACCATTCTTGCTACTCATGAGCTTGCCACGTTGCGCAATGTTGGCAAAGCCAGCCTTGTTTGCATGATGGCAGGTGCTGATTTCATCAAGACCTCGACGGGCAAAGAACCTGTCAATGCAACGCTGCCTGTCGGTCTGGTCATGGTGCGTGCCATTCGCGATTATTATGAACAAACAGGTTATAAAGTTGGCTTCAAACCTGCCGGTGGCATTCGCACCGCTAAACAGTCCCTGGATTGGCTCATCCTCATGAAAGAAGAGTTGGGCAATGAGTGGTTAAATAATGCTCTTTTCCGTCTGGGTGCCAGTGGCCTGCTCTCCGATATCGAACGGCAGCTTTCGTACTTTGTCACCGGCCACTATGCGGCGGCGCATCATAATCCTATGGTTTAGTTTCAGTCCCCTCAAGCGGGGCAGGAAAACACGTGGTCAGCTGCCGCTCCCATTGAGCACAAGGATACACTTGAAAGGTCAAGTACATTAGGGAGGTGTAAGAATGAAAGTGATGGACATTTTTGAAACGATGGAATATGGTCCTGCCCCTGAAGCCGCCACTCCGGCCCTGAACTGGCTGAAAGAGCATCAACCCTTTGGCCTGTTTATTAATAACCAGTGGGTCAAGCCAGCCAGTGGTCAGTATCTTGAGAGCATCAATCCTGCGACTGGTAAGCCTCTGGCACAGGTGGCTGCTGCCAATGATGCAGATGTGGATGCGGCGGTAGCTGCCGGTCGTGTTGCCTTTGAAACCTGGGGTAAGACTCCGGGCCATGTGCGTGCGCGTTACTTGTATGCCATCGCCCGTCACATCCAAAAACACTCGCGTCTTCTGGCTGTGTTGGAGTCGTTGGACAACGGTAAATCTATCCGTGAGACCCGCGACCTGGATATTCCGCTCGTCGCCCGTCATTTCTACTATCATGCCGGTTGGGCACAGTTGATGGCCTCGGAACTTCCTGGCTATGAACCGGTGGGTGTGGTCGGTCAGATCATTCCCTGGAACTTTCCCCTGCTCATGCTGGCCTGGAAGATCGCTCCAGCCCTCGCTATGGGCAATACAGTTGTGCTCAAACCCGCTCGGTACACCTCGCTCACTGCCCTCAAATTTGCCGAGATTATGCAAGAGATCGGCTTGCCTGCTGGTGTCGTCAATATTCTTACCGGTGAAGCTTCTCACGTAGGCGAGGTGTTGGTACGCCATCCCGATGTCAACAAAATTGCCTTTACCGGTTCTACCGATGTAGGCCGTAGCATTCGCCGCGCTACCGCAGGTTCTGGTAAGAAGCTCTCGCTTGAACTTGGCGGCAAATCTCCTTTCATCGTCTTCGATGATGCCGATCTAGATAGCGTTGTTGAAGGCGTTGTCGATGCTATCTGGTTCAATCAAGGTCAGGTCTGTTGTGCAGGTTCGCGCTTGCTTGTGCAGGAGAACATTGCTGATACGCTTATCTCTAAACTACGCACACGTATGGAAAAGCTCCGCCTTGGCGAGCCCCTCGACAAAGCCGTTGATATGGGAGCTATCGTCTCGCCCGGCCAGCTGAAAGAGATTTCGCGACTCGTCTCTCAGGGTGTGGCAGAAGGTGCTGAGATGTGGCAGCCTTCCTGGGCCTGCCCCACCGAGGGCTACTTCTTCCCTCCTACCCTTTTTACCAATGTCTCTCCTGCTACGACTATTGCCCAGGTCGAAATCTTCGGACCTGTTCTCGTTTCCATGACCTTCCGCACCCCTGCCGAGGCTGTAGCTCTGGCGAATAACACACGCTATGGTCTGGCTGCCAGCGTTTGGAGCGAAAACATCAATCTCGCCCTTGATGTTGCTCCTAAATTAAAAGCTGGTAGCGTCTGGATCAATTGTACCAACCTCTTTGATGCCTCCAGTGGCTTCGGTGGCTATCGCGAAAGCGGCTTTGGGCGCGAAGGTGGTAAGGAAGGACTCTACGAATATGTGCATCCTTCCTGGGAAACCTCTAGCACAAGGCATACGAGTGCTAACCACGACGGTCATGTGGAGGCGCAATCTGTTACGCCCTCGCCCGCTCTCGACTCTGAATTCGATACTGCCGATACATCTCTCGACTCCACAGAGGATGTTACCGATACCGTTGCCGAAGCTTCCAATGGCTATGTCCCAACTTTCCCACCAATCGATCGTACTCCCAAATTGTTCGTTAAAGGCAAGCAGGTACGCCCCGACTCCGGCTATAGCCGTGATGTCTACAATCCTCAAGGGCAAGTCATTGGTCAAGTAGGTGAGGGCAATCGCAAGGACATTCGTAACGCTGTGGAAGCTGCTCATGCTGCCGGTGGTTGGGCCACCAACACAACACATAATCGGGCGCAAATTCTCTACTATATCGCCGAAAACCTCGCTATCCGCGAAGGGGAGTTCGCGCGTAAAATTGTGCAGCAGACAGGCTGCTTGCATACGGATGCCATGATCGAGGTAGAAACAACCATCTCACGCCTGTTCAGCTATGCCGCCTGGGCCGATAAATACGAAGGTAGCATTCACCGGCCTCCCTTGCGGGGTGTTACTCTGGCAATGAAGGAAGCTATAGGGGTGATCGGTATTGCCTGTCCTAATGAACATCCCTTGCTGGGCTTTATCTCGCTAGTTGCACCTGCTATCGCTATGGGTAACACTGTTGTTGTCATCCCATCGGAGACTTCACCTCTAAGTGCTACCGATTGCTACCAGGTCTTTGAAACCTCTGACCTGCCAGATGGTGTTGTCAACATCGTCACGGGTGAGCGTGACCCACTCAGTCAAGTGCTGGCCGACCACGACGACGTCGAGGCCGTGTGGTACTTTGGCTCGGCTGAAGGCTCTAAAAACGTCGAATTTGCCTCCGCAGGCAACATGAAACGCACCTGGGTCAACTATGGGCATACTCGCGACTGGTTGGATACAGTGCAGGGCGAGGGTGAGGAGTTTTTGCGTGAAGCTACGCAGGTGAAGAATATTTGGGTGCCTTATGGAGAGTGATCAAAGTAGAGTACTTTTAGGTGATGCCTGATACTTTTGTTCTGATAGACCGTGTGATACTATAGAAAAGCTGTGTTATTGAGTAAATTGTCTCATTGTATTTCGTAAAACTTGTATGCTTACATTGACGCATGCTATACTGCATAAGCACTGGTCGAATATATGGAAGTATCTGGAAGAAGCAGGGGGCAATCTTTGATGGAGTCTGGCAATAGCCCTCAGGCCATAGGCCCACAAGCAGGATTGAAAGGGCAGGGGAGTGGCGCATCTGAGTATCCACAGGGGCCATCTCTACAACGACTTTCAATTAATGATTTAGCTCGTTGTTGCTCTGAAGAGACCAACAAATTCTTGCGGCAGAGTGTATCCAATGATCGCTACTGTTTAGAACTCTTTCGTCGTGCCATTGTGTTGCGTGATGATGATGCCTGGGTATGCATCTTTCAACAATATGCTCCCCTTGTCCTGACGTGGGTGACACAGCATCAGAGTGCGGCTCCAATTCTGGGGCAGGATGGCAGTGCTCCGCTGGTCAATGCGGCCTTCGCGAAATTTTCTCAGGCTCTGACTCCTGCGAAAATGGACAACTTTGATTCCCTGGCTGCTATTTTGAAATACCTCAAGATGTGTGTGCATAGCGTCGTGGCCGACGAAGTGCGCTCACGCCAGTCACGTCAATATGAAGAAGCTCTGGAATTGATCGAGCACGAACCCGCCTCTGATGATCCGGCGGATGATGTGGTCTCGAATATTTCTGCTCAAGGCCTGTGGCAGGTGATACAAGAGGAACTGAACGGCGAGGATGAGCGTGTACTCATCTATCTGGCCTATGTTCATGGTATGAAGCCTAGCGAGATTAGTAGCCAGCATCGCCGACTCTTTCCCACGGTAGATGATGTCTATCGCATCAAGCGTAACGTCTTAGAACGTTTGCGCCGTAATCGGCGTTTGCAAATGATGTTCAAACATCAATATCTCTAATATCGAGGGAGGGGTAGAGGATGTTCCCATTGCTATCCTTTCCCGAAAAATACAGACGCAGGAAAATAGGATACTAAAAAGGTGATGTGCCTCGTTTATTGGTGTAAAGAGGACACGTAAGCCCTTTTGAGTAGTAACGCAATGTGCTTGTGGCACTGGGGAGAGTTGCCAGCCTGTTGCCAATGGAGCTACTCTTATCCTATATTGATCTAAAGGAAACGCTCATGGAGTGTAGTAAACCGGGTGCGATTCGTGATGAGGAACTACTCGCCTATCTCGCGGGGGAGAAGGTGCGCCTCTTCGTCGTGCAACATCTTGCAGAGTGCCAGCGTTGCGCGGCTCAACTGGCAGCTTATAAACGAATAGAACTCACCCTTACCAGCAAACTTTATCGGTGGGATTGTCCACCCAGTCAGGTACTCGGCGAATACTATTTGGGAGTGCTCAGTAAAGAACTTACTGCTGCTGTCAAGAACCATCTGGGCCTCTGCCCGCTTTGCGCTGCTGAGGTGGCAACGCTCACAGAATTCCTTGAGAATGATCATGTACTCGTTGAGCGTGTTGTAGTTCCAGAGGTTTCTGTGAAAGCCTCCTTCCCTAAAAGTAATCACCGTACTGCCTCAGGATTGCAGGAGGCCAAAGATGCCTTGGAGCGTCTGCGTGAACAATCAAGGGCGGGCATCCGACGTATAGTTGCCACGTTGCAGCTACCACAGCCACGCTTGGCCTATCAACGCGATGGCGTTCAGGCAACGTTGTGGCCCCGCCGTTATACTGCAGAAGATGTCAGCATATCTATTCAAGTTGAGCAAGGCACCAATCGCCGCGATGCGGTACAATTGATAGGCTTTGTTACACGCCAAGGTCAGGCTCTGGAAGTATTGCAAGGAATACCGGTGCATCTCTCATCGTCGGCGCATACAGTGTATACACAAAATGTTGATGAGCTAGGTAATTTTATCTTCTCCTCGATTGTGCCAGCAACGTATACACTTGAGTTGCAGTTCCCGGAAAGTACGGTTGTGATTGATCAACTGGCGGTGACTTTACAGGATTGAGGGGAGACGGATGATAGGGTGACAGGCAGAGTCGCTCATAATTCTAACGAAAAAAGTGCCAAGGCGGACACATATGCCCGCCTTGGCACTTTTTTCTGCGTGGCGTGCCACAGGCATGCCACGAGGAAAAGAGAAGACAGTGCGGAATCTCTATTCTGAAGAAAATGCATACGTGATTTTCTGCGGCTACTGGACGTTTATTGGTGTGACAACTCCCCGCGGCGGCGTGCGCCGGGGGCTTCTCAGGAAACGCTTCACCTACTGGTGGACGTTGGCTCCTGAAGGCGGTGCCCCCGCCTTGAACAAAATGTTTTTAGCCGCGTTGACATCACGGTCTGCCACAAACCCACAGGAGGGGCAAATGTGAGTGCGAACACTCAGCGACTTTTGAACCAGTTGCCCACAGTGGCTACATGCCTGTGTCGTGAAGCGCGGGTTGACTCGGATGACTTGATGACCAGCTCTTGCAGCCTTCTCTTCAAGAATGTCGAGGAACGCGCCCCAACTGGCGTCCAGAATGCTCTTAGCAAGTTTATGGTTTTTCAGCATATTGTCGATCGAGAGCTTCTCGACAGCAATATGCTGATAGTTCGCGGCGTACTGCAAAGCCACTTTGTGGTGGAAATCACGGCGTTGGCGAGCAATCTTGAGATGGGTCTGAGCCGTGTTACGAGCCGCTTTGCGGCGTCGGTGACTGCCTTTCTTGCGCCGACACACCTGACGCTGTTTGCGCCTCAAAGTGCGTTGCGACGTCCGATAAAAGCGCGGGTTGGAGACAAAGTTGCCATCACTATCAGTCAGGAAGGACTTCAAGCCCACATCAATGCCGATATCAGGATGAGAACAGGAGGACGGGGCATGTTGGGTTGGGGGCTCGGTTTCACACACAAGGAGGGCGTACCAATGACCGTCCGCACGATGGACAAGGTGAACCGTCTTGGGCGTTCCCTCTATGGGACGATGGAGTTTGATTTTGAGGCAGTGCCCCAGCTTCTTGGGAACGATGAGGTGTTTGTTGTCCTCATGCAGATAGCCATCTTTGCCGTACTGTCTCAGTTGAATGGAGTGCCAGCGGTTCGGCTTCTTGAACCGAGGGAACCCAACGTCAGGAATGCCGAGTTCTTTGGCCGCCAGAAAACGTTTGAGCGACTTGGTGAGACGGTCAGCCAGCATCTGAATGGTGGTAGCGGGGACGTGTTCCCCTTGCCCCTTAAAGGCTTTTTCCAGGTCATACTTGGAAGGGAAAGTCCCCTCCTGCCCATACTGTTGCTTGATGGTTGCCAGCATCCCATTATAGATGCCACGCGACTCTTTCAAGCACTCCATGAGCTTGTGGTGCTGTTGCCTATTCACAAAAAGGCGATACTCAAACGTTCTCATGCCGGTATTCTACTGCAACTCATTAGACTGGTCAAGAGGCAGGGATGCCTGCGGCGGTCTTTCACCCCCTGGCTGAAGCCAGGCCCTCAGGCCGCGATGGGTAGAAATGCTTGACAGAATGCTTAAAGAGTAGCAAAATCTATTACGCAATACACATTGTCAATTCCTGGAAAATAACGCCATATGAAACCTCAAGAACTGGCAACTATCCTCTTTCTCAAGGGCGAGAAAGAGGGCTGGCCTTTGTTGCAACAATATCTTCCTGACTTTGATGATACCTCTGTTGCTCTGTTAGCCGAACTCATTAAACGCGAAGCTGATCGCCAATGGAATGAGGATGCGCGTGCCTCCTATATATTATCCGGCCATCTCTTGTCGATAGGCAGTTTGACAAACAATAAAGCGTACTACGCCCTGGGCTTAATGTCGCGTGGTGATGCGCTGCGACGGTTGGAGCGTGACCGGGAGGCGATCACATTCTTAGATGCCGCTGGGGCAGAGTTTCGCGAGATAGGCGATGAAGTTGCCTGGGCGCGTACACGTATTGGGCGTATCAGTGCTTGCCTCCAGCTCAATCGTACTTCAGAGGCTTTACAGGATGCGGCAGCCGCCCGTGAAGTCTTTATGCGCCACGGTAAGCTGCTGCGGGCCGGACAAGTTGATGTAAATGCCGCCATTGTTAACTACGAACTTGGTCAATACGAACAAGCCCTGCGCCTCTTTGACCGCGCTATTGAAACCTATCTATTGTACGGCGAGGGAGTTGAACTGAATATTGCTCGTGCGCGTGCCAACAAGGCGATTACGCTGGCGGCACAGGGCAGATTCCGCGAAGCAGTTGCTCTGCATGAACAGGCTCATGCCATCTTTGCCACCTATGGTGGACAAGAGGTGGCCGTTGCCCGTGAGGAACTGAATATTGCCCAGATCTATACAGCTCAGGGACACTATAGCCAGGCATTATTGCAGTTTAGTCGCAGCCGTGCCATCTTTCTAGAACACCAGCTTAATCTGCAGGCTGCTGAGATAGCCCAGAAAATTTGTTTCTGCCTGGTACGCCTGAATCGGGCACGGGAGGCGTATGAACTGGCCGACGAGACGGTGGCTTTCTTCCGTTCTTTTCAGCACCGCCGCCACGATCTGGCTCTCTCCTTAATGTATCAGGCAGAAGCGGCCATGCTTGAGGGCAACTATGGTGATGCTGAGAACATGCTGCAGGAGGCCAGAACGTTGCTCGAAGAGGTCGGCTTTATAGCTCAAGCCTCTATGGTGCGACTGCAACAGGCTGAACTCTACTTTGCTAACGGTCAGTTAGAGGCCAGCCGACGCGAGGCACAACAGGTCGCTGATGAATTTGCTGAGCAGGAGGCTTTGCCACAATTGGCACGAACTGCCTTGCTGCAAGCTCGTATTGCGGCTGCTACAGGCGATACAAACAGCGCACAATATCTTTGTACTCACGCGCTTGATATTGCTCAGGGGCAGGGGATACTTGACATAAAATATCTATGCGCGGATTTGTTAGGACAGATTGCCGAGCAGCATAGTGATCTGGATGAGGCGGCACAATACTATGATCGTGCTATACAAGGCATTGATGAGATGCAGAGTCGGTTAGTGCTGGACGAGCGCACCAGTTTCCTGGAGGATAAGGGAAGCATCTATCAGCGTGCTATGATTCTAGCCTTGCGACAGGGGAAGAAGGAGCAGGCATTGATCTACGTGGAGAAGGCCAAGTCGCGTGTTTTGGGTGATTATCTTCGCAATAACATTGACATTCGTCTGCGAGCTGGTGATAAAGCCGGTGAGGCCATCCTGGGAGACCTGGCGAAGTTGCGTGAAGAGCAGGCGTGGTATAGTTCGATTGTCTACGAGGCTGAAAACGAAGCCAATTTGAGTGATACGGCCATTATGCGTATCCGTGCAGTTGGTCCGGCACAGGCACGTAAAGAGATGCAGGTACGCGAACGCCGCATCGAGCACCTGCTGGAGCAGATGCAGTTGCGACTGGCAGGTGATCTCGTAGAGCGTCAACGTTCCAGTTGGTCGAATAGTATTGTGACCTCGCTCTGGCCAAAGTTCGACACCGATGCTGTGATGCTAGAATACTATATCGCTGAACAAGACCTCTATATATTCCATCTCACGCGCAAAGGCATTGATGTGGAGGTGGTGCCAGGAGCCGTACCTCGCCTGGAGCGTTTGTATGCCCTCTGGCGCGTCAATCTCGATCTGGCAGCGCAAGCAGCCGGAATGCAGGATCGCGCCTCAGCCTTTGCAGGCTTACAAGATAATAGCCTTGGTCTCCTGCAAAAGCTGTATGATCTGTTGCTCAACCCGGTGGCGAATGTAGTGGATACGTGTAAGCACCTGATCATTGTTCCTTATGGTATGCTGCACTATCTGCCCTTCCACTGTCTCTTCGATGGTGTCCAGTTCGTGGTTGAGCGTCTCAATGTCTCTTACCTGCCAGCAGCTGCCTTGTTTGATATCTGTCGCCAGCGCGGCCAACGCCCTGAAACTCAGAAAGCATCGCTCAGCAACTCGTTGGTATTGGGGCTTTCTGATAATGGACGTTTAGCTTTTGCTGTACAAGAGGCAGAGGGAGTGGCTCGTCAGTTAGGGACGCGACCGATGATCGATGCTGCAGCTACCACCTCCCTGCTCTGGCAACAAGGCCCATATAGCCCTATTGTACATATCGCTGCTCACGGTCTGTTTCGACTCGACGCGCCCAACTTTTCACATATCAAACTCGCCGATCGCCAGTTAAGCACCATTGAAGTGTTCAACCTCGACTTGTCGATATGTTCTCTGGTGACATTAAGTGCCTGTGAGACTGGACGGGCTGTGGTCGGCGGTGTCGATGAGGTGATCGGCATCGGGCGCGGTTTCCTCTATGCTGGAGCGGCTTCCCTATTGCCCACACTCTGGAAAGTGGATGATGCTAGCAGTGCCGAACTGATGGAGATGTTCTATCAAGCCCTGCTGGGGAAAGATAGTAAAGCGGAAGCACTGGCCAAATCGCAACGGGCTTTCCTGGCTCGTGCACGTACGTCCATACGCCCCTACCGCGTTCATCCCTACTTTTGGGCGGCTTTCCACTTGATCGGCGATTCCGGACCGTTGGTGTAGAACGAAGGTAGATGCCGACTCACGTTGGAAGATAGTGCTCAGCCATTCCTCGAGAAGAAGCGCCTCGATTAAATGGTCTTGCGTGCGACCTGCAAGTACGCACCAATGCTGGTCACACTCCAGCCCAGAACATGTTTTCTATCCTCTCGCATGCTCTCCGGTGAACTGTATGATCGCATCCGTCGCACGCTGGTAGCCGCCTGCATCACGCGTGAGCTGCTGCATCCACCCAACGCGTTCTCGATATGTCGCATCGCTCGCGATGCGCTCAACTGCCTCGCGCAGCATGGCGACGTTCACGGCCTCTTTTTCTAGCGCAATGCCCAGTCCCATTTCGGCAATGCGCTGCGCTGTCACGGCCTCCTCCTGCATCTGGGGGACGGCGACCATAGGGACACCATAGTATAGGCTCTCCATAACGCTGTTCATTCCAGCGTGGGTGACAAAGACGCACGCGCGAGACAGGATTTCAAGTTGGGGCACATACGGAGAGACCAGAAAGTTCTCCGGGATGGGACCGAGCGCGGCGGGATCAAACTGCTTGCCTCGTGAAAGCACGACTTGGTAGTCGCTCGATGCCCAGGCCTCAAAACATTGCTTGAAGAACGCTGGCTCGTTAGTAAAGATGGTTCCCAGCGAGATATAGAGTAGTGGTCGCCCAGCGTTGAGTTGATGAAGCGGGAAATCGGTCGCCTGATGACGCGGCAGAAGAGAAGGGCCGACGAAGAGGTAGCGTTCGTCAAAGGTGTCTCCCGCCGGTTGGAAGGCTTTGGGGAAAAAGACGATGTTGAGCGGCTCTGCATACATCACAACGCTGAAGAGATCCATCGGCGGAATATGATAACTCGCGCACACTTCTGCAATGCTTGCATTGGCCTTTGCTAAGACTTCGCCTATCTGGGAGAGACGAGCCTTGGGCATGTGCGCTCTCAGGGAAAACATGTTGAAGTGTTCGTTCATGGCGTAGGTGGGACGTAAGGCAATTGCAAGCACCTGAAGCGTCTGGACGACGATTCTTGTCCAGAGACACACCGGCTCATGCACAATGACGTCAGACCCACAGCCCTTGACAGAAGTAAGGAAATATGCTACAACCTCTATGTAGGCGAACCTTCGCCTACACCGCAATAGTCAGGAATATAGAGGTTGTAATAGATGGCATCTGTCTCTATCAAAGATATCGCCGCTTGCGCCAACGTCAGCTTTCAGACGGTGAGCAAGGTTTTACGAGGTGAAGGCTCCGTTTCTCCGGAAACCAGGGCCTGGATTTTGGCGATCGCGGAAGAACTGGGTTATGTCCCAAACACATTGGCACGCAGTCTCGTCAGCCAGCGAACCGGGACAATAGGGGTAGTCGCCAACGACTTTAGCGACTACGTCCTGACTCAGTTTGTGGTCGGAGCTGAGCGCGAAGCACGCCGCCAGGGGCAGTGTGCTATCGTCGGGAGTCTTGACCGTGAAGGGTCCGACAGCCAACGCTACATTCGGCTGTTGATGGAACGGCGCGTCGACGGTATCTTACTGGCGGCACCGCAATTAGAGCGGAACACCCAGGTGGGAGAGATGCTCCGTGGCAAGTTGCCGGTGGTCAGCATGTTTCACATCCCTGGCATCAGTATCGCGAGAGTAGGTTCTGACCACCAGGAGACAGGCTTCATCGCCACCCGGCACTTACTGGAACTGGGTCATCGCCGTATCGGGACGATCATCGGCCCACCAGAGCGCCGGGCTGCCCAAAGCCGCTTGCGAGGGTATCAACAAGCGCTCGAAGCGGCAGGCATTGCGTACAGCGCTGAGCTGGTAGAGGAAGCCAATTGGGAGGCCGAGGGTGGCTACCAAGCCACTGAGCGTCTTCTCGAGCGTGTTCCTGCTCTCACCGCTATTTTCGCTCACAACGACTTCATGGCGATTGGGGCGTTAGACGCCCTACATGATCGGGGACTGCGTGTGCCTGAAGACTGTGCCGTTGTGGGGTGTGATGATATCCCTATCGCAGCCTATACTGCCCCTTCTCTGACGACGGTGCATCTTCCTTTCTATGAAACCGGTGAAGCTGCTATGCGCTTGCTGTTGGAGATCATCGAACACAAGGAAACGGAGCCGCAACGTCTCCTGTTACCCGTTCATCTGGTCAAACGCGCTTCTTCTGGTCGTCACGTAGTTCGTCCAGTGTAGAATCACTCGCAAAAAGGGGAGTACTCATGCCCAGAATCAAGATTGACCTTGAACGGAAGATTGGCACTGTGGATCGCAGGATTTATAGTGGCTTCATCGAACATCTTGGTCGCTGCATTTATGGCGGGATCTACGAGGAAGACTCACCGCTCAGTGATGCTTCCGGGTTCCGCAAGGATGTCATGGATGCCGCACGGCCTCTGCATATGCCACTGTTGCGCTGGCCGGGAGGCAACTTTGTCAGTGGGTATCACTGGACAGACGGCATTGGTACCAAAGAGCAGCGTCCGCGTCGTATGGAACTGAGCTGGCATAGGGAGGAATCCAATCGCTTTGGTACTGACGAGTTTATGCAGTATTGCCGTACGCTTGGGACAGAGCCGTACCTGTGTGTCAATATGGGGAATGGGACGATAGATGAGGCGCAAGCATGGGTCGAGTATTGTAATGGCACAGGCAACACCTACTGGGCTAACCAACGTCGCGGCAATGGACACGAAGCGCCCTATCACGTCAAGTACTGGGGACTGGGGAACGAAATGTACGGCCGATGGCAGATAGGAATGTTGAGTGCCCAGGATTATGTGAAGAAGGCCATCGAGTTTGCCAAAGTCATGCTGTGGACGGATCCGAGCATTCAACTTGTGAGCTGCGGTCAGACTGGCTGGTCGGATTGGGACCGTATCGTGCTGGAAGGGCTGGCTCCCTTTGTGCGTTATCACAGCATCCACCTCTACACTGGCAGCCACGACTACTATCGCAATGTCCTATCCCCCCACCAGGCCGAGCGGGCCTTGCGGAACTGCCAGGCGATGATTGATCTTGTTCGCTACCATCAGAATATTGCTCACCCAATCTATGTCGCATATGATGAATGGAATGTCTGGTTCAGGATGCACGAAGCGGAAACGCTCCTGGAGGAACAGTACGCCCTGGCCGATGCCCTCGCCGTCGCAAGCTATCTCAACGGTTTCATTCGCCACTGTAACACGGTGAAAATTGCCAACCTTGCCCAGCTCGTCAATGTCATAGCTCCCATATTTACGAATAAGGAGGGATTATTCCTCCAGACGATTTATCATCCATTGCGCCTGTTCAGCGAGTACATGCAGGAAACGGCCCTGGATGTCTATGTCGAGAGCGAAACCTACACCTTGCAGCCTGCAGGAAACGGCCCTGGATGTCTATGTCGAGAGCGAAACCTACACCTTGCAGCCTGAGAGTGAGGTTTCCACCTGGCCTTACCGGGTGGAGGGTCTGGGGCCATTTAAGCTCCTGGATGTAGCGGTGACCTGTGATGCCTCTGAGCATGAGCTTGCGATCGCTGTCGTGAACCGTGACCGCGAACGTGCTCATCCTACCACGATCCAACTGACGGATGCGGCAACGATGACCGAGATCGTGGCCTACGAGGTCAACGGAGCCGATCCTGATACGGTCAATTCGTTTGAGCAGCCCCACGCGGTTGACGTGCAGGAACATCGTCTGGATCAGAAAGGACAAAGCATCTCCTACACATTTGCACCGCATTCGTTCACCCTGTTGTGCGTCCATCTTGCCTAAACGTGCAAGGTATCACTGATCATACTCTCTCCGTAGAAGCTGTTGTCATAATAAGTCTGATAGCATTGATGCCAATCAATTCTAAGGAGGATTGCATATGGCCTCTGAGCAACGCGGTAGCCTGGCCGAATGGACCAGCATGGTGCGGGCGGGACGTATATCGCGCCGCACATTCATTGAGCGTGCAGTAGCACTGGGTCTCAGTAGCAGTGCTGCACTTACGGTTCTTGCAGGGTGCAGCAGCACTGCCCCCTCTGCCATTAACTATTGGAACCTCTTCGGCGGCGGCGATGGCGTACGAATGATACAGATGCAAAATGACTTCGTACGCAGCCACCCCGACATTAATCTTAACGCCGTCACCTTGGCCTGGGGGGAACCGTACTACACCAAGTTGGCTATGTCCGCTTCCGGTGGACGGCCTCCCGACGTCGGCATCTCGCATATCACTCGTATGCCCGCATTTGCTGAGCTGGGTTTCCTCGAGCCTTTTGACCTGGATATGCTGGCGAAGGTTGGCATCACTGCGGACAAGTTTCTGCCTGAAGTCTGGCAGCGGGGGCAGTACCAGGGCAAGCTCTATGCCCTTCCACTGGATACCCACCCGTTTGTGATGTACTACAACATCGATATCTGCCAAAAAGCAGGGCTGCTTGGGCCCGATGGAAATCTGAAGCCGATCCAAGGTCCGACGGCACTCATCGACGCGCTTAAGCAGGTGAAGCAGGTCACGGGAAAGTGGGGACTGGCCAGTATTGGTCCGTGGCGTCTCTTCTCTGGCCTGTACGGCCAGCTTGGGGGGAAGGTCCTGTCTCCAGACGGGAAAGAATTGGTGCTGGACAATGCCAAGGCGGAACAGGCTCTGTCATTTATGGCCGACCTGACACTTAAGAGCAAGGTTGCCTTCCCCTCCACCGACTATGGAGCTGCTATTGCTCTGTTCGCCAGCGGGAAGGTCGGGTTCCTCTGGAATGGAGAGTGGGAAGTCACAACCTTCCAAGCAGTCCCGAACTTCCACTTCAATATGGTGCCTTTCCCCAATATCTTTGGTGGTAACCAGACCGAGGGCGACTCGCACTCCTTCATCCTTCCGCGCCAGACTTATCCAGACCCTGTACGTAGGGCCGCGACGTTTACGTTCATGAGTTTCATGCTCAAGGACAGCTTCACCTGGGCGCAGGGTGGACATATTCCCGCCTACGTCCCCGTCACCACCAGCGATGCCTACAAGAAGCTGAAGCCCCAGTCCAACTACGCACAAGCGGCAAAAGACGTCGTGGTCGACCCTCCCGCCTGGTTCAGTGGTTCCGGGTCGGATTTCGAGACACTGGCCGATGGTGTCTTCGGGGCAGTGATACTTGGGCAACTGACTCCGGCGAAGGGTATTCAGCAGTTCAGGGCAGGCTTACAGAGGATGCTCAACATACCAGTGCCAACATCAGCCACGTGAGGGCTGGATGGGAGACAGCATCACATCGTTGTCAATGAGAGGAGCTGACATGTCTTTACAACAACAGGTGGCACAGTCAGGTGTGCAGGTCCAGCGCGGGCCTCGCACAAAGGGAATTTCCCGCTGGCGAAACGAATTAGTGGGTCTCGGCTTCGTGCTGCCCTTTTTGATTGCGTACGCGCTTTTCCTGCTGTGGCCGGTTCTGCTTGGGCTGCGCATGAGCTTCTACAACTGGAACCTTGCTGGTGGCGGGACCTCAGATTTTCGCGGCCTGGGCAACTACCAGGAACTCTTCGGCGATCCCAACTTCTGGAGTTCGCTCTGGCATACCATCCTCTTCACCGTGCTCAGCACGCCCGTTCTCGTCGTGCTTGCCCTTGTACTCGCATTACTGATCAACCGTGCCATTCCCGCCAAATGGCTGTTCCGTCTCGCCTTCTTCGCTCCCTTTGTCCTGCCTGTCACCGTCGTGGTGCTTATCTGGAACTGGCTGTTTACTCCCGGGTTCGGCCTGATCAACAGCATAATCACTGCCATTGGCTTGCCCTCGGTCAACTGGCTGACCGACCCCCATGTGGCCATGACCTCGGTCGTGATCGTCACCGTATGGTGGACGGTTGGAAGCAACTTTTTGCTCTACTCGGCCGGGCTGCAACAGATTCCCCACGAGCTATATGAGGCCTCCGCCATCGACGGCGCAGGAGCATGGGCACAGATCCGCCGGATCACGATCCCCATGCTGGGCAGGATTACCACGCTGATCGTCATCCTCCAGGTGATCGCATCATTGCAGGTCTTTTCCCAGATCTTCCTGCTGACCAGTGGGGGCCCCGACTTCGTCACCCGTCCAGTGATCCAGTACATCTATGAGACGGGCTTCTCATCCTTCCGGGTGGGCTTTGCATCCGCCGCCTCATATGTCTTATTCGTCCTGATCTTAGTGGTGACCGCAGGGCAGTTTACGCTGCTCCAGCGGCAGCAGAGGAGAGGTGCCTAATGGCGACACAGACTATCGAACGCGTTGTGCATGCACGTGAGACAACCACCAGGGACCAGATGAAGCGGCAGTTCACCAACTCCGGGATCTTTGCGATCCTGCTGGTGCTGACCATTCTCTGGTTGATCCCGCTGGCGTGGGCTCTAGATACTGCGCTCAAGCCCGAAAGCGAAACCACGATCATTCCGTTGACCTGGCTTTCCTCCCACTTTACCTTGCAGGCGTTTGCCAGTACGCTCATTTCGAGTGACCTACCACGGTGGTACTTCAACAGTATCCTGACATCGGCGGTTATCTCTGTGGTGACCGTCGTGTTGGCAAGCATGGCGGCGTATGCGTTCTCGCGCGTTCCCTTCCGTGGTCGGGGCGTGCTGTTCTGGATCATCCTGGCAGGGATCATGATCCCCGGGCAAGTGCTCATCGTCCCGTTGTTCGCGCTGATGCAGTCGCTCAGGTTGGTGGACACGTACCTGGGCATTATCCTGCCGCAGATCGCTTCCCCCTTCGCCGTGTTCATCTTCAAGCAGTTCTTTGATGGCATTCCCCATGACTATGATGAGGCCGCCCTGATGGACGGAGCCAGCCGCTTGCGCGTCTACTGGCAGGTCTTGATGCCACTGGCGAGACCAGCGGTGGCGACGGTGGCGATCTTGACCTTTGTGGCGTCTTGGAACAACTTCATCTGGCCGTTTATTGTGATCACCGACACCAAGATGATGACCATTCCGGTGGGCCTGGCAACAGTGCAGACCTCCTACGGCATTCGCTACGCCCAAATCATGGCTTCCGCGCTCCTCGGGGGGTTGCCTGCGGTGATCGTGTTCCTCTTCTTCCAGCGACAGATCGTGGAGGGTTTAGCAGGCGGTCTGAAGGAATAAGAGTGGGCTGGCTTGTCAATAGTTTTTTGACGAAAGAGTACAACGGCAGGTATGACTCGCTATGTGGGCCAGTCTGCCGATTTTCCCGTGCCACCACAGTCATCCTAAGCTTGAGATTGAAGCAGAGGAAAGTAGATAGCAGCGGCATGAGCAACTGTAAGGAACTCCCGTCCTTGGTGAACGTTGCTTTTTAACGAAGCAAGACGAACGTGGGGGCAGTTAATTTATGGAAAGGGTTTTACTCATGATGTCTCCTTCATCGGAACAGGAATCTGCTTTGCTCACATCAACGAAGCAGCTTGGCCCGGTGTGGACACCGGTCCCCTGGAAGGCGGTGACCATCGACGATCCGTTTTGGACGCCGCATCTCCGGGTAAAACGCGAACACACGCTACCACAGATATACCGAATCTGCCAGGAGACGGGCCGTATCGACGCCTTTCGCCTGAGCTGGAAACCAGGCATGGAGCTGGTCCCGCACATCTTCTGGGACTCGGATGTCGCCAAGTGGCTTGAGGCGGCGAGCTACAGTCTTGCCACGCATCCCGACCCGGCGCTGGAGGCACGCGTTGATGAGATCATCAGTCTTCTTGTAGCAGCCCAGCAGCCCAATGGCTATCTCAATACCTATTTCACGGCCGTTGAGCCGAAGAAGCGCTGGACGAACCTGCGTGATTGGCATGAGTTGTACTGTGCCGGTCATCTCATCGAAGCGGCAGTAGCCCACTTCCAGGCCACAGGGAAACGCGTTCTGCTGGATGCGCTGTGCCGCTACGCAGATTATATCGACACCGTCTTCGGCACGGAGCCAGGAAAAAAGCGCGGTTACCCTGGACATGAAGAGATCGAACTCGCGCTGGTGAAACTGTCTCGGGTCACCGGGGAGAAGCGCTATCTGCAGTTGAGTCAGTACTTCGTGAATGAGCGTGGGTGGAGGGTGCGCCAGCCCCATTATTTCGATATCGAGGCACGCCTGCGTGGCGAGGATCCTGCAGACTTCCACCACAAGACCCATGAATATACTCAATCGCATATGCCAGTGCGCGAACAACACCAAGTCGTTGGCCACGCCGTGCGGGCCATGTATCTCTACAGCGCCATGGCCGACCTCGCACGCGAGCTCCATGATCAAAGCTTGTTTGATGCCGACCAGCGCCTCTGGAACCACCTCTGCACGACCCGCCTATATATTACCGGCGGCCTTGGTCCTTCGCGGCACAATGAGGGCTTCACGGCTGACTACGACCTGCCGAACGAGACCGCCTATGCAGAGACGTGCGCAGCGATTGGCTTCGTCTTGTGGAACCACCGCATGTTGCAGCTTGACTGCAACGCACGCTACGCGGATATGCTGGAGTGTGCGCTCTACAATGGTGTCCTGAGTGGCGTCTCTCTTGATGGACAGACGTTCTTCTACGAGAACCCGCTGGCCAGCCTGGGCGTGCATCACCGGGAGAAATGGTTTCGGGTCGCGTGTTGTCCACCCAACATTGCCCGTCTCCTGGCATCGCTTGGGCAGTACATCTATGCCGTCAATGAGACGGACCTCGCTGTGCATCTGTATATGCAAAGCACAGCACAGCTGACCGTAGGTGGGCATGAAGTAACCGTGCGCCAGGAGACAACCTATCCGTGGGATGGCACGATCACTCTACGGCTCGACGTGGATGAGCCCTCGATGTTCGGACTGAGACTGCGTCTTCCTGGCTGGTGTCAGGATGCCCGGCTCACAGTGAACGGAGAGGCGTTTGATGTAGCTCGTCGCCTCGAACAGGGCTATGTGCGAGTGGAACGTGTTTGGCAAGCCGACGACAGCGTAGAGCTCAAATTGGCGATGCCGGTCGAGCGCATGTACGCGCACCCCAACATCCGCCAGGACGCAGGCCTCGTTGCCCTCCGACGCGGTCCCCTCGTCTACTGCCTGGAAGGGGCCGACAATAACGTGCCACTGCAGCGCATCGTCGTGCCGAGGACGGGTGCGTTTCATTTTTTGGCCTTGAGCGCAAGGTGGCGAACATGGCTGGGACAAGCCCAGCCACTACTCGACGACGCAAAGGGCACTCGTCGTCGAGTAGTGGCTGGGCTTGTCCCAGCCATGCAAAAAAATGAAA